>Ga0335071_10000417_pt1 | contig 48084 bp, 38 predicted proteins | sample Lox_Sample_15_FD_206724 | JGI IMG/M metagenome (GOLD analysis project Ga0335071, IMG submission 206724) | Soil microbial communities from Loxahatchee National Wildlife Refuge, Florida, United States - Lox_Sample_1.5 | ecosystem: Environmental > Terrestrial > Soil > Wetlands | place: USA... | reverse complement strand
GACCATGTTGTTTTCTTTAATGGCAGCGCCGATGGGTTCCGGCAGAGGACCGCTGTTACCGATGCACGTGGTGCAGCCATATCCGACGAGATGGAATTTTAGCTGCTCGAGATAATGGATCAGGCCGGAAGCTTGGAGATAGTCGGTGACGACTTTAGAGCCGGGAGCCAGGCTGGTCTTCACCCACGGCTTAACGATTAGGCCGCGCTCGACCGCTTTCTTTGCGAGTAGTCCCGCGCCGAGCATCAGCGACGGATTCGACGTGTTGGTACAGCTGGTGATGGCGGCGATCACGACCGCGCCACTGGAGAGGTGGAAGTTGTCGCCATTGCTCTTGACGGGCACTTCCTTCACCGGCGCACCTTCGACGACCTTTGTGAAGGACGACTTTGCGTTTTTCAAGGCGACACGGTCTTGCGGACGCTTCGGCCCGGCGACCGTGGGCTCTACCGTGCCGAGGTCGAGTTCCAGCTTGTCGCTGAATTGTGGATCGGGCGTACTGTCAGTGCGGAAGAGCAATTGCTCCTTGCAATACGCTTCGACGAGCGCGATCTGTTCATGGCTGCGCGCAGTGAAATTCAGATACGCGAGGGTTTCGTTGTCGACCGGGAAAAAGCCCATGGTGGCGCCGTACTCGGGAGCCATGTTGGCGATGGTGGCGCGGTCAGGGACGCTGAGGCTCGATAGACCGGAGCCGTAGAATTCAACGAACTTCCCGACGACGCCCTTCTTGCGCAGCATCTCGGTGACGGTGAGAACGAGGTCGGTTGCGGTTGCACCTTCACTGAGACGGCCATGGAGCTTGAAGCCAACTACTTCGGGAACCAGCATGGACAGCGGCTGTCCGAGCATGGCGGCCTCTGCTTCAATGCCGCCGACGCCCCAGCCGAAGACTCCGAGCGCATTCACCATAGTGGTGTGCGAGTCGGTGCCAACCAGCGAATCGGGATACGCTTCGATGCGGTTGCCATTGGGCATAGCGCAGACAACGCGCGCGAGATACTCGATATTCACCTGATGGCAGATGCCTGTGTCCGGCGGAACTACCTTGAAATTACGGAAGGCATTCTGGCCCCAGCGCAAAAACTCGTAACGTTCGATGTTGCGCTGGAATTCGAGCTCGGCGTTCAGACCGAAAGCCTGGCTGTTGCCGAAGCTGTCGACCTGCACGGAGTGGTCAATGACGAGCTCAGCAGGAAAGAGCGGATTGATGCGCTTGGGATTGCCGCCAAGCTTCTGCATGGCTTCACGCATGGTGGCCAGGTCAACGACGGCGGGGACTCCGGTGAAGTCCTGAAGCAATACACGCGCGGGCATGAACGCGGTTTCCTTCTGTGGGCCGTTGGGTGTCCATTTGGCGAGGGCGCGAATGTCTTCGGCGTGCACGAAGCGGCCGTCTTCGAATCGCAGGAGATTCTCCAGGAGGATGCGCAGGGAGAACGGGAGGTGGGAAAGTGAGCCAGAGCCCTGCTTTTCAAGTTTTTCGAGGCGGTGGATCTCGAAACTTTGTGCGCCGACGCTGAGTGTGTCGCGCGTACTGAAGGAATTTGCTGCGGAGATGGGCATCCGTACTGTCCTTTCGGAGTGGAGATGAATTTCTATGATAACCGAAATCGCGGTTTCCCGAGGAACGCTATAATGACAGCGTGAAGATCGTGCTGATTTCCACGTATGAGTTGGGGCGGCAACCGTTCGGGCTGGCGTCTCCCGCAGCGTGGTTGCGCAAACGAACCCATGCGGTGACATGCATGGATCTTTCGCGCGAGGGATTAAACGAGGAAGCGGCGCGGCAGGCGGGGCTGATCGCGTTCTACGTGCCGATGCACACAGCCACGCGGCTCACGTTGGAATTACTCGAAACAATTCGTGGGCTGAACAGGAAAGCGCATTTGTGCGCGTATGGATTATACGCACCGCTAGCTGCCGAAACGTTTCGTGCGCGAGGAATCAGCAGCCTCCTGGGCGGGGAGTTCGAGCAATCGCTGGTGGATCTGGCGGAACACCTGGATGGATTGTCGGCATTGCCGTGGATTCATCCACTGGATTCGAATATCTCGCTGACACGATTGCGTTTTCAGGTGCCGGATCGCGGGGGCATGCCGCCGCTGACATCTTATGCCCACCTTGTGCTGCCAACAGGCGAGCATCGCGCCGCGGGGTATACGGAAGCGAGCCGCGGGTGCAAGCATCATTGCCGGCACTGCCCGATCGTACCGGTGTATGAGGGAGTGTTTCGCGTCGTGGATCGGGAAGTCGTGCTGGCGGATATACGCCAACAGGTGGCGGCAGGCGCCCTACATATCACGTTCGGCGATCCAGACTTTTTCAATGGCACCGGCCACGCCATCCCGCTTGTCGAGGCGCTGCACCGCGACTTTCCGCAGCTCACTTACGATGTGACCATCAAAGTGGAGCATCTATTGCAGAACAGCGAATTGCTCGCCACGCTTGGTGCGACTGGCTGTCTCTTCATCGTCTCCGCTGTGGAATCGCTGGATGACGAAGTGTTGAAAAAGCTGGCGAAGAATCACACGCGAGCGGACTTCTTTCGAGCCGTCGAGCTATGCCGCCAGGCTGGGATCGCACTCCAGCCGACGTTTGTGCCGTTTACGCCCTGGACGACACGCGCACAGATTGTGGATCTGTTCGAACAGATTGCGCGGTTGGAGTTGGTAGAAGCGGTTGCGCCGGTGCAACTTGCGATCCGGTTGCTGGTCACCTCGGGTTCGCGGTTGCTGGAACTGGATGATGTGCGAAAGATCATCGGCTCATTTGACGCGAACGCCCTTGTGTATCCCTGGAAGCACGTCAACCCGGAGGTAGACCGGCTTTGCGAGGAATTGCAGGATATGGTGGCGTCGAGCGAGAAACTGAAGCGCAGCCGGACGGATACGTTCAGCAAAATGTGGAAACTGGTAAACGCGGGAGCGCAACCCGTGCTGGCGTCGCGCGCAACGGTGCCGTACCTGAATGAGCCCTGGTACTGTTGAGCGGAGCCGACGCGGGACCAGTTGGTCCCTCTCACAAAGATGAAAGAAACGGTGCGCCAGGCAGAGACCTTTATTTGAGGATGCGCGTGCAGCGGTGACCCAACAGCAAAAACGACTTGTTCTATTCGCGACCAAGCTTGGCTACCAGACCCGGTCGTTTCAGGCAGCGGCCGATAAACTCGGTGCGACGCTGGCGTATGTGACCGACCGGTGCAGCCGGCTGGATGATCCGTGGAACGACCAGGCGCTGGCCGTCCATTTCGAACTGCCGGAAGGCGCAGCGGGAGCCGTCCTTGAGGCGGAGCGCGGACTGCGAGTCGATGCCATCTTGGCGGTGGGCGACCGGCCGACAGTGGCCGCGGCGTATGTGGCACGCGGACTGGGGCTGGCGCACAATCATCCGGCAAGCGTGGAAACCTGCCGAAGCAAACTGCGAATGAGAGAAGTGCTCCGCGAAGGGGGATTGCCAACGCCCTGGTTTCGGGCAGTTCCACTGCAACCGTTGCCTGAGCCGTCGCTGCTGGGAATCACCTATCCCTGTGTGCTGAAGCCGATTTCGTTGTCAGCAAGCCAGGGCGTCACTCGAGCCAACAATCGCGAGGAATTCCTGGCTGGCGCGGCACGGCTCAAGCAGTTGCTGGATTCACCGGAGATTCTGGCAACGCGCGAACGGAACCGCGACCAGATGATCGTGGAAGGCTATCTCGAGGGCAGGGAAGTCGCAGTCGAAGCACTGTTGACGGAAGGGGTGCTGCGCGTGCTGGCCATCTTCGATAAGCCGGACCCGCTGGTAGGGCCGTATTTCGAGGAGACAATTTACGTTACGCCGTCGCGACTGACGCCCGCGGAGCAGCGCGGAGTTGAAGCAGCGCTGGCAGCGTGTGTTCGTGTAATTGGCTTGACCCATGGGCCGGTGCACGCGGAGTTTCGACTCAACGAGAAAGGTATCTGGCCAATTGAAATTGCGGCGAGGCCCATTGGTGGGTTGTGCGCTCGGGCGCTGCGGTTCGAATTGGGCAAGGACGAGCCGATCGGGTTGGAGGAATTGCTGCTGCGCCATGCGTTGGGGTTGCCGGGAAGCGACGCGCACCGCGAAGAAGCGGCCTCAGGCGTGATGATGATTCCGGTGCCGCGCAGCGGCGTGTTGGAAGACGTGCAGGGGGAGAAGGCCGCACGAGCGGCCGAATTCGTTACGAGCCTGGAGATCACAGCGCGGCTCCACGATTACATCGCCGCATGGCCGGAAGGCTCAAGCTATCTGGGGTTTTTGTTTGCCCGGGCGAACGAACCTGCCCAAGTAGAAGAAGCGCTGAGAAAAGCTCACGAGAAATTGCGGTTCAAACTGACGCCCCGCTTGCCGGTAGAACACCCGCTGACACACACGATCCCGCGCCGGGACCCGGTATAAATAAAGGATGGGCCCTATCGCCGGAAGCGCCTGTGCGTCTGAATTGGAGAAGTAGCGTTAGCTCTTGGCTTTAGGAGGGACGTAGCCTTCCGGTAAGCGAGCGCCTTCGCCGAAAAAGAATTGCTCCATCTGCTCTTCCATGATTTTCTGCGAATTGGGATCGAGTGGATTCAGGCGGTATTCGTTCATGACCATTTTGGAATACTCAAGCCACATCTTCCACGCGTCTTTCGAGACGTTCTCGTAAACGCGCTTGCCGAGTTCGCCCTTCCACGGCACGCGGTCCAGGCCGGGAAGCTCTTTGCCGAATTTGACGCAGAGGACCATGCGCGTGCCGGGCTTGATGGGCTCGCTTGCCTGCGGCTTTGGATCACAAGAATCGTTCGCCATGCGGTGCACCCCCAAACCATATATTGTCAATCAGGCGGGGAAGGCATGCAACTTAGGTTAACGCGCGATGGTTGATTTCGGCGCAAGGGTGAGGTTGAATCGGAGGCTCGGCTTTTGAAGGAAGGTGGTTCGTGGCGATCGACAGTTTGTTCTGGGATATCGGCGGGGTCCTGGCAACGAATGGCTGGGACCACAATTCACGGATGGAAGCCGTGCAGGCCTTCGGGCTGGACTGGGAGGAATTTCGCGAGCGCCACGACCTGTCGTTTCCGGCGTTCGATGCCGGGCAGATTACGTTGGACCAGTATTTGAGCCGCACGCTTTTCTACCGCACTCGAACCTTTACCAAGGAAGAATTCACGGCGTTCATGTTTGCCCAGTCCAAGGAGTTTCCCGACTCACGGGCCGTGTTGTCGGACGCGGCGCGAACCGGGCTTTACTACGTCGCGTCCATCAACAACGAGCCACGCGAACTGAACCAGTACCGCATCGAGGCGTTCAACTTGCGGAAGGACTTTCAGGCCTTCTTCAGTTCCTGTTTTTTGAATGCGCGAAAACCAGAGGAAACGATCTACCGGGTTGCGCTTGAGGTGTCGCAGCGCGAGCCGGCGAAGTCAGTATTCATTGATGACCGGCCATTGAACCTGGAAAATCCACGGCGATTGGGGATGCACGTGATTCACTTTCAGAACGCCCAGCAGTTGCGGGCGGACCTGAGAGCTCTGGAGATTAAGGTATAGTTTCAGGACGCTTCGGCATCCAATGTCTGGCCGATTCGTCTCCCGGGAGGGAAACCATGTCTGAAGAAACATCGCGCACCGGCTCGATTTATGCCGGCAATTCCGAGCCGGTCTCTATAGTGTTGTTCGGCGCGTCGGGAGACTTGGCAAAACGCAAGGTAATCCCCGCAATGTTCGACCTAGCGCAGCACAATGGGCTGGGCGAACGTTACGCCATTACCGGGTTCGCCCGCACGGCGATGACGGACGACTCTTTCCGCGCGGCACTTGGCGAAGCCGCCAAGACGATTTCCGAGGTTGGGCCGATCGATCCTGCAAAATGGAACGACTTCGCGAAGACTCTGCATTATTGCGAAGGAGACTACGCCGACCCCCAAGCCTACAAGCGGCTGGCAGAGCAGTTGGATAAGATCGACCAGGAACGAAATCTCTGCGGGAACCGGCTCTTCTATTTGTCCACTCCGCCAGAAGTCTACCAGAACATCATCGAGCATCTCGGGGAGGCTGGATTGGCGCAGCCGTCGTGCCCGGGTTCGTGGGTGCGCATTATCGTGGAGAAGCCGTTCGGGCGCGACCTTGCTTCGGCTCAAGAGCTGAACAAGATGGTGCTGAACGTCTTTGATGAGCAGCAGGTCTACCGGATCGATCACTATTTGGGCAAGGACACGGTGCAGAACCTGCTGGTGCTCAGGTTTGGCAACGGCATCTTTGAGCCGCTGTGGAATCGCAATTACGTGGATCACGTGCAGATTACTGCGTCGGAAACGCTCGGGGTAGAGCGGCGTGGAGGGTTTTACGAAACAGCTGGCGCACTTCGCGACATGATTCAGAGCCATGTGCTGCAACTGACGTCACTCGTGGCTGTGGAGCCGCCGGCCTCCTTCGACGCGACGGCCGTGCGCAACGAAAAGCTGAAGGTGCTGCAATCGATTCGACCGTTCAACTTGGAGATGGTGGCGCAGTCGGTGGTGCGCGGACAATACGCACCGGGAAAGAATAGCGACAAGCTGATTCCGGGATACCGCGACGAACCGGGGGTCAGCCGAACGTCGCGGACCGAGACCTTTGTGAGCATGCGCGTGCTCATCGACAACTGGCGCTGGGCGGGCGTGCCGTTCTATTTGCGCACCGGGAAGCGCTTGGCGAAGCGCACCACAGAAATCATGATCCAGTTCAAGCGCGCGCCGCATATCGTGTTTCGCGAAAGGGAAGTGCAACCGAACCGGCTGGTCCTGAACATTCAGCCGGACGAGGGCATCTGCGTGTCATTCGGAGCAAAGAAGCCCGGAACGGAGATGGCCATTGGCAATGTGGCCATGAACTTCAGTTACAAGGAGAGTTTCGGCGGAAACACCCGGAGTGCGTATGCCACGTTGCTGAATGACTGCTTGAGGGGAGATGCAACGCTGTTTGACCGAGCGGATTCAGTAGAGGCGGCGTGGTCCCTGGTGGACCCGATCCTGGATGTCTGGAGCGCCGCCAAGACGGCAACCGTGCCGGAGTACCCAGCGGGAACCTGGGGGCCTAAAGAATCGGACCAGCTACTCGAAAGAGATGGCAGACAGTGGTATAACCCTTAAAACGGTTTAATATGGTCTTTTGCCAAGGAGGCAAGGTGATCCTAGCAGGGGACGTGGGTGGTACCAAGTGCAATCTGGCCCTCTTTGCTGAAAAAAACGGGAAGCTGGAGGTCGTTTATCGCGAGCGGTTTCCAAGCAAAGGATTCGCGCAGTTCGACCTGATCATTCGGGAATTTTCGCGCCAAGCGGCGCCGTATCTCGACCGCGACAAGATTTTGGCCGCCGGATTTGGGGTGGCCGGCCCGGTCATCAATAACCGCATTCACGCCACCAATCTTCCATGGGTTGTGGACGCTGAAACGCTGGCGAAGGAAGTCGGTGTGAAGTCGGTCGTGTTATTGAATGACTTGGGTGCGACTGGTCACAGCCTGGAACACCTGCCCCCAGAGGATTTCTGCGTATTGAACGAAGGCACGCCGGTTGCCGGCGCGTCGCGAGCGTTGTTGGCGGCGGGGACCGGCTTAGGGGAAGGAATCTTGTTCTGGGAAGGCACGCGCTACAAAGTGGTTCCCAGTGAAGGCGGACATTCCGATTTTGCGCCGCGCACAGATCAGCAGATCGAACTCCTGAAGTTCATGCGACACCGATACCCGCAGGTGAGTTGGGAACTGATTCTGTCGGGGCGCGGGTTCCGCACGCTGCATGAATTCATTGCGCCAAGTGTGAAGCACCCTATTTTTGAAGATTCCGATGCGGACCCGGCCCCATTCATCACGAAAAGCGGTCTCGACAAGACCTGCCCGGTCTGTGTGGAAACACTGGATTTGTGGACCTCGGTCTATGGCGCGGAAGCGGGAAATCTGGCCCTCAAGGTACTGGCGCTCGGAGGCGTATACGTTGCGGGCGGCATTGCGGTAAAAATCCTGCCCAAAATGCAGGATGGAACCTTCTTCAGTTCGTTCCGGGATAAATGGCACTTCACGACGATGCTGGATGACGTGCCGCTCAAGATCGTGTTGAACGAGTCAGCGCCCTTGATTGGCGCTGCCTACGAAGCGTACGCTACGATCAAGTAATATCCCCGAGAAACGCGAAGCCCAGCCTCGAACTGGGGCTCTCTCCTTACGCGGATTTTGGTAAACTGACTCGTCTCGCAACGGTCGTTAGACCGCATCCTTCATATGGCAAGTCCTGTCGCCCGCCATCGTGCTGGTGAAGGCACGGAGTATCCGCATGAGCAGTACGGCAACCACCTCGGTAATCGAGATTCTGAATTATGTCGGGGGCGTCTGGCGCAAGTCGTCGGGGACGGGATTCGTTAACGTGACGAACCCAGCTTCCGGGGAACTGCTGGCGCGCACCCCGCTCTCCACGGCGGCGGATGTGGATGCCGCGGTGCAGGTCGCGGCGGGCGCGTTTCTGGCCTGGCGGCGCACTCCTCCGGGCGAGCGCATTCAGTATCTTTTCAAGCTGAAATTCCTGTTGGAAGACCATATCGACGAACTTGCGCGGCTGATTACGATCGAAAACGGAAAGACATTCGGCGAAGCGAAGGCGGAAATCCGCCGCGGCATCGAAAACGTGGAAGTGGCCTGCGGCATTCCAATGATGATGCAGGGATACAACCTGGAGGATGTCACCCCGGGAGTGGACGAAACGTTGATCCGGCAGCCGCTGGGAGTGGTGGCGGCGATTGCTCCGTTCAACTTCCCGCTGATGATTCCGTTCTGGTTTTTGCCGTATGCGATCGCTTGCGGCAACACGATGGTGATGAAGCCGAGCGAGCGCGTGCCGCTGAGCTTCCGCAGAGCGATGGAACTGATCGAGAAGACCGGCTTGCCGAAGGGTGTCGTCAATGTGGTGAACGGCGGCAAAGAAGTAGTAGACGCGATTTGCGACCATCCACAGATTCGCGCCGTGAGCTTTGTCGGCTCCACGCCCGTAGCGAAACATGTATATGTGCGGGCGGCCGCCGCGGGCAAGCGCATGCAGTGTCAAGGCGGCGCGAAGAACCACGTGATTGTGCTACCGGATGCCGACATGGATCTGGCGAAGCAGATCATCAGCGATTCGGCGTTCGGCTGCTCGGGGCAGCGGTGCCTTGCCGTGTCCGTGGCCGTTACCATCGGGGAGGCGCAGAAGACGTTCCGCGACGCGATTTCGGATGCGGCTTCGTCGATCAAGGTGGGGTTCGGACTGGATACCGGCATACAGATGGGCCCGGTGATTTCGCAAGACAGCAAGAAGCGCATTGAAGGACTGATCGCGACCGGGGTGAGCGACGGGGCGAAGGCCGTCGTCGATGGGCGCAACTATAAAGTGGAGAACCACGAGAACGGCAACTTCCTGAGGCCGACCGTGCTCGATGGCGTGCCCTCCTCGAGTTCCCTGGCGAACACGGAAATTTTTGGCCCGGTGCTCAGCTTGATCCATGCGAACACGATTGATGAAGCGATTGACTTCATTCGCAAGAGCCCCTACGGCAATCAGGCATCGCTGTTTACAACGAGCGGTTCCGCGGCGCGGAAGTTCCGCTACGAAGCACCCGCCGGAAACATCGGGATCAATATTGGGGTTGCCGCGCCGATGGCGTACTTCCCGTTCAATGGCTGGAAAGAAAGCTTTTTCGGGATCGTGCACGCCCAAGGAAAAGACGCGATCGAGTTCTTCACGGAATCGAAGATCGTGGTGGAACGCTGGTCGCGGCAAGAGACTCGGAAATTCTGAGAGGCGGGCCAGAGCCGCGAGTCGACAGCGGGAACCGTTCCGAAATGGGACGGTGCCGTTGTGACGGTGAACCTGGCCCCCCTACCCCCCCGTTTCCGTACAGTACGCCGCAAGAGACTGAAAGCAGGGAAGATGCGCGGAATTGCGTACGGTACGTACGGAAATGCAGTGGGCCTCCGCTTCGCTCAGGATGAACGAGTGGCGAGCAAGAGCCTGAAAATGGAAAAGAGAGATTCCTTGCACCTGGAGGTCGCTTCGGATACGCACCCTCATCGGGTGCTGAAGTTGTCAAAGAGCGGTGGGTCGAAAGGACCCGGTTGCCGGTCCCGCCGACAACCTATCGAACTGATTAGTTTACCATAGAATAATAGATAGTCAAGAGAAAAGGTGAGAGGCGATCAGAGAGCAGCGAGCGGCGATCGGGAATCGGGGGAAAATCCGCACCCTTTGCAGAAACCGCCAAGGATGCAACACCCAGAGCTCACTTCGTGACTCTAAGCCTGCGCCACCCGAGACTTTAGGTCGTGGAATACGATAAGCAAATCACCCTCAGAAAGCGGCGTAGCGCTGTGCTACTTTGAGCATCGGATACTCTGGATTCCCTAACGCTAGCGGCTCTGCGAACGCCAAGAACCTCTTTCGAGCTTCTTCAATCGGTATGCCGAGCATTGCTTCCATGAAAGATTGTTCACCGGCGAACAGGTTGTACAACTCGCTGCAGGAGATGGCCCACGATCTTGTTTCCTCTGTGAGCAGGAAACGCAGTAGCCCGCATTCGCGATTGAACTCACGAAAGTCATCTGGGGTCATCGCGAGATGAAAGCAGGATGGAAAAGGACCCAGTGGCTCTGTGGCAACCGCAATGCACTCCTGGTATCCGGCCTTCAGTAAGGCCGGAACGATCCTGTCAATTTCCCACGGCCTGAAATGATTACCATCTTCGACTGGCACCACCTTCCAGCCGCGTTGACGTATCCAGTCAGCACGAAACTCGCTCTCTCGATACTCGCCGGCCAACATCATTCCGGCAACAAGCCTCTTATATGTATCGACTGCGCATACCTCTGTTATCGCCTTCATGGGTTGTAAGGTATCCACTCTATCTTAGAGCCGGGTGCCCCGCCCTCGGCTTGAGAGGGTGGGTCTTGGGGTCGATTTTCTCTTCCCCCTCACAACAAATGTACTTCGATCAGCCCTTCGCCTTTCGCATAATTTGACCAACTGCTCCACGGCCAGTTTTTCGGATGTCCCACCAATCCACGACTCACTGGATTGCTATGCATATATTCCAGTTTCTCTCTCTTCTTTTTCTCCGTGAATACATTGAAATCATAAAAGCGCGACTGCCAGAACGCGCGCAACTCCGGCAGTTGTCCAGGAAACCGCAACCCTAGCTGCCCCGCTCGTGCCCGCTGCTGCTTTCTTATCTTGTGGGAAACCCGCTGCTTCAACATCTGTAACACCGTCGATAACGTTCCCTGCGGCGGCTCCCCGATCAGCAAATGCACATGCTCCGGCATCACCACGTAACCCACCAACAGAAATCGGTATTCGGTCCGCACTCGCGCCAACTCTCTTACGACCAGTGCCCGCGTACTTGCCCTGACCAGCAACGGAAGCCGCCAATAACAACTGAAAGTCAGAAAGTGTAGATGTCCGTGCCCGTAGTGGCGTCGCAATCCTTCCGGCATGCGCGTAACCCAAGACCGTAACCCAGGACCCACCCTCCCAAACCGAGGGTGGGGGCACCCAAACCTTCTCAACATAGAAGCCCTGGCCAATCGCCAGAGAAAGTCGACCCCAAGACCCACCCTCCCAAACCGAGAGTGGGGCACCCACATCTCCTCTTGTATCACTTCTCGGTTACGTCCATCAATGATATCCTCACAGCGCCAGGCCGTACCGCGACAAAGTTCAAATGAAAGCCCGGGCCGCCCGCCAGAGAGAGTCGACCCCAAGACCCACCCTCGCAAGCCGTGGGTGGGGCACCCAAACCTTCTCAACATAGAAGCCCTGGCCAATCGCCAGAGAAGTCGACCCCAAGACCCACCCTCCCAAACCGAGGGTGGGGCACCCGCAGCGACCGGACAGCAGGGAAAAACCCGCAACCCCAAGACCCAGGTTCACACACCGAACCTGGGCCACCCGCAACCCAAGCGCAAAGAGTTGCGGTTGGCGGGCTAAGGCTGACTCTGCTAAGTTCGGTGTGCCATGGCGAGCCCACCGTTCAAGCTGGACGTAAACCCACAACTGGAGTGCGCGGAGACACTGGCTTCGCGGTTCTACACCGATCCGGCGATTCTGGCGTTGGAGAAGACACACATTTTCCAGCGGACGTGGCAGCTGGCCGGCACATTGAGCCAGGCCTGCGGCGAGCGCAACGGTGTGACGCGAACGATCGCGGATCCCGAAACCTACTTCACATTCGACCTTGCTGGGGAGCCAATTGTCGTGGTGCGCGACAAGAAGGGCACGCTGCGTGCCTTCAGCAACGTGTGCCGGCACCGCGCCGGGCCAATCGCCGAAGGGGCGGGCTGCCGCAATGCACTGAACTGCGCATACCACGGCTGGACTTACACGCTGGACGGGCGGCTGATTGGCACGCCGGAAATAGACGGTGTGGAATTCTTCGACCGATCGACGATGGGTATGGTGCCGTTGCGGTGCGAAACGTGGGAACAGTTCATCTTCGTGAATTTTTCGAGCGAAGGACCCTCGCTCGCCGAGTATCTTGGAAATATTCCCGGGTTGGCGCGCGAGTTCGCGTTCGAAGGGTTGTCGCTGGCAGAGCGCCGCGACTACACCGTGAACTGCAACTGGAAGGTGTATGTCGACAACTATCTCGAGGGCTACCACATCCCGATTGTGCATCCGGGCCTGATGAAAGAGATTGACTACCCGCGCTACCGCTGTGAGACGTTTCGTTACCATTCGCAGCAACTGGGCCCGGTGAAAGCGGTGAAGCCGGGCGAAGAAGCCGAGCGCGTGTACAAGCCAGGCATGGGGCTGAAAGAGGCGCTTTACTTCTGGGTGTTCCCGAATCTGATGCTGAATCTCTATCCGGACAACGTGCAGAGCAATCTCATCGTGCCGCTATCGCATGACAAAACGCTCACAATTTTCGAGTGGTACTTCCACGACGCAAATTCGGCTCAAATGCGGGAACGCGCGGCGAAGGCGATCGACTTCAGTCACGTGGTGCAGGAAGAAGACATGCATATCTGTGAAGCGGTGCAGCGGGGACTGCAGTCTTCGACGTACGATCGCGGGCGTTATTCGGTGAAGCGCGAGAACGGCGTTCACCACTTCCACTCCTTGCTGGCCGAATTCCTGGGCTGATTCGACAGAAAGAAAAGGCGGCTGTGGTGAGTAGCCGCCCGAGCAGTTCACTGATTGTTGGCAAATCGTCTCAAGGGCAGGGAACGGCGTGTGCCACCGTCCCCACGCTGGCGAAACGGATTACGGATGAGCGGGAGCTGGCGCCGGAGTTGGAGCGGGGGTGGTGGCCGGCTTGTTGAAGTCGAAATTCACTTTCGGAGCCTGCCGTGCGCCTTCTTCGGTCTTGAAGTAGGCATCGTTGCGAGCAAAGCCGCCGATGCTGGCGACGAGGCTGTTCGGGAAGAGCGAAATGTACGTGTTATAGTCCTGCACCGCGTCGTTGTAGCGGCGGCGCTCGACGGCAATGCGGTTCTCAGTGCCTGCCAGCTCATCCTGGAGGCGCATGAAATTCTCGTTGGATTTCAATTGCGGATAATTCTCGACGATGACGAGCAGCCGGCTCAACGCGGAGTCGAGCTGGCCGTTGGCGGCGATTTTATCTTGTGGCGTCTTGGCACCGACCAACGCAGCCCGCGCCGCGGCGATGTCGCCGAAGACGGTTTGTTCCTGCACCGCGTATCCCTTCACGGTTTGCACCAGGTTGGGAATCAAGTCGGCGCGCCGCTGGAGCACCACGTCCACCTGAGCCCATGCGGCATTGACAGCTTCGCGCTTAATGGCCATCTGGTTGCGGCGGCTGATGTACGCTGAGCCGAGCACAAAGGCCAGGATCAACAGCACCACGAGAATCACGATACCCACTTTCATAAGCACCTCGATCGATTGAGATTCGAAACTCGGAATCTTACGGAGCTACCCGCTGCCACTCCTTTTTGGGAACGAGCTTGTCCAACGCCCCGATGACTTTCTCCAGCGCGTGAATGTAATGGTCATAGGCTTCGAAAGGATCGGCTTTCAGGCCGGCCCCCTCGTGGAAATTGTGAGGCGCATGGAAGGCGGATGCGTCCGCGCCAGTGAGCTCGGCGATGCGCGTAATCAAACGGGTGGAATCGGCCGGTGGTTCTTCACCAAAGGCGAGGAGGGTGTGGCGCAGCAGGGTCAGGGCGCTCGAACTGGTCTTCTTCAGGACGGCGACATACTCCGATTCGTCTTTTCCAGAGAGCAAAGCGTGCTGGCGTAAACGGAGCAACAGCAAGCGGAGATCGCGCTCGACCTGGACGCGATGGAGATTCATTGGCACCTCGAGAGCCGCGATGGGATCCGGACCAAAGAGAACGCGGTGCGCACGCTTTACATCGAGGCTTTCGATTGCGAAGACGTCCGTGGAGCGGGCAAGTTCCTCGGAAAGGAAGAAGAGTGGGGGCGGCTCTTTTTCTTCGCGAGTCCACCAGAGAACTACGGGAGCGAGAAGCTGCAATTCGTGCACGTCCATGGTCACCAGTGTGCAGAGGACATTGAGGTCTGACGCGCCGGGACGGTATGCACCCGTAGCCGCAGATCCGTAGAGAACGACGGATTCGAGATTCTTACCGGCCGCTTCTTTCAGGCGACTCACCAATTCGTTGAGTTTTCGTTCCATCGTGTCACCTCACGGGTGGAGCAGAAGGATCTTCTACCAACCTCCACCTGCACCACCGCCACCGCTGGAGCCTCCGCCAAAACCACCGAAACCTCCACCACCTCCGCCCCAACCGCCACCGCCGCTACCCCAACCGCCGCGGCTGCCGCCCCAGCCTCCACCGCTCCGGCCACTATTGGCCAACGTGCCGAGGATCAAGCCGGTCAGAAATCCGCCGCCACCCCCACCGCCGCCGCCCCGGGGCCCTCTGGAGCCGCTGCCCGAAAACATCAGAAGGATGAGGACGATGATACCGAGGACAATCCAGACACCCAGTCCACCGGAATCCTGGCTGGGTTGACGAACGGGGCGCAACTGCGGCTCGCCGGTGAGTGTGACGCCTTTATCGTCGGCGATATATTTGGCGAGTTGCCATGCAGCCGCGGTGATGCCACTGCTGTAATCGCCCTGGCGGAAGTAAGGGACCATGAGCCGTCCGGCGTCGCCGGCACGTGCATCATTGATTACAGGCTCAAGGCCATAGCCGACTTCCGTCCAATACTTGCGGTCGTTCGGGGCGACGAGCAGCATGACCCCGTTGTCCGCTTTCGTCTGCCCGATACCGAGTTGCTTGAAGAGGTTGTTGGCGTAAGTCTGGGCGTCGTCGCCATCGAGCGATTTCACGGTAACAATGGCGAGTTGGGCGCCGGTTTTTTGTTCGAGCTCGGTGCAGAGGGCTTCGAGCTGCGCTTTCTGTTGCGGTTGGATAACACCGGCACGGTCGGTGACGTAACCGGTGGGGCGGAAATTCTTGAAGTCGTCGGCTTGCGCAAGCGCCGCCAGAACCAAGACGAACCAAGCAATACACGCGGTCAGCTTGAACGTGCGGAGGTTCATGAAGTCTCGTGAGAACCCGAGTGACGCTACATCGCCTGCGACCTGCAGCAGAGTCCGAAAACGGCGCCGATTCCGGGGCGGAACGAGGCCACACGGGCGAAGTAGGATTGCGGATGTGGCCGCTGCGCGAATTCTCTCATAAAGGCGGAGAAAAAAGCATCAAGTCACTGATATTGACCCACCCGTGAGTGAATCATAATCTGTAGTCGACATGCCCAGCGCATCCGCAAAAAGTCCGACGTCCCGCTGGATAAGGATTCCGCGACGACTGGCATTGCCAATTGCGATCCTTTTCTGCGTCGCAACCGCGGTGTATGCCGGGTCATGGATTGCCGATGCGTGGCGAAGGCCGCATTCGGTGGAACTTGGGTTCAACCTGAGGCAAACAACATTCTTTGACCCAGCGCGGGGCTCGATTGCGATTTACAACGTGGCTCCAGCAAGTCCAGCCGAACGTGCAGGTCTACGGGCGGGCGACGAAATCATCGGATTGAACGGGCAGGCGCTCACCTCTTACCGGCTGTTTGACAGGATATGGACCCGGTCGCATCCCGGGGACTCGATTGAACTGACCATTCGCCGGCCGGGGGAGCCGCAGCCGCTGATGCTCCTTGGCACGTTTCGAGCGACCACAACGGATATTGTGGCAGACACTCCGTTCCGTTCGTCAGCGCGCAGCGTACTTTCGTTTTTCCCGGTTCTGTTTCTCATGGTGGGCTTTGCCGTGCTGTTTTTGAGGCTGGACGATCCGGATGCGTGGCTGTTGGCATTGCTGTTTGCCGGGTTCATTGCGGTCCCGGGCTTCAATGAACGAGAGGCATTGCCCAGGGCGCTGAAAGAGTTCACTACCTTTTACCATAGCGTTTTCGTGTTACTTGTCGGGCCGATCTTCTACGTTTTCTTCTCGGTGTTCCCCACACGATCTCCGCTCGACAGACGAGCGCCTTGGCTGAAATGGGTGGCCCTGGTGCTGGCAGCGGCTGAAATCGTGCCGGGCCTGCTTTTCGGAGATCCACGGTGGCCCGCTGCGCTCCGGCATTTGCTGGGCGATTCAGGGGCGAATCGGGCACGAAACTCGCTGCACTACTTTTGGATCGTGTTAGGCCTGATTTCTTTATTGTGGAACTGCTACAGCAGCGAGGTTTCGCTGGAAGCCAGGCGTAAATCTCGGGTTTTGCTTTTGGGAACGTTAGTTGGCGTGCTTCCGGTTGCCCTGGAGCGATTTTTCACCGATATGTATGGCTACCGGCCATCGTTTTGGATCGACACGGGTGTGACTTTCCTGATTCTGCTCTATCCACTGTCCTTTGCTTACGCGGTAGTGAAACACCGGGTGCTGGAGATTCCAGCGCTGCTGCAGCGAAGCGCGCGGTACGTGCTGGTGCAGCGCGGGTACTTTGTGCTGCTGGTGGTTGGGGGATTGCTGGCGATCTTTCTGTTCACGCAATTCTTCTCCGGATTTTTTGCTACAAACTCTCAGTTCGGGATGGCGCTGAGCGCGGCGTTTGGCGTGGCGCTGGTGTGGGTGTCGGGACCGTTTGTCAAACGAGGGACGGAAAGTATCGACCGCGCCTTTTTCCGGAGTGCGTACGATGCTCGGATGATCTTGCAGGACTTGGCGGAGAAGAGCCGATCTGTTGCCGACCGGAGCGAACTGGCCGCGCTGCTAAATCGCCATCTGACGGACGCCTTCCATCCCCGCACATTGGGAATCTACTTTTCGGGTTCGGATGGCGCTCTTACGGCCGAGAGTGGAAATGTGCCCAACGAGCTTAGGAAGCTTTCGCCGGATGAGGAGTATCTCAACCATTTGCGGAGTTACGGGCGCTCGTGGGATGTGCCGCTCGCGGAGGAAGCGGAGCCGGGAACGCGTTTTCCGCTGGAGCCACTGTCGCCGGAATGCCTCGTGCCGATGCTGGGGCACGGTGGGCGCGTGGTTGGATTGCTGGTGTTGGGGCGGCCGCGCTCGGAACAGCCGTACACCAGCGAAGACAAGCGGCTATTAGATTCCGTAGCGGGGCAAGCGGCGGTGGCGCTTGAAAACATGCATATGGCGGAACAGATTGCGGATCGTCTGGAGGTTGACCGGCGAGCGGCTCACGAATTGCAGATTGCGCGCGACGTGCAATCGCGGCTCTTTCCGCAGGTTATGCCTCCGTTGACGACGCTGGAATACGCGGGGAGCTGCATGCAGGCACGGCAGGTTGGCGGGGACTACTACGATTTTCTGGACCTGGGTTCGTCACAGAGGATGGATCGCGGAGCGACGAAGACACTCGATGCGGCAGCCTGGCACCTGGCCTTCGTGCTGGCGGACATATCCGGGAAGGGAATCGCGGGGGCGTTGCTGATGGCAAATCTGCAAGCCAATCTGCGCAGCCGGTACGCACTGGCGCTCGACGATCTGCCGCGGCTGCTGAGTTCCGTGAACCAGCTCTTCTACGAAAACACGCCGGAAGACCGGTATGCGACGCTGTTCTTCGCTGTGTACGACGACCACAGCCATGAATTGGAGTATGCGAACTGCGGGCACAACGCGCCGCTGCTGTTCCGGTCTAACGGGCAGCTCGAGCGGCTGAGTTCCACATCGACGGTGATTGGTTTGTTTCCGAAGTGGAGATGCGAAACGCAGTTCGTGAACCTGCAGCCGGGCGATCTGCTGGTGATCTTCACAGACGGGGTGACGGAAGCAAACGACGCGGCGGGGGAGGAGTTTGGGGAAGCGCGGTTGATTGAAACGGTACGCGCGCACCGCGATATGGCGCCCGGGGCGTTGATCGAGGCCATTCAAGATGCAGTGAAGAAGTTCAGCGCCGGGGAACAATCGGACGATTTGACGCTGGTGATTGCGCGGGCCCGGTAATCCGCAATATTGATTGACTTCACGGCTCCAGGGGCTTACAAGAACTGGATACATTCAAGAGGTGGGCCTGATGTCCAACGATCTTTCTCGAAGGAAATTCCTGGAAAAGTTGGGGCAAGGCACGGTGGCGGGAGTGAGCTATTCGCTCCTGAACGACATCGCCGGAGCGGCAGCGGTCGGCGCGAAGGCGTTGCCGACGCGAACGCTGGGACGGACGGGAGCGAAGGTGTCGATCCTGGCGTTCGGTTGCGGCAGCCGTTTTCTGATGTACGAGGACGAAGAGAAGGCCTCGGCGATATTGAATCACGCGATCGACAGCGGAATCACGTATCTCGACACGGCCTATTCCTACGGAGATGGGAAGAGCGAGACGCGGGTTGGCAAGGTGATGGCGACGCGCCGGAAGGATGTGTGGCTGGCGACCAAGATTCCGGATCGGACGCGCGACGAATTCATGCGGCGGCTGGAAGGCAGCTTGAAGAGATTGCAGACCGACCACGTCGATTTGTTGCATATCCATTCGCTCGGAAATGCGGACGATCTGGCGAAGATTGAAGCGCCGAACGGAGCGATGAAAGCGCTACTCGAAGCGCGAGAGCAGAAGATGTGCCGGGCCATTGGCATGACGAGCCATACGAATGGCCGAGTGATGGCGGAGGCGATCCAGCACAACGACCTGGACTGCGTGCAGATGGCGCTGAACGCTTCGCAAAATGGATATTTCGAGGCGGCGGCTCTGCCCGCGGCGCGCGCGAAGAATCTCGGCATCATCGCGATGAAGGTGACGGGCCAGGAATTCCTGTTGGGAAGCGACGCGGGAAAGACGAACATCAGTTCGCTGTTGCGCTATTCGCTGAGCCTTCCGGTAACGGCGGCAGTGGTAGGCATGCCGCGCCAGGAGATGGTGGACGAGAATATTGAGTTGGCGCGGTCGTTTACGCCGTTTCCCGATGCCGACATGGAGCGCTTGCGGAGTGTCCTGCAGCCGTCTCGCGAGGGATTGGAGAAGCGGCTCTCCGGACATCATGACGGCCCGACTTTGCACCCGCATTTGTTCTGGGCTTAACGAGCAGCGATCGGGGATCAGCGATCGGCGATCAGGAATCGAGGAGAAAATCCGCACCCTTGAAGAGCAAAGGTGCGGTACCCACAGATCACTGCGTGACTCTGAGCCTGCACCACGCGCCAAGACGCAGCGGTTGAAATCCTTCGCTGCGCTCAGGATGACAAACTTTTGTTTGGTGCGCACGGGCGGGGGCTAGCCGCGCGCTGCACCCCTACAGGCAAGAGCCCACGTGCAACGACGGCCCGTGGGGCACCCTGGCAACCCACGCTCTTCACCCCCAACATGAGTTGGAGACAGGCGCAGGCTCAAGGATGGAGTGGCGCCAGCGAGTCTGTGCAATGTGACGGGGGACACAGCAGATGTTAAGGCGTTGCATATACATGATCTGAAGACGCATCTATGGCAGCCGTAGCCATGAGAGATCGCGTTCGGGTCCACCATCCAGGGTATTCAGTTTGAAGAGGGCCCGCGGGTAACCGCGCTGGGTCCAGAACGATGGCGCAGTCAACCTGCCGGCTCCTGCAAATGGACACCGGGAGGCACGCTATGCGCCACGAAAAACCTGCCCCGCCCGACCAGGATTTGACCTCTGCTGAGGGCACCACGCAGACCGCAGAATCCGCTCGCCTGCCGATCTGGACGATTGATAATTTCCGAATCATCCGCAAGCTCGGCGAAGGGGGCATGGGTGTCGTATATGAAGCCGACCAGCTTCATCCGCGGCGGCCCGTCGCGCTGAAAGTGATCCGGGGAGGGGGGCTAGCGGATGATCACGCCGTCAAGCTGTTCCACCGCGAAGCGCAGGCGCTCGCACGGCTGAAGCACCCAGGAATTGCGGCGATTTATGAGGCGGGTCAAACAGAATATGGCGAGCATTTCATCGCCATGGAACTGGTACGCGGCGTTCCTGTTGCGCAGTACGTGCACACAGGCGAAAGCGACCGGGCGCCGCAAGCGGAAGTCGAGAGGCGGCTGAGGCTTTTCTGCAAAATTTGCGAAGCAGTCAACTACGCGCACCAGCGCGGCGTGATTCACCGCGACCTGAAACCTTCGAACATTCTGGTCAACGCGGAAGTTGGGACGAAACCTGCAACTGGCAGTGGCGAAGTGATTCCAGAGATCAAGATACTGGATTTCGGGTTGGCGAGAATCACGGACTCGGATATGGCCGCGACCACCATCGTGTCCGAAATTGGGCGGGTGCAAGGCACCTTGGCGTATATGAGTCCGGAGCAGGCGCGCGGTAATCCAGATGAAATCGATTTGCGCAGCGATGTGTACTCGCTGGGAGTGGTGCTGTACGAACTGCTGACCAGCAAACTGCCATACGAAATGCAGCGGACGGCACCGCAGCTGGCGGCGCGGATTATCTGCGAGGAACCGCCTCATGCGCCGACCACGCTGGGGTATGCATCACCGGGGCAACACGAGTACCGGCTCGATAAGGATTTGCAAACGATCCTACTCAAGGCGCTGCAGAAAGAACCGTGGCGCCGTTATCAAAGCGCACTGGCGCTGGCCGAGGACGTGGAGCGCTATGTCAACAAACAGCCGATTCAGGCGCGCCCGCCGAGCACGATCTACCAATTACAGAAGTTGGTGGCGCGGAACCGGGCCACGTTCGCGTTTGTAGTCGCGCTGCTGGTGATGCTAATCGGGTTCGCAGTTACGATGGCGATCGAGTCGGCGCGCATCTCGAGGGAGCGCGACAAAGCAGTGGCTGCAGAAGAGACCGCGAAGCAAGTCTCCAGCTTCCTGGTGGATCTCTTCAAGATTTCCGATCCCAGCCAGACCCGAAGCAACACGGTGACGGCGCGGGAGATTCTGGACCGCGGCGCAAACAAGGTGGCCGAACTGAAAGGCGAACCATTGGTGCAGGCGAGGTTGATGGACACACTGGGTCAGGTTTACGGCAGCCTGGCATTGTACGAACAAGCCATTCCGCTACTCGAAACTTCGCTGGCGACCAGGCGCAAACTGCTCGGGGAAGAAAATCTGGAGGTGGCCCAATCGTTGGATCGGCTGGGAGGCGTATGGTGGCGGAAGGGTGAATTCGCGAAGGCGCAACCGATGCTCGAAGAGAGCCTGGCGATTCGACAGAAACTCCTGCCGCCAGACGATGTGGTTGTAGCGTCGAGCGAGCACAATCTGGGCAATCTGCACTGGAGCAAGGGCGAGTACGATAAGGCGCAAATGTTTCTGGAACGCGCGCTGGCGATCCGCGAGAGGAAACTCGGTGCCGACGCTCCAGATGTGGCGACGACTCTGAACACGCTTGGTGCGATCGCCTACAAACGGGGTGACTTGGCGAGAGCGCAGGAGTTATGGGAAAGGACTTTGTCGATTCGGGAAAAGACGCTCGGCGCGGATCATCCGTTCCTAGCGCAAACCCTGAATAACCTGGCGATCGTGAACACGGACCGAGGACAGCTAGCCGAGGCAAAGAAGCTTCTTCAGCGAGTGGTGCAGATTCAGGAGAAAGTGCTGGGACCGAATCATCCGGACTTGGCATCCGGCCTGTCCAATCTCGGAAGAGTGATGCAGGAATCCGGCGACTATTCAGCCGCGATGAAGCTCTATCAGCGGGCGGTGGACATACAGGAAGCCTCGGGTCCGCAGAATCCGGAGTTGGCGCGTTTTCTGGATGGCGTGGCACGCGCCAGTCTTTCGCAGGGAGACGAGGCGAATGCGAGGCGGCTCTACGAGCGGTCGCTGGCGATCCGCGAGCAGAAACTCGGCAAGGATCAACCGGTCGTCGCCGAAAGCCTTGCAGGACTGGCGAATTGCGACCGCAAGGTTGGCCGCAACGCCGACGCTGAGGCGAAGTTGGAACGGGCCCTTACGCTATGCCGCACGCGCGATGGGAAATACGTGTCGCCGTGTTATGAAGTGATCGATGATTACGTGGCGTTGTTGCGGGCGACGCATCAAGACGCAAAAGCCGCCGAACTTGAGAAACTCCGGCACGCTAATTAAGCTGCGCCGCAACAGACGGACGCACGATGCAGAAACAGTGTGGAATTGGCTCGAGGCGGGTGGCGAAGGGGGTGGCGGAAACGAAGTGCGTCAGCTATCCTTAGTTGTACACACACCGTTGTGCACGATTGTCCCCCAACTAGGACCAGGAAGAGTATATGAGCGATACGAAGACCATGACGCCTACAACGAAGTCTGCACGGCCCACCTGGAAACCCGCGGGCAAGGTACACGCCGGCGAGCAGCCATTCACGTACCCATTGAAGCGCGAGTTTGTTGAGCCGGACTGGCGGCGGCTGCCGGGCTACAAGAACGTGAGCAAGGACGAGTGGGAAACCGCGCTGTGGCAGCGGCGGCACACGGTGAAGAACCTGAAAGAGTTCAAGGAAGTGTTCGGCGAGTTGATGCCGGATTCGCTGTTTGCGAGCGTGGAGCGCGACATCAAGGAACGCGCCACCATGTCCATTCTGATTCCGCCACACATGCTGAACACGATGGACGAAACCGATTTGTGGAACGATCCGGTGCGGCGGTACATGCTCCCGGCGTTCGACGACCGTCACCCGGAGTGGCCGAGCCATCCGAAGGCGAGCCGCGACTCGTTGCACGAGTCAGACATGTGGGCAGTGGAAGGACTGACGCACCGGTATCCGACGAAGGTGCTGGCGGAGATGCTGTCCACGTGCCCGCAATATTGCGGACATTGCACACGGATGGACCTGGTGGGCAACGACGTGCCGCAGGTGGTGAAGCTGAAGTTTCAGATTCCGCAGAAGGACCGCTACCAGCAGATGCTGGATTATTTGAGGGTGACGCCGTCCGTGCGCGACGTGGTGGTGAGCGGCGGCGACATTGCCAACACGCCCATCGGGACTCTGGAGGATTTCTGCTCGAAGTTGATGGATCTTCCGAATATCCGGGATATCCGCCTGGCGACGAAGGGATTGATCGCGCTGCCGCAACACTTCCTGCAGAGCGAAGTGCAGGAGGGGCTAGAGCGGCTGGCGAAGAAAGCGCGGCAGAAGGGCGTGGATATCGCGGTACATACGCACGTGAACAACGCGCGGCAGGTGACGCCGCTGGTGCGCAAGGCGGTCGAGTCGTTGCTGGATATGGGCTATCGCGACGTGCGCAACCAAGGCGTTTTGTTGCGCGGCGTGAACGGCACGGCCAAGGACCTTCTGGAACTGTGCTTCACGCTGCTGGATTACGGCAAGATCATGCCGTATTACTTTTATCAGTGCGACATGATTCCCAACGCCGAGCACTGGCGGCTGGCGATTCATGAGGTGCAACAACTGCAGCACGACGTGATGGGCTACCTCCCCGGCTTCGCGACACCGCGCTTGGTGTGCGACGTTCCGTTCGTCGGGAAGCGCTGGGTGCACCAGGTGAAGGAATACGACCGTCAGCTGGGCATTTCGTATTGGACCAAGAATTACCGCACTGGCATCGAGACCGATGATCCGGAAGCGCTCACGCGGCGCTACGAATACTACGACCCGGTTTACACGCTGCCCGAGCAGGGGCAGCAATTCTGGCGCGGCAGCAGCGCGCAACAGACGCTCTCCAAGTAGCGTGGAGCGGGGCGCCTTGCTCCGGCAAGAGAGTCAGGGGAGTTGGGGAAATCAATCGCCCGAGGGCGCAGCATCTTTCTCGCGCAGGTCGCAGAGATGCCAGGACCAGACGAAGCGCTCGGCAAAAATCAACAGAGCGGCGGCCATGATGGTGAGCCCGATAACAGGGGACGAGTGGCGCACGTGATTGCCTGCACAAACAAGCAGGACGAGGGCGACATCGCGCAGCCAACCGAGAGTAATGAGTGATCGAATCAAGGGCGGTAGTCCTAGTCCTTAAAAGTACTAGAACCAATATATACCGCCTTGACGCGTTTGGTTTGTTCCTTCCAGTGTTGCGTAGTCGAAACGTACAACACGGCGAAGCGTGAGCCGAAGGCTACGCCAGGCTCGTTGCGCGCATCAGCGCAGACTGAACTCAATCCGGCGATTGCGGAACTTGCCTTCTTCGGTGTCGTTGGTGGCGACCGGTTTGGTGTCGCCAAAGCCGCGGGTGGTGAGCATATTGGGATCGACGCCTTGCTGAACCAGATAGGCGCGAACGGCATCGGCGCGCTGCTGAGACAGGGTCATGTTGGAAGCAGAGTCCCCGGTATTGTCGGTGTGCCCAGAGATGACCAGCACGGTTCCCGAGGGCGCCGCTTTGATCGCAGCCGCAACGCGGTTGAGGTAGTCGGTGCTGTCAGGCGGGATCTGCGCGCTTCCGGAGGCAAAGTTCATGACGTTAAGGTTCAACGCGTTCACAAGATCCTGAGCAGAGAAACCAGGTTTCAGCGCAGCGAGCGCAGCAGTTGCTTTTTCCGTGGCCATGCGAACCTGATCGCTCAAATTGAACGCAGTGTTCTTAACCGCTTCGCGAGAGTTCCAGAACCAATAACCCAACAGCAGGAGTAGCGCGGCGGCGATGACTGGCCAGAGCCAGGACGCCGAACCGGATTTCACTTTGCGCTCGACGGCATAGGCGGCTTCGCGGGTGCCAGCGGCGATGGCCGAAGTGGCGCTGCCGGCATAGGCGAGGATGTCGTTGGGAATGCGGCTGGGAATTACGCCGCCGGGAGTGAGGCGTTGAACCAGGTTAGGAAGCATGAAGGACAGAGCGGAAGCAGCCGTGGTGAACGAGACGCCCGCTTTGGAAGCGATCCTATCGATCGAGTCGCGGCCGACCGCTGTTTCAAGTGAGGAACTGGAGAGGGGACGGGGGGCTGTCCCGCCAACCCAAGAAGAAACCAAGTCGGATAGACCAGCGGATCGAAAACGCTCGAGGAATCCTCCGAGACCACCCGGAGTTTCCATAATCATCGACAACAAGCCCGAAAGCAAAGAGGAGGTTTTGGAACCGCTAATGCCAAACTGAGTGCCAACATCCGCCAATACTGCATCGAGTGTGCCCATATTTGCGCTCCTAATGGTTGTAATCAGATGGACAAATTGGGCGGGTTATGGGCGGAAGGACTGAAGCTTAACAGATTGGAAAGGGCGAGGAAAGCAGGGAAGAGAAGGGGGCGGCGCAAGGTCAGCTCTGGTTGATCAGACCCTGCTTCATGGCGAAGCGAACCAAGTCCGAGTTATTCTCCAAACCAAAATCCCGCATGATGCGGTATTTGTGAAAGGCGATGGTGCGCGTGGCCACGTTCAGGATGGCGGCGGCTTCTTTCATGGTGTGGCCTTCGGCAAGCAACTGCAGAACTTCACGCTGGCGGGACGTCAGTCCACGCGTGGAATCCGGGCGGGAATCGCGGGCGGCCAAATCCTCCATGGCCTCGCGGAGAGCCGGGGCGACGTAGCGGCCGCCGCGGAAGACATCGCGAACGGCCTTGAGCAATTCGCTACCGGCGGATTTCTTGAGGAGATAGCCGGAGGCCCACTTTTCCAAAGTTTCCGCGGCGAATTCGGGATCTTCGTTCAAGGTGAGGACGATAATTTTGATTTTGGGGAGAGCTTGCTTGAGTTGCTCGCTGGCGTCGAGGCCGTTGAGCAGAGGCATGTTGAGATCGACGAGGACCAGATCGGGTTTCAAGTCCGCCGCAACGCGCAACAGGGCACGGCCATCGCCGACAGTCCCAACGACTTCGAATTCGGGTTCGAGGAGTCTCTTAAAGGCTTCGGCGACGAGCGTGTGGTCATCCGCGAGCAAAATCCGAGCTTTGGTCAATCGGAGGCCTCCACGAGAATCGCGGGCAAAGGACACGTCCCTAAGGTAAAGCTGGTGCCATTCAGAATACAGGAGGGAAGGAAGGAGAAAAAGGGCTCTGATTCAGTGCAGACCACAGAACTAGAGTAAGGAGAGCAACAGAAGAGGTCTTTCCAAGAAGTGCTCACTATCGAGCAACCCACCGCGGCCTAGAAATTCTCCGCCCAAGAATTTCTAGAGGCACTCCGCCCCGTTGAATCAACGAGCCGAAACTTGCGAACCGCCTGGGCTGCTCGAAAGTAAGCACATACCGCGTGAACTTTCGAGCACTGAGGACACCCAGAAGTACTTTCGACTGCCCCCACGCGTATTGAGGATGCCGAAAAAGACAGCACATGGGAACTGTCATTTTTTACAGTTTTTCGTGACGTTACAGTAATCTAAGGGCCCGCGTGCTGGCAGGCAGGATCCCGCCTAAGGTGTTTGTTTTCAGCTAAGTTGCAGTCAGTAAGGGAGCCGGAGGAGGAGTGTGAGGCCCGAGACCTGGAAACGGATCTCTCAAGGCGCGTCAGGTGCGGCAGCCGGACGCCAGGATCGCGTTACCCATCAATTAACGACTGTCAATTCTCACAGTTGTATCCGGCATCGAAAGGATTTAAATACGAGATTACCCCGCAACGTCTAGGTCGGTCTTCAGGAGTAGGAATGGCGTCTCGCCCGCGCATATTGCTTGCCGACGATCATCCCGGTGTGCTGGAACATGCGTCGAGAATCCTGGCAGAGGATTACGAGGTGGTGGGTACCGTGAGCGATGGCCGGGCAGCGGTGGACGCGGCGTTCCAACTGCAGCCCGACCTTGTGGTGCTGGACATCATGATGCCGGAACTCGACGGGTTTCACGCGGCGCGGGAGCTGCGGCAACGAGGTTCCCGGGCGAAGGTCGTCTTCCTGACCATTCAGAAGGGCGAGGAGTATGTGAGCGCGGCGATGGAGAGCGGCGGCGCAGCGTACGTGCTGAAGTCGCGCATGTATTCGGATCTGATCCGCGCGATCAGTCAGGTTCTGGAAGGACATGTATTTGTGTCGGAGCTGATGGTCTGACGAGCGAGCCTGTTGGTTATTGAAGTTTGGCTTCGAGTTCCGCCCACCGGGCGTAAAGTTCATCGATACTCTTCTGGTCGGCTTCCAACTCCACGGAAAGCGCGCGGAGACGCGCAGCGTCGTTCATCACCACGGGATCGAGCAGGGAATCATGCTTGGCTTGCAGGTTCCGTTCCGCGTCGGCAATGCGCTGGTCGATGGTTTCCAGTTCGCGGGCTTCTTTGTAGGTGAGCTTGCGCCTGGAGGGCGGCGCCGTTGGTGGCTCCTTCGGTTTTGCGGGAGCGGGATTGGCCGAGGCGGATCTGGAAGAGGTCAGCTGGCTGCGCTGCCAAGTTTCCCACTGCGAAAAATCAGCGAAGCGCTCGGCGTGGCCCAGGCCGTCAAGCCCGAGGACGACGGTCGAAACGCGATCGAGCATGTAACGATCATGGGTGACCAAAACGAGCGCGCCGCGATATTCGAGCAGGCTTTCTTCGAGGATCTCCAGCGTGGGGATGTCGAGATCGTTGGTGGGCTCGTCGAGAAGGAGTACATCCGCGGGCTGGAGCATTAACTGAGCAATCAGGACGCGGGCGCGTTCGCCACCGGAAAGGCGAGCGACGCTCTGGTTCAACTGCTCGGGGCTAAACAGAAAGCGCGCCGCCCAGCCGGCGACGTGAATCACCTGATCCTGATAGATGACCGAGTCACTGTCTGGCGCAAGGGCGCGGCGGAGCGTGAGGTGTGGGTCGAGAGTGCGATTCTGATCGAAATATACGACACGCAGCGCATCGGCCTGACGGATTTTCCCGTGTTGCGGCTTCAATTCGCCTTTGAGGAGGCGGAGCAGCGTGGTTTTGCCGCTGCCGTTGGGGCCAACGAGGCCGACGCGCATGCACGAGGTGATGATGAAGTGAATGCGGTCAAGCAGCGAGCGGCCGGCGATGGCGTAGCTGACGTCGTCCAGGGTGAGAAGCTGACGAGTCTTGCGGTCGGAGGAGGCGAAGTCGATTTGTGCCGCGGTCGAGCGCGCGCGGGTATTCAAGTCCGCGAGTTCGCCGATCATCTCGTGGGCCTTGTCGATGCGGGCTTTGGATTTGGTGGTGCGAGCTTTGGGGCCTCGGCGCAGCCATTCAATCTCAGTGCGGACGCGGTTTTCGAGAGCTTCCTGGCGGTTGCGTTGCGCGTGGAGATAGAGTTCTTTCGCTTCGAGGAAGTCGCTGTAGTTCCCAGCGACGCGGAGCGCGCCATTTTCGTAGGCACGGTTGAGTTCCACGACTTCGTTGACAACATTCTCTAGGAAATAGCGATCGTGGCTGACGACAACGGAAGCAAATGAGGCGGTGCGCAGGACGGACTCGAGCCACTCGATGCCGGCGAGGTCGAGATGATTGGTGGGCTCGTCGAGCAAGAGAACGTCCGGTTGGTGAATGAGCGATTCAACAATGGCAAGGCGCTTTCGCCAACCGCCGGAAAGAGTGGCGGCTTCGACATCGAGGCCGGTGATGCCGGAGCGGCCGAGAATCTCCGCTGTGCGTCCGGGACGATCGACTTCAGAGACTCCGGCGCGGTCAAGCGACTGGTGAATGACATCGCGAACCGTTTCACCCGTGGTGAATTCGGATATCTGGCGGACGAGACTGAGCCGGGTGCCCTTGCGGATGGCAACGTCGCCAGCGTCGGGAGGGATGCGGCCGCTGAGAATATCAAGCAGAGTGGATTTACCGGAGCCATTCGGGCCGATGATGCCGATCCGCGCGCCATCCGGAACGGTAAACGAGACGTTCTGGAAGAGCGGGGCCACGCCAAATCGTTTTGAGAGGCCTTGTGCGCTTATGATCGGTGGCACGAGTGCGTAACGTCTCCTGAGTTGCTCATTCCAGAATAGCAGCGGAGCGCCATGGAGCTGAAATTCCGCGAGCGGCCATGAAAAACGGGCGGGTTCACAGATATACTTGGCGGGGGGAATCAGGCCTTTCGTGACCGCTTCGAAAACGACGGCATCATTACAACCGCTGGCAGAGAAATTCGTGGCGCAGTTTGGCGCAACGCCAATTGTGGTGCAGGCGCCAGGGCGCGTAAACCTGATTGGCGAGCATACGGACTACAACGACGGATTCGTGATGCCGTCGGCGATTCAATTTCAGACGACCGTGGGAATTGCGGCCCGGGGCGACGATCGCCTCATCATTTCGTCGGAGAATTACGGCGCACAGGTCGAGTTTTCGATGGCAGGGCTTCCGGCGACGGCGAAGAAGCACTGGAGCGATTATCCAGTGGGCGTGGCGACGAAGCTGAGAGAGCGCGGCGTTCGCTTACCGGGAGCGAATTTGCTGATTCGCGGCGACGTGCCACAGGGGGCGGGACTCAGTTCGTCGGCGTCGCTCGAGGTGGCGGTCTGCCAGGGGTTTCTGGAGCTGATACGCGAAAAGATGGACGGGGCCGAGATAGCGCTTTTGTGCCAGCGGGCTGAGAACGAATTTGTGGGCGCGCGTTGCGGAATCATGGACCAGTTCGTGTCAGTTCATGCGCAGAAGGATCACGCGCTGCTGCTTGATTGCCGCAATCTGGAGTACAGCCAACAACCTCTGCCAGACACTGTGCGGCTGGTCATTTGCAATACGATGGTGCGACACAGCCTGGCGGGCGGCGAATACAATCTGCGTCGCCAGGAATGCGAAGCGGGCGCACGATTTTTTGCGGGAAAACGCGCCGGAGTGAAAGCGTTGCGGGATGTGTCGATGGAGGAATTCGAGAAATATGCCAACGCATTGCCGGAATCGACCCGGAAGCGTTGCCGGCACGTCATCGGCGAAAATGCGCGCGTGGTAGAGGCGGCGGAAGCCTTGCGCCAGCAGGACCTGGCAAGATTCGGCCGATTGATGAGGGAGTCACACGCAAGTTTGCGCGACGATTTTGAGGTGAGCTGCCGCGAGTTGGACGAGATGGTGGAGCTGGCACAGGAAGTCGAGGGCGTCTACGGCGCGCGCATGACCGGTGGGGGATTCGGCGGTTGCACGGTGAACCTAGTGAAGGCCGAAAGCGTGGAAAGATTCAAGGCAAAGATAGAAGCTGGATATGAACGCGTAAGCGGGCGGCGGCCAGAGGTTTACGTGTGCGCAGCTTCGGACGGGGTGAGGCGGGTGCAATGAAGATTCTGGTGACGGGCGGTGCGGGGTATATCGGGAGCGCAACGGCGGGCCAGTTGTTGCAAGCCGGGCATCGCGTCACGGTCCTAGACGATTTGAGCCGGGGGCATCGGGAAGCCGTGCCGGAGGGAGCGGAGCTGGTGGTCGCGGACCTGGCGGACCGGGAGCGACTGGATCGATTGTTCCGAGAAGCGGGATTCGACGGGGTGATGCACTTCGCGGCGTTCATCGAGGCGGGCGAATCGATGAAGTCGCCCGAGGCATTTTTCCGAAACAACACAGCGAATGCGCTGATCGTGTTGGAAACCATGCTGAAGCACGGCGTGAAGAAATTTGTGTTTTCGTCGACGGCAGCGCTGTTTGGCAATCCGAAACGGACGCCGATTGAGGAAGACGATGCGCTGCAGCCAACGAACGCCTACGGCGAATCGAAGCTGCTCACGGAGCGAATGCTTTCCTGGTTGCAGCGGATTCACGGGCTACGGTATGCGAGCCTGCGCTATTTCAATGCGGCTGGCGCGGTCTCGCCACAGCACGGGGAAGCGCACCAGCCAGAGACGCATTTGATTCCTCGATTGATGCTGGTGGCGCTGGGGCGGCAGCCGTACAGCGAGATTTTTGGCACCGACTATCCCACCCCGGACGGCACTTGCGTGCGCGACTATATTCACGTGAGCGATCTGGCCGAAGCGCATCTTCTGGCGCTCAACGCTCTGGAGAAGGCAGACAAACTGATTTACAACCTGGGTAGCGGAAAAGGCTTCAGCGTCCGGGAGGTTGTAGAGGGAGTGCGGCGTGTCACCGGCCACAGTATTCCGGTAAAGGAATCGCCGCGACGCCCGGGCGACCCGGCGGTGTTGATTGCGAGTTCCGAGAAGATTCGCCGCGAGCTGAACTGGACGCCAAAGTACCCGGACCTGGAGTCGATCTTGGAGAGCGCCTGGGAATGGCACCGCAATTTTCCCAACGGTTACGCAAAGAAGAGCGGATGAGCGCAGAGCAAGAATTCGAATTGAAAGAGCACCCGCACCGGCGGTTCAATCCGCTGACCGAGGAATGGGTGCTGGTGTCGCCGCACCGCGCGCAGCGTCCGTGGCAGGGCCAAGTCGAGGCGACGCCGCTCGAGACATCTCTCGAATACGATCCGCTCTGTTATCTCTGTCCAGGCAATTTGCGAGCTGGCGGCCAGAAAAATCCGAAATACAAGGACACCTTCGTCTTTGAAAACGATTTTGCGGCACTGAAGCCGGATATTCCGGCGGGTAAAGTGGGCGTGCAAGATTTGCTGAAGGCGGAAAGCGAGAGAGGGCGGTGCCGCGTGGTGTGTTTTTCGCCACGTCACGATCTGACGCTGGCGCGAATGACGGTTCGAGCGATTCACAAGGTAGTGGATGCGTGGTGCAACGAGGTTTCTGCCCTGGGCAGCTTGCCTGACGTGCGCGCGGTGCAGATCTTCGAGAATCGCGGGCAGATCATGGGGTGTAGCAATCCTCACCCGCACGGACAGATCTGGGCAAACGAGTCGGTCCCGGATGAGCTTGCGCGCGAAGTGACGACGCAGAGAAAGTATTTCGACAAGCATGGTACGAGCTTGCTTGGGAATTACCTGAGGCTCGAACTTGAGAAAAAAGAACGACTGGTCTGCAGCAACGATCACTTCGTGGCGGTCGTGCCATTCTGGGCGATCTGGCCCTTCGAGACGCTGCTGATCAGCCGTCGGGGCGTTGCGTTGCTGCCGGAACTTACGGCGGAAGAACGCGAGGGGCTGGCGGATATTCTGCGGCGGGTGACGATCCGCTACGACAATCTGTTTCATGCCGCGTTTCCGTATACGATGGGCTTCCACCAAGCACCGACGGACGGCGCGGCGCACCCCGGCTTTCAATTGCACGCTCACTTTTATCCGCCGCTATTACGATCGGCGACAGTGCGGAAATTTATGGTCGGTTACGAAATGCTCTCGATGCCGCAACGCGACATTACTCCGGAGCGGGCGGCGGCGCAGTTGCGAGAACTGCCGGAGAAGCACTACCTGGAAGGGCGGTAAGGCGGGGGAGGGGGCATATTGTGACCGTGGTCACACACGGAGCGTGATTTTTCTCACGTCAACTCGTGCGGCGCCTCACACTCCAGCCTCGAATAGTGCGTTTCTGTTATTGTTCGTTCCCTCTTCCCGCTGTGTACTGGCCCTAAGAGGCGATTCGGCTTTTTGGGGTGGTAAACGGTAGCAGGTAAATCCAAATCAGAACGGTTAGGAAATTGCGGTCGCTCCGCCGCATGGGCCAATGATTGCGGGCGGTTACTTACACATAGATCGCAATAAAACACTTCGGCTGCTGATGGCAGCGCTTGTGATTTTCGCGGTTAACCTTCGGGCGGATTCCGGTGCAAACCGTCACGGAGCGGCTGTCTCTCCAAAACTCCCACCGATCGTGTTCGTAGAAGCAGTGAAAGTTGCCGAGGCAACGGGCGTGGACCGATTCCCGGAGGGCAGCCGCATTGTGCTGCTCGCTCCGGATGCGAAGAGCAAACCGCCGCGCGTTTTGACGGAAGGCTTTTTCGGCGCTGCCGATCCGCAGATTGATTTCACGGGAACGCGTGTAGTGTTCGCCGGACAAAAGTCGCGCGGAGACCGCTGGCAGATCTGGGAAATGAATGTGGATGGCAGCGGCGCACGGCAGATCACGAAGTGCGAAGCCGATTGCGTGCGGCCAGCCTATTTGCCCGGGGACGAGATTGCGTTCACGAGCGTGGCAGCGGAATCCGCACATCGGCGGTCGTCGCTGCAGGCAATCGGGCTGGACGGATCGAATGCCCACGCAATTACGTTTGGGCCGGGCGACTGGTGGCTGGAAACGGTTTTGCGCGATGGCCGGATTGTGGCCTCGGCGAATGCGCCGCTGGCGGAAGCGACGCCAGGGAGCGCGAACAGGTTGCTATACACGCTGCGGCCAGATGGAAGTGGCCTGGAATCGCTGCGCTGCGAACACAACGGCAAAGCTCTGCGTGGCGAGGCGGGTGAACTGGAAGACGGTTCGGTCATTTTCACGGAGAACGATGGGGCGCTGGCGATCGTGAAGCGTGGCGCAGTGGACGAACAGAGGATTGGCGCTCCGGGGAATTCGTACCGTTCACCGAATGCGCTTGAGGGCGGCGCGGTCATCCTTGCCCGAAAGGCAGCAACCGAGCTGCGCTATGAACTGTCTATGATTTCGCGAAACGGGAGCGGCGAGACGCGAACCATCTACAGCGATGCAAAGTTCGAGAGCCTGCAGCCGGTTGTCGTAGCCGCGCGAGCGGTTCCGAAGAAATTCTGGAGCACCCTGATTTCGGGCTCGCCGACCGGCTATTTCATATCGCTGGACAGTTCGAATTCGATGGAGAAGGCGCGGAGCCCGGCGCCAATTCGCCGCGTTCGCGTAGTTGAAGAAGGAAACATCGTGCTAGGCGAAGCGCCCGTGGAGGCCGACGGGTCGTTCTACGTGCAGATCCCGGCGAACCGTGCGGTGCGATTCGTCCTGCTGGATGAGCAGGGCAAGATCGTGCGCGAGGAGCAGAGCTGGATCTGGACGCGCCCCGGAGAACAGCGCGGTTGCACGGGCTGCCACGGAGACAAAGCGCTGGCGCCCGAAAATCGCTGGCCGATGGTGTTGCGGAAGCAGGACCCGCCCACGCGGCTGGGGAGTGGGGCGAGCGAAACGCAGACGGTGGAGAGCCATGGTCACTAGGATATTTCTCAGAGCGCTGGCGTCCACCGGGTTGAGCCTGATGCTCGCCGCGAGCGGCAGCGCGCAAACGCCGAAAGCCAGCGAGGCGAAAGACAATCCAGCGTCGCACTTTCCGCAGTTTGAGGACGTCACTGAAAAATCAAAGATCAATTTCCGGCATTCGTTTGGCGAACAGGCGTTGAGTTCCATCCTGGAAGCAACCGGATCCGGCGCGGTCTGGTTCGACTACAACAACGATGGATTGCTGGACCTATATGTTCTGAGTGGAAAGTATATCGAGGGCGTGACAGATCACAGCCGGTCCGACGGGAAGGACGCGACCAATCACCTGTATCGGAATAATGGCGATGGCACGTTCACGGACGTAACCGAGCAGGCCGGAGTGGCGGGCAAAGGCTTCTCAATGGGCGTGGCTGCGGGCGACTATGACAACGACGGATTCGAAGACCTCTATGTGACCAGCTGGAATTCCGCGATTCTTTATCACAACAACGGCGACGGCACATTCACCGACGTGACCGAAAAAGCCGGAGTGCAGAACCACTTCTTCGGAGTGGGCGCGGCGTGGATTGATTACGACCGCGACGGCAAGCTCGACTTGTTTGTGGGCAACTACCTGAAATACGACGCGAAGGCGAAGCGGCTGTATTACACCGCGGACGCGTTCGCGGGCCCGCTCGATTACGAGGGCGAGAGCAACCGGCTCTTCCACAACAACGGCGATGGGACGTTCACGGACGTTTCCGAGCAGGCGGGGATCGCGACTCCCGTGGGACGGGCGATGGGCGTGACCGTGGGCGACTTCGACAACGATGGCTGGCCGGATATCTACGTGGCAAACGACCAGATGGAGAGTTATCTGTACCACAACAATCACGACGGAACCTTCACGAACGTATCTCTGGAACAAAACGTGGCATACGGCACGAACGGCGATACACCTTCGGCAATGGGGCCGATTTTTGCGGACTACGACAACGACGGAGCGCTGGACCTGTTCGTTTCGGACATGCGGTACCACCGGCTGTTCCGGAATTCGTTGAAAGAAGGATTTTTTGTCGACATCACCGCGGACTCTGGCGTTGCGCGAATGGCAGGGCAGTATGTCGGCTGGGGCGATGGAATCTTCGATTTTGATAACGACGGATTGAAGGACCTCTACGTGGTGAACGGCGGGTTGCACTGGCTGATCCCGATGGAAGACACGCTGCTGCGGAATAACGGCAACGGAACGTTCAGCGATATTTCGGCGCAGGCTGGGAGCTACTTCAAGGTGAAGAAGGTCGGGCGCGGCGGGTGCTTCGGGGACTTCGACAATGACGGATACATTGACGCGTTCATCGTGGTTCTGGGCGGGAAGGGAATTCTGGTCCGGGCAGTGCCGCCGGCTGCGGCGAACCGTTATCACTGGCTGACGATCAAGCTGATTGGGACGAAGAGCAATCGCGACGGCTACGGCGCCAGGATTGAAGCCGTAGCGGGCGAGCTGAAACAGGTGGTGGAGAACGAGCCTTCCGCCGGTTACCTCTCGCAGAATGATCCGCGGCCGCATTTTGGGCTGGGGAATCATGGCGAAGTTGACACACTGACCATCAAGTGGCCGAGTGGCGTGGTGCAAACGCTGGAGCACGTGAAAGCAGACCAGTTTTTGACGATAACCGAGCCGGGTGAACGTAAGACTGCGGCGCGGGGTGGGAAACCGTGAGCAAGGCCACTCAGACGCGGAATCTGCAGGCTGCGGCGTTGTTGGCTGCTGCGCTGTTCCTCGGGGCGTCGGTTTTAGGCGCGGCGCAATCGCAGAACGACGCGAGCAAAACGGACTCGGGGTATCTGACGCCGGTCGAGGCAAAATTCTCGGTCGACGGCACGCGACTGTATGTGGTGTGCGAAGACGCGGACGCCCTGCTGGTGGTCGATACAGGCACGAAGAAAGTCGTGGGCAGAGTTCCCGTCGGGCACAGGCCGAAAGATGTGGCGCAGTCGCCGGACGGACAGAAGCTCTACGTTTCGAATGAATGGAGCGACAGCGTCACGGAGATTGACGCAAAAACACTGAAGGTCGCGCGGACGATTCCGGCGGGCTGGGGTCCGGTTGGGCTCACGACTGACCGCACCGGACAGACGCTGTATGTTGCCAACAGCATCGGCAGCGACGTGTCTGTAATTGAACTGGCGACGGGCACGGAAAAGAAGCGGCTGGCGTCGTGGCGCTCGCCCCACAATGTTCTGCTGTCGCGCGATGGGAGGTATGTATTTGTTTCGAACATGCTGGGGCATCTTGGCCCGTGGGACCAGACGCCGGTCTCTGAGCTGACGATCATCGACGCGAACCGGCAGATCATTGCCCAGCGGCTGCAAGTTCCAGGCGTGATTGAGTTGCGGCACATCGCGGAGGGTCCGGCGGCCGAGGGCGAGGACCTGATCATTCCGTTCATGAGGCCGAAGAATCTGAATCCGTTGATTCAGGTGTCGAACGGCTGGATCCTGACGCACGGCGTGCTGGTGCTGCATCCATCGAGCGCGGCCAAGGGCGGCTATGAAGTATCGCAAGTGCTGCTCGACGACATCGACGAATACTACGCGGGCGCGAACGGAGTGGCATTCACCCCGGATGGGAAGCGCATCCTGGTGACCGCAGCGGAAGCGAACATCGTGTCGGTGATTGACACGGCGAAGTTGAAACAGCGGATCAAAGCCGTGCCACCGGACCAATTACCGAATCGACTGGACTCCGCAGCGACGTTTGTGCAGCGGCGCCTGGAGACCGGCGCGGAACCAATGGCCGTCGCCGTCTCCAAGCAGGGCGACCGGGCGTACGTGGTCAACCGGCTTGACGATAGTTTGACCGTGATCAACCTTGCGACCACGCGGGTTGAGGGCCGTATCGACCTGGGAGGGCCGAAAGAAGAAACAACACTGCGGCGGGGCGAGAAACTATTCCACTCGGCAAAGTTCTGCTTCCAGGGCCAGTTCGCCTGCGTGACTTGCCATCCCGACAATCACATCGACGGGGTGTCGTGGAACCTGGAGACGCCGGAGCTTGGCAAGGATCGCGTGGCGAATCGCACGCTGCGCGGAATTGCCGAGACGGCACCTTACAAATGGAATGGCCACAATCCGGACCTGGAAACACAGTGTGGGCCGCGCATCGCGAAATTCCTGTTTCATTCGGAAGGGTTCAATAAGGAGGAACTGGGCGATCTGGTCGCTTTCATCAAGTCGATTCCGCTGGCCCCGAACCGGCACCTGGCCGCGGACGGGCAATTGACGCTTTCCCAGGAGCGAGGAAAGAAGATTTTCTTCCAGAAGAATTGCGACAACTGCCACCCGCCGGCAACGCATTATACGGCGTTGCGGAGTTTCGATGTCGGGACAGCCAACAAGTACGACACGTCGGGCCTGTTGGACGTGCCGCAACTCGACCGCATTTACGAAAAGCCGCCGTATCTGCACAACGGCGAGGCGTTGACGCTGGAGGAAATCTGGACGGTGTTCAACAACGAAGACAAGCATGGTGTGACGTCCGACATGTCGAAAGAGCAGTTGAACGATCTGATCGAATTTTTGAAGACATTATGAAGTGCGGAGAGAGGCCATGAAATACCGCCAAATCACGCTGGCAATGATGACGGGGCTGGCGCTGTTATTGTGCGCCGCGAGCCGAGGGCAGGAATCGCCGGTTTATACGCGGTGGGAGAATTTCACGACGGCAAACGGAATGCCCGACGACAAAGTGTTTCAGGCGGCAGTGGACGGAGACCGTGTGTGGGTCGGCACGGAAAACGGGCTGGTGCTGATCGAGAAGGGAAAGATCCAGAGAGTGTACAGGCCGGAGGATGGTCTCGCGAACCGCGTGGTGACGGGCGTGGCGGTGGACCAGAGTTCGGGCGACGTGTGGCTGGCGACGTTTGGCGGGCTGAGCCGGCTGTCGGGGGGCGAATTCAAGAATTACAAGAATTTCACCAGTGGGCTGGCGAATGACATCGTCTATGCGGTGGCGGTGCAAGGCGAGTATGTGTGGGCGGCGACCACCGCGGGGATCAGCCGGTTGAATACGCACACCGGTGAGTGGTCGATCTTCAGCGAGAAGAACGCACCGATGCATGAACCGTGGTCGTACGGGATCGCCGTGACCGAAAAGAAGATGTACTTTGCGGTGTGGGGCGGAGGACTGCTGGAATACGACATCGCGGGCGGCTGGTGGAAGCCATACAACGATCCGGACGGCGAGATGGAAATTGTGCTGTTCCAGAACCAGGGGTTGATTCACGACATCGTCAGCAACGTTGCGTACAACCCGGACACGCAGATGGTGTGGGCGTCGACGTACTTTGGACTGAGCGGCTACGATGGCCACAATTGGCACAACTACTTGTCGACAGACAGTGCGTTGGCCTCGGACTTCATCAATGCGGTGCAGTCGCGAGGCAACGACGTGTGGGCCTGCACGGACAAGGGCCTGAGTTATCTCAACTTCAAAACGGGTGAATGGATTACCTACCGCCCGGCCGAAAACGGAAACGGCGGGGATATCGCGATCACAACGGCAGACAAGAAAGTGCAACACCGGCAGACGAGCACGACGCTGGCACACAACTACATCCTGAACCTGACATTTCAAGGCGACGACATTTGGGTGGCGACGGCCAAAGGCTTGAGCCACGGCATGCGTGAAACCAGTCATCAATCCACTAAGGAAGGAAATCGAAATGAGCACAAGTCAGCTAGCCGTTGACTCCGCGACGTCAGCGACGCAGGAGATCGTGCGGAAGAAGGCGATCACCGCGAAAGAAGTGTTGAACGAGGCGTATGACTACGCACGTCCGTCCTCGTTTTCGCGCGGATTCCGCCTCGACATCAAGGGAGTGACGATTCTGTTGATCTCCGGGACCGCGAGCATCGACGAGTACGGGAAGACCGTGCATGAAGGCGACTTCGGCGCGCAAACGCTCCGGACGTACAAGAACATCACAGCGCTGCTTGCGTCGGAAGGAGCGACGTGGAAAGACGTGGTGCGCACGACGTGCTATCTGCGGGATATCGAGCGCGACTACGCGCAATTCAATGAAATCCGCACACAGTTTTTCGCCGAACAGGGGTTGAATCCCGTTCCCGCGTCCACGGGCATTCAGGCGATTCTCTGCCGGCCGGACCTACTGATTGAAATGGAAGCGATGGCGATATTCGATACAGACCGGAAGTAGGGTTGCAGTCGTAACGGGCTCGTGTGGGAAGGAAGAAAGAAGGATGCCATGAGCATTGCGGGAGCCGCTGCCAGCGCGGATTTCACAAAGATTTGCCCGCTGGTGAGCCGCAGGACCAATCCGAAGTATGACAGCGAGCAGACACGCGCGGTCCGAGTGAAGCACGTGGAATTCGGCGCGGGCCAGCCGGTGATTATTGGGGGGCCATGTTCCGTGGAAAGCGTGGAGCAAACCCTGGAACTGGCGCACGCCGTCAAGGCGGCCGGGGGCGACATGCTGCGCGGCGGAGCGTACAAACCGCGTACCTCGCCTCACGATTTCCAGGGCCTCGGACGCGAAGGTCTGGAGATTCTCCACGAAGCCAGCCTGCAAACCGGATTGCCGATCGTGACGGAAGTGATGGATCCGCGGCTGGTGGAGCAAGTTGGGGAGTACGCGGACATGTTGCAGATCGGATCGCGGAACATGCAGAACTATCCGCTGCTCACGGAGGTCGGCAAGTTCGGCAAGCCGGTCCTGCTGAAGCGAGGGATGGCGGCCAGTCTTTGTGAATGGCTGGGAGCGGCGGAATACATCGCGAAGGAAGGAAATCTGGAGATCGTGCTATGCGAGCGAGGCATTAAGGCGTATCCGTCCGGCGAGTATTCGCGATTCATTCTGGACTTGAATGTGATTCCCGCGCTGCAGAATGAGACGTTTCTGCCAGTGATCGTGGATCCGAGCCACGCGACAGGGGTCGCGAGCATGGTGGAACCCGCGAGCCGGTCCGCGCTGGAAGCGGGCTGTCACGGATTGATCATCGAAATCGCAAGCGAACGGCCAGGGGCGGCCTGTCCCAAGTGCGACGCGGCGCAAGCGATCAGTCCGACCGCGCTGGGACGGATTGTGGAATTCGCCCGCAGCCGCGCCGGGCAGAAAGCGGAGAAAGCCTGTGCGATCTAGACTTGTTTCAAAAGTAGCGTTTGCCGCATTCCTTCTGGCCCGACCTGCGCTGGCGCAGACTCCGGAGAATGGCCAACAACCGGCGCAAACTCCCGCGAAGCGGTACGCGAACATGCCGGAGGAGGCGGTTCCGTATCGCAATTTCACGAAGCCGTACAAGGAGTGGTTTGTCGATCCTGAAACGCTGGCGTACAACGGGGCCGCGCGGGATCGAGTGGACGAAGAAATGCTCAACTTTCCCGCGGTGAACATTGGATTTCTGGGGCCGATAGAGAACAATCCGGAATCGCCGTATGGCCTTGCCATGCTGCACGGGGCGCAGCTTGCCGTGGAGGAAGCGAATGCCCGCGGTGGATACAAAGTTCCGGGCGGCGGGCCGAGCAAGCGGTATGAGTTGAAGATCCACAACGACGCAGCGCAGTGGGGAGCGTCATCCAGCGAAGCGGTAAAGATGGCGTTCGACGAACACGTGATAACGACGGTGGGTTCAATCGATGGTGCATCGACGCACATCATGCTTCGCGTCAATCTGAAGCTGGAAGTGCCAATCATGGACACAGGCACAACGGATCCGACAGTGACAGAGACGCGGATCCCGTGGCTGATTCACGATTTTCCCGATGACCGGCAACAGGGCTACACGCTCGCCGACTATATTTTCAAGCAATTGAAACTGAAGAGAATCGGAGTGATCCGGACGCAATCGCGATATGCGCGTGTTGGCGTCGCCAAGTTTTTCGACGAAGCGAAGCGCATGGGACATGTGCCGGTGTTCGAAACAAAGTTCGACCGTGGCGACACGGACTTCTCGGCGCAGATTCGTATGTTGAAGGGCGCAAAGCTGGATGCGGTGGCGATCTGGGGCGAAGCGAAAGAGGCAGGGCTGATTCTGAAGCAGATGCGTGCTGCCGGGATGAAGCAACCGGTGTTCGGGTCGAGCCGCACCGGGTATGCGGAACTATTAACGAATGCGGGAGAGGCCGCGAATGGATTTGTGTGCACGTCGCCGCTGGATCTGTCGCGGACCGACGCGCGCTGGCTGGAATTCGTGCAGCGCTATCACGCGAAGTTCAACGAAAACCCTGACGCCTATGCGGCGTATGCATACGATGGCGTGAACATACTGATTGGGGCGGTAGAGAAGGCCGGGCTGAATCGCGGCAAGGTGATGGACGCGTTTCGCGAATACACGAACAAGACGTACGATGGAGTAGCGGGGACCGAGCACTTCGACGCCACGTTGAACAACATCGCACCGCTCGGTCTGGCGCGAGTGGAAAACGGCAGCTTCGTTTATTGGAATCCGCGCGCAGGGACAGCGAGTGCCGTGAAAAGTGGAGGACAGCAGTAGGTGAACGTTGGCAGGCGAGTTGCGATTTATTGCCTAGTCGGCGTGGCCACGCTCTTGCACGGGAACCGCATTTTCGGTCAAACCCCGGAATCCCAACAACCGTATGCCCAGATGGACCGCAGCGCCGTGGACTATCGGGGTCCGGGCCGCGCGACGTCTTCGGACATCCTGAGTAAAGCCGCGACGATCGGAATTCTTTTGCGAACGCAAGGAGCCGGCGCGGAAGAAGGCCGTGCCCTGCTGAAGTCGGCACAACAGGCGGTCGCCGACGAGAACAAACGCGGGCCGCTGCCGGACGGACGGCCATTTGCGCTGGCGGTCAAAAACGAATCGGGTAACTGGGGCCAGAGCAGCACCGAAATGATGCGGCTGATCACGGAAGACCAATCACTGGCGCTGATCATCGGGACGAACGGCAACCTGGCGCACCAGGCGGAACAGATCGCCAACAAACTGGGCATATCGATTGTGACGCTGGCCAGCGATACGACGACGACGGAAATCAATATTCCATGGATCTTCCGCGTGGTGCCAAGCGACGACCAGCAAGCGGATGCCATCGCGCGCGGAGTTTACGGCCGCAATAAAGGCGCGAAGGTGCTGCTGATCTCCACCACCGACCACGACGGGCGAGCTGGCAAGCAGGCGTTCACGCGGGCGGCGCGGGCGATGGGTGCAGATGCGCCGATGGAATTGGACCTCGATCCCGAACTCGTGGACAGCGGTCTGGTCGGCGACAAGTTGCACGACAGCAAGGCGGAGGCGGTGGTGTTCTGGACGAGTGCGCTGGTCTTCGAAGAGCTGCTCGATCTGGTGCAGAGCGCGCGCACGGTGCGATTGGTCTACGCGTGTGAGAAAGCGGCTTTGGCAACGCTGGCGAATCCATCCGCAAGCCCAGCCGGCGCGACGGTTCGTGTGCCTATTATCGGGACGGAACTTGGACAGGCGGGGATGCCGGAGCAAGTCTACAAGGCAGTGAGGCTGATCGCCGCGGCCATCCGGATTGCGGGTCCGAATCGCGCACGCGTACGAGACGCCTTGGCGCGCAGTACGGAAGATGCGGCGGGGCAGTCGCCGGTGTTTGACGGGGCAGGCAATTTGCTGGCGAAACCGCAGCTCGTTCCTGCGCTCTCGCCTGCGCAACAGGCGGGCGAGTCGAGCAGCACAAACTGAATTCGAATGCGGACGGTGAATCTAATCGAGGCGAAACGATGAACGACCTTTGGGTATTGCTGGGAATGATGGGGGGCTACGTCATTCTGGTGCGCTGGGTGCTGCCGCGGCTGGGCGTTCCCACTTGAGCGTCGAATGCCTGTGACGTCGCGTCGCGACGCCAAAAGCAATCCACGCACGATCCTGCAAATCGCCAGTCGTGATGGGCTTTCAGCCCGTTAGTGATAGGCCCGATCGCGAAAATCCAGCAGTAGGCGTGAAATTCTAAGGTAATATTGAGTTGGAGACCCCGTAGCTCAATCGGATAGAGCGCCGTCCTTCTAAGTCGGAGGTTCCGAGTTCGATTCTCGGCGGGGTCGCCACTCTGATACCCACACATCAACGCTGGCAAACTGGTCTTCGGGACCAGTGTTGCCTTGGACAACGGCCAGCTTGCCCTCAGACGGCCGAATGCGATTAAGTTAAGGTCCAAGTTCGGGGTTCAATCGTGGAGCGGGTAGCAACCTCGGCGACCATTCTTCCCATCAGAAGTAGTACGGCGTGGCAGTACGGAGAACTGATGAACAGGTTGCCTTGCGAGAAGACGCTTCGGAGCGACGCCGGCTTGTTGATCCCCAACCGAAGCAGCGCGGCTCAGAAAAAGCGAAAAGGTGATCATTCGGTGGTTTCCAGCGGGGAATCAGGCGTAAACGGGCCCCAATCTCTTTGAGGATACACATGCGAATCTTCACCGGTTGTGGACGGACGGGGACTTTTACACTGTGCGCGGTCCTTCTTAGCGTGCTGGGCATGGCCGCGAATGCGCAGCAACCCGAGGCGCGAATCGCGAACGGTATTCGTTCGGATGAGCGATCGGTCCTTCGCGAATCCCGCCCACCATTGGCGCGCGCAGAGAACGAGGCTGGACGAGTTCCTGCGAGCACCAGGTTGGAGGGGCTCAGCATCGTATTCAGCCGAAGCGCAGGGCAAGAAGCGGACCTGCAGTCGCTCATTGCCGCGCAACACGATCCGAGTTCACCGTCGTATCACCAATGGCTGACACCGGAGCAGTTCGCCGAGCGCTTTGGCGTGGCGGATGCGGATATCGCGGCGGTGGCGAGCTGGCTTAGACAGCAGGGTTTCGCGGTGGAAGCGGTATCGCGCGGAAAGAATCAGATCACGTTTTCGGGCAGCGTGGCGCAGGCGGAACAAGCGTTCGGCACGGAGCTGCACTACTACAGTGTGAACGGCGAACGGCATTTCGCGCCGAGTGCGGACCTTCTGCTTCCAACGTCCCTGGTGGGCGTGGTACAGGCAGTGACAAACCTTTCGACGTTCCGTCCCCGATCGCATGTCAAACAGAAGGGACCTCAACCGGCGGTGCAATCTCACTTCACATCCGGGCAGAGCGGCAAACATTTTCTAGGCCCGAAGGACGTGGCAACGATTTATGACATCAGCCCCGCATACAATGCCGGACTGAATGGAAGTGGCCAATCGATCGCGGTGTTGGGGCAGTCGCCGATCGTAATGAGCGATGTCGAGAATTTTCAGATCGCCTCGGGCGTGTTCACGACGGCGAAAGACCCGATTCTCAAGCTGGTGCCGAACACGGGCAGCAGCACAACGCCGGTTACGGGGGATCAGGCCGAATCGGACCTCGACCTGGAATACACCAGCAGCATTGCTCCGGGTGCGACAATCTATTTTGTTTATACCGGCGGCAGCGCAAACACCAGCGTCTGGGACTCGTTGCAGTACGCGGTTCAGAACAATCTGGCGCCGATCATCAGCATCAGCTACGGGCTGTGCGAGCCAGTGCTGGGCCAATCGTCTTACAACTTGCTCAACGGCTATCTCAGTCAGGCTGCCTCGCAGGGGCAGACTGTGGTGACTGCCACGGGCGACGCCGGTTCCGCGGATTGCTCCGGGATGAAGGGCGCGACCACGGCCCAACAACAGATGCTCTCCGTAGATTTTCCTTCGAGTAGCCAGTATGCAACCGGAATTGGCGGGAGCGAGTTTCCGTCGGACGCCGTGGCGGTAGGCAACACAACCTACTGGACTTCGAACGGAACCGCGGACGTCCTCAGTTCCGCGCTGTCGTACATTCCTGAGATCGTCTGGAACGACTCGGCAGCAGGCAATCTGTCTTCGGGTGGAGGCGGCATCAGCACGTTCACCTCGCGGCCGACCTGGCAAACCGGGGTGACCGGAATTCCATCCGGCAGTTCGCGATTGGTGCCGGACATTTCGCTTTCCGGGTCGCCCGATAACGCCGGCTATCTTTATTGCTCGAGTGACTCATCGACGAATGTCACGGGGAGCTGCAGCAACGGCTTTCGCGATGCCAGCAACACGAACCTGACGGTCGCGGGAGGGACGAGCTTCGGCGCACCGATTTTTGCGGGGATGATGGCGATCATCAACCAGAAGACGGGAAGCTCGCAGGGTGTGGCGAATACAAAGCTATATTCACTGGCGGCAAACTCGGCGACGTACACGTCCGCGTTCCACGACATCACCAGCGGCAACAACAACTGCAGCCTTGGAGGCACAACGCTTTGCCCGACAACGTCACCGGCGTTTTCGCAATACACGGCGGGAACGGGCTACGACCTGGCGACGGGGCTCGGGTCGATCGATTTCAATAATCTGCTGAGTGCGTGGAGTGGTTCGTCAACCGGAACGAAGAGTTTTACGCTGAGGGCGACGAGCGTGACAGTGGCGGCGGGCAGCGCGGGCACGTCCACGATTACGATTACGCCGCAGAACGGATATACCGGCACGATTTCGTGGGCGGTTTCCAGCAGCCCTTCGAGCAGCAGTTTGTGCTTCACGTTGCCGAGCACGGCTGTTTCAGGCACATCGGCAGTGACGGCGAGTCTTACGGTGAACACAACGGCGTCGGCCTGCAAGACGGCGAGCATCGTCGGCTCGACGGGGAAGCAGGAGTTCGCCGGACTTGTGCCTGGATTGAGGCATCGCAGTGGCTCACTGAATGGCTTCCTCGGGTTGATGCAAGCGGTGTTGGTGTCTGCCGCAGTTCTGTTGATCGGATTTGGCCGGCAGCGGGTGCTTCGCGTGGCAGGTTGCGCGGTAATGCTGATCGCAGCGAGCCTGGTGAATGGCGGATGCTCGGGCTCGTCTTCGGGATCGACCTCGGGGAATGCGCCCAAGGGGGCGTACACGGTGACCATCACCGGGACGGATAGTTCGATTACCGCGTCGACGACGATGACGTTGACGGTCGATTGACGTCCCTCCGGCATACTTGGGGAGAGTGGTTGGGTGGGCGGAATGCCCTGCGCGCAAGAGAACACGGCGAATAAGGTGTGGCGCGGTGTCCGAATCGTAAAGAGAAAAGTACTACGGCGATTGGCACCTCAAGAGAGAATTTATTGACGGAAGGTCCCCCGGAGACCGCGCCGCAGCGGGAAAATGAGCTGTTCCATTCTTGAGTAAAATCCATAAATTCAGTTGGTTAGGCATGGATCGGGTTGTCACGTGTGTTTGCAGGCCGAAGGCGCGCCGCGGGAAACGTTGGTAACTGTTCTTCTAGAACGTGAGGACGGGGGAGTTGCGACTGCTCCGAACCCGTACCACCGTCCAGTTGTTCCGCTACAGATGACCTAGTTAACTGTGACGTAGGACCGAGCATCGGCGGACTTCGTGTAGGTGCAGGAATGCGACTGCCCGATGCCCTGGCTGTTGTGAGTGCAGGATGAGGAACCTGGCCATGAGAAAAAGCAAACGTCGGGAAGAGGGATTCACGCTGCTGGAAGCGGTCATCGTCATCGGGATTATGTTCGTCCTTGCGGGAATGGCGGTGGTCCAGAGCTTTGGGTCGTTGCAGGGGTATCAGGCGAATTCGGCGCAAGACATCGTGGTCAGCCAGCTCCGAGTGGCGCGCCAGCTAGCGATCACGCAGCGCCGTACGGTGCGTGTGTATATCGATAGCGCGCCGGAAACCGACGGACGCTACCACGTCAAGTATCAGATCCTGTCTGCCGGAACGCAGACGAGCGAGAAGGATGGGCCGATCATCAGCGTGCCGCTGCCCGGCTCAACGCAGTTCGTGCTGGAGACAGGCGTTCCGGATACACCAATGAAATTCGGCAACTCCGCGGCGGTTTACATAGGAAATCCTCCGACCGCCGGCGGGCCTACGTTCATGCAGTTCAACCCGCAAGGCACATTCACGGACAACAACGGGTCGCTGCTCTACGGCACGATTTTTATCGGCATTCCAAGTCGCGTAGCCACAGCACGAGCGGTGACGATCATGGGTGGCACAGGGCGAGTCAGACCGTACACCTACATCGGCAACAATGTGTGGCAGGAGTAAAGCGATGAAAACGGTACAAGCTTCGTCGAAGCAGAGGGGATTCACACTCCTGGAGACCCTCATCGCCATGGCGATTCTCAGCTTTGGCGTGCTGTCCCTGGCGTCCTTCTTTTCCCAGGGGCTGCGGAGTTCGAACGATTTACAGATCCAACTGATTGCGAACCAGAAAGCTCAGCAAGCCCTGGAGACCATTTTCACGGCCCGCAACACGCAGTTGCTGACATTCGCGCAAATCCAAAATGTGAGCAAGGGCGGGGTATTTCTGGACGGGGCACAGCCGTTGTTGGCACCGGGACCGGACGGTCTGGTAGGCACGGGGGATGACGACACGTCGAATCCGGACGTGGTGGTCATCGGACCCGGCGCCGACAAGATTCTGGGCACGGCAGATGACAAGGTCCTTCCGTTAAACCCGTGGATGACGCGAACGATTTTGATCCAGCCGGTGAACACGTACACGGACATGGTGTTGGTGACGGTAACCATCAACTACACCTACCAAGGCAAGGCGGGTGTGGTGACGCTGTCCAGCTACGTGTCAGCTTTCTCGTGAGGCACTTCATGGAACCGATGAAAAAACGGAAAATCGCAGGCTTCACGCTGATCGAAATGATGGTGGCCATCGCGGTCACGATGATTCTGCTTTATGCGGCAGTGGTCGCGTTCCGCGACGCGTCGCAATCGAATCAAGTGGTCACACAGGCCGCGGACATGACGGACAACCTGCGGTCGGCGTTGAGCATGATACAAACCGACCTGCAGCAGGCCGGCTCAGGCCTTCCGCAAGGCGGCATCCCGATACCCTTTACGTCGAACAATTCCACGACGAACCCGTGCGGAACGACTCCGGCGATTGTGCGCCCCAAGCTGAATGGAACCACTACGTTCCCGGCGTGCAACTCAACCCTGCCGGCGGTAGAGCCGGGTTCGAATCTGGGGCCGCTGGTGACGGCACCGGATGCGCCAACGGGCACGCTCAATACCGACGAGATTACAGTGATGTATGCG
>Ga0335071_10000415_pt1 | contig 48188 bp, 40 predicted proteins | sample Lox_Sample_15_FD_206724 | JGI IMG/M metagenome (GOLD analysis project Ga0335071, IMG submission 206724) | Soil microbial communities from Loxahatchee National Wildlife Refuge, Florida, United States - Lox_Sample_1.5 | ecosystem: Environmental > Terrestrial > Soil > Wetlands | place: USA... | reverse complement strand
CCGACCCCGTCGATAATTTTGGCGTCGAAGAGACCGAAGGCGGTGCTGAGATCCTTCGTACGATTGACGAAGAGTGCGTCGTAAATCTCGTCGACGTAGTACTTGTGGAGCAAAAGATTGTGCAGGCGCGGGAAGCGCGCGGCGACCTTAGTGTGGAGATGGGGATTCTGAATGTACAGGCGATACGCGAGATAGATGCCCAAACCCGCGACGCCCACCGAAACGATCATCAAAAGGTATTCCTTGAACAGCGTGTGATGGGCGAAATGAACCGCGGAGGTCTCTGGAACCACACCTTTCAAGACCGGCTCGAGGAACTTTTCGAACGGGCTTTCCGAACCCCACAAGGCCGGGAGAGCCACCCAACCGCCGACGATGGAAAGCAGCGCGAGAATGGCCAAGGGAACGGTCATCGAATTCGGCGATTCGTGAATATGATGCTCGACTTCGTGAGGAACGCGGGAGAGACCGAAGAAGGTCAGGTTGAGCAGCCGGAACATGTAGAACGCAGTGAGCCCGGCGGTGAAGACGCCGACAATCCAGAGCGCGAGGTACCGATCGGTTGTTAAAGAGCGCCGGAAGGTGCTGCCGAGAATTTCGTCTTTGCTGAAGAAACCCGCGAAACCGGGAATACCCGCAATGGCGAGAGTTGCGATCAGGAAAGGACGCGAAGTGCGTGGGATGGCGTTCCACATGCCACCCATTTTGCGAATGTCCTGCTCGCCCGAAAGCGCGTGAATGACGGAACCAGCGCCGAGGAAGAGGAGAGCTTTGAAGAACGCGTGGGTCATCAAGTGGAAGATGCCCGCGGCAAAGGCGCCCACCCCAAGCGCAAGGAACATATAGCCGAGCTGGGAGATGGTGGAGTAGGCGAGAACCTTCTTGATGTCGTTCTGAACGAGCGCCATGCTGGCGGCAAAAATCGCGGTGCAAGCGCCCACGATGGCAACAACATCCATGGCCAGGGGCGCAAGCTGATAGATGGCGTTCATCCGCGTGACCATGTACACGCCGGCGGTCACCATGGTGGCGGCGTGGATGAGGGCGCTGACAGGGGTCGGGCCCTCCATGGCGTCAGGGAGCCAGACATACAGCGGAATCTGCGCGGACTTGCCGGTAGCGCCGACAAAGAGCAGGAGCGCGATCGCCGTGAAAATCGGGGCGCCGGCGAGGAGCACGCCATGGCTCAGCATCGCAGAGAGCGATTGCGTGATTCCGGCGTACATGCCGCCTTCGGGGAGTCCTTCGGCGGTGAAGCGTACGGTGCCGAAGGTGGTGGCGATCAGGAAGATGCCGAGGAGAAAGCCGGTGTCGCCAATGCGGTTGACGATGAAGGCTTTCTTGCCGGCGTCGGAGGCGGACTTTTTCAGGAAATAGAACCCGATGAGGAGATAGCTGCAGAGGCCGACGCCTTCCCAGCCGACAAAGAGGAGGAGCAGATTGTTGGCGAGGATGAGGGTGAGCATGGCGAACATGAAGAGGTTCATGTAGCCAAAGAAGCGGTAGTAGCCGCCCTCATGCCCCATGTAGCCGATGGAGTAGACGTGGATGAGGAAACCGACGCCCGTAACGACCAGCACCATCACGCAGGACAACGGATCGAGCAGGTAGCCCCAGTCTGCGATGAACGGCAACAGCGAACCGGCAGCCGGCATGACCCCGGGAGTGATCCATTCGAAGAGAATCTGCTGGAAAACGCGGTGCCCCGGTTCGAACGCCATCAATTGCAGGACCGCCCCAAGCGCGTGGACGAAGGAAAGGAACACGCTGCCGACACAGAGGAAGCTGACGGCGGATTTGGGCAGCAAGCGCCCGATCATCAGCATCAGCGCCGCGGTGATCAGCGGGAAGAGGGGGATCAGCCAGAGATGGGAGAGGAAGTAGCCGGGGTTGGTCATGGCAGTTCCTCATGGCTCGTGGCGGGCAAGTTGGAGAAGACGGCTACCATTTCAGCAAATCCATTTCGTCGGCCAGGACGGTTTCGCGATTGCGGAAGAACGCGATGATGATGCCGAGGCCAACCGCGGCTTCGGCAGCGGCGTCCGCGATGATGAACAGAGCAAACACCTGGCCGGCGGCATCGCCGAAAATTCTGGAAAAGAGGACGAGGTTGATGTTGACGGCGTTGAGAATAAGCTCGATCGACATCAGGACGACGATAACGTTGCGACGCGTCACCACGCCGACGCAGCCGATCAGGAACAGCGCGAGACTGAGGAAGAGGTAGTGCGCCGGGGACATCATGAGTCTTCGGTCCCTTTCTTGTTTTTGGCCATGACCACGGCACCAACCATGGCAACCAGCAGCAAAACGCTGGCAATTTCAAAGGGCAACAGGTAGTTGCTGAACAGGCTCTGCGCGAGTTTTTCGGAATTGGGTGCGAGATTCTGCGCGGGTGCCATCTTCTCGATGAACAGACCCTGGCCGGGGAGCTTGCGCGCGTAGTAGATGATGGCTCCGGCCTCGGCGCCGAGCACCGCGATGACCAGCGTGACCACCAGATTCTTCATGCGGAAACGGATATGGTGCAGCGCCACATCGAGCCGGACCAGCATGATCACGAAGATGAACAGCACCATGATGCCGCCGACGTAAATGATGATCTGCGCGATGAACAGGAACTCGGCGCGAAGCTGCAGGAAAATGCCGGCGGTGGCAAGGAGCGTGGTGATGAGGAAAACCGCGCTGTGGATGGCGTTGCGGCGCGTCACCATCAGCGCCGCGCTGATCACGGCGACCCCAGCGAAGAAATAGAAAAGAACGCTATCCAGCATAAGAATCCCGTGCCAATGAGGCCGTCGAGGCCGATTCCGTGCGGCGGTCGTGCCAGCTCACCAGAAACACGGCGCAAACCAGAGTCGCGATGGTTGTGACGATGGTGGCCAATAGGAGAACCACGGCGTGATTCCAGTTCGTATTCGCGGCGATGAGCATGGCGACACCGACCGCAAACACATTGACAATGGCGAGAGGAATCAGAATGTACCAGCCGAGATGCATCAACTGGTCGAAGCGGTAACGCGGCAAAGTGAAGCGCACCCACATGAACACGTAGATGTATGCCGCGACTTTCAACAGAAACCAGAAGGCGCCGTTCAACCCGGGAATCACGAATTTCAGCGGGCCCACGAACCACGGTACGGCATAAATAAGCGCCACGGCGAAGCAGGCCAGTGCCACCCCCCACATGAATTGCGTCTGAATCTTAACGGGCTGCTTCCCTGCCCGGTAGACGGAATAAACGCCAATCAGAGCGATGATAAGCGCGGGCAGAACATCGAGCCAGTTCAGCCAACGAACATTCGGGAATGGACGGAGCCAGCCACCGAGGAACAGTGTTGTGGCGACGGAGCCGACGACGATCATGTTCGCGTATTCGCCGAGGAAGTACAGGGCCCAGCGGAAGCCGCTGTACTCGGTCATGTAACCGGCAACGAGTTCGGACTCCGCTTCGGGAAGATCGAATGGGGCGCGGTTGGTCTCGGCAATCGACGCGACCAGATAAATAAAGAAGCCGACCGGCGCCAGGAAGATGAACCAGACGCGCTGAGTCTGCTGCGCGGTGACAATGCCGCTGATCGATAGCGTGCCGGAAAGCAGCAGGCCGCTGATGATGGCGAGGCCGCCGGCGGTCTCGTAGCTCACAAGCTGAGCCGTGCTGCGGAGCGCGCCGATAATCGAATAGTGCGAGTTGGAAGCCCAGCCGCCAAGGATGATGCCGAGGAAGCCGAGGGAGCTGACGCCCAGGACAAACAGGATGCCGATGTTAATGTCGCGGGCAACCTGGAAGCTCGGGCCGAAAGCGATCGCGCCCATGGAGGTGAGCGCGGCGGTCATGGAGATGACCGGAGCCAGCCAGAAGATCAGTTTGTCGGACTCGCCGGGAATGATGTCTTCCTTGATCAGGAGCTTCACCGCGTCGGCGATGGGCTGGAGCAAACCGTGCGGACCAACGCGCATCGGACCGAGCCGCGCCTGCATGTCGGCCATGAGCTTGCGCTCCATGAGCACGAGGTAGCCCGCCACCAGGGGAACGACGGCCACGATCACGACGCCGCAAGTCAGTTCGGCCCACCAGGTCTGGAGAAAATCGAGAACGGCATGGAGAGTGGGATTCATCAGCGATCCACCTCGCCAAGAACGATGTCGAGCGTGCCGATGATGGCTACCACGTCAGCTACCAGGTGCCCGCGAACCATTTTGTCCAGCGCCTGAAGATTGATGAATGAAGGCGGACGAATGCGGACGCGGTAGGGCTGCGTGCTGGCGTCGCTGACAATGTAATAGCCGAGGATGCCTTTGGGCGCTTCGATGGAGTGGTAGACTTCGCCGGCGGGCGGCTTGATGACTTTGCCGACCTTGCCCATGATGGCGCCTTCGGGGATTTTTTCGATGGCCTGGAGGCAGATCAGCCGCGACTGGCGCATTTCTTCAATGCGGACCATGTACCGGTCGTAGGTGTCGCCGTTGGTGCCCACGGGAATTTCGAACTTGTACTGATCGTAAGCGGCGTAGGGCTGCGCCTTGCGCAAATCCCACTTCACTCCGGCGGCACGGAGGATTGGCCCGGAAGCGCCGAGCGCGATGCAATCCGCGGCATTCAGTACGCCGACATTGCGCGTGCGGCCGATCCAGATGCTGTTGCCCGTGAGGAGATCGACATATTCCTGAATGCGGCGCTCGAAATCCAGGCAGAAGCGCTCGACATCCTTTTCGAAACCGTCATAGGACTCATATTGCAGGCCGCCAATGCGGAAGGCATGCGTAGTGAGCCGCGCACCGCAATATTTTTCGAAAATCTTCAGGATTTCTTCGCGTTCGCGCATGCAATAGAAGAGCGGGGTGAGCGCGCCGATATCGAGCGCATGCGTGCCCAGCCAAACCAGGTGGCTGGCGATGCGCTGCAGTTCGGTAAGAATGACGCGGATGACCCGGGCGCGCGGCGGCGCTTCCACATTGAGCAGCTTTTCGACCGCTTCGCAATAGCCAAGTCCGTTGCTGACCGCCGCGACGTAATCCATGCGATCGACGTAGGGTGCTACCTGCTGATAGGTGCGATTTTCGGCAATTTTCTCGACGCCGCGGTGAAGGTAGCCGATGACGCATTCGGTGCCACGAACCCGCTCGCCATCCAGTTTCAGTTTGACGCGCAGAACGCCGTGCGTGGAAGGATGCTGCGGCCCCATGTTGAGGACCAATTCATCGGTGCCGAGCAGTGTGCTGTTGTTTTGTAGTGCGTCGTCTTGCAAAGCGTTTCCCACAGTTCCCTGTTACTGACCACTATCGATGCCCAGGTTCTCGCGAACCCAGGCATTGTCTTGCAGCAGAATGTCGTAATCCTTGCGCAGCGGATGCCCTTGCCAGCCGTCGGGAAGCAGAATGCGCTTCAGGCCCGGATGGCCGGAGAATTCGACGCCAAACATGTCGTAGATTTCGCGTTCCAGCCAGTCCGCAGTGGGCCAGACTTCGACCAGGCTCACCGGCCGTTCGTTTTCCGCGACAGGAATCTTCAGGCGGAGGCGGGTGTTATGCGGAAACGAATAGAGGATCGCGACCAGGTCGAAGCGCTTTTCACGGCGCGGCCAGTCCACGGCAGTGAAATCCTCGAGCAGGTCGAATTTTTCGAAGTCGCGCGAGTACAGGGCAATTTCTTTGAGCTGCGCGGCGTCGATCACAAGGTAAGCCTGCTTGCGGTCTTCGAGCGCATCCAGAATCGCGGCGCCGAATTGTTCTCGGTAGCGGCGCGTGAGTTCGTTGTCGAGAGGGATTTGAACCGGCGCCGGAGGCTTCGGCGGGGGAGGCGCGGGCTTTGCCGCGACCGGAGGTGCGGGTGTAGCCGGAGTTTTTGCCGCCGGTGACGCTGGCGCGGTGCCGGATTCCGGTTTCTGACTATCGGGCGATTGGGGTGGCTTGGACTCGTCTGCCATGGACCCTGGGACCATTATGCTGCGCTAAACGGCCACAACTTTCCTGACGTGGCTAAAACCCACTCGGTTGAGGATGGCCGCAAAAAATCGGCTACGCGTAAGGAAGGAGCGAAAAACACGCGAGCCACCCTGCAAAACGGACAAACTCGTGCGACCGTGCAGCGTTTGCTATCGTTCACCCGTTTCTAACACAAGGGGGAAAGGGCCGTCAATGCGCGCGGACACAGAAAAAGATTTCTGTCTTCGGTCGCTGGTCGTGCGTTGAATGTTTGAATGTGATCTGGCCGCGGAGATGGCACACGGGGAAGCAGCTGGAGTCCTGATCGCCCCAAACCGCAGGACTAAGCCCAGTCGAGCGCGCCCTTCTTATAAATCCACACGTAACCGATGAGCAGGATGCCGAGGAAAACCACCATGGAGATGAGTGCGAACGCGCCGGCATGGGCGGCAACCCACCCGCGATACAGAATGGCCCAGGGAAACAGGAAAATCGTCTCCACATCGAAAATCACGAACAGCATCGCAACCACATAGAAACGCGCGGAATAGCGGCCACGGGCGTTGGTTTCCGGGGGAACGCCGCATTCGTAGGGCAGGAATTTTGCCGGGCCGCCGCTCGATTCCGGGCGAATTAATTTAAAGATGAGAAGCGCGAGGACCGGGAAGGACAACACGATCAGCGCGAAAATCAAAGTGACGACGTAGACGCCGGGCATTCGAATGCTCCAAGCGCATGCTAGCACACAAAATGGGCGGCAACGCAAGGGTGGGGGTCACGAGGCGAAAAACAGCGGTCAGCGTTTGGCCAAGGTGAGCTGCTCCGCAACACAGACCCACTGCTTGTTGCGGTGCACCCACACGTCGGTGAAGCGTTCGTAGCGGTGAGAAATCTTGCCGTCTTTCTCCTTCAGAGTAATGTCGTCCAGGCCTGTAGCAACGACGCAATCATCGGCGACCGCGTGGGAAACCAGAAGAGTCATGCTGATCGTGACGACCGACGGCGCTTCGGTCTTGTAACCCTTTACCATAGAGTCGGCGTCGCCGAGCGAGCCATCGGATTCGATGAGTTGAAAATCGGCGCCCAGAAGGTCGCGCATTTTGTCCCATTCGTGAGCAAGCTGAATCTTGAACCAGTCCTGCTCGAGTTTGGTGACGGTTTTCTCGTGCTCGGCCCACGTAGCCGTTTTCGGGACGGTTGATTTCGGAGCGGGAGTTTGAGCGAGCAGCGCGCCTGTGAGGGACAAAGCCAACGCAAGGAACAAGGGCTTCCGAAGCCGGAGCATACCTGGAAACCTCCTCAGACTGTCCAAGGGCCGATGTCCCAAGGTATAGCGGAAGCCCTACTTTTCGAAGAGAAGTTCGCCGGCGCGTTGCGTAGCTTTCACTACCGCTTTGATCAGCGTTACGCGGAGCTTCCCTTCTTCAAGTTCCAGAATGCCATCGATGGTGCAGCCGGCGGGTGTGGTGACGGAATCCTTGAGCAGCGCGGGGTGGTCGCCGGTTTCGAGGACCACGCTGGCGGCGCCCTTCATGGTTTGTGCGGCCAGGAGAGTGGCGACATCGCGCGGCAAGCCCACTTTGACGCCCGCCTCGGCCAGAGATTCGAGAATGATATACGCGAACGCGGGGCCGCTGGCGGACAGGCCAGTCACCGCGTCCATGTTCTTCTCGTCGACGACGACCGCGCGCCCCACCGCGCTGAACATGGCCTTGGCAATTTCGAGATGGTCGGGCGAGGCATAACTGCCCCGGCAGATTCCGGTCATGCCGGTGCCCACGGCGGAGCAGGTATTGGGCATGGCGCGAACGACTGGGACTTTGGCGCCAACGCGCTGCTCGATGTAAGCCGTGGGAACGGAAGCGGCGACGGATATGACCAGGGCGTTCTTCTTGAGCGCCGGCTTAATTTCCTTCAAAACATCGCTGACAACCTGGGGCTTCACCGCAAGGAGAACGATGTCGGCATGCTTGACCGCGCTGCGATTGTTCGTGGAAGCGTCGATGCCGAGATCAACAGCGAGCGTGGCGGCTTTCTCTTCATGCCGGACCGTGGCGGCCACGTTCTTTTTGTCAAAGAGGCCCTGTTTGAGATAAGCGCGGAGCAGAATGCCGCCAAGTTTGCCGGCGCCCAGCACGGCCAACTTCTTGTCGGAAAGTTTTGTGGTCATGGTGGAAACATTGTTACGGAGGATGAGGGGGAGGGTCAACAAGCGTTTCTCGCGAGAGTCGGATAGAATGCGCGGCATGCGAGCGAAAAAGAAAATCGGGTGGCAATTGGTGGCATTGGGCGCGCTGGCGGCGCTTCCGTTTGCGGCCGGAATGAATTTGTCAGCGCAAAGCGGCAAAGGCAACGGCGTCGCGCGGATCACCAATCTCGCGGTCCCGATGCGCGATGGGGTGGTGTTGCGTGCGGACGTGTGGCTGCCGAAACCGGAAGGCAAGTTCCCTACCCTGGTCTACCGCACGCCATATGGCAAACAGAATGCCCCGAAAGAGTGGACCACGTTCGACGCTGCCGTGAAACACGGCTACGCGGTGGTGATCGAGGATGTGCGGGGACGGTTCGCGTCCGAAGGCGACTTTCAGCCGTATCAGAATGAGGGCAAGGACGGCTACGACACGATCGAGTGGGCGGCAAAGCAAACGTGGTCCGACGGAAATGTAGGGACGTTTGGACTGTCGTATCCGGGCGCGGTGCAATGGCTGGCGGCGGTGGAGAATCCACCGCATTTGAAAGCCATTGTTCCCGCGATGACCTTTTCCACTCCACGGAACTTCTTCTATTCCGGCGGGCTGTTTGACGGGTCGTGGCTGGAGTGGATCTGGATGAACATCGCACCCGACGCGAGAAAGAAGAAGGATTTGCCAGGTCCGCGAACCGAAAAAGAGGCGGCGGCCACGTGGAAGGCGGAGCATGCGCGGATGGAAGGATTCCTGCCCCTGCAAGATTTGCCCGACCTCAAAGGAGTCGCGCCCTTCTATTACGACTGGCTGTCGCATCCTCCGGCGGACGCCTGGTGGGACTGGGCGGAGTTGCGGAACAAATATGACCGGGTCCACTGCGCGGTGCTCAATTTCTCAGGGTGGTACGACGAGGCGTACGGGCCGGATGGGGCAACCACGAATTTCAACGGATTGCTCGCAGCGCGCAAGAACGATGCAGCCCCGCGAACAAAAACCATGATCGGGCCGTGGACGCACGGCGCGCAAGACACGCACACCAGTGGCGAACGGGAGTTTGGTTGGAAAGCACCGATCAATTATGACGATTTGATTCTCCAGTGGATGGACCGCTACTTGCGCGGCAGACACAAAGAAAGAGATCTCGAGAAGCCTGTGTGGATTTTCGTGATGGGCAAGATTGAATGGCGGAATGAGGATGCCTGGCCACTAGAGCGGGCAAAGGACAAAGCGCTGTATCTGCAAGCCGCGGCAAACGGATCGCCAGTTGGAAAGTTGAGCGAAAGTTCGGCTGCAACGAGTGGGGCTGGCGAGTCCAGCTTCGTCTCCGATCCGGCGCATCCTGTGACGGATACCTACAATGCCTATGGAGCCCACGACTACCGGAAACTCGTTGGCCGGTCAGACGTGCTGACCTTCGACACGGAGCCGCTGAAAGACGACGTAGAAGTGACCGGGCCGATCAAAGCGGAAATGTACGTCTCGGCCGACGTGAAGGACTTTGCCCTGTGGGTGCGGTTGCAAGATGTTGCGCCCGACGGGACCGCGTTCAATCTGATGAGCCCGGGCCTCGATGTGCTGCGGGCCAGCTACCGCGAGGAGACCGTTCAGCCGCAGTTATTGGAGCTCGGGCAGATTTACCGGCTCGATTTGAACCGCATGTTGACCAGCAATGTATTTCTCAAGGGGCACCGGATTCGCGTGCAGATCTCCGGCGCGTTTTATCCGCATTTCTCGCGGAACTTGCAGACCGGCCAGTCGGAGATCGTCTCAAGCGAAATGAAGAGCGGGCAAATCACGGTGCACCACGACGGCGAGCATCCGTCGAGGATCGTGCTGCCCATGGTGCCGAACGGATGGGCCGGAGAGGTAAGTGAAGCGGCACAGCCTGGGACCGCGCGTAGCGAATGAGTGAGAAAATAGGCTGGATGAACTCACCGACACAACTCGCGAAACGTGATTCGGCGGAATCGATTGCAGGCATGCCGGAACGCGGAACGCTCCGCGCCGGGCTCTACTCCGCCGTGGGATTCCTGCTGCAGAAATGCATTGAGTGGCTGGTGCGGCTGACGGGGCGAAAGGTGACCAAAGCGGAGGCCCCCTGGCTGGACTGCGTGATTGGCCGCGCCGGGCAAATCTTCACCGGTGTGTACCAGCAAATCGCCAACGAAGAGCGGCTGGAACTGAGCTGGCCGGATGACGCCGGACTGGTGCCGGACTTTTCGGCGCTCGACGGTCCGGGATTCCGTGCCGATGCCGTGCACCCCCGTATTCGCCATTTCTACGAGCATACGGCGCAGTATCACCTGGAAGTCTGGAGCGAGGTTTATTTCGCGGGAAAGTTTGTGCTGTGGCTGCTCGTGGAATTCATCAGCCGGCAGATGGACCAGCTCAATTTTCCGATTTCGTCACTGGAAGTGGCGAAGGGCATGACCAGCGAGATTGCGCAACTGCGCGACCCGGCGACCGGCAAGCTACGCTACACGGGCTGGCTGCGTCGATTCCGCTCCAATGGCAAAGTGATCTACGCGGGTTTGTATTCGCAGACGACTCTGCCGGGCGAAGACAACCCCTGCGTCAAGGTGACCTTCCCCTGCTACGGCAGCAGCAGCGTGTATCTGCGGCCGGAAGCGCATCCGGATGGATCGTTTGGGCTGCGTTCGAATGGCGCGGCGTTCGGCCGGGCCGGATTCTACCGGGTGCTGGAGTCAGGCAAGGACGCGTGGCGGGTAAGGAACTTCAAAACGCTGCACGAGGTTTTTCGCGTTTATGTGGATGACGACGGCGTGCTGCGCACCGATCACACCATTACGTTTCTCGGCCTCACCATTCTGCGCCTGCACTACAAGATGACCCGAAGGCAGGGCGGTAGTTGAGCCACGCCAGTTAACAAATCTGCGCCAGCTTCCTTTCTAGAGGTACTCCGATTAACCGTGGTGGGCGCCGCGAAGAACTTCGACCGCATGCGGAAGGAGATGTGCGACCGCATCGAGCGATTCGACCGCGCCTTTAGGGCTGCCGGGCAGATTGACGATGAGCGTTTTGTGCCGGATGGCGGCGACGCCACGAGACAGGACGGCCGTGGGCGTCTTCTCCACGCCCTTGCGGCGGATTTCTTCGGCGAGGCCGGGGATGGTGCGGTCGGCAACATCCAAAGTCGTTTCCGGCGTATTGTCGCGAGGGCCGAGGCCCGTGCCACCGGTCGTCAACAGCAGATCGGTGCGTCCCGAGTCGCACACCGTGTGCAATTGGCTGCGGAGCTCTGCGGGATCGTCGGAAGTCCTGAGTGCGGAGGTCACTTCCCAGCCTAGCTGGCGGCAACGCTCGACCAGCGCGGGGCCGGAAAGGTCTTCGCGTTCGCCACGGGAAACGGAATCGCTGATCGTCAGGATGGCTACTCGCATGAAGAGTTCAGTTGGTCTCGACGGTGTCGCGGTTGGCTTCATCCATCAGGCGCATCGCTTCCATCAGGAGGCCTGTCGTGCTGCGCGTGGTCGTAGTCGCGGAAGACGCGTTGGCCGCGTTGAAGTCGATTTCGAATTCGCCCTCGCTCCAGAGCACAACCTTAAAGACCGCGTCGTCGCCGGTGAGATTGCCGATCTTCGCGTCGCGGCACTGGCCGGAAGCGAAGTACAGTTCCGCGCGCTCGGAACCTTTCTGAATCGTAAGGCGGCAGGACTTCTGCCCCATTTCGAGAGACTGCATGAGGTCGGTCATGCTCATCTCTTCCAGGCGGCCCTGGATCACGCCCGGCCGCGAGGCGCGTTGCTGGAGCTTTTCAAGATGCAGGCGATCGACGACCTTCTTGGCGGAGCGCACCAGGTCCTTAATCAGAAAGGGCTTGGCGATGAAATCCTCGGCGCCGTCGATGAGTGGGCGCAGGCGCTCTTCGATGTCCGTACGGCTGGCCATGAACAGAAACGGGATGTGGCGGGTGGCTTCGCGGCCCCGGAGCTTTTCGAAGAGCTGACGCCCATTGAGGCCGGGCATGTTGTAGTCGCAGAGAATCACGTCCGGGGGTTCGTCAATCACCTTCAGCAGCGCATCGGCGCCATCGGAAGCGACAGTCACTTCGCAGATCGGCTCCAGGCCCCGGATCACCAGATCCCGAACCATGGGATTGTCTTCCGCAACCAGAAGCTTGACGGATTTTCCGGACGCGGCGCTCATTTCCCGGCGCTCCTGGCCTTTTTCGCCCGCGCACGCCGGAACTCGCCACTCTTGCCGCCGGTCTTCTCCAGCAGATGCACGTGGGTGATTTCTATGCTTTTATCGAGGGCCTTGCACATGTCGTAGACCGTGAGCGCGGCACAGGCAACGGCAACGAGCGCTTCCATTTCCACGCCGGTCTGGGCGGTCGCCGTGACCCGAGAATGCACTTCCACCCCATCTTTGCATAGGCGGGGGGTCACATCAATGTGAGTAATAGGAAGCGGGTGACAAAGAGGTATCCACTCCGAAGTGCGTTTTGCGGCTGCAATCCCGGCAATTTTGGCGATCTCCAAGGGGTCCCCCTTGGGGTTTTTTAGCTCACGGACGGCTTTTACCACGCGCGGAGCCATGCGTACGAAGGCATGCGCAACAGCCGTGCGAGTGGTCACCGCCTTGGCGGACACGTCCACCATCGTGACTTCGCCTCGTTTCGAATAGTGCGAAAGCTTCGCCAACGTAACCCCGATCCTCTCAATGGCGCAGGGACTAGAGTACGTCGCTACGCGACAGAACGGAAACAGTCTCTCCGGCCTGGATGTCGTGGCGGTCAGCCGGCACCACCACGAAACAATTGGCCTGAATCACCGCGCTGATGTCGCCGGAACCTTGCCAGCGCAGCACCCGGACGTGAGCGCGGGAACTGTGCCAGGTCAGTTGCGCGGGGAGAAAGTGCGTCAGCCCCGGCTTCTCCTTCACCGGCTCTCCCAGGGTCGCTTCAAGCAGGGGCAGAGCGCGAGGCTGAGCACCACTGAGAATGTCGATTGCCGGCACGACGAAGAGCTGAAACGTCACCATCGTCGAGACAGGGTTACCGGGAAGGCCAAAAACGAGCCGGTCGCCACAGCGGCCAAAAACCGCAGGTTTGCCCGGGCGGATCGCCACCGCGTCAAAGAAAAACTCCGCCCCCATACCCTTCAGAACGGATTCGACCAGGTCGTACTTCCCCATCGAAACGCCGCCGGAGAGAACCAGTATGTCTTCGCGCAGGCCCACTTCAATCTTCGCCGAGAGGTCGTCGACGCGGTCGAGCGCGTTGCCCAGAGGGGCGGGCTCCCCCCCGGCGAGTTGCACCTGCGCCGCCAGCGACACGCTGTTGCTGTTGCGGATGTGGAAGGGGCCGGGAATGTCGGTGATGGGCACGACTTCGTCGCCGGTGGACAAGATGGCCACCCGGGGTTTCCGGTGGCACCGCAGGGTGGAGTGGCCCACCTGGGCGGCCACCGCTAATTCGGCGAATCCAAGGCGGAGGCCGGGAGAGAGGGCCACGTCTCCGGCGTGAGCCTCGCTGCCTTGCGGGACGAAATTCTGGCCAGCCTGAGTGGCCCGTTCGAAGCTCACTATATCTCCATCGCGGCGCGTGAACTCGATCATGACCACGGCGTCGGACCCCGGGGGGAGGGCCGCCCCGGTCATAATCTGGATGCAGGTTCCCGGGACCAGACGCTCAAGGACGCAATCGCCGGCCTTGATTTCGCCAACGCAGCGCAGGGAGCGCCCGGCCGCGGCCTCGGCAGAATGGACGGCGTACCCGTCGCGGGTCGAACGGTTAAACGGGGGATACTCGCGGTCGGTCCGAATTTCCTCAGCAAGGATGTGCCCGAGCGCGTCAGAAACCGGGAGAGAAATAGCGGGGTGCGAAGCAAAATGCCGGCTTGCCTGCGCAATAACCAGGTCGCGAGCAGCGGAAAAGGTCAGCATGGTAGTCGGATGGATTGTAGCAAGAAGGCTCGCAGGTATGCGGCCAGTGCAAAATCTCTTGCATTGCGATCCTTCGTCGCAAGCAGCGCCTCAGGTGGACAAGCCTCAGTTACGAGGTGAGGTGTCTACAGCCAGCGCGAGAGCAGCGTGCCTGGCTGGATGATCGTGGCGTCGCGCTCCGGACCGGTGGAGATCATGCCGATTTCGACCTTGAGGAAGTCGGCAACGAAATGCAAGTAGTCCACAGCGGCTTTTGGAAGCTTGGAAGCCTCTTTCACGCCGTAGGTAGAGTCGCACCAGCCGGGAAGAGTCTTGTAAATCGGAGTAAATTGCTCATATTCCTCCGCCGTCGCCGGCATCTCGTGCACCGGGCTGCCCTTGTACGAGTACCCGACACCTACCCTGATCTCCCGCTGCGTGTCGAAGACGTCGAGCTTTGTCACCACCAGTGAATCGATGCCGTTGATCATCTTGGCATAGCGCAGCTCCGCCAGGTCGAGCCAGCCGCAGCGGCGGGGACGCCCCGTGACCGCCCCGAATTCCTTGCCGCGCTCACGGACTTCCTTGGCTTCGAGGTCGGGCATCTCCGTCGGGAAGGGCCCACCGCCAACGCGTGTGGTGTATGCCTTCGAAACGCCCAGCACGTTACGAATCTTCGTGGGAGGCACACCGATGCCGGTGGCAGCCCCGCCCGACGTTGCGCTGGACGAGGTGACGTACGGGTAGGTCCCGTGATCGATGTCCAGCATGGTGCCCTGCGCGCCTTCGAACAGGACAGACTTGCCTTCGTCAAGGGCGCGGTTAACCAGTTCTGCGGTGTCGCAGATGAAAGACTTAATCTTCTCGCCGAGTTTGAGCGTTGCTTCGACCTCGTGAGAGAAGTCGATTTGCGCGCCGTAAGCCCCTTGCGCGATGCGATTCTTTTCCGCCACAACGCGGGCGGCCTTTTCGCGAAACAAATCCGGTAGCAGCAGTTCGCCGACGCGGAGCCCGCGGCGCGCCATCTTGTCTTCATACGCCGGGCCGATGCCGCGAGAGGTGGTGCCGATTTTGTTGGCGCCGCGCGCGGATTCGGCGGCCAGGTCAAGTTCACGGTGATACGGAAAGATCAGGTGAGCCCGGTTGCTGACGTGCAGGCGTCCGGTAACGTCCACGCCGTTCTTGGCCAGCATCTCGATTTCGGCGACCAGAGCGGCCGGATCGACCACCACGCCTGCGCCAATCACCGCGTGCTGCTTGGGTCGGAGGATGCCGCAGGGGATCAGTTGCAGGACGAAGCGCTCCTTGCCAATGATGACGGTGTGCCCGGCATTGTGGCCGCCGGCAACGCGCGCGATGTAATCAAAGCCACTGGAAAGGTAGTCAACAACCTTTCCTTTACCTTCATCTCCCCACTGAGCGCCAACCACGACGACCGATTTCATTCGGAGACTCTCCAGTCTCAGAGCTAGCCCGGAAAAACTTTCGAAGCTGCTGCAGGCCAGGACCGTTACAACGGAATACCGTGGGACACACCAATTTGGAATCGTACGATGGGCACCGGGGGAACGCAAGCAAGGACGCGCGAGCGAGAATCGCCAGACTCTCCTTGACAACTTAGGAGAGCAGGCGTACCGTTCCCTAAGTATTTTAGGAGAGGACATGGGCGAACAGGCGCAACTCCTGCCGGGAACGCTGGACCTGCTGATTTTGAAGGCCGTGTCGCTGGGACCGCTGCACGGCTATGGGGTCTTGCTGCGTATCGAACAGATCTCCGGCAAGGCGCTGCTGGTGGAGCAAGGCGCGCTCTACCCTGCCCTGTTTCGACTGGTGCGGCAGGGTCTGCTCAAGGCCAGTTGGGGAACTTCGGAGAACAATCGTCGGGCCAAATTCTATGAGTTGACCGCTGCCGGCAAAAAGCGGCTCAAGCAGGAAGCGGAAGATTGGAAGCGGCTGGTGACAGCGATGACTTCGGTGTTGGGCGCGGAGCCGGAGAAAGCGTGACATGAGATTCGTCGCATATCTGAAAGCGGTGTTCGAGAGTCTTGGGAAACGCGCCCGCGCGGAGCAAGAACTCGACGAAGAACTGCGCCAACACATCCGCACGCGAGCGGAACAACTGCAGAGTTCCGGGATGAGCGCGGCGGAGGCGCGGCGGCAGGCCCGCATCGAGTTTGGCAATACAGAAAAGTTCAAGGAAGAGTGTCGCGAGGAGCGCGGAAGCTTCTGGCTGGAAACCCTCTGGAGCGACGTGCGCTTTGGCCTGCGACTGCTGCGGAAGTCCCCCGGGTTCACCTTTGTCGCCGTCCTCACTCTCGCGCTGGGGATTGGAGCGAACACAGCGATCTTCACGTCGATGAACGCTCTGATGTTCCGCACCCTGCCCATTCAGGATCCGGGACAATTCGTGGAACTACTCCATCAATACCCCGGCGAACCCGCGTACAACGGTTTCTCCTGGAACGCCTACCAGGCCATGCGCCGCGACGATCACGTCTTCTCGGACCTGTTCATTGGGTCCACTATGAACTTTGGCACTGTTCGCGGGGATAACCTCCAGCCGCAGACCCTGTTCGTCGGAAGCGTAGGTGGGAATTTCTTTCAAGCTCTCGGGGTGCGGGCCGCGGCAGGCCGGTTGATCGGCCCCGAAGACGTTCGCGCGGGCGATCACGCCCCAGTAGCCGTCGTCAGTTGGTCATTCTGGAAGTCCCGATTCAATCTTGATCCCGGAATCATTGGCAAGACACTCGTCATCAACGACGACCCTCCGCTTACCATCATCGGCGTGACGCAACGCGGGTTCTACGGACTCAACGAACAAGAGAAACAAGACATTTGGTGGCCTCGATCCCTTGGCCCTTCTCAGGGATGGGGAATCCCACTGTTAGCGCGACTGAAACGGGGCGTTTCCATAGAACAAGCACAAGCGGAAATGGGGTCGTTGTTCCAAACGGTCGTGAACGCCCCCGACGTCGATCCTTGGGATCGTCGAATGAAGCTCCGCATCGAGCCGGCTGGAAACGGCGTTACCACGCCTTTGAGCCAGATGCTCTCGACGCCACTTACGGTCTTGATGGCAACGGTAGGGCTGCTGTTGCTCCTCACCTGCGCCAATTTAGCGGGGCTGCTCTTGGCCCGCGGAGCATCGCGCCAGCACGAAATGGCGGTGCGTGCCTGTCTCGGTGCGGCTCGAACTCGCTTATTGCGTCAAACTCTCACGGAATCGCTGTTGCTGTCCCTGGCCGGATGCGCCGTTGGCATCTTCTTCGCTTATTTCGCAGCTCACGCGCTGGTCCGGGTCTTCGCGTCTGGCAGGTTCATCATGGATGCGCCGATGCATTTTGAAGCCCTGACAACCCCAGACGCACACGTGGTGTTGTTCACCGGCGCGATCGTGCTGCTCACTGGACTCCTGTGCGGAGCGGTACCCGCGATGCGCGCTTCGAACATGGCGCCGGCCTCCGCGCTGCAACCCGGATCGCGAGTCGGAGAGACAAAGCGCCAACGGCTTTTCGGCAGGGGCCTCGTCGCTTTGCAGGTGGCGCTCTCCCTCGTCCTGGTGAGCTCGGCGGCTCTGTTTGTGGAATATCTGTCGAATCTTCGGAATCTGGATCTGGGGTTCACGCGCAATAATCTGCTGCTGGTCACTCTCGATTTTGCGCACAGCGGCTATGACGCTGCGCAATTCTCGCGGCTGTCTCAAGAGTTGGTGATGCGCCTGGACGCCATTCCCGGCGTGAGCTCAGCCACCTTCAGTACCATGAGTCCAATGGAGGGCCCTGGAGCCTCGAGTTTCGTATTTGCGAAAGACCATCCTGAAAAGCGGACCCAGACCTCCATCAACTACGTGGCTTCGGACTACTTCCAGACGTATGGCACACCGTTTCTCGCCGGTCGCGATTTTTCAGCACGCGACCAAGCCAGCTCCCGTGTTGCAATCATTAACGAGGCCGTTGCTCGCGATTGCTTCGGGAACGAAAATCCGATCGGAAGACACATCACCCTCAGCCACATCACCCTGACGAAAGGCGAAAAGACCTACGAGGTGGTCGGAGTCGTCGGCAACGCCAAATACAACGACCTCCAGCAGCCGGGGCCGCCCACGATCTATGCGTACTCGCTTCAAGAGGGCTTCATTGGTTCTCAACTGGCAGTCCGCACTAGAATCGATCCGGCCGGAGTTGCCAGCGCGGTTCGCCAAGCCGAGGCCGATGTGTTGAAGACCGTACCCATCGCTCGGATTATGACGATGAACGAGCAGATCGATTCATCCATCGTTCCAGAGCGGTTGATTGCAATGCTTTCCACGGGGTTCGGCGCGCTCGGCGCCCTGCTTGCGGCCATCGGCCTCTACGGCCTGCTCGCCTACACGGTGGCGAGGCGCACGCACGAGATCGGTGTGCGCATCGCGATGGGCGCGACGCGAAGCGACGTGATACGCATGACACTTCACGAGGCGCTGTGGATGGTTTGCGCAGGCTTGGCACTTGGAGCTCCACTGGCATTCTGGGGAAAACGGGTAGCCGCCAGCCTGATCCCTGGTTTGCCAGTCGCCAACTCCCTTCCGATTGTCGTCGCTGCTGCCATCATGATCGTGGTCGGTTTGATTGCTGCTTACCTGCCCGCCCGTCGCGCCATGCGTGTCGATCCAATGGTGGCTCTGCGCTACGAGTAGTCCGATATTTGTAGCGCCGCGGCTTCAGCCCGGCATGCCCGAAGCACAGACACAGGCCCCTCCGGCCAACCAACAAAATGAAAATCCTCGCGACGCATTGTTGGCGCTTGCGTAGCGCCGCGCGCCGGAATGGTTGCTATCCCGCGTGTGGTTCGTTAGCTTCGAGGTAGCGGGGTGTCTCTCCATCCCGTGCTGACTGGTCCGGCCTGGACTCGCAGAGGGAGAGAAATTTGGCAAACCCAATCATCACCCTGACAACGGATTACGGCACGAATGACCACCTGGTGGGCGTGCTGAAGGGCGTCATCCTGAAGATCAACCCGGACGTGACCATCGTCGATATTACGCACGCCGTGACGCCGTTCGATCTTCTGGACGGAGCGCTGGCGATTGCCTCCGCCTATTCCTATTTTCCACCGCGCACCATTCACGTGGTGGTGGTCGACCCCGGCGTGGGAACGGACCGGCGGCCCCTCCTGGTGAGCGGTCAGAATCAATATTTCATCGCCCCGGATAACGGCGTGCTCTCGGGCGTGTTCGAAAAAGAAGCCAACTTCCTGGTGCGGCACTTAACGAGTGAGCATTATTTCCTGCACCCGGTGAGCAAGACGTTCCACGGGCGAGACGTGTTCGCGCCGGTCGCGGCGTGGCTTTCGAAGAATTGGCAGCCGGGAAGCATGGGCGAAGAGATCACCGATTTCAAGCGGCTCGCGTTGCCGCGTCCCAAAGAAGCCGATGGCGCGGTGAAGGGCGTGGTCCTCAAAGTGGATTCGTTCGGGAACCTGGTGACCAATTTCAAAGCCGAGGATCTCCCCGCGGAAGTATTGGAAAAAGGAGACGTGAAGTTGCAGGTGGGCAATCATGCCGTGACGCGATTGGTGCCAACCTTTGCGAACGGCAACGCGAGCGAGCCTGTGGCTTACGTCGGTTCAAGCGGCTACCTCGAGGTCGCGGTCAATCGCGGCAATGCCTCGAAGACCTTGGGGATTGGCCGCGGGACGCCGGTAGTGCTGACGAAGTAGATAAGTAAAGTCCCATGCTCAGAAGCCGGGCATGGCGCACCCGGCGTTGCGAGCGAAGGCTTTCCTAGGCAGCAACTGCGGCCGGTTGCTTTCGCTTGATCCAGTAACCCAACGCCGCGAACAGAAGCACGGCGGGCACTCCGGTCAGTCCGCAAGCGATAAAGAAAATGCCGTAAGCATGAGTGAGACCGTGCGTGTGGCTCAGGCTTTCTACCACCGCGCCGGAAAAACCCTTCAAGATCTTTCCCAGCCAGGCGTACGTTGAACTCAAAAGCGCATACTGCGTGGCGGTATATCCAAGGTTGGTCAGGCTCGACATATACGCAACGAGCGCAACGCCGGCGAAGCTGATTCCGAAGTTGTCACCGGCCATGACCAGTGCGAACAGAGGAATGCTCAGGCCCACGAAGGCGAGAGTCGCATACGCGGCAATCGCTGCTGCCTGCAGAATGCCCCCGATGATCAACGCGCGCATGTAGCCGAGTTTTAGCGAGCAGAATCCGCCCGCCGCAATCCCCGCAAATGTAGCGACAAGTCCGATAGAGCCGCGCACCGCTGCGACCGTTGGCTTTGAAAGGCCAATGTCGTGGTAGTAGGGATTGGCCATCGGGCCCATGATGAAGTCCGGCAACCGGTAGAGGCTGATGGCCGCCAGCATCAAGAGCGCCAGCCAGCCATGGGCGCGGAAGAAAGCGATGAACGGCCCTACAACAGCGTCAAGGAAACCTCGCGGCGTCCAGAGGGGCGCTTCACGCTTTTTGTCCATCACCGCATCCGCGCGCGCCGGTTCCTTCGCGAACCAGGTCGCGATGATTCCAATGGCCATGCACGCGCCGTAGATGCCATACGACATGCGCCAGCCCACGGTCGCTGCCAGGAACAGGATGAGGGAATCTGCAGCCAGGAGCGCCAGGCGGTAGCTGAACTGGTAGGCAGACGCAAGGAGGCCTTGCTCTTCGCCGTCGTCCGCCGATTCGATGCGCCACGCATCGACCACAATGTCCTGCGTCGATGACGCAAAGGCGACGACCAGCGCAAGGGCGCCAAGCCGGCCGAGACCAGCCGATGTACCAACTCCCCCCATGGCGGCCAGCGCCAGCCCGACCACGATCTGCGAGAACATCATCCATCCGCGCCGGTGTCCGAGTTTTTTAAACAACGGCAAGTCCACGCGATCCAACAAGGGCGCCCACAGAAATTTCAGCGAATAGGCAATGCCGACCCAGGAAAGAAATCCGATCGCCGTCAGGGAGGTGTGTTCGTCGCGCAGCCAGTAGCCGAACGTATTGCCAACCAGCAAAAAAGGAAGCCCTGAAGAAAATCCTAACAACAACATCGCCAGTGTTTTGGGCCGCAGATAATCGGCGATCCGGTGCTTGTGGGGACTCACGTTTTCATTTTCTACGGGAGCCTCACCAAACTCAACGCTCATACCATCGAATTTTGTCCATGCTGACACTCTGCCGCATGGCTCCAGCCCGCGATTAGAGGACTAACGCGTTTTTGCGGCGGGTTTCGGTCTCCCAGCAGAGACCGAGGCGTCCCCGGTGGCGGATTCGTGCGAAGTTACGGGTTCCGCGGGACGAATGAGTTGAATTTTGACGCGTGCCACGCGGCGGCCGTCCATTTCCACCACGGTGAACCGGTAGCGGCTGAATTCGAAACTCTCGCCACCCCGCGGGATGAAGCCGAGCTGATCCAGAACAAAGCCGCCAACGGTCGCGTAGGCGGGATCTTCAGGAAGCGTGATGTTGTACTGCGTGTCGAGATCGCGCACATTCAGCGCCGCGTCAAACACCACCGCTCCGTCGGCCAGCGTGAGCGGACGCTCGACCACGTCGAACTCGTCGTGAATCTCGCCCACCAGTTGTTCGAGGATATCCTCCATGGTGACCAGACCCAGAATGCTCCCGAATTCATCGACCACACAGGCCATGCCCACGTGCCGCGTCCGCAATTCCACAAGCAATTCGCCGGCCGGCTTGGTTTCCGGAACGATCAGAATCTCGCGAAGGATGCGGCGCAGGTCGAAGGGCGCCGGGGGCGGAGAGCCCTCTTCGAGACGGCGCTCGCGGTCCAGCAGGACCCACATGATGTCCTTGATATGCACGAATCCGAGAACGTGATCCAGCGAGCCGCGATACACGGGAATACGCGAGCGTTGCGTGGTGGCGAAAACGCTCATCACCTGATCCAGCGGCGCCTCCACGGGAAGCGTGTGCATATCCGGGCGCGACACCATGATTTCGCGCACCTGGAGCTGCCCAAGTTCGAGCGCGTTCAGGATGAACTTTTCCTCGCGCGGCTCGACAACCCCGCCTTCGCGCGCCTGCTGAATCTGGATCTGCAATTCCTCGGTGGAATGCACCACGCCGTGGCTGCCCGGCGTCATCACGCCCATCGCTTTGACGATTACGCCGGATATGCCGTCGAGGAAATCGATAGCCCAACGAAAGGTGTGCAGGAACCAGCGAAACGGGCGAGCCACCAGCAGGGCCACGCGTTCCGCCCGCGCCAGGCTGATGGTTTTGGGTACCAGCTCGCCGAACACCACATGAATTGCGCTCAGCATCGCGAACGCAATCGCCAACGCTATGGCGTGAATGATCAGCACCGTCTGCACGCTGCCGTGCGCGGGCATCACTCCCTGGACCAGAGTGGCGAGCGTGGCTTCGCCGAGGGCGCCAAGCGCCAAGCTCGTGAGGGTAATGCCGACTTGCACGCCAGACACGACGCGGTGCAGATCACTGAGGAGGAGCTCGACAATTTTGGCCTGGCTGTTGCCGCGCGCCACCAGTTGACGGACCCGCGACTGCCGCACCGCGACAAGCGAGAATTCGGTCGCGGCGAAGAAGCCGTTGAGCGCCACGAGGATGAATACGCCGATAAGACGTACCAGAAACATCCGGTCGGTGATCCCCCTCCGGCCATTGTATCAGCCCGAACGTGCTCCCCCGACGAGCATTCCCCATTCACCGGCCTTTCAGCCATAATTCTCGAATTGTCGGCAACTCACTCACGGAGGATCCGACTAGGTGCCACCTGATCACGGATCCGGAATTCGGAAAGCGGGGCGGCGATGAGAACCGATCTGCTGCGATTCGATGGCGCCGTCGAGCGAGATCCCGCTGTCGATGCGTGGCTGAACGCGCAAGCCGGTGAATTGGGAGCCATCGCGCGCCAGTGGTTCGAAGTGATGCGCACCTGCGGCGACGAAGTCCGCGAGCTTATGCATGACGGCTGCCCGGTTGCCTGTCTGGGAGACGCGCCGTTCGCCTACGTCAATGTGTTTACTTCGCACGTGAACGTCGGCTTCTTTCACGGCGCTGCCTTGCCGGATCCGGCCCGCTTGTTGCAGGGTAGTGGCAAGTTCATGCGCCATGTGAAGCTGAAGCCAGGGACGCCCACCAACGCCGCAGCCCTAAGCAGGCTCATCGAAGCGGCGTACTCCGATATCAAGGCGCGCGTCGAGAACGGCTAGCCCCCAACAAAACAGTGGCAATCGGTCGCCCAAACCGAATCTCGCACCGTTGCGCGGTGGCTGGCGTCGCCGATTTCCGCTACGCGATTTAGTTCGCTGTCGCCGTGAGCGTCGCCGACAACGATTTCGCCGCTTCGATAATGAAGTTTGCTACTTCACTCGGCTTTGAAAGCTGACGCCCCAAGCGGTCCGAAGATCTCACCACTTCCGGCTCGAGCGCCCAAAACCCACCCTGTGGGTTCTTCGACTCCAACAGCAGGTCGTGGGTGTCTGCGCCCTTGGGTGTCTAAGGGTACTGATTCTCTCTTGACGATTTGTTATTTTTGTGGTAATATTACTTACTGTATATGTGGCCGCTGGACGCGCCACACGGGCTTGCCCTGATTGCCACGATGGCTTTCGCTTGGCCCACCGCTCTTTGAAAACTGAAAGTTGACTGCGGGAGTTCCCAAGAGCCCCACTGTATTACCTCAAAGTTCTGCACTGTACCGTACGCTCATTTCGCCAACTCGCTTTCTTTCTTCCACTTCCCACTCGTACTGCAGTACAGAGGGGGGGTAGGGGGGGTATGTTTGCCCGTCACAAGTTCTCCGTTCCACTTCGGCACTCCGGCTCTCTCACCACCCATCCGCTCAGGTTGCGTGGGTCGGCTGGGTCCACTAGACTTAAAAGCTCGATGACAAGGCAGGGATTCTAAGTGCGAACGGCGCTGCGTTTTCTGGTTTGGGCAGCTGCATTCGTTGTGGTAGCTCTTGGCACGGCAGTTTGGTGGTTCGTTTACCGGCCGCTGCCCCAATTGGATGGCTCCATTTCCCTTCCCGGGCTCCAATCGCAAGTCACGGTGGAACGGGACAAGTGGGGAATCCCGCACATACGCGCTAACTCCGTGGAGGACCTGGCGGAAGCGCAGGGCTTCGTAACCGCCGAAGATCGTCTCTGGCAGATGGACTTGCTGCGGCGAGCTGCGCGCGGCCAACTCTCCGAGGTCTTGGGACCCGCGACGATCCAAATCGACAAGGATTTCCGCGTACTGAATTTCAGCCGCGCCGCCGACGTCGATGTGCAAATGCTGACCCCGGGAGTGCGCCGCGTGATGGAAGCCTACGCGCGTGGGGTGAACCACTTCATCGAGTTGCGCTCGAACCGCCTGCCCATCGAATTCACGCTACTGAACTACGAGCCGAAGCCGTGGCAACCGAGCGACACGCTGGTACTGGCTTGCTATATGTACCGCACACTGACCGACACCCGCCAAGAAGAGATGCGGCGCGCGATTGTCTCGGCCAAAGTGGGACCGGAACTGGCGAAAGATTTGTTCCGGGCGGACGCGTCGATGGACCATTTTGTCGTGGGCGACTCGAGCAATGGCAAACCTGGGCGGGCCGAAGCCGCCGATCCTGATAACGACGATGACTCCGTCGATCCAGAAAATGTGTTGAAGGCCGAGCTTGCGCCAAAGTCATTGGCTCCCGCTGGCGACGCACCGGACGTAACGAGTCTGCTGGCGGAGGAAGCGGTGGACTGGCTCTCGGAGTCGCAGCAACAGATCCGGCACTCTCTCGGCAGCAACAACTGGGTCGTCGGCGGAGAGCACACGGCGACCGGGAAACCGCTGCTGGCGAATGACATGCACCTGGAGCTGACGCTTGCGCCGATCTGGTATGAAGTTCATCTCACGGCGCCGGGATGGAACGTGAAGGGGTTTTCGTTGCCGGGCGCTCCGATGGTGGTAGTGGGGCACAACGACCGGATCGCGTGGGGCTTCACGAATAACGGCGCGGACGTACTGGATTTGTATGTCGAGACGTTTAATCCGGCAAATCCGGATGAATACCGCGTGAATGGCCAGTGGAAGAAGGCAGACGTCTACGACGAAGTGATTAAGGTGAAGGGGCAACCCGACGAACACATGCGGATGGTGGTGACGCGTCACGGGCCCGTGGTGAAGCAGGAAGACGAAAAGGGCTACGCGATGCGGTGGACGGTACTGGAGCCGGGTGCGCTGTGCAATTTCTACAACTGGCTGGGCAAAGCGCAGAATTGGGCGGAGTTCCGCGAAACGATGAAAGGCATCTGGGGACCGGGGCAAAACGTGGTGTACGCCGATGTCGATGGAAACATCGGATATATCCTGGGTGCGCGCGTGCCGATGCGCAAGAAGGGTCATGGCGAAGTGCCGGTTCCGGGTGACACAGACGACTACGAGTGGATCGGCTACATACCGTTTGAAGAACTCCCGCAGGCGTTCAACCCGGAGAGCGGATTGATCATCACGGCGAACGCGCGAGTGGTGGGTCCGAACTACAAGCCGTATATCACCGATCATTGGGAAGAGCCGTACCGTACAGCGCGCATCTACGATCTGCTGCACGACAAGCAGGACTTGCGCCCCGAAGATATGCTCCGCATACAAGCGGATACGTACAGCTATCCGCACGTATTTATCGCCGAGCAACTCGTGGCCGCGAGCAAAATCGCGCCGCCGAAGGACGAGCGCACGAAGCAGTTGATTCAGCGAGCGAAGGACTGGAATGGCATGGCGGATGCGAGTTCGCCGAGCGTGTCGTTCCTCGACGTGGCGATGTCCCAGACCCTGCTTCTGATCCTGCAACCGCAATTGGGAGATGATACGGAGCTTTATCAGTGGCGAAAGGTTGCTTTTCTGCAACGAGTCCTGACGGAGCGGCCCGCGCGATGGCTGCCCTCGAATTACCAAAGCTACGATCAATTGCTGAGCGACGCCGCGGACCAGGCAGTGAAGAAATTGCAGGAAAAGACGGGTGACAAGGATCCGGACGATTGGCCGTGGAAGCGGTTCAACTATCTCGATATGCTGCACCCTATCGGCCGCGAAGGATTGCTGAAGAAGCTCCTGAGCATCACCAACCAGCCGCAGTCGGGGACCGAATACAGCCCCAGGGCGGCGAGCCGGCACCATGGACCATCCGAGCGGTTTGTGGCGAATCTGGCGGATTGGGATAGCTCGATCATGGTAATCACCGGGGGCGAGTCGGGTCAGCCCGGCAGCGAGCATTACCGGGATCAATTCCCTTACTGGTTTGAGGGCAAAACGATCTCGGCGCCGTTTAGCGATACGGCCGAGGCGAAAACGAAGAAGCATATGCTTACACTGAAGCCGGGTTCGTAAAGCTATAATCTTCCGATGCCGGAACTCCCTGAAGTTGAAGCGATTGCACGAACGCTACGGCCGATGGTGCGAGGCCAGAGGATCCGCTGCGCGCATGTGTTTCACCCAATCGCGACAAAACCACAGCCGCCGGCAACCGTGGTCAAAGCTCTCGAAGGACGCCGGATCGAAGAAGCGTGGCGTCATGGGAAGTATCTGTTCTTGGAACTGGATCGTGGGCTGATCGAGATGCACTTCAAGTTCGATGGGCAACTGATCTGGTTCCCAAGTGCGGCGAACTTGTTGCGGCGGGCAAACGAAAAGCCGGACGGAACGCACGTGGATGTGGCCCTGGAGTTTGGACGCGGCGTGCTGGGATTCGCGGACGGCAGGCACTTTGGACGCTTGCACGCGTGGGAGTCGCGCGAGGCGTGTGTCCCGCTGGGACGGTTGGGCACGGACGCGATGTCGCGCGAGTTCACGAGAGAGTTTTTGTGGGCGCAGTTGCAGTCGTCAAAGCGTCCGGTAAAAGAGTTGCTGTTAGACCAGGGACGCGTGGCGGGAATCGGGAACATTTATTCGTGCGAAGCGCTGTGGCGGGCGAAGCTGAATCCGACAAGCAGAGCAAACACCATAGGTGCCAAGCAGTCGGCGGAGCTGCACAAAGCAATTGTGTCGGTTCTCCGGCGTGCTTTAGAATGCTGTTTGAATCCAGCGCCCGTGTTCCGCGAAGAAGATTGGTGGTTCCAGGGACTCGAGAAGATTCTGCGAGCGTATCGACGCGAAGGACTTCCCTGCCGGCGGTGTGGACGCGCGATTCAGAGAATCGAACAGAGCGGCCGGTCGACGTATTGCTGCTTGCGTTGCCAGAAATAAACGCAATTGGCGACGAATGACGAAGGAGTTGGCGTGAATCAGCCCGTACCCAAGAAGCCCGAGGCCAGCAAGAAGCCGGATTTCGAGCGCTCTCTCGCGCGATTGGAAGAGGTTGTGCGCAAACTGGAGAGTCCGCAGCTTTCACTGGATGAAGCGATGAAGCTGTTCGAGGAAGGTGTGGAACTCTCACGCGAGTGCCAGAAGCAATTGGAAGAAGCGGAAGGGCGCGTGGAAATTCTGTTGAAGAAGGCCGACGGAAAGCTCACTGCCGAACCATTTGAGCCGGAATCCAAATCGTGACGCACGCGGTGCGCAGACAGGAATCCTCAGCGAGAAGATGAAACTCCCGCCATTTTTTGAAGAAGACCGACTGGCAGTAGATGCGCAACTCGACCGACTGATGCCCGCAGAGTCTGTTCAGCCGTCGTCGATTCATCAAGCAATGCGGTACTCCGTGTTTGCGGGCGGCAAGCGGATACGCCCGATCTTGTGCCTGGAGACGGCGCGTATTTTCGGTGCCGATACGGATCATGCGCTGTATCCAGGATGTGCGATCGAGTTTATTCATACCTATTCGCTGATTCACGACGATCTCCCAGCGCTCGATAACGACGATTTGCGGCGCGGTAAGCCCACCTGCCATAAGAAATTTGGCGAAGCCACGGCAATCCTTGCGGGCGACGCCCTGCTGACGCTGGCGTTCGAGACGGTCGCGGCATCGCCAACATCCGCCGAGCGGCGAACGGCGATGGTGCGGGAGATTGCGACGGCTGCCGGAACGGTGAACGGGATGGTCGGCGGGCAAGTAGCCGACCTCGAAGCCGAGGGCAAACACGTTGGACCGGAGATGCTGGAGTATATCCACCGTTCAAAGACGGCAGCGCTGATCCGGGCGTCGGTGACGTCGGGAGCGCTGTCGGCGGGCGCGCCAGATGAAGACGTTGCGCGGCTCCGACATTTCGGCGAGACGATTGGGTGGGCCTTCCAGGTGACGGACGATATTCTGGATGTGGAGGAGTCGTCGGTGGCTCTGGGCAAAACGGCGGGCAAGGATGTGGCGCAGCAGAAGGCAACGTATCCGGCGGTGTTTGGACTCGAGAAATCGCATCAGATTGCGAACGAATTGTCGACAAGAGCAATCAGCGAATTGGATGCGTATGGCGAGTGCGCCGAGCGCTTGCGGACGATTGCGGAATTCCTGGTACAGCGACGCACGTAATTTCCCTTCCATGACTGCAAAAGCAAAGCGCGAACGGCTGGATTTGTTGCTGGTCGAGCGTGGGCTTGCGGAAACTCAGCGCAAAGCACAATCGATGATTCTGGCTGGTGAAGTGGAAGTCGATGGCCAGAAAGCGGAGAAGGCGGGCGCGAGTGTCGACGAGAGCTGCCACATCGAAATCCGCAGCCGGTTGCAGAAGTACGCGAGCCGGGGCGGGCAGAAATTGGAAGGAGCCCTGGAGGACTTTGGGGTTCGCGCGAGCCTGCGAGTTTGCCTGGATATTGGCGCGTCAACCGGAGGGTTTACGGACTGCCTGCTGCAACATGGCGCGACGCGCGTGTATAGCGTGGATGTGAACACGGATCAGCTAGCCTGGAAACTGCAGAGAGATCCCCGAGTCGTGAGAATTCGGAAGAATGCCAGAGAACTCAGAGCATCGGACATGACGGAACGGGTGGGACTAGTAGCGATTGACGTGTCGTTCATCTCTGTGCGGAGAGTGCTACCAGGAGCCGTGGAATGCGCGGAAACCGGGGCAGATTTGCTGATTCTTGTGAAGCCACAATTTGAGCTCGGGCGTGGAGATGTGGGTGAAGGCGGAATTGTGCGAGAGGCAGCGCTACAGGAGAAGGCGGTCGCGATGGTGCGCGCCGAGGCAGAGGAGCTTGGGCTGAGCGTTGAGGCGGTAGCAGCTAGCCGTCTGGCGGGCATGGAAGGCAATCAGGAGTATTTTGTTCACGCCCGGCTAGGTTAGAATTCGAGGAGCCCATGGGGACTTCATCCGACTACAAAAGGATTGGGATTTTTTCACGGCCGCGCCGACCGGCGATCGCAGAAATCGTGCCGCCACTGCTGGAATGGCTGAAAGAGCGCGGCGTAGCGACTCATTACGACGAGGAAACGGCATGCTGTCTAGACATCGCCGAAAGGCCGATGCCGCGACCCGAGATCGTGGCGCAATCGGATTTGCTGCTGGTGCTGGGCGGCGACGGAACGATTCTGGCAGCGGCGCGCGAGGCGGCGCCCGCAGGCGTTCCGATTTTGCCGATCAATCTGGGCGGATTGGGTTTCCTGACCAGCTTTACCGAGGAGGAGTTATACCCGGGTCTGGAGAACGCGCTGGCGGGGAGAGCTGCGATCAGCGAACGGGTAATGCTGCTCGTGGAGCGCTTGCATAACGGTGGAGTGCTGACGCAGCAGCGCGTGTTGAACGACGCTGTTGTGCACAAAGGAACGCTGGCGCGGATGATCGAACTGGAGCTGTATATCGATGATGGGTTTGTATGCCGCTACCGCGCGGATGGATTGATCGTGGCCACACCGACAGGATCGACGGCCTATTCCATGTCCGCGGGCGGACCGATCGTGCATCCTGGCGTGGCGTCGATTCAGATAACGCCGATTTGCCCGCACACTTTGAGCGACCGGCCCGTCGTGGTGAGCGACAGTTCAAAGATTGAGTTGCGGCTGGCGGCGGGGTCGGAGTCCGTGTTCTTGACGATGGATGGGCAGCTGGGCTTGCCGATGGAGGATGAAGACCGCGTGTGCATCAAACGCGCGGCGGAGACCCTCAAGCTGATTCACCCGCCGAATAAGTCCTACTTCGAGATTCTGCGGAACAAGTTGAAGTGGGGCGAGATTTAGGGCTCAGGCAAGGACATCCGTGCGCAGCAGGTCAGCCTGAGTTTCTCGACGACGAATCAACCGGATTTTCTTTCCTTTCACAAGTACCTCGGCAGGACGACAGCGGCCGTTGTAATTGGAGGCCTGGACCATGCCGTAGGCGCCCGCGCCCCAAATGGCGACCACGTCGCCTGGGCGTACATCGCCGAGAGGCCAATCGTAGAGGAACGTGTCGCCGCTCTCGCAGACAGGGCCAACCACGTCAACGCGCTGCCTTGGAGTGTGCGGGGACCTTGCACTTTGACGGACGGCTGTGATCGGGTGCGGCGCGTCGTAGAGGACCGGGCGCGCAAAATCATTCATGGCAGCGTCGAGGATGACGAAGGATTTGGTGGAATTGCGTTTATGGAAGAGGACACGCGACAGCAGGACTGCCGACGAGGCGACGATGGAGCGGCCCGGCTCAAGGAGCAGGCTGATGCCGAGGGACTTCACGGTTTTCGCGACCATGCGAGCATAAGCGGCGCGAGACACGGGCTTTTCGCTGGTGTAGCGAACTCCCAAGCCACCACCAAAATCGAGATACCGCAGAACGATGCCCAGGCGGCGGAGCTCCATGACATAACTGGCCAAACGCGAAAGGGATTCGCGGAACGGGGGAAGGTCGATGATCTGCGAGCCGATGTGCGCGCTGATTCCCTGCCAGCGAATGTACCGAGCGTTGCGGTGTCGGAGATAAAGAGCCCGGGCGTATCTCCAACTTACGCCGAATTTGTGGTGAGACAGGCCGGTCGAGATATGAGGATGTCCGCCGGCGGCGACGTCGGGATTGACGCGAATTGATACCCCTGGAATAGTAGCGGCACCAGCGCGATTGCGGCGGGCAACTTCTCCGAGGAGCAAATCCAGTTCATCGGGAGACTCCACATTGAATTGAAGTATGCCGGGAGGAGCGGAACGCTTCGCACGATAAGAGAGCGCAGAACGGATTTCTTCGCGCGTCTTACCCACACCGGAAAAGACAATACGATTACCGGGAACCGCGATGTGGCCCAGATGATCAAGCTCACCACCGGAGACAATGTCAAACCCACTACCGAGGGTGGCAAGAAGCTTAAGGACGGAGAGATTGCCGTTGGCTTTCACGGCGAAACAGAGAAGATGAGGGATCTTGCCCAGTCCCGACTTGAATTCACCGAACGCATCGCGAATGGCGGACTCGCTGTAAACGTAGGTGGGCGTTCCGAAACGCGCGGCAATCTGATCAAGGGGAGAAGATTCGCAGACGACGACTTGCCGTGCGCCGCTAGGCAGGTTGTGCCAGGTGAAGTGTGGCGTAAATTTGGCGGGATCGATATAAGGAAGATCCTTGCGTGCTTTGGCGGCTGAGCTCATTTCACCTTGAGGACCACGAGAGTGCGATCATCGGAGAGTGGAGCGCTCTGGGTGAACCAATCGACTTCGCGAAGGACAAGATCGGCGATCTCGGCGGCATTTCGTTCGTGATGGTGTTCGATGAGCTTGCGGAGGCGAGTGACGCCGAAGAACTGGCCTTCGGAATTCACGGTTTCGGCAATGCCATCGGAGTGAAAGATGAGGATATTGCCGGTTTCGAGCGTGACGCTCCACTCGTCGTACTGAACTTCATCGAAAATTCCGAGCGGGAAGCCAGCAAGTTCGATCTTGTCGCAGCGATCATTCTTGTAAAGGAGGGGCTGCGATTGGCCTGCGTTGGCAACGCGGAGCTTTTGGCGGCCTTTCTGCCAAGTGGCAAAGCAAGCGGTCATGAAGCGGCCTTCGATGCGCCGCTCGCCAATCAGAAGGTTCATCTGGCGGAGCATCTCTGCGGGCTGGAGCTTCTGCGGCGCGAGACTGCGCATGATACCGATGGCCACAGCACCGTAGAGCGCCGCGGCTGTGCCTTTACCGCTGACGTCACCAAGAGCAATGCCGAGCTGCTGAGGACCGTAGCGGAGGAAGTCGTAGAGATCGCCGCAGACCTCGCGGGCAGAGACGTAGCGAGCGGCGACGTCGAGGCTATAGTCTTCCGCGGGCGCGGCACGGAGGAGAGCGCCCTGGATGCGTTTGGCGGCCTGGAGATCGCGTTCCATGCGGGCTTCGCCGTCAGCGACTTGCTGATACAGGCGGGCATTTTCGATCGCCACCGCGAGATTTGCCGCGAGGATGGAGAGAGTCTGGACATGATCCTCGGTGAAATAGTTAAGCTGAGGGCTCTCAAGATCGAGTACGCCAATAACCTTTCCCTTGTGAATCATCGGGATGGCGAGCTCGGAGCGAGTTTCGGGATTCACCATGAGGTAGCGCGGATCCGCAGTTACATCGGGGACGACGACGGGTTGGCGAAGCGTGGCAGCGGCACCGACGATGCCTTCCGAGGCGGCGACGCGGAGCTTCCCCTGAACGCGCTGGCCGTGTTTTACGTCGATGCGATGACGGAAGACCTGTTGCTGTTCGTCGTACAGCATGAGACTGAGAATCTGGTAGTCGATTACGCGCTTCACCAGTTCGGCGGCGCTGCGGAGCACCTCCTCCACGTCGAGGATCGAGCTGATTTCGCGGCTGACCTCGTTCAGAACCAGAAGAGTCTCGGCCTGGGTGCGGACTTGCTGGAACAGACGAGCGTTTTCGATGGCGATGGCGAGGCGATTGGCGAGCACGGCCAGGATGTTTTGCTGGTCCTTGGTGAAGTAATCCAGATGTTGGCTCTGAATATCGAGGACACCGACAACCTTGGAGCGAAATATGAGGGGAACTGCGAGTTCGGAGCGAACGCTGTCGATGGCATTGATGTATCGCGGATCCTGGGAAACATCGCTGACGCGAACAGAGTGGCCAGTGCGGGCTGCGGTACCGGTAATTCCCTGCCCAATGGGAATTCTGAGGTTTTCCGCGAGGCCCGGGGGATAGCCGATGGCGAAACGATGCTTGAGATAGGTGCCATCGCCATCGACCATCAACACGCCGAAGAGTTCGTAGTCGATGTGTTTCTTGATGAGAACGGCAGCTTTGGCCAAGACCTCATCGAGGTCCAGAGACGAGTTGACCTGCTCGCCGATTTCAGCGAGGGTTGCGAGGACTTCCGGATTTTCTGTGGCCAGGCCAGATTTGGATTTAGGGTCGGTCGCTTCCATGAATGCTCGATTATAACAGGGGAGTGCTTAGCGCCTTGTGGTTTCTCTCCGGAACAAAAAATATATAAGGTGCGAGTCTCAACGCGTAATCTTGCGAGGCCTGCCAGGCGAAAGCTTATGCTAGGGTACGGCGAGCTGTTTCCTGGCGGTTTGGGCGAACTGCAAGATACAGACGTCGGCGAGATTGCGGTAGCGTTCGTCAAAATCAAGGCCGTAGCCGACGACAAATTCGTTCGGAATGGTGAAGCCGGTATAATCGGCGCGAACATCGGAGATGCGGCGTTCTGACTTGTCAAGCAGGACGACGACACGGAGGTGCTTGGGCTTACGCTCCTCGAAGAGGCGCAATAGGTATTTCAGGGTGAGACCGGTATCGAGAATATCTTCGACCACCAGAACGGTGCGGCCTTCGATGCTGACATCGAGGTCCTTGATTAGCTTCACTTCGCCGGTGGAATTGGTCCCTTTGCCGTAGCTGGAGACCGAGAGGAAGTCAAAGGACACTTCTCCGCCCAACTCGCGAGCAAGATCGGCAAGGAAGAGGACCGAGCCCTTCAGAACTCCGACGAGATGCAATGTGTCCTGAGGGAAATCGCGGCGAATCTCGCGCGCCATTTGTCGTACCCGCTGACGAACTCGTGCGCGAGAAATCAAGACGCGGGTACTTTCGCCCGGCCGATTGCCTGGGCGGAATCTGACTGCGGAGCGCTTACGCTGAGAGGGCAAGTTCGATGCTCCTAGAAGTTATTCGACCCAATCCGCGATGAAAACATTGGTTTCATGCGGAGCCTTGCCATTTCGATTCGACGCCCAAACGAGACGCTTGCCATCGGAAGTAAACATCGGGAAACCGTCAAAATCCGGATGGAAGGTGATGCGCTGCTGGCCTGTGCCATCCTCGTTGATGACGTAGAGATCGAAATCGCGACCATTTTTGGGATCCGCCTGGTTAGAAGCAAAGATAATGCGTTTGCCGTCGGGAAACCAGTAGGGGGCGAAATTCGCGGCGCCGTTGTGAGTGACCTGGTGCTTGTTGGAGCCGTCAGCGTTCATGACCCAAATCTCGAGATTGCCGGGACGGATCAGCCCGGCGGCGAAGAGGTCCTTGTAATCCTTTACTTCATCAGGCGTCTTGGGGTGTTCGGCGCGATAGACGATTTTCTTGCCGTCGTAGGACCAGAAGGGGCCGCCGTCGTAGCCGAGTTCGTGGGTGAGTTGCTTCACGTTGGAACCGTCAGCATCCATGGTGTAGATATCCAGATCGCCGTTGCGGGTAGAGGTGAAGACAATGTGCTTGCCATCGCGGGTGATGGTGGCTTCCGCGTTATAGCCTGGAGCGTTGGTCAGGATTTTGAGGTCAGATCCATCGGGCCTGGCGGTGTAAATCTTATAGGTGTCGTAAATGGGCCAGACGTAACCGCGAGAATAGTCGGGCTTTGGCGGGCAGGCGGGGCTGGCGGCATGCGTGGAGGAAAAGAGGATCTTGTTTCCCGAGGGGAAAAAGTAGCTGCACGTGGTTCGGCCCTTCCCCGTGCTGACGAGCTTTGGCGTGGCGGGTTTGCCGTTGGGAGTATCGACGGGCATAGTGTAAATCTGGTCGCAAGGAACGTCTCCACCTTGACGCTGGAAAATGAGTTGCTTGTCGTCGGCAGAAAAATAGGCCTCAGCATTCTGGCCACCGAAGGTTAGCTGACGGACATTCTTCAAGTGCTTAGTTTCCTCAGGCAGGAAGATCGTTTCACCGGATCTCTCCTGGGAGTGCATGCGCAGTGAAGGGTAAACCGAGAGGCAGGCGCAGAGAAGACCGAGTGTCGTCCACAGTCCAGTGATATTCCTTTTTTTCACGATGACTCCTATCGCTTTGCTCAAAATCGCAGCCGCACGGAAGCGCGACTTCACCTGCGCTGCTCGAGCTTCACGTCGACCTTGAGTTCCTTGCCGTCACGCAAAATGGTAACCGGTACGACATCGCCGACCTTACTGCGACGTAAAGCGTCGGTGAAATCGTAAAGATTCTTGATCGGCTTGTCACCAAATTGGATGAGGACGTCGCCCGCTTTCAGGCCGGCCTTTGCGGCGGGAGAAGCAGGCTTCACATCGGAGAAGCGGACGCCGTTTTCGGTCTGGCCAAAGTCGGGAATGGAACCAAAGTAAGGGCCGTAGCCGCCCCCGCCACTACCGGGTACACCGGCGTGGGGATTCGATTCAACTACTTCGACAAAGGCAGGCTTCGGGAATTCATCAGCCAGATCAACGGCGGCACGGGCAACAATATTGACCAAGTCGGTGGCCGAGTCCGGATTGATCTTGTCCCAAGTGTCGGAAGGCTTGTGGTAGTCCGAGTGCAAGCCGGAAAAGAAGAACAGCACGGGGATACGCTTTGTGACGAAGGACGTGTGGTCACTGGAGGAGTAGCCGCCTTGCGAGACTTCGAATTTCAACGGTGAATTGCCGTGGGCTTCGTCGAGGATTTTCTGCAAAGTAGAACCCGTGCCAACGCCACCGACGTAGACTTTGTCGTCTTTGATCCGGCCAATCATATCCATATTGATCATAGCCACAGCTTTGTCGAGCGGCTTGGTGGGATCTTTAACCCAAGCGGCAGAGCCGAGAAGGCCTAATTCTTCGCCAGCGAACGACGCAAAGAGAATGCCGCGATCCAATTGACCTTTCAGCGGCGAGAGGATTCGGGCGAGTTCGAGGAGTCCCGCCGTGCCGGAAGCGTTGTCGTCGGCGCCAGGGTGAATCTGGCCGATCTGGGAAGGCGCGAGCGAATCGAAAGTGCCACGGCCAAGATGGTCGTAGTGAGCGCCGAGAATGACGTATTCCTCGGTCTTGCCGGGGAGGTAGGCGAGAACGTTGTTCACGGTCGCGCGCGTGGTCTCGATGCCGATCGCCAGTGAAATGCGGAGGGAGTCGGGAAGAGCGAAAGAATCTGGCTTCACCGCGGAATTAATCTGTTTCTGAGCATCTTTGAGCGATTTGCCAACGGCGCGAAACCACTCTTCGGCGACCGAGTTCTTCACTTGGGCGAAGAGAATGCCAACGTTCTCCGGACCACTGACACTGCCGAAGCGGGTAAGCAGGTCCTCTTCCCCATCGCCGAGCTTGCCGTTGACGAGGATTATCGCTTTTGCGCCGTGATTGCGGGCATTGATGGCTTTGGTGATGAGCTGAGAATGGCGAGTCAGACCCTGATTTCCGCTTTTGGCTGCGAATCCTGCCGGTTCGTAGCGCAAGACGAGGACGATTTTGTCCTTTACATCGACTCCGGCGTAATCGTCGTAGCTAAACTCCTCGGCGGTGGAGCCATAACCGACAAAGACGAGAGGAGCTGTGGCCGAGCCGGAATCGGAATAACTGAAAGGAACATAGTCCTGTTCCAGCTTGAGTTCGGCCTTCGCGTCGCCGCTGTGGACGGTGAGACGGTTGACACCGTTCAGCTTGGCGCCGGTCGTGACGGTAAAGGGCTGGAGATAACCCTGTTTACCAGCAGGCAAAAGGCCAAGGCTCTTGTAGCGACCAGCGATAACGTGTTCGGCGCGCCCCAAACCCTTCGTGCCATCACCGCGACCTTCCATTTTGGCGGCGGTCAGCGATTTGATGTCAGCGATATAGCGTTGCGAACTGGCCGGGGCGACCTGAGTGGCCGTCGGGGAAGCAAAACCCAACGAAGCGGCAAATAGCAAGAGGGATGCAGAGCTGGTGAACAGGCGCTTTCTCATCGAACGGGATCCTTAACTAACAGCCTTGTGCCGGGCAGCGAATTTTCTCATGCTATGTGGTGCAAGAACGGCTGTCAATTGAATGGGAGACTCATGATGGGCGAGACGACCGGGCAAATTCTTCCCGAACCGTGGCTGCGAGGAACGCTGACGGACGTGAATCCAGTGCTTCGTGCGGTACTGCACGCGCTGGAACTGGCGCACGAGGATCTCTGGAAGTGGTGCTACCCACTGACAATGGAACAACTGAACCGGCCTGCCGGTAAGGCGGCCTCTGTTGGCTCTCATCTGCGCCATATCGCACGAAGCCTGGACCGCCTTCTGACCTATGCCGAAAATGAGCAACTTGATGAAACACAGATGACGGCCCTGCGAGGCGAGATGGACGCGGCGAGTTCGCATGAGGAGGTATTTCAGGAACTCGCTGCGGCCTTGGAGCGGAGCAAGGAAAGGCTGCTCGCACTACAGGATGCAAATCTTTGGGCGACGCGGGCAGTCGGTAAGAAACGATTACCCACAACGGTGGCGGGCCTGGTGGTGCACATTGCCGATCACACACAGAGACACGTCGGGCAAGCGATTACTACAGCAAGAATCATTACACAGCGATAGATTTCGCGGGCCTGGTGGGCTCAAGTATACTTTTGCGGACACTATGACCTTATGATGTCTCTAGTCAAATCCACGTTGCTGGTTCTGACGGCACTGTTCCCGATCGTAAACCCGCTGGGCAGCGCCCCGCTGTTCCTCTCGCTGACTCATTATTATTCCGCTGAGGAGCGCCGAATCCTTTCGAGACGAATCGCCCTGAACAGCGTGGTGCTGATTGTGTGTTCGTACTTTATCGGGACGCATATTCTGGCGTTTTTTGGGATATCGCTGCCGGTGGTGCAGGTCGGCGGCGGCCTGGTCCTTGTCTCGACTGGCTGGGCCATGCTGAAGCAGAAAGACGACGACAACACGAAAACCGAAGTGCACCGGACGGTGGATCAACACGATCTGTTCGCGAAGGCGTTCTACCCGCTGACGTTGCCGTTGACGGTGGGACCGGGATCGATTTCTGTAGCCATCACGCTCGGCGCCAACGAAACCCACGGGGACCACCTCATCATTTTCTCAATCATCGGCGCGGTGATTGGGGCGTTGCTGATCGCTGGAAGCGTGTATCTGTGTTACGCGTTCGCAGACCGGTTGGCTGAGGCCCTTGGGGCCACAGCGATGAGCGTGATTATGCGCCTGTCGTCTTTCTTGCTGGTGTGCATCGGCGTGCAGATTATGTGGAACGGGCTTTCGACGCTGTTGAAGACGTTATTGGCCGCACCTCACTGAATGAGGCGCTCGACGGCGGACTCAGGCCCAATCTGGTAGCACACGATTTCCCAGAAGGGCTTCGGCAGCCCAGGTTCCGAGATAAACAGATTGCGCAACGCCGTGGCCAGAGAACGCGCCGAGCACCAGGCAGTCCTCACTTTGAGGGTGCGTACACAAAACCGGCTTCCAATCATCTGAAATGCAGATCGGCCCACCCCAGCGATTTGTGATTTGGACATGGGAGAGGGCAGGATGAAGATTGTGGACGCGTCTCTCGAGATGCTCGAAGAGTTCCGGCGCGTCGCCTGAGCGGATATCGAGAGTTCCGAATCCTCGCCAGTCTTCGAAAAAGAGCAAACCGCAGCCAAAGATAATCGAATTACCAAGCAGACGGCCCCAAAGATAAGGAAGGTCGACGGTGTAGAACGGCTTGCGATCAGCAAGACCAATCTGTCCGAGGATTTCGTCGTGAAGGGCTTCGGTAAGAACCGCGGTAGTGAAGGCCGCGTGACCCGGGATCCCAGAGAGTTCGAGCGCGAAGGCATTGGTGGCAAAGAGAAGTTTTTCCACGCGAATGATGCCGCGCGGAGTTTGCACTTCGATGGGCCCAGAGAACTTCACGTCTGTCGCGGGGGTAGCTTCCAAGATCGAGACGCCAGCGCGCTCCGCCGCACGAGCGAGTTCACTGACGGTTTTGCCGGGATCGATTGTGCCACCAGGAACTTCTTTGGTAGCGGCAAGCTGACCAGAGTCGTTCCAGGAAATGGGGGAGCCTGGAAGAGGATTGGAGCGCGAGAGTTCATAGCAGCCCGGCAAGCGAAGGTCGGTGTCCAACCTGTGGTCGCGAATGAATTGCTGGTAGCCGGTAAGAACGTCGCCAAGGCTGGGAAGATCGCCAGCTGCGGTTTCGGCGAGAGCGACCCCACCGGTGTAGCCGCTGGCACCGGAGCCGACCGATTCTGCTTCCAGGAGTGCGACGGACCTCGTGGGAGCGAGAGTCTTCAAGTGCAGGGCGGCTGCCAGTCCACTGAAGCCGCCGCCGACAATGGCGAAATCAACGGATTCGGGGAGGCGGAGACTTTGCGGACGAAAGTCCACATGCCAGGGACGGTTGCCCCAATTCTTTGTGGAATCCATTGCGCCTCGCGTTCCAAGGGACTTAAACAATTTACATCGCGGCAGGACGGAACGTCGAGAGCCTTCGGCCGAAAGCGGGACTCAGGATGCCACGCCTGTGAGTTGAGGCACCACGAAGAAGGGCCCATCCTTTGCGCACAAGTCACGCATAGGATGGGGTACCTCAAATACTTGTGTGTGGATGGTAAGCCCTTGTGCAAACTAGGCGCGTGGGCACTCAGGACTGCGTCGAGGCTAGAACAGAGCGGTCGGACGACGGATCCAGGACTTCCCTTTTGACTTGGCGATCTCCTCGACGTCTTTTACATAGGCAGCTGCCTGTGTCAGGACGTGGTGCAGATCGTTACCGATGCTGATGAAGGAGAACCCTTTGTCGAGGAACTCACCGACGCGAGCCGTACCGAAGAGGAAAAGGCCGAGGATGACGTTGTTTTTCCGGGCCGCGTTGACCAGTTTTTCCGTAGCAGCCGCCAACTCGGGTGATGTGTACATGTGGGGGAATTCGTACTTTTCGTAAAGCCCCATGGACATACAAAGGTCGTTCTGGCCGAGGAAGAGAATCTCGACACCGGGAACCGCGGCGATTTCGTCGATGTTCTTGATGCAATCCGCGGTTTCTATTTGCAGAGCAACGATGACGTTATTATTGGCGGCACCGGCATAGCCAAGCAATCCATCCTTGTTCATGCTGCGCTGAGGAAAATAAACAGAACGAGTGCCGACGGTGGGATAACGCGCGCAACTGACGGCCTGGCGAGCTTCATCGGCTGTATTGATGTAAGGAATGAGGACGCCGTCAGAACCGATGTCGAGGGATTGCTGGATGCCCGGGCGATCGCTGTAGCCGCCGACGCGCACGAGAGACTTGGCGCCGCCGTTCGAGATGCCGGAGATCATGGCGGAGAGCTTCTCGAAGCCCATGGGCCCGTGTTGAGAATCGACGAGCAGCCAGTCGTAGCCGCTGTGAGCGAGTTGTTCGGCAACGGTAGGGCTGTGGGAATTGAGGAAAAGACCGAGCTTGGGATTTCCCGCGCGCAACTGCTTCTTGAATTCGGCGCCAGTCAAGGTGCCTGCAGGCATAAGAAATACTCCTTATCAAAAATGAGTTCGGACAGAGTCGGAGTAGTGTACTACGAGGGAACGAAAATCAAAGAGCGCAAACACAGAGAAGTGCGGGCTTCATAGATATTTGATGAGGACAACTGAGTTGCGCTTTTCATTGTAGACAAGTTCGTCGACCAGTTGCTGCGTGAGCATCAGGCCAAGTCCGCCTGGGCGTAATCCTTTCGCTTCCCTTTCCTGCATGTGAGCCATGGGATTGTCGACGGGATTATTGATCGCGGCGTGCTTGAGGTCCTCGAGGCTGAAGCCGGGGCCCGGATCGTCCAAGCGATACATGAGGAGATTCTTGGTTTTGATGTAAGACACGCGGACTTTGAGGTTCGGATCGAGGTGGCCGCCCCACTCGATAGCGTTGTTCAGAAGTTCACGGAACGCATAACCAACTTTCTCGATGATATCGGGAGGGAGGTCGACGTCTATGTGCATAAGGAAACTCTGCACACGGCTGACAACCGATCGTTCGCAGGGAACCATGAGTTCCACCCAATGGGCGTTGGCGGAGATCACCTCAATGGCGGGAACTTCCGGGCTGGTGGAGATGGCATTTTCGACAGTGGTGAGCAACGTTGTGGCATCGAGCGGCTTCTTCAGATACTGGTACACACGGCCGCGGAGAGCGTCGAGCAACGTGTCGGAGGTTTGATCGGAAGTCATCACGACGATCTTGGGAATATGCTTTTCGCCGTGCAGATGGCCGAGCAGGCCGAGGCCGGTCATCTTCGGCATCCAGATGTCGAGAAGCATCAGATCGAATTTCTTTTTCTGGATGGCACGGAGGGCCGACATACCGTCGGCGGCCGTGGCAACGTCGTGGCCAGCTTTCTTGAGGATCCCACGCACCATTTGGCGTGTGGTGGCGTCGTCGTCGGTCACCAAGATCGTAGACATCAGCAAGCTCCGCAGATGAAGTCCCTGATTTGAGTGCCCATGCAGCCGGCACTTAGCGTGGTTTCCGTTTGGCAACCGAATCATGGCGCTCAAGATTCGGCGAGGCGCCTGAAGCGGAAGGACTCGTTTGTCCCGCGTATCCTCTCAAATTTGCTTCCAGTTTCGCAATCTCTTCCTTGAGCTGCGCCAAGATCTTACCGGCGTTCGACAGTTCCCTGCTGCGACCGGCCTCCTGTAATTGCTGACAGCATCGCTGCGCTTCGCTTGCACCAAAAATAGCGACGGAGCCCTTGAGGGCGTGAGCGGCCGAGGCCAGGTTGTCGGGGCGATTGCGACGGATGGACGCCGCGATTTGCGCCATCCGCTTTGACGAATCGCGCAGAAAGACGCGGCTCATGCGACGAAGAAGCCGCTCGTCTCCCCCTACAGTTTGCAGCAAGGTCTTGGGGACGGACGGGGACGAATCGGCCGACGGTGGTTTAGGGCGGACGTGGAAATCGAAGACAGAAAGCAGTGTTGCCTCGAGCTGATCGAGGCGGAAAGGCTTCCCAATGACAAAGTCGAAGCCCTCATTGAGGAGGCGTAAACGGTCGGGCTCGGTGTTGTAACCGGTCAAGGCAATGACAACTTGGCGAGGTGTTGATGTATCAGCGCGGATGGCATGCAACACGGCAACGCCGCTGAGGACAGGCATCTGCTCGTCCAAAAGAATGATGTCGAACGGTGACTGAAGGAATTCGGCGAGGGCCGCTTCACCGTTAGCCACTTCCACAACAGAATGACCGGCCCCGCGGAGTTGGTGGGCTGTCAGCATGCGAATCTCGTTTTGATCGTCGGCTAGAAGGATGCGCATTTGCGGTTCACGCCCAGGAGGCTGGCGCTAGCTCAGACTTTATTTTGTCTCCAGGATCTGGCGACCGTTCAACGGCTGGATGGGCCGCGCATTTCTTGGATAGAGCCTAGCGAAGGCAGCGACTTCCGCCCGTGAGATTGCCGATTGGCTCTTCAGAACAAACCAAGTCACACCTTCCGAGCAGGGAGGGGTCGTCAGCGATCCGGCAAAGGTGTAGTAGCCGTGGTCGGCGGGCAAGAGAGTTAACACGTCAACGGTGACACCGGAAACATCGACAGCCTTTCCCTTCTCGGAAGGAATGTTCTTCCACAGTGTGGCGAGTAATGGATTCTCCGCGCCCGATTTGAAAAGAATCGCAACCACAGCGAGATGGCCATCCGCATCGGCATGAACGAGATGAGCGACCAAATCGAAACCGTCGCCGTTAATGTGTTCTTCACTGGGATGGTGGAAGTGAAACTGTTTCAAGGTATAGATCTTGTTGCCCACCGTCAGAGTGCTTCCCGGGGCGTAGTTGACTTGGACGGTGTGCCCATTATCGATAATGTTGAGCGGCACCGGTTTGTAGTCGAATTTGAGTGGCGGAAGATCCGCAGGCTGCGCGCCAGTAATATTGATGGGCGACTGCGTGTGCCCCAGAGAACAAGTCGCGTACGAATTGTCGAGCTTTCCCCACTTTGCGGGACCTTCGGTCCCTTCATAAGCCCAGTGCGGCGGATGCGCTTCTTGCGCCAGAGCAGTCGTGGGGCAGGAAATCACACACAAGATCAGAGCAAACAGGAACGATTGCCGCTTCCCATAGGACTTCATTAGTACCCTCCTCAGGCAATTCCCATCAGAGTGAGTCGCACGAGAAGTTAACGACAGAGCGGGGCGCTTGCCAAGGAAAACGTTTGCCGGGTGTGAGAGGCGAAACGGGGCAAAAATCGGGCCGTTGAAAAGATAACAAAAAGAAAGTAAAAGAAAGAAAGCGAAAGTAGGTCGCAATTCCGCAAAAGCGCATAGCAAGCAAAGCAGGGGGGTGTGGGATGGAGTTATCCAAACGCAGCCTCAGGTCGGGGCTCGTGGCAATTCTCGGCATTATTCTCATCAACATCATCGCAGTGCCAGGAACGGGCGCACAGTCAACGTATACAGCGCAGCTCACTGGCGTTGTGACGGATTCGTCGGGCGCAGTCGTACCCGGGGCCACAGTGGTCCTGACCGACCAGGGTACGAACATTGCGGCGACTCGAAAAACCGACAATCAGGGCATCTACGTATTCACGGGAATGCGGCCCTCTACCTACACGATACGGGTGGAAGCACCAAACTTCGCGTCGGCTGAACGCAAGGACGTCGTGCTCGCGGTGAGCCAGCAGGCCACGCTGGATTTCACGTTGACGGTGGGCAAGGTAGCTGAAACCATCACGGTGACCGAGCAGGCGCCACTGCTGGATACGGGCAACGCAGCACTGGGCACCGACGTGACGAATGAATATGTAAAGGACATTCCCCTGCTGAACCGCAGCATGTTTGGACTGGTGTTCCTGGCGGGAGGCGTCACCGAGACGACGGGCTCGGGCGTCGCCGATTCGTATCCTGCCGGCACGAACTTCGTCTCGAACGGCCAACGCAATGCAACGGCGGAGGTACGGCTGGACGGGGCCCTGACTAGCGCACCGGAACAAGGTGAAGGCGCCACGTCGAATGTTTACTATCAGCCGTCGGTCGAAATTGTTCAGGAGTTCAAGGTCGAGAACAACAGCTTTTCGGCTGAGTACGGGAATAACGGCGGCACGGTGGTAAATATGGTCCTGAAGTCAGGGACGAATACTTTTCATGGGAGCGCATGGTGGTATCTGCAGCGTTCCGCACTGGATGCAAACAACTTCTTTTTGAACGCGACGGACCAGCCAAAACCGGACCATGTTCGCGACCAGTATGGCTTCGCACTCGGCGGGCCGATTCGGAAAGAGAAGACGTTCTTCTTTGTCGATTTCGAAAAGCTTCGCGAGAACGATCCTGTGGTCATCCGAGGAACGGTGCCGACAGATACGATGCGGAATGGCGATTTTTCGCAGATCTCCGAACAGCTCTACAACCCGTTCGACTGTGTGCCCGATCCGACAAATACCAGCGTTCCTTGTTTCCGGACGCCTTTGGCAGGCAACCAAGTAACGCAGATTGATCCCGTCGGCCAGAACTTGCTCAAACTGTACCCGGAACCAAACGTCGGGGCAGCGGGGTCAACCGTCAACAATTATCAGACGTCTACGTTGTCGTCGTCACCCGGCTACCAGTTCGACATCAAGATCGACCAGCAGTTTGGGCAGAATCAGCACTTAATGGGCCGATACAGCCGTCTGCACAACACGTACTCGGTGCCGTTCGTGCTGGGCAGCGCCGATTTTAATGACGGATTCAGCAGCCTCACGAATGTGCAGAACGTCGGGCTTGAATATACGTGGTCTCTGAAGCCAACACTGGTATGGACGAACCGGTTCTCCGTAGACCGCGCTTACGCTCCGGTGAACCCGGTGATGACGCCATCGACGCTGGAGGCCGCGGGATTCCCGTCGTACCTGGCGGAGGCAAACCACATCGACCGAATGCCAGCGATCGTGACGGATCAGAATGGAACGGACAACTGGCTCTCGATGTACACACAGTGTTGTACGAATACAAGCTTCGCACACACGTTGTATTCCTACTCCTCTTCCCTGTCGTGGGTAAAAGGCAAGCATACGATTAAGGGCGGGTTCGAGCAAAGACAGTTCTTTAACAACTTCTGGCAACCGAACTATCCGACAGGCTGCTTCTACTTCCCGCAGGGCATAACGGCGGCATTCCCAGGCGACAGCGATATCACCCACGGAAACTCATTTGCGACCATGCTGATGGGCTGGGCGGACACGTCGTCAGGCTGTCCGTTCGCGAGCTCCATGCTGAATATCGTACCTTCGGTCGCGGACAAATCGTTCGAGACAGGCTTTTTTATTCAGGACGACTGGAGAGTGTCGGCGCGATTGACGATCAACCTGGGCCTCCGCTACGAGTGGAGTTCGCCATACACCGAGAGGCACAACCTGCAACAGTTCAGCGACTTCAAAGGCAACACGGGGGTTTCCGTAAACCTGCCCGACGTTTCCAGTCCTTCTCTGGAGAACGCCCCGACCGCGAGTGCAGCCGCGACTCAGTTGATGGGAACCACCCTCTATCCACTGCAGAACGGAATGGGCCGAAGCGTCCCAACTGATCGCAACAACATAGCGCCGCGCTTGGGATTCGCGTACAGCTTGACGAGCACTACGGTTGTCCGCGGAGGGGCGGGAATTTACTATGGCATGAGCCCGGCAACCAACTACCAATACCCCGGCACGGTGTACAGCGGTGGCGGAAATGCCCTGTTCTCGGTGGACAGTAACGTCACGCGAAATGCCGCGGTTACGCTCTCGAATCCGTTCCCGGACGGGCTCCCAGTGCCGCAAGGGCAGAGGTACGGTGCGCTGGCGATGTGGGGTTACGACAACTCAAACAACGTGGGACTGGAACAGGCCCGGAATGCGGACATTTATCAGTGGAACCTGGGAATTCAGCATCTCTTTCCATGGGAAATCACCATCGGAGCGGACTACTCCGCTAATCACAGCACGCATTTGCCGTGGGGCGGATACTCCAGCACACGGAATCGGAATTTCATTTCGTCAACACTGCTGGCGCAGCTCTCGCAGCCACTGCACGCGCAGGATCCCAATTGCGATGCGGATAGTTGCGTGACGAACTATTTGAATCAAACCGTCGACAACCCGTTCCAGCCATTCTTTGCGGGAGGGAACGCTATGTTCAACGAGCCCTCTTCCTTCTATAACCAGTCGCAGATTCCCCTTTATTATTTACTGCGGCCATATCCGCAGTTTGCAGGTTCGTTCCAAGCATTGCCGAACTTCGGGGCGGAATCCTGGTACAACTCGTTGCAAGTGCGGTTTGAGAAGCGCATGAACCATTACTTCAGCTTCGAGGGCAACTACACGTACTCGAAAGCCACGGACGACAATTCTATTGGTGCGAACGCGTTCGTCGGAAATCTGAATTTGGGCAATCCGCAACAGTTGGACCGGCTGCACAATGAGTGGGCCATCAGCGCGAATGACGCGACACAGAGACTGGTATTCGCTGGAATCTTCAGCATTCCGATAGGGCGCGGGTTATGGATCGGAAAGGATATGAACCGCGTGGTGGACGCCTTTGTTGGAGGCTGGCAACTCTCCGGCATTTACACGTATCAGACTGGCCAGCCACTGCCAATCAGCATGGCGTCACCTCGTCTGCAGGACGGCAACCAGCGGCCGAACGTGGTCTGCAGCAAGCTAGGAAGCGGTTTCAGCTACCACACCGCAGCCGCTAACGGTCTGAACCTCGCGGCGGGTCAAACCGTGAACCCGTATTCGACTTCCGTGCTGAATCCGGACTGCCTCTCCGACCCTGGCGACCAGAATCCCGGTAACGCACCTCGATACTTTTCGCAGATTCGGACTGACGGCATTCGAAACATCGACATGTCGTTGATGAAGCAGTTCACTGTACACGAAGGCATGACGCTGCAGTTTCGCGCCGAGGCATTTAACTTCACAAACTCGACGCGTTTCGCATTTCCCAACTTGTCATGGGCACCCGGAGCACCGGGTGTAGACAGCACATTCGGGCAGGTGACCGCAACCGCGAACCAGCCGCGGCGGATGCAACTCGGCCTGCGGTTCCAATTCTAGTAAAGGTGGGAACACATGAAGCGGCGTGAATTCATGACGGCCGGATTGATGGGTGCGGCCGCAGCTTATGTTCCCGCACACAACTTCGACAAATATGATTTCGGAACTGGGCCCGCGATTGGGGATCGACTGAATCAAGGGCCTTTCCCTGCCGACCTGTACCCAAGTTGGAATGTGGTGATGGTGCTGACGCCGGCTAAAGGGATGGTGCACAACTACGGAATGGGGTTGGTGACGTATCTGTGCGACGAGACGGAATTCCTCCGGCCAGCCGGGACGAGCACCGAAAGCGCCTTGGATGCACTCGCCAAGTTTCCTCTCGGTACCAATCTGTATATAAGGGTGAACTGGAAGGATGTGCAAACGCGGCCCGGAAAGTTGGAGCCGAACGAAATATGGAAGACCTCGTTCGCGTTGGCGAAGAGGTACGGAAAACGGATCGCATTTCGCGTCATGATCAGCAACCCGGACATTGAGGGTTACGCGTTGCCGGAGTTTCTGCGGGAGAAAGTGCCGATGGTGAAGCTAGGCTCATGGCAGAAACGGGAGCGCGAAGAGCCACGCTGCGACGATCCCTATTTTCAGAAAGCGTTCGATGAGCTGATCGGGCTTCTAGCGGCGGAGTATGACGGCAAGCCAGAGCTGGAGTACGTGGATACATGCATGTATGGATTTTGGGGCGAGGGCCACACGTGGCCGCTCGAGAAAAACCCTTATCCGGATTACAGCACGGCTGAAAGTTCGTTCGTTCGGATGTTTCGAATTCAGACGGAGCACTGGAAGAAAACGCCGTTGGTGACAAACACGCAGCCGGACTTCAGCAAGGTTGGAAACTCCGAACTGGTGGATCGGACGATCCGGCGGGGTGACTGGCTGCGGACGGATACCATCTTCATCGAGAACGAACAAATCGAAGCGCTCAGCAACCGACCACCGTGGACCGCCGCTTCGATTGAAGTAGGCATTTCGGACGGATCGGCGAAGAGCCTGCATATCGACGAAGGAGTGACGTACAGCGATAACGTGATTTCGCACGCGAAAGACGTTGGCGCCTCGTATTTCTCACTCTGGAACTGGCACCGGATTTCGTCGGCGGGACTGCAGGCCTATTACGAGGCTTATCCACACGCGCTGAATTCCCTTGCAGGTTCGATTGGATATAGGGTGCGACCATCGTGGATATGGACGTACGAAGAACGAGGTGAGCCCGGATTGATTGTAGGATTCGTGAA
>Ga0335071_10000414_pt1 | contig 48324 bp, 40 predicted proteins | sample Lox_Sample_15_FD_206724 | JGI IMG/M metagenome (GOLD analysis project Ga0335071, IMG submission 206724) | Soil microbial communities from Loxahatchee National Wildlife Refuge, Florida, United States - Lox_Sample_1.5 | ecosystem: Environmental > Terrestrial > Soil > Wetlands | place: USA... | reverse complement strand
CCGCCCCGGGGTGGGGGGTTGTTTTTGTTGTCGCGGGGGCTCCCAGCGCGCCCCCTGCCCCTTTTGGGGGGGCCCCCCCCGCAGGTCTATCGAGAGACCGTGACCCCTCACCCGGATCGCATCCGTGATGCGATCCGACCTCTCCCTATGGGAGAGGTGCACCTCACTCGCGGCCGCAGATGAACCTAACTTCATCAAGCTTCAGTTCTTGACCGCGAACACCCAGAGCGATCCTCCGGTCGGCACCGGTGCCAGACGTTCGTCGCCGGAGAAGATCGAGTAGACGCCGCCATAGCCGCTGGTGACCGCGACATACTGGACGCCGTCCTGCTGCCAGGTCACGGGCTGACCCTCGATGCCGGAGCCGGTCTGGAACTGCCAGAGTTTTTTGCCGCTGTCGGCGTCAAAAGCTTCGAACTCGCCGGTCAGCGCGCCGGTGAAGACGACGCCGCCCGCGGTCGACAGCACGCCGGAGAAGCGCGGCACGTCGCTGGCAGCTTCCCACTTGGCCTTGCCGGTCATCGGATCGATCGCCTTGAGGTGGCCACGCGGTCCGTCACCCCATTCCCAGGGGTCGGTCAGATCCATGCCGAGATACAATTCCCCGGCCTTGTAGGTCGCCGGCTCTGACTTGTATCGCCCGCCGAAGGCCAGCGTGTTGGCATAAGCCAAGCCTGTCTGCGGATTGTACGACATCGGCTCCCAGTTCTTGCCGCCGAGGATCGACGGATAGACCACGACCTTCTTGCCCTCGCGCGCGTCCTTGGCGATGTCGGTCTCGATCGGCCGCCCGGTCTTCATGTCGATGCCGGTCGCCCAGTTGACCTTGACGTAGGGGTTGGCCGCGAGCAGTTTTCCGTTGGTCCGGTCGAGCACATAGAAGAAGCCGTTGCGGTTGGCGTCCATCAGCGCCTTGGTCGGCTTGCCTTCGACGGTGATGTCGGCGAGCACCATTTCGGCGACCGAGTCATAGTCGAACGGATTGTTCGGCGAGAACTGGTAGTGCCATTTGATCTTGCCGCTCTTCGGGTCGAGTGCGAGCACCGAGCAGGTGTAAAGGTTGTCGCCGGGGCGCACCGCCGCATTGAACGGTCCGGGATTGCCGATGCCCCAATAGACCGTGTTCAACTCGGCATCGTAGGAGCCGGTGATCCAGGTCGAGCCGCCGCCGAGTTTCCAGGTGTCGCCTTTCCAGGTGTCGCCGCCCGGTTCATCGGGTGTCGGGATGGAGAAGGTGCGCCACAGATGCTTGCCCGTCGCAGGGTCCCAGCCATCGATGAAGCCGCGGGTGCCGTACTCGGCGCCCGAGATGCCGGTCAGCACCACGCCGTCGGCGACCAGCGGCGCCACGGTCATCGAATAGCCTTCCTTGATGTCGGCGGCCTTCTGGCGCCAAACCTCCTTGCCGGTCTTGGCATCGAGCGCGATCACATTGGCGTCCAGCGTGGTGCGGAATACCTTTCCGTCAAACAGCGCGGCGCCGCGATTGATGATGCCGCAGCAGACGATGCGCGGCGTCTCGGCCGGATACTCGATCTTGGATTTCCAGAGCTGCTTGCCGGTCTTGGCGTCGACGGCCATCGTCGCGCTATGCGTCGTGACGTAGATGACGCCCTGATAGACGAGCGGCTGCGATTCTTCGCTGCGGTCGTCGGCGAGGCTGTAGCTCCAGACCGGAACCAGATTCTTGATGCTGTCCTTGTTGATCTGCGTGAGCGGGCTGAAACGCTGCAGATTGTAGCCCATGCCGTAGTTGAGAACGTTCGCCGTGTCGGTCGCGCCCTTGACCAGCTGGTCGCTGGTCTGGGCGATCGCCCCGCAAGGCGCAAGGATCGCGAGGCTCGCGGCCAGCGCAATGTGCTTCATCAGCTCCTCCTCCCAGGTCATTTTTTTGCACACCTTTATCGGTGTTGCAGCTGCAACAATCTCCTCGAATGCCGGGAACGTCAATAGAGAGCCACGCCGTCGTGCCCGCATCGGCCCGGTCGCATCTGCGCGATTCCGGAGACATTGCCTATGCCGCATCGTGGAAAGCTGCGCGGTGGAGCGGCCAAATGAGAAGCCTGCCGACCGGTGGCGGAAGTGTGGGCGCGACGCAAGCGCGCCCTTCGCTGCTTAAAATACCGAATCGAGAGATGGCTTACGTTCGCTGCGCCAAGCCAGGTAGATTGTCGAAATGCTGCTGAGCAGCATCACAATGAGGGCGGTTGCAAGAAATGCCATGGCAAAGCTCAAGGACGCCTGTTTGAGCTTGAGCGCGATCATCAACGGTCGAGAAAGCACCGTCCCGAAAACAACGATGTTCACCAGCGCCGGCAGCAGGGCCGGGACAGCCAATGCAATTCTTTGACGACGAGACATCGACGTGCCCCGCCAGGAAGCCACATCGTCGACAGGATGCTCAGCGTGGACGCGGCAAACAGGGCGGCCAACAATAAGGATTGGTATGGCATGCCATCTGACGTGCGTCTGACGAGCCATCCGGCGACCAGCCCTCTACCCGATACAACGAGTAGAATGAGCGCAGGCAGCAGCGCCAGAGCCGTCAGGGTTGCGATTCGAAAGCGAGACATCTTGATCGATTGTGGGGTGGGCTAAGCGCAGCGTGCCCACCGTCTTCGGCAATGCGCGCGGAACGATGGTGGGCACGGCGCGAAGGCGCGCCTTTGCCCACCCTACCAAATCTACTAGCGTTCGCGCTCGGGGACGCGGGTGATCTTTGCGCCGAGCGCGTTCAGCCGCTCCTCGATGCGCTCATAGCCGCGCTCGATCTGGTCGGCGTTGTTGATCGTGGAGGTGCCCTCGGCGCAGACCGCGGCGAGCAGCATCGCCATGCCGGCGCGGATGTCGGGCGAGATCATCGAGGCGCCGCGCAGCCGGCTCGGGCCGGCAACGATCGCGCGATGCGGATCGCACAGCACGATGCGTGCGCCCATCGAGATCAGCTTGTCGACGAAGAACATCCGCGACTCGAACATCTTTTCGAACATCAGGATGACGCCGTCGCACTGGCTCGCGGTGACGATCGCGATCGACATCAGGTCGGCCGGGAAGGCGGGCCAGGGCTGGTCCTCGAGCTTTGGCACATGGCCGCCAAAATCGTCCTTGATCTTCAGCGTCTGCTCCGACGGCACGATGAGGTCGTCGCCGGCCACCTCGCAGACGATGCCGAGCCGCTCAAACCCCATCCGGATCGAGCGCAGGTGCTCGGTGCCGGCGCGCACGATGCGAAGGGACGAGCGGGTCACCGCAGCGAGGCCGATCAGCGAGCCGACCTCGATGTGATCGGGCTGGATCGCGTAATTCGCGGTGCCCAATGTCGATGGCCCGCGCACCACCATGGTGTTGGTGCCGATGCCTTCGATGTCGGCGCCCAGCGCGACCAGGAAATGCGCGAGATCCTGCACATGCGGCTCCGAGGCGGCATTGCGTAGATAGGTGGTGCCTTGCGCCGCGACCGCCGCGACCAGCGCGTTCTCGGTGGCGGTGACGCTCGGCTCGTCGAGAAACACGTCGGCGCCTTTCAGGGCGGAGGCGCGGAATTGCAGGCGGTCGGTCGAAGAGACTGTCGCGCCAAGCTGCTCAAAGGCCAAAAAATGGGTATCGAGCCGGCGGCGGCCGATGACGTCGCCGCCCGGCGGCGGCAGCGCGACCTCGCCGCAGCGGGCGAGCAGGGGGCCGGCGAGCAGGATGGAGGCTCTGATCCGCGCGCACAGATCCGGATCGAGATCGGCGGCGCGGATGTCCTTGGCGTGGATCGCGAGGCGATTGCGGCCGCGCCATTCGGCGTCGGCGCCGACCGAGCGGATCAGTTCCACCAGCGTCTCGGTGTCGCGGATGCGCGGCACGTTGTCGAGCGTGACCGGATGCTCCGTCAAAAGCGCCGCGGCGATGATCGGCAGCGCGGAGTTCTTGTTGCCGGAGGGCTCGATGGCGCCCTTCAGCCGGTGGCCGCCTTCGACGATGTACTGGATCGGCGCGCGCACGGTTCCCCGCTTTTGAACTTCATGCTCCATGGCGCTCCTCTCTGACGTGACCAAAGCACGAATGGCTGCGATTCGAGCCGCCATCGCGCTTCGGGGCAATCGTGGCTTTCAATCCCGCTGGTTAGCAGATTTGTCCGCCTTATCTACCGAAAAGCTCGGGCGGCGTTTGCCATTTTCCGGGGTGCGGTCCAGCCGCTCGTCACACGACCCGCGCAATGGCCGGCACGCGCAAGAGAAGCCCGGCCACGAGATAGCACAGCGCGCAGGCTGCCGAGCCGGTCAAGAGGAATTTTATCAGCGCCGGCGCCGCGACATCGCGCCAGGCAACGGCCACGCCGACCAGAACCGGCGGATGGATGATGTAGATCAGGAAGGCGCGGCGCGCCAGGCTGCTCCAGAGGCCGTTCAGGACGGCGAAATGCCGCTGGAAGAATGACAACAGTCCGAGAATGAAGCCCAGGGCGACGAATGGCTCCCAGAAGGCGTAGAGCACGGCTTGCGGGTTGAGGCCGCCCTCGGAAGGCCCGGGAAAGACATGGAAGTGCAGGTCGAGAAGCGCCGCGAGCGGAAGGATCGGGCAGGCGATCCAGGCGATCCTGAGCCACAATTGCCTGGACGGTTCTGGAATTCGCTCGAGCCATCTGCCGCTCGCCGCCGCGCAGCCCGCGGCAAACAGCGCGATGTAGGAGGCGAAATAGCCGAGTTGCAGAAAGGCGACGTTGACGCCGACCGGCCAGACCAGGCGGAGCAGGAATGCCGCGAGGCCGGTGAGCAGCACGGCGGCGAGGAGCGCTGTGTTGGAAGGAAATCGTTGCTGGTCCGCCGTCGGCGCGCCCTTGCGCGCCTGTCGCCAGACCAGCCAGACGGCGGCGAAGATCAGGAGCGCCTCGGCGAACCACAGCGGGCCGGGTTCGAACCGCGCATGCATCCACTGATAGGCAAACGCGGTGGCGAAAGACCGTCCCTTCGCGATCTCCGCCAGCGCGTTCGTGAGCGGGTGAAGCAGCAGGAAATAGACCACGAGCGGGGTGCCAAGCCGGATCGCGCGCTCGCGGATAAAACCGCCGGTGCCGTGGCGATCGTAGGCCGGAGGGGTGTAGTAGCCCGACAGCAGGAAGAACAGGCCCATGAACCAGGCCTGGTTGATGGTGCAGAACAGGATCAGCAGCACACCGCTCAGGGAAATGGAGGGCGCAATCTCCTTGTAGTACCAGCCGCCGATCGCGCCATAGGTGATGGCGGTGTGGTGGAACACGACCAGCAGCGTGACCGCCGCGCGCAGCGCGTCGATGCCGCCATTGCGTTCTTTCGCGCCGGCCTTGGCCGAGCCCTGCGCCGGCCTGACGACACCGACGCTCGCGGAATGACCGCCATCGTGGGCATCGAGTGCGAGATCGCGCGCGGACAAATCGGTCGCCATCGGTCACCTCCGGCTATCCGAATACCACAAAAAGCGAGAGCGCGTGATGCTGTGTTCTGTTACGTGAGCCGGACCCACGCGCCATTGGCGGCCGACGATCTCACTGCGGCGTCGATGAACTTGATGCCGGCGAGGCCATCCTCGACGGTCGGGAAGATCACTGCGGGATCCGGCTTTCGTCCGGCCTGCGCAGCGCGGATCGCGTGCGCTGCCTCGGCGTAGATGGTCGCAAAACCTTCAAGATAGCCCTCGGGATGGCCTGACGGCACACGTGTCACGCGGCCCGCCGCCGCGATCGCGCCGGCGCCGCCGCGAGTGAGGAGCTGCCGCGGCTTGCCATACGGCGTGAACCACAGCTGGTTCGGGTGTTCCTGTGCCCATTCGAGGCCGCCCTTGGTGCCGTAGACGCGCAGCGTCAACCCGTTTTCGTTGCCGACCGCGACCTGGCTCGCCCACAGCATGCCCTTGGCGCCGCCCTTCCATTTCAAGAGGATCTGGACGTCGTCATCGAGCCGGCGTCCCGCGACGAATGTCGAGAGCTGGGCGAGCAGGGAGTCGAGCTCCAGGCCCGTGACGAAGCAGGCGAGATTATAGGCATGGGTGCCGATATCGCCGATGCAGCCGCCGGCGCCGGACCGCGCCGGGTCGGTGCGCCAGTCCGCCTGCTTGTGGCCGCTTTGCTCCAGCCGCTCCGTCAGCCAGTCCTGCAGATATTCCGCCTGCACCAGTCTTATTTCACCGAGTTCTCCGTTCGCGACCATGGCGCGGGCCTGCCGGATCATCGGATAGCCGGTGTAATTGTGCGTCAGCACGAAGACCTTGCCGCTCTTCCTGACCAATGCCACCAGCTCTTCGGCTTCCGCAACGGTGGTCGTCAGCGGCTTGTCGCAGATCACATGGATGCCGGCTTCGAGGAATGCTTTTGCGACCGGCGCGTGCATGTGATTCGGCGTCACGATCGCGACCGCCTCGATGCCGTCGTCGCGCGCGGCCTCGGCCTTCGCCATCTCCGCGAAGGAGCCATAGGCACGGTCGTCGGCAAGCCCGAGCTCCTTCCCGGAGGCTTTTGCCCGCGCCGGATCCGACGACAGCGCGCCGGCCACGAGCTCGAACTGGTCGTCGATGCGCGCCGCGATGCGATGGACCGCGCCGATGAACGCGCCCTGGCCGCCGCCGACCATGCCAAGCCGGATACGGCGATGGCCCGCGGCCTCACTGCTTGCTTCAATCGCCATGTCTTCTGCTCCTCGCGTTCAGGAGATGCCGAGCATCTTGCGGTTGGCGACATCATCGGTGCCGGCGCCGGCAAAATCGTCAAACGCTTTTTCGGTGACGCGGATGATGTGGCTCTTGATGAACTCGGCCCCCTCGCGCGCGCCATCTTCGGGATGTTTGAGCGCGCATTCCCATTCCAGCACCGCCCAGCTGCCGTAATCATATTGCGTCAGCTTTGAAAAGATGGCGCCGAAATCGACCTGGCCATCGCCGAGCGAGCGGAAGCGGCCGGCGCGGTCGACCCAGTTCTGGAAACCGCCATAGACGCCCTGCCGGCCGGTCGGGTTGAACTCGGCGTCCTTGACATGAAACGCCCTGATGCGCTGGTGATAGATGTCGATGTAGTCGAGATAGTCGAGCTGCTGCAGCACGAAGTGCGAGGGGTCGTACAGCAAATTGGCGCGCGGATGATTGTTGACCCGCGCCAGAAACATCTCGTAGGTGACGCCATCGTGCAGGTCCTCGCCGGGATGGATCTCGTAGGCGAGATCGACGCCGTGCTTATCCGCGTAGTCGAGGATCGGCCGCCAGCGGTTTGCAAGCTCGTCGAAGGCGGCCTCGATCAGCCCGGGCGGACGCTGCGGCCAGGGATAGATATAGGGCCAGGCCAGCGCGCCCGAAAACGTCGCGTGCGCCGTGAGGCCGAGCCGTTTCGAGGCGCGAATCGCGCGCTTGACTTGATCCACCGCCCATTCCGTGCGCGCCGCGGGATCGCCGCGGACTTCCGGGGCGGCAAAACCGTCGAACGCTGCGTCATAGGCCGGGTGAACGGCGACGAGCTGGCCCTGCAGATGGGTCGAGAGCTCCGTGATCGCGAGGCCATGGTGGGCCGCGATGCCGCTGATCTCGTCGGCATAGTCCTGCGACTCCGAGGCCTTTTTCAGGTCGAACAGCCGCGCATCCCAGGTCGGAATCTGCACCCCGACATAGCCAAGCGCGGCGGCCCATTCGCAAATCCCGTCGAAGGAGTTGAACGGCGCCGCGTCGCCGGCGAACTGGGCCAGAAATATCGCGGGTCCCTTGATCATCTTCATCGTGCGCTTCCTTCCATCATGGCCCCGGCTTCCGCGCCCCACAGCGCCACCGCGTCGGCATCGGACAGTGCCGCCGGCCGCTCGATGCGCGAGCCGACCTTGATCTCGCCGCCCTCGACGCCCGCCTTCAGGATGGCGTGCATCACCTCCAGCGCGTGGCTCGCCAGCGCGCCGGAGGCGCGGTGCGGCGTGCCGTGCAGCACGGCGCTTGCGAGCTCGGCGATGCCGAGACAGCGATAGTTGGCCTGGCTCGGCATGTGATCGGCCCAGCTCGCCGCGCGCCAGTTCGGCTTGCCGAACGGGCGGCCGTCGGCCGCGATCAAGATCCAGTCGCCTCCCTTCTCGGTATATTGCACGGTGCCGCCGAAGAAATTCGGATCGGGCACGCGCAGCGAGCCCTCGGTGCCGTAGAGCTCGATCGGCGGATGGCTGTGCTTCCAGATGTCCCAGCTCATCGTAAACATGATGTCGGTGCCGGATTCGAAATGCAAAATCGACATCACCGTCGTCGGCGTCTCCACGTCGATGGTCTTGCCGTTCATCGGCCCCTTTGACGTGACGAGTCGCGTCGCGAAGCCACTGCTCGCGCGCCCCTGCACCGAGGCAACGGGGCCCAGCAGGTTGATGAGAGCGGCGAGATAATAGGGGCCCATGTCGAGGATCGGCCCGCCGCCCGGCTTGTAGAAAAAGGTCGGATCGGGGTGCCAATGCTCCATGCCGTGCGACATCAGAAAGCAGGTGCCGGAAAGCACTTTTCCGATGCGCCCGGAATCGACGAGCTCGCGCGCCAGCCGCCCGCCGGCGCCGAGAAATGTGTCCGGCGCGCAGCCGAGCTTTAGGCCGCGACGCACGGCCTCTGCGACCAGGGTCGCGGCATCGCTCGCCGCCACCGTGATCGGCTTCTCGCCGAACACGTGCTTGCCGGCCGCGAGCGCGGCGTGGCTCACCGCGAAATGCGCGTTCGGGGTGGTGAGGTTGACGACGATCTGGATGTCGGGGCGCGCCAGCAGCGCTTCGATCGACAGCGCTTCGATGCCGAACTGTTCCGCCTGCGCCTGCGCGACCTCGCCTCGAAGGTCGGCGCAGGCGATCAGCCTAAGCTCGCGGAAGTTCTGCATGTTCCGCATGTAGATGGTGGAGATGTTGCCGCATCCGATGATGCCGACGCCGAGCTTGTCCATGGCGTGCTCCTCTTCAGGTCCAGGAGGCCACGGTCTCGCGCGCCCGGCGCGCGAAACGGGCGACGTCATTGGGCTTGTCGTGCTCGGCGACGAACAGGGATACGCCGGCCTCGCGCATCGCGGCGCGGAGCGCCGGCCAGTCCATGATGCCGTGGCCGGGATCGGCCCAGCCGTCCTCATCGGCGCATTCGCCTGGAGGTGCGAGATCCTTGATGTGGCAGGCGACCAGGCGCTTCGCGTGCTTCTTGATCTCGGCGACCGGATCGCCGCCGCCGCGCACGATCCAGGCGAGGTCGGCCTGCCAGACGAGGGTAGGTGCTTCCTCGAACAGGCATTCGAGATAGGTCGTGCCGCGATCGATCTTGGCATATTCCCAGTGATGATTGTGCCAGCCGAAGCGAAGTCCCTCGCCGGTGACGGCCTTGCCGATCTCCAAGAGTTCGCGTCCGATGCTGCGCCATTCCTTTTCGCCGCCCTCGCGTTCGCCCGGCGGCGGCGCCGGTGCAAAGATGATCTCGATGCCGAGGTTTTTGCAGAGCTTTGTGGTGCCGGCCGCATCGGATCGCAGCCGGTCGAGCCCGACATGAGCGCTCGGCGCCGTCATGCCGTGCATATCAAGCAGGCGCTTCAAGGTATCCGGATCGTTGAACAGGCCGCCCCACGGCTCGACCATCTTGTAGCCGAGGCCGGCGATCAGCGCGAATTGCGCGTCGAGTGGCGTAATCGTACGGGCGGAATAGAGCTGAATGGAAAGTCGGTCGATCGGCTTGGTCATCTCGGGGCTTTCGAAGGCAGGAGGTTAGAGGCGCTGTCCGCTCTTGGCATCGAACAGTGACAGTGCTTCGGTGGGAAACCGGACGGGAAGCGTATCGCCACCCTGCACCTGCGCGTCGGCGTCATGGCGAAGGGAAAAGGCGGTGCCGTCGGCGAGGCGGCACCAGATCAGGCTGTCGGCGCCCATCGGCTCGACCATCTCGACGCGCGCCGGCACGGCTGCGGCGTCGTCCGATCCAGTGACCTCGACATGCTCGGGACGGATGCCGAGCACGGCCGGCGCTTCGCCGGGCGGTCCGCGGAAGGCGTAAGCTTCGAGGCTGAACCGGCTCTCGCCGGCGACAAAAGCCGCATTGCCGTCGCGCGCGATCCGGCCTGGAATGAAATTCATCGCGGGCGAGCCGACGAAGGAGGCGACGAAGCGGTTGACCGGCGCGCGATAGATCATCTTTGGCGTATCGAGCTGCTGGATCACGCCGCCCTGCATCACCGCGATGCGGTCGGCCAGGGTCAGCGCCTCGATCTGGTCGTGCGTCACATAGATCATGGTGGCGCCGAGCCGCGCATGCAGCCGCTTGATCTCGACCCGGAGTTCTGCGCGCAACTGCGCATCGAGATTGGAAAGCGGCTCGTCGAACAGATAGACGCCGGCATGGCGCACCAGCGCGCGGCCGATCGCGACGCGCTGGCGCTGGCCGCCGGAGAGTTCGGCAGGGCGCCGCTCAAGCAGCTCGGTGAGCCGCAGCATCTGCGCGGCCTCGGCCAGACGGCGGTCGATCTCCTCGCGCGGCGTGCCGGCGACCTTCAGCCCGAACGACATGTTCCTGCGCACGGTCATGCGCGGATAGAGCGCGTAGCTCTGGAACACCATGGCGATGCCGCGATCCTTCGGCTCGGCAAAGGTCACGTCGCGGTCGCCGATATGGATTTCACCGCCTCTCACGTCGATCAGGCCGGCGATCGCGTTCAGCAGGGTCGACTTGCCGCAGCCGGAGGGACCGAGCAGCACGAGGAATTCGCTGGGCGCGACGTGGAGGTCGAGATTGTCCAGCACCTTCAGTCCGCCGAAGCCGATCTGCAGGCCTTTGATGTCGACATTCGCGCGTTGCATGCTGCGTCAGCCTTTCACCGCGCCGGCGGCGATGCCGCGGACGAACCAGCGGCCGGAGCCGAAATAGACCACGAGCGGCAACAGCGCGGTCAAGAGTGTCGCCGCCATGTCGACATTGTAGGCGCGCTCGCCTTGAGTCGAATTGACGATGTTGTTGAGCTGCACCGTCATCGGCAGATTGTCGCGGCCGGCAAACACCAGCCCGAGGATGAAATCGTTCCAGATGCCGGTGGTCTGCAGGATCACCGCGACCACGATCATCGGCGTCGCCATCGGCATCATGATGTACGCATAGATCTGATAGAAGCCGGCGCCGTCGACCCGCGCCGCCTTGAACAATTCGATCGGCAGCGATGAAAAATAGTTGCGGAACAGCAGTGTCATGGTCGGCAGGCCGAAGATCGTGTGGATGATCACGATGGTCAGAAGCGACTGGCCGAGCCCGGTGACGGCGAATACCCGCACCAGCGGATAGATGAAGAGCTGATAGGGGATGAAGGCGACCACCATCATCGCGCCGAACAGGATGCCGGCGCCGCGCACGCGCCACAGCGACAGCGCATAGCCGGTGAGCGATCCCACCAGGATGGAGATGACGACCGATGGCACCAGGATGCGCAGCGAATTGAAGAAGCCGACCTTGATGCCCTGGCAGGTCAGCCCGGTGCAGGCCGAGGTCCAGGCCTTGATCCATGCATCGATGCTGGGCGACATCGGCAGGGCCAACAGATTGCCCTGGCGGATCTCCGCCATCGGTTTCAGCGAGGTCACCACCATCACATAGAGCGGCAGCAGGAAGTACAGCGCAGTGATGAGGATGAAGGCGTAGAGGCCCCAGCGCGCCGGTGTCATCCGCGTCCGCCGCCGCACGGCGGGCAGGGGCTCGGCGAGCGCCGTCATCGGATCTCTCCCTTGCGCGCGCGCCAGTAGAGATAGGGCGCGACCACCGCGATGACCGTGGCCAGCATCATGGTGGCGGCCGCGGTCGCGAGCCCGATATTGGCGCGCTCGAACAGATGATCCATGACGAATTTGGCCGGCACCTCGGAAGCGATGCCGGGGCCGCCATTGGTCATGGCGACCGAAAGGTCGTAGAGCCGCACCACGGCGGTCGACAGCAGCACGGCCGCGGTCGCAAAGCTCGCGCCCATCATGGGGATGACGATCGACACATAGACCCGCCATTTCGGCAGGCCGTCGACCCGCGCCGCCTTCCAGATCTCGTCGTCGATGCCGCGCAGGCCCGCGAGCATGATCGCCATCACGAGGCCGGAGGCCTGCCAGACGCCGGCGATGACCAGGCAATAGATCGCGGTCTCCGGCCGCACGATCCAGTCAAAAGTCGCGTTTTGAAAACCCCAGCTTCGCAGCACGTGCTGGATACCGAGCGTCGGGTTGAGCAGCCACTGCCAGACGAGGCCGGTGACCACGAAGGACATTGAATAGGGATAGAGATAGATCGAGCGGATGGTGTCCTCGGCGCGTACCCGCTGATCGATTGCGACTGCCAGCAGGAAACCGACCGTCAGCGCCAGCGAGACCAACAGAACGCCATAGATGACGATGTTGTGGACCGAGGTGATCCAGCGGTCGTTGCCGAGCAGCAGCTCATATTGCCGCAGGCCGACGAAATTGTTGTTCGGCAGCATGCGCGAATTGGTCAGCGACATCCACACGGTCCAGCCGGTGGCGCCGATATAGACGACGAGCATCACCGTCAGCGCCGGCAGCAGCGCCGAGATCGCGGAGGTTTTGGAGGACAGCGAGAGACGCATCGTGTCGCCGGGTTGGACAGGGATCGATGGAGCCGGAAAGAAGCGGCCGACGCTGCGTCGGCCGCTCTCTCGTGATGCGTCACTCCTGCGTCTTCAGCACGGTGGCGACCTTGGCGGAAAAATCATCCGCGCTCATGTCGGTGTTCCAATATTGCGAGATGGCATCCTGCAGCGCGCCGATCAGCGCGGGCGGCGCCAGCATGTCGCCGGACGGCATCTGCTGGGCCTTGTCTGCGACATAGCGCATGCCCTTCTGGGCGCAGGCGTCGAGTGCGGAGGTATCGACATCGCTGCGCACCGGGATCGAGCCCTTCTTCAGCGCGAACTGGATCTGGGTCTCGGGCGTCAGCATCAGCTTCGCGAGCGTCATCTGCGCCTTTGTGGTGGCCGGGTCCTTCGACTTCGGGAAGACGAACACGTCGCCGCCCATCACATAACCGCCGCTGCCATTGGACAGCACGGTGCAGCCATAGTCCTTATCCGGGACTTTGCCCGCGGCGACGAACTCGCCCTTGGCCCAGTCGCCCATGATCTGCATGCCGGCCTTGCCCTGGATGACCATGTTGGTCGCGTCATTCCAGTTGCGGCCGGGCGCGCCGGCGTCGACATAGTCCTTGAGCTTCTTGTAGGTGATGGCGACCTGCTTGAACTCGGCGCTCTGCGCCAGCGCCGCGTCGCGCTTGCCGAGAATACCGGTCCACATCTGCCCGCCGCCGACGCCGATCATGACCGAGTTGAACAGGTTCTGCTCCCAGTTCTTCTGGCCCGAGAAGGCCAGCGGGATCACCTTGCCGTCGGCCTTGAGCTTGTCGAGAATGGCGATCGCGTCATTCCAGGTTTTTGGCTCGGCAGCGCCGACCGAGGCGAGCACGGCCTTGTTGTACCAGAGCCAGTTCTGACCGTGGATGTTGATCGGCACCGCATACATCTTGCCCTTGCGGGTCGCCGCGGCAATGATCGCGGCGGGCATCACGCCCTTCCAGTCGCCTTCGGTTGCGACCGCATCGACGTCGGCGAGCAGGTCGTTCTCCACCAGCTCATCGAACTGTTTTCCGGTGTTGAGCTGCATGGCAGTCGGCGGATTGCCGGCGACGGTGCGGCTGATCGCGGCGTTGCGCGCATTCGCAGCGCCGGCGACCGCGCTGTCGATCCAGGTGCCGCCGGCCTTGGTGAACTGATCGGCGAACACCTTTACGGCGGCCGCCTCGCCGCCGGAGGTCCACCAGTGGATCACCTCGGCCTTCATCTCCTCTGCCGAGGCCGGCCTCGCGGCCGAGGACAAGGCCATGGCGGCAATCGCCACCGATGCGAACAGTGCGCGCTTCATCATTCCCTCCCGATCTGCCTTTGCAGGCTTGCTTGTCCCGGCGTCAGGCCCTTGCGGGCTCTTATGGCTTTACACGCCGATGTAATCGATTACATTTCTATCACAAGTTCGGGGTTTTGCAAGTGCGGTGACGCGGCGATAGTCGGAACGCAGAGATGGCAAAGCGAATCAGACAGATACGCCCGAAGGCGGCGAAGATCGCGGACGTCGCGCAACTCGCCGGCGTCTCGGTTGCGACCGTCAGCCGCACGCTGGCGCGGCCCGAAGTGGTCACGGAAGAAACGCGCACGCGCGTGCTCGCCGCGGTGCGCGACACCGGCTATACGCCGAACATTTCTGCGCGGAACCTGCGTGTGCGCAGGACCATGGTGGTGCTGGTGGCGGTACCCGACATCGCCAACCCGTTCTTCGCCGAGGTTTTGCAGGGCATCGACGACACCCTGTCGGCCGCCGGCTATGGGCTGATCATCGCCAATCTGGCCGGCCCGCCCGAGAAGGAGGCGCGCTATGTCGACCTGGTCTGCGCCGGGCAAGCCGACGGCGTGCTGCTGCTGTGCGGCCACGTGATGCGAAGCGCGGACCGCGACCTGCGCGCTGCGCGCGTGCCGCTGGTTGCGGCTTGCGAATACATCCCCGGCGAAAGTTTTCCGCAGGTCACGATCGACAATGTTTTTGCCGCGCGCGAGGCGGTGCGCCATCTCATCGCGCTCGGACACAGGCGCATCGCCTATCTCGCCGGACCGAAATCCAACATCTTGGAGCAGCAGCGCCTCGAAGGTTTTCGGCAGGCACTGCGCGAGGCGGGGGTTGCCGTCGATGCAGGCTTGATCCTGCCGGGCGACTTCACTTTCGCCACCGGCGTCGAGGCTGGCCGGGCGCTGCTCGCGCGCGCGCCGACATCGCGCCCCACCGCGCTGTTCGCCGCCAATGACGAGATGGCAATCGGCCTGATCAAGACCATCCATGCCGCCGGCCTGCGCGTCCCGAAAGATCTCTCCGTCGTCGGCTTCGACGGCATCGCCTATGCCGATTATTGCGAGCCGACCCTGACCACCATCGTCCAGCCCCGCCGCGATCTCGGCGCTAGCGCCGCGGCCGAACTGATCGCGCTGATGACGACGGGCAAGGCCGCGACGAAGCAGATCCAGCTTCCCGCCACGCTGATCCTGCGCGACAGCACCTGCCCGCCGCCGCGGTGAGGTGAAGTCAGCTGCGCAGTCCCGGCACCAGGTCGCCGCCGGTCTCGACCTTCAGGGTCGAGCCGGCAAAATCGTCGCCGATCCGATGCGGCTGGGACCGGCAATGTCCCGCCGGACGGCCCGATCGACAGCATCGATCAAGTCGTCATCCATGCGGCCTGCCGCCTCAAACATTCGCTTCGGGTGCAAGCGCCGGGGTTATGACCTCGGGGTTGGCGCGCAGCGTAAATTGAAACGTGACGCCGCGCGACTTGTTCGCGACGATCCGCAGTTTTCCTCCGTGCGCCTCGATGATCGACCGGCAGATGGCAAGGCCCATGCCCATGCCCTCGGGTTTGGTGGTGTAGAAAGGCTCGAACACGCGATCCATGCTTGCCGGTTCGATGCCCGGTCCCGAGTCGCGGACCGCGACGAGCACGCCGCCGTCGGCATCCTTGCCGGTGCTGACCTCGATCTCCCGCTCGGCATGATCGAGCAGGGCCATGGCTTCGGCCGCGTTCAGGATCAGGTTCATCAGCACCTGTTGCAGTTGGACGCGCTCGCCTTCGACCGGCGGCAAGTCGTCCGCGAGTTGCGTCCGCACCAGGATATCCTGACGGAGCGCTTCGCTCCGGATCAAGGCGACGACGTCGAGGATCGCGCCGTTGACGTCGAAGCGGTCCTTGCTGACAACCCCTTTCTTGTAAAGGGTCCGGATCCGCTGAACGATATCGCCGGCCCGTTTGCTGTCGTCGGCCATTTGGGCAAGGATTTGCCGGCTCGTCTCCACATTGGGCGGGTCGGCGCGCAGGAAATTCTGCGCGGCATCCGCGTTGATGGCGATCGCGCTGATGGGCTGATTGATCTCATGGGCAATCGAGGCCGCCAGCTGCCCCATCGTCGCGACGCGATTGACGTGCGTCAGCTCCGCCATGGCCCGCTGCCGTTCGATGATGTTGTCCCGGAAGATCTGGGCGGCGGCCGCCATGGCCCCGATTTCATCGGCCCGACCGAGCCCGGGCACTTCGATGTTCGTATCGCCCTTGGCAAGCGCTTCCACGGCCCTGGTCAGTCGCGTGATCGGCTGCGCGATCGTGCGCGTCAGCAACAGGCCCATGAGCAGCGCGATGAGCAGCGAGACCGTGCCGCCGCCGGCGGCGACGATATAGGCCGTCGTGTACGCCTGGTCCTGGATGGCACTGCGCTTCGCCAGCAGGCCACGTTCGGCTCCCTCGATGTCGCCCAGCTCGGCACGAATGAGGTCGACGGCGGCCTTGTCGGCCATCGATTCCCCCAACGCGTGCACGGCTTCGCGCGTATCGGGGTTGGCGGCCAGCGCAATCTGGTGTTCAGCGATCTCCGAGCGCCACCGTTTCACATGCTCGTTCAGTTGATCGAGCCGGCTCTGCTCGGCGGGATTGTCCGAGGTCAGTTCCTTGAGCTTGCGAAACGCCGCCGCAAAAGCATCGCCCTCGCTGTGAAAGCGATCGACAAACGTTCTGTCGGTGGTGAGCAGATAGCCGCGCATGCTGGCTTCCTGATCCAGCATTGCGTCGGTTGCGTCCTGCAGCGTGTCCAGGACGTCCGTGGTGCGAACGCGCCAGTCCTTGGCCCATTCGATCACCCGAAGCCTGTCATAGACGATTGTGCTGCTCGCCAGGATAACCGCCAGCACGGCCGCTAACGCCACCGCAAGCTTGCGTGAGATTGGCAAATCGACAAAGGCGGACAAATCGTCCCCCGGACGTGGAACTGCCGGCCCGGCGCGTTGATCAGCGACACTGGACTCGATCCGCCGAGATTGGCAACCCCCAGATGCATGGCGCGGTGATGGGTCACACCACGGCGGCGACACCGGGCGTGCGTCGTGGTTTCCGCGACGGCGCGTAGCAACCGGGCGGTCAGGTTCCCGACACGCCGCGATCATGCGGCGCATCGCGGGAATTGGAATCGCTACCGACGCACCGATGACGATCAGGACCAGCGGAACCCGGACGGTCATGCGGGAAACTCCGCGATGCATTTTGCAAGGTGTCGCGGCCGAATGTCGCGCCTGCGCGTGCGCTCTCCTGGTCGAATTTCGATCGTGCCGCTCAGCTGGCGTTCGAATTTCGAACGCCTCGCCGGCCGCCTCGCGCGCGGAAACCCAGTCCTCGCAACCGCTTAAGACGCCGGCAGCGTGCTGGCACACGTCGTGCGTTGGCAAGGCTCGCGTCTCCCGCGCCATGCGGCGGGGAGGAAGAACAATGAAACATCGGAGGGAGCCTGACATGCTGCGGCCAACGAAACCTCCTAGCGAAGGCGGCCATCGCTGTCGCTCACGGCAGCGTCCAAGCGCGATCTGATCGCGCCTACGCCAAGATCCTCAGGCGGCAATGTGACGGCGACTGCGTCCGTGCTCGGCCTCGCCAAGAGCACCGTCTGCACAAGACTGCGCCGTTACCGCATTCGTCCGGATTTGAGTTCGGCGGATGAGTCCGGGCGAAGTGAGGCGTTCCGAAAAATTACAGCAGGAAAGCCAGCGCCGCTTCACAGCGGTCTTCGACCTTGAGGCTGAGCAGATCGTCGGCGCGGGTTTTGCCGAGATTGACGGCGGCGATCGGCATGCCGCGCTGTGCCGCCATCTGTGCGAAGCGAAAGCCGGAATAGACCATCAGCGAAGAGCCGACGATCAGCATGGCATCGGATTGTTCCAGATGGCTTTGCGCCGTCGCGACGACGTCACGTGCAACGTTGGCGCCGAAAAACACGACGTCGGGTTTCATCACGCCGCCGCAGGCGCTGCAGGACGGCACGATGAAGGACGCGAAATCGGCGGCGTCCAGATCGGCATCGCCGTCCGGCGCGTCTGAGGCATCGATGGCGAGCCACGCGCGGTTCGAAGCTTCCAGGTCGTGCTGGAACGCCTCGCGCGGCGTTTTCGCGCCGCAGCCCATGCACACAACTTGATCCAGGCGTCCGTGCAGGTCGATGACCTGCCGATGGCCAGCCTTCTGATGCAGCCGATCGACATTCTGGGTCACGAGCAGCTCACAGCGGCCATTCGCTTCGAGCCTGGCCAGCGCATGATGCGTCTCGTTGGGCAACGCCCGGCCGAACCGCCGCCACCCGATCAGGCTGCGCGCCCAATAGCGCTTTCGCGTTGCCTCGTCGCCCAAGAAGGCCTGGTGCGTGACCGGCTGCGTCCGCTTCCAGTTGCCATGGCTGTCGCGATAATCGGGGATGCCGGAATTCGTGCTGCAGCCCGCGCCCGTGAGCACGAAAAGCCGCCGGTGGCGTTCAACGAATTCTTCGAGTGCAGAGCGGTCCATGGCCGCGCACATCTAATGCGCCGGGCGTCTCATCGCCAGAGGCAATGTCCGTCGCTCAGCTCCCGTTTCGGCGGCTGGCCTCGTCCTGAATGTCAGAAATCAAAGCCTGTTCGGACGCAGTTATGCCGGTGTCCGGTCCGCCTGATGCTTCGCGCGGCGGCCACGTGCAGCAAATTACCGCTTGACGAGCGAGCCGTCATCTGTGCATACGACTGCCCCATCTTATCCGCCCGCCGACGCTTTCGGCGCTCTTGAGGACCAGGACCAATGTTGAGCTTCCGCTCACATCTCGTCGCGATCGCCACCGTCGAACGTCCGTTTACCCGGCCGAGCGATTGGTCGTGCATGAGCGTGACGAAGCTAGGTCCGAATTATCGCCCGGGCGCACAGCTCGGGAACCCGGCAAGAGCGTAACCGGCAGCGGGAAGTCACCCTCTGCCAAACAGGCGGAGGGTCGGATGACCCGCAAGACGACCACCACAAGGCCCGATCAGTTCGACGACGCGAGGATTTTTTCCTCGCCGGTCGCGCGTGCCTTCGTCCGCACCGTCGTTGCACGCCGCGGGGTCACCGAGGCGCAGGCCCGCCAGATCTATCTCGACTACATCAACCGGGCTCGACCGACACCATCGGCGCCGGCCGCGCCATCACGTTTGAATTGATCTCGCGTTTTGACAGGATCGATCGCCCCTCGGCATAAGGCGATCCGCTGACCGGTAGTGGTCTCCTTTGGTGGAGCGGCGCGCACTGGTTTCCGGCAGCGATGAATTCTTTTTGTCGACGGCGATGTCAGCCGTCGGCCTTTGTCAATTTGTTTGCCGCGCGTTCGATCCGCGCCGGCACCATCATCGCGGACGTGGCGGAATTTGGTAGACGCCCCGGTCTCAGAAGCCGGTTCTTCGGAGTGTGGGTTCGAATCCCTCCGTCCGCACCATTGCAGTCTCCGACTTCAGGTCATGCGCTCGTGGCGGAAATGGTAGACGCGCTGCGTTGAGGGCGCAGTGGCATGACCGTGCTGGTTCAAGTCCAGCCGAGCGCACCGAATTGCCGATGTCCCCATTCGGCCCCACCATCAACCAAGAGGAGGCGACGATGTTTGCCGCAAATCCGGCGCTGGTGCTCAACGCCGACTTCCAGCCGCTGTCCTACTTCCCGCTGTCACTCTTCAACTGGGAGGATGCGGTGAAGGCGGTGGTCAGAGGATCCCACGTCGTGGTCGCCGAATACGACCAGGTCGTGCGCAGCCCGAGCACCGCGATGCGGCTGCCGTCGGTCGTCGCGCTGCGCGACTATGTGCGGCCGTCGGTTCGCGTCGCGTTCACGCGGTTCAACGTCTTCCTGCGCGATCGCTTCCGCTGCCAGTATTGCGGCGCGCAGCATTTTCGCGGTGAACTGACGTTCGACCACGTCGTGCCGCGGGCCGATGGCGGCCAGACCTGCTGGACCAACATCGTGGCGGCCTGCAGCCCATGCAATACGCGGAAGGCCCGGCTGCATCTGAAGCCGTTGCGCCGGCCGTTCGAGCCGACACAGCACGATCTGATCGCGGCCCAAAAACTATTCCCGCCGAACTTTCTGCACGAGACCTGGCGGGACTATCTCTATTGGGATGTCGAGCTCGAACACTGAATATGTCGCCGGCGGCCGCTCCGATGGCCGCCGGCCGGTCGCAGCTCCATTCTTTCCGCAGCCCGCAGCTTTTCCTTTTTGCCTGTTCGCGCAGACACCGGGCATGTGGCGAGCCCAACGCGCTGTAAACGCGCCGGTTAAACCTGTGGCGGTTCGACTCCGTCTCTGCGCACCATCTGAAATATGCTGATCCAGGAGGACATCGTGATGCGTAGCGATCCATATCGAGAGCGAGCCCGTGAACTTTGCGTCGCCGCGGGCATCGACCCGGAGTCCCGGGTTGGCGAGGGACGCGGACAGCCGGCCTGGTGCCTCTACCGCGATGCGGCCCGTCGCGAGCAGCTGGAGCGCGAGGCGCAGGCTGCATCGGCCGAGATCGCGAACCTGCGGCCGCAGCCAGCGGAGTTCCAGAACGCGCCGCTGAAAATCTTCGGCCGGCATGAAGACGCGACGATCGCACAGATGCGCAACTGCATGGCGGTCGGCAATGTCGTGGCCGGCGTGGTCTGTGCCGACGGCCATCTCGGCTATGCGCAGCCGGTCGGCGGGGTCATCGCCTATGAGAAGCAGATCAGCATCTCCGGCGTCGGCTTCGATATCGGTTGCGGCAACATGGCGGCGCGCCTGGACACGCCTTACGCCGCCATCCAGGACAATGTCGGCGCCATCATCAGGGACGTCGCCAGGACGATCTCGTTCGGCGTCGGCCGGGCCAACAACGAGCGCGCCGAGCACGAGCTGTTCGACGATGCCGATGCCTGGCGAACCAGCGACATGGGCGCGTACCGGCAGAAGGCCGTTGCGCAACTCGGAACGGTGGGATCCGGCAACCATTATGTCGACCTGATGGTCGACGGCGACGGTCTTGTCTGGATCGGCGTCCACTTCGGCTCCCGAGGGCTCGGGCACACCAGCGCGACCCGCTATCTCAAGGCCGCCGGCGGCAAGGACGGCATCAACGTGCCGCCCGCCATCGTCGACGAGGACAGCGAGCTCGGGCGCCGTTACATCGCCGCCATGGAGCTCGCCGGTCGCTACTCCTACGCCGGGCGGGAATGGGTTGTGGAGCGTGTGCGGCACATCATCGGCGGCAATGTCACCGACGTCGTGCACAACCATCACAACTATGCGTGGCGCGAAACGCACGACGGAAAAGACCTCTGGGTGGTCCGCAAGGGTGCCACGCCGGCATTCCCGGGCCAGCGCGGGTTTGTCGGCGGCTCGATGGCTGACGATGCCGTCATTCTCGAGGGTGTCGACAGCGCCGAGGCAAAGGCCTCGCTCTACTCGACGGTGCACGGCGCCGGCCGCGTGTTTGGCCGCAAGGAGGCCAAGCGCCGGTTCACGCGGCAGCAGATGGATGCCTGGCTCCACGAGCGCGGCGTCGTGCTGGTCGGCGCCGATCTCGACGAAAGCCCGATGGCCTATCGCCGGCTGCCGGACGTGCTTGCCGAGCACGCCGGCACGGTCAAGGTGCGCCACACCTTGCGGCCGTTCGCCGTGGCGATGGCGGGCGAGGGCGAGTTCGATCCCTTCAAGGACTGAGCGGGGCGCACGCGCCCCGCTTTTCGGGATTGGCCGGGTCCGGCCCACGACACCGCATCTGGGCGCGGCGTCGCTGGTTCAGATCCGGCATCCTTCCCTCTAGCGGCGAACCCCGACGCGATTGACGCCCCCATTCAAATTGCCGCCGGCGTTGTGGCGGACCGCGGCGCGCGCGACGGGGCGGGGCCGCAGCACGACGCCGGCCCGTGCGATGCAACCTGCTGGATAGCCCACATAGGTGCAGTACACGACCGCGCCGGCCGGCTCGCTGCTGACCGTCACGCCTGCAATTCCAAGCACCGCGCTGAACGCAAGGCCGGCGAATGTCAGCTTTGCAAGAGACCGATATTCCCGCATGAGCGCCTCCTGATTTTACCGTTACAAGATCAATCATGCCGTCAGATGCAATTGGTCCTCCGGCAAATGCAGACGGTCGGCTTCCGCGGGATGACAGCGTTGACCTGCATCAAGGCCGGCAAGCCGACTTGCGACGCCGATGGCGATCGAATAGCAACACAGATATTGCCGTGGATATCGGACGGACCGGCCAACGGATGCTCGCGCATCCCCGCTCTGCGGAGCCGTTGCCAAGGCTGGCGCTTGACCACTCAGTCAATGCGCCATCAACAAAGGCAGCTCCGCATGCTGCATGACGTGTCGCGTGGCGCCGCCAAAGATCATTTGCCGCAGCCTGTTCCTCGTGAAGGCGCCCTTGACCAGCAGATCGCAGCCTTGCGCGCTGGCCGCGGCGAGGATCGCTTCACCGGTGCTGCGGCCGTCCAGCTCGATGGCCATCGGTTCGGCAGCGATGCCGTTATAGCGCAGTTGCTTGCGCACCTGGTCGGCTGACGGACCCGGGACGTCCTGTCCGCCGATCACGGTCAGGACCGTCACGCGTGTAGCCAGGTGCAGCAATGGCATGGCGAACGCGTTGGTGCGGGCCTGCTCGGTGCTGCCGTTCCAATGGATCATGATGTTGGTCGCGATCTGCCTTGGGGCAGCCGGCGGGGCCAGCAGCACGGGCCTGCCGCTTTCGAAAAGTCCGGACTCGATTGCCCGGTGATAGGGCGCAGCCGTCGCAACGTCCGGCCTGCACATCACGATCACATCGAACGTGCGGCCATGGTCGCCGACAAGGTTTTCACCCGGCGTCACCTCGTCAAACCAGCCAAACCAGGGCCGGTCCGCCGTCGTCCTGGCGGCGGCAATGCCGCGCTCCTGCATGAAGCTCTCGAACAGCTTTCGCGCCTCCGCGGCTTCTTCGTCGCGCCGCTCGCGGTAGGTCTCGATGGAGAAGGTGCTGGCGAACTCCGTCGCGACGAACTCGGGGACGCCGAACCACAGTGGAACGCCCTCGATATAGGCGCCGGTGCGCTGCGCGAGCAGCACTGCCGTCTCCAGCGTGGATGTCATGGCCGGGATATTTTGGGTAGGCACCAAAATCGTCTTCATCGACGCTTCCGCCTCAGCGAATCAACCGTGGTCCATCGGACCAAAGCCGCATGCCGGCAGGCTAGACCCTGAAGACAGCAGCGCCAAGATCTTTGATGTCGGGATCTTTGGTGGCTTGATCTTTGGCGCCGGCGAACCGCTTCTGGCGCGTCCGTCGGATACGGTGGACCATCCGGAGGCCGCGGCGTCCGTGCTCAGGGCGATCAAGGCTTGTGCGCCGTTCCATTTTCCGGTGGTGCAGTATGCAAGCTGGAGAACGATCGCAACGAGGTTTGATGGCTCTACAAGATAGCCGCAAGCGTCCGATGCCCTTGATCATGGTCCGAACGTCTCGCTGGTGACTTGCGGGCCTTGAGATGGCGGCAGCATTGCATAGCGGCGACCTGGATCGCTAACCCTGACCGGGCGACAAGGTCGGCTGAAATTGCGGATTGCTTATGGCGTAAGGCGGCCACCTGTGAGAGTTGTGTATTGTAGTTGACAGGGCGTCGCGCTGTGTAATAAAATACACATGCTTGAGGTGCGTCAGACGGAGACTTTCGGGAACTGGCTCCGGGCACTCAAAGATGCGAACGCCGTTGCTCGGATCGCCGCGCGCATCCGACGCCTCGAACTCGGCAACCTAGGCGATGTGAAACCGGTTGGCGGGGGCGTCAGCGAACTGCGGATCGACTACGGACCAGGGTATCGCATTTATTTTGTTCAGCAGGGCAACACCGTGGTGATCCTCCTCTGTGGTGGCGATAAGCGGACCCAGAACAAGGACATCAGGATCGCCAGGCAAATGGCGAAGGAGGTTTGATATGCCCCTTAAGACAACCAAGTTCGACGTTCAGGACTACTTGAAGACGCCGGATCAGCAGGTTGCCTATCTGGAAGCCGCGCTCGAGAGCGACGACCCTTCGTTCATTGCTGCCGCGATCGGAGATCTAGCCAAGGCCCGGGGCGTTTCGAAGTTCTCCCGCGAGACTGGATTGAGCCGCGAAGCGATCTACAAGACGTTTCGCGTGGGCGGCAATCCAACGCTCGATACACTGAGCAAGGCGACGGACGTTCTTGGCTACAAGCTAATTCTTGTGCCGAAAGACCGGATCGTTGGCTCGTCGACAATCGGTCGCCCGAGAGCCCCGCGCGCCGCTGCCGGTAAGGCAAGGAGGCGCGCTTGAGACGAGAAGCCGACCGATTTACCGACGAGTATCGGTCGACACTCCAGGAGAGGGAAGCCGCTGGAAGGCCAGGTGATTTGCCCGACGAGCAGTTTTTCAGAAATGTGTCGAGCCCCTCGGCTAAAAAATATCCCGCTTTACGTATTCCGTAAATCAGAAGTGTGGTATGGGTGTCCCGCCTCGACAAGAGGGGCGCTTCGCGATCGTCACGATACGCGAGGCGGGATGCGATGGACGCTTTGGCGGCGCGCGCGATTTATTCGTGCGGACGAACGGCGCTGGTGCGGACGCAAAATCGCGTGGTCCTGGTCTCCCGACGTTGAGGCCAATCTCGCAACATGACGAACGATGCGAGTGATGGGAGCAAGAAAGCCCGGTTCCCAGAGAGCGCGACATAAGCGTTAAAACCATCGCGCAGGGACGATTGGCTGAACCTGTGGTTTCTGCCGCCAGCTTTTCTTATTGCTGGCGGGCCATAGGCGAGGCCGTCGCCCGGCATTCCCTGCGCCCTCTTTCATCAAGAGGGCGATCTCTCCCGCAAGACTCGGGCGAAATCCGTCGCGAGAATACGAAGTCATGCCTCGCCGTCGTTCGACACTTGAATCAGAGGCACGGTCGCGAGCCGAATCTGTCGCAGGACCAGGCGGCCTGAAGCAAGAGAGGTCGCGGGCCGGCGGTCCTGCCTCAGACGTCCACGTTGGCGCTCAGCGAATTGTCCTGGATGAATTCGCGCCGCGGCTCGACCACGTCGCCCATCAGCTTCGTGAAGATGTCGTCGGCCTCGTCGACCTCCTTGATCTTCACCTGCAGCAGCGACCGCGCCTCGGTGTCGAGCGTCGTCTCCCAGAGCTGTTCGGGGTTCATCTCGCCGAGGCCTTTGTAGCGCTGCAGTTCCTTGACGCCGTCGCGGCCGGCATGGGTGACGGCCTCGAACAGGTCGACCGGGCCGTGGATCGGCGTCTCCGAGTTCTTTCGCCGCAGCATGCCCGGCCGCGCATAGGCTTCCTGCAGCCGTGCCGCGTAGTCGTCGAGCTTGCGGGCATCGGCCGAGGCGAGCAGCGCATCGTCGAGGGTTGCATGATCCCTGACGCCGCGCACGGTGCGCTCGAACGAAAAGCCCTCGCCTTCGACGAACTGGCCGGTCCAGCCGCGCTCGACCTCGTCGGCGAGCGCGTCGAGGCGTCGCGCGATGTAGTCGGCGGCCGCAGCGGCCTTTTCCGGATCGCCGAAAATCTCCGAGCGCAGCACGCCGGCGATCGCGGCCTGCTCGACCACGGTGCGGTTATAACGGCTGTGCAGGTTGCGCAGCACGTGGCGGATGATGCGAGCGTCCTCGACCAGCGAGAGCAGGTCGCGGCCGGCGCGGTCGTCGCCCGAGGCCGGCTTGAAGATGCACTCGTCGAGCCCGGTCGCGATCAGATAATCCTCCAGCGCCCGCTCGTCCTTCAGGTACTGCTCGGACCTGCCGCGCACGACCTTGTAGAGCGGCGGCTGGGCGATATAGAGATGGCCGTGATCGATGATCTCGCGCATCTGCCGGTAGAAGAAGGTCAGGAGCAGCGTGCGGATGTGGGCGCCGTCGACGTCGGCGTCGGTCATCACGATGATCTTGTGATAGCGCAGCTTGTCGATCGAGAAATCGTCGGAGATGCCGGTGCCGAGCGCGGTGATCAGCGTGCCGATCTGCTCGCTCGACAGCATCTTGTCGGGGCGTACCCGCTCGACATTGAGGATTTTTCCGCGCAGCGGCAGCACCGCCTGGAATTCGCGGTTGCGGCCCTGCTTGGCGCTGCCGCCTGCGGAATCGCCCTCGACGATGAACAGCTCGGATTTTGCCGGATCCTTCTCCTGGCAGTCGGCGAGTTTGCCGGGCAGCGAGGATACCGACAGCGGATTCTTGCGGGTCAGCTCGCGCGCCTTTCGCGCGGCTTCGCGGGCCGCCGCGGCCTGGATCACCTTGCCGACGATCACCTTGGCCTCGCTCGGGTGCTCCTCGAACCAGGCCGCCAGCGCCTCGTTGATGACGTTCTCGACCACCGGGCGCACTTCCGAGGACACCAGCTTGTCCTTGGTCTGCGACGAAAATTTCGGATCGGGCACTTTGACCGAGAGCACCGCCGTCAGGCCCTCGCGGCAGTCGTCGCCGGTCAGCGCGATCTTTTCCTTTTTCGCATTGGCCTCGGCATAGCCGTTGACCTGGCGCGTCAGCGCGCCGCGGAAGCCGGCGAGATGGGTGCCGCCGTCACGCTGCGGGATGTTGTTGGTGAAGCACAGCACGTTCTCATGATAGCTGTCGTTCCACCACAGCGCGGCCTCGACGCCGATGCCGTTGGCTTCCGAGCGCACCATGATCGGGGCCGGCACCATCGCCTTCTTGTTGCGATCGAGATATTTGACGAATTCCTCGACGCCGCCGACATAGTGCATCTCCTCGCGCTTCTCGACCGCGTGGCGCTGGTCGGAGAGGACGATGTTGACGCCGGAGTTGAGGAAGGCGAGCTCGCGCAGCCGGTGCTCGAGCGTCGCGAAGTCATATTCGATGTTCTTGAAGGTCTCGGGGGAGGCCAGGAAGGTCACCTCGGTGCCGCGCTTGCCCTTGGCCTCGCCGACCACGCGCAGCGGAGCCACCGCGTCGCCATGCGCGAATTCGATGTAGTGCTCCTTGTCGTCGCGCCAGACCCGCAGCTGTAGCTTGCTCGACAGCGCGTTCACCACCGAGACGCCGACGCCATGCAGGCCGCCGGACACCTTGTAGGAGTTCTGGTCGAATTTTCCGCCGGCGTGCAGCTGGGTCATGATGACCTCGGCCGCCGAGACGCCTTCGCCCTTGTGGATGTCGACGGGAATGCCGCGGCCGTCGTCGCGCACCGTGACGGAATTGTCCGGATTGAGGACCACCTCGACCAGGCTCGCATAGCCTGCGAGCGCCTCGTCGATGGCATTGTCGACGACCTCGTAGACCATGTGGTGCAGGCCAGAGCCGTCGTCGGTGTCGCCGATATACATGCCCGGCCGCTTGCGCACGGCGTCGAGGCCCTTCAGCACCCGGATCGATTCCGCCCCATAGTCGCTCGCGCCTGACGGTTCGGTGTCGGCGATCGATTGCCGGGCAGGTTCTGTCATGTGTGGCCTTTGAAGGTCGCAGGTGTCGCTGGCGGCGCCGTGTTTCGCGCGGAAGAGGCTCATTTCTGCCATGAAAGAGGTCACGCGCCTAGCGCAAAGTATGTATCCCTAACATGTTGAAGAATTATGATTTTTTGACGATTTTTCAAGGTGGGAAAAGGCCGATTCGGCGAGCCCGGAAGCCCCCGATTCGACAGCTCATTTCCGCCCCGTAATTGCGCGGATTGCGTTGCTCCCTGTGTCTGGACGGCGGCCGGCGGCCGCTCGCATGCACGGACGGCAAAGCCTTGCTCAGCGTATCCCCAGACCGCCTCGGCCGGGCCCAGCCCGTGGTCCCGCCTCGATTGGACCGGCCGGTCGCATCGGCGTCCCCTGCAGCCTATCGGCCCGACATCGAAGGCCTTCGCGCCGTGGCCGTGCTCATCGTGGTGATCTTCCACGCCTTCCCGCAGGCGCTGCCGGGCGGCTTCATCGGCGTCGATATTTTCTTCGTGATTTCGGGCTTTCTGATCACCGGTATCGTCGCGCGCGAGCTCGCCGCCGGCCGGTTCAGCATTGCGGCCTTCTACGGCAGGCGGATCCGGCGGATTTTTCCGGCGCTGGCCGTGGTGCTGGCGGCCGTCCTCGTGCTGGGCTGGCTCTTCATGCTGCCAGATGCCTATGCGCGGCTCAGTGCCGACGTGTCCGCCGCCGCGGCGTTCGCCGCCAACATCGCGCTATTGCTGCAATCCGGCTATTTCGACGTCGACTCCGCCAACAAGCCGCTGCTGCATTTGTGGTCGCTCGGCATCGAGGAACAGTTTTACCTGGCGTGGCCGCTGATCCTGCTCGGGGCCGCGCGGCTGCGGATCAGGCTGTCGGCGGTCGCGATCGCGGTGGGGCTCGCCTCCTTTGCGCTCAATCTGGCGCTGATCGGCACGCATTCGGTCGCAACCTTCTATCTGCCGTTCACCCGCGCCTGGGAACTGCTGGCCGGCGCGATCCTGGCGCTCGCCTGGGACCGGATCCCGCAAACCGGCCGCTCGAGCGACTGGCGCGCGGCCTGCGGGGCCGTCCTGATCGCCATCGCGATGGTCTCTCTCGACCCCCGGAGCGCCTTTCCGGGCTGGTGGGCGTTGCTGCCGGTGGCCGGCAGCGCGCTGCTGCTGTCGGCCCCGGGAGCCCTTGGCGCGCGTCACATCCTGGCAAGCCGGCCGATGGTCTTTGTCGGCTCGATCAGCTACCCGCTCTATCTCTGGCACTGGCCGCTTCTGGTGTTTTTCGCGATCATCAAATTTGCTCCGCTCACTTTGTTGGAGGCTGGCCTGGTCGTCGCACTGAGCATTACGCTCGCCTGGGCCACCGCGCGTCTCGTCGAAGCCCCCATTCGCTACGGCCGATCGTCTCGGGTGAAGGTCGCCGCCCTCGGTGCAGCGATGGCCATGCTTGCCCTCGCAGGCGGCGTCGTCGTGCAAGCCAGCGGCTTCGATTTTCGACTGCCGGCGGACATTCGCGCCATGGCGCAGGTTCCGACACAGATCGCCAGGTGGCGTGTGCATGGCTGCCTGCTGGATCTCAGCCAGGACAAGAGCTTTGCCACGGATTGTGTCGAGCGAGGCCAGGGGCCGCTGCTCCTGGTCTGGGGCGATTCGACCGCGGGTGCGCTGATGCCGGGCCTGCTCGAGGCGCGGGAGAGCCGTGGCTTCAGGATCGCGCAGCTGACCGCCTCGTCCTGTGTCCCGGCGCTCGATGCCGACATTCCCGGCGTGCCGAACTGTCGCGCCAACAACGCGTCCGTGCTGGCGATCGCGCGCCGGATCAGGCCGGACATCGTGCTGCTGCACGGCGCCTGGGAAAAATATCTCGATCACGTCGGCGAGACCGTGACGGCGCTGCGGCAGATCGGCGCGCGCGTCGTGGTGCTCGGTCCGGTCCCGCTGTGGAAACGCGGGCTGCCCAACGAGGTGCTGCGCTATTACATGCTGCACCATCGCCTGATCCCGGAACGGTCCGACCGCGCGACGGTGTCGGCCGGGTTCGAGGACAGGATGCGCGACGCGCTGGTTCCGCTGGGCGCGCATTTCATCTCGGCCTCTGCGGCGCTCTGCAATGCTGCGGGCTGCCTCGCCCGCATCGGCGACAAGGCCGACGACATCACCGCCAGCGACCAGGTGCACCTGACGGAAAAGGGATCGGTGTTTCTGATCCGGTCGATCATCGATGACGTGCTCGATGGACAGGATAGCGCGGTCACGCCGCGCGACTGACGCGCCCGTTCTCGACAGCAAAAATCTCGCCGGAGGGGCCGATCTCGCCGAACGCCGCGGGATCGGCGCCGGTCATCCAGACCTGCGCGCCGAGCCGCGCCAGCTCGTCGAACAGCGCCTTGCGGCGACCGGGATCGAGATGAGCGACGACCTCGTCGAGCAGCAGCAGCGGCACGATGCCGGTCATCTCCGCGACCAGCGTCGCATGCGCCAGCACGAGCCCGATCAGGAGCGCCTTCTGCTCGCCGGTCGACGCGTCGCGCGCCGGCATGTTCTTGGGCGCATAGACCACGTCGAGGTCGGTGAGATGCGGACCGTCGAGTGTGCGCCCCGCGGCGGCATCGCGCACGCGATTGGCCTTCAGGATGGCGCGATAGCGGTCCTCGACTGTGGTCGCCGGCTCGCTCAGCAGCGCATTCTCCATCCAGCCGTCGAGCGCGATCTCGGCGGACGGAAACGCCGACGCCTGCCCGCGGGCGCGCAGCATCGCCGCGAGCCTCGCGGCCGTCTGGCCGCGCGTGGCGGCCACGGCGACCGCGAGCTCCGCGGTCTCGCGCTCGATCGCGTCACACCAATGGTCGTCGTAATTGCGCACTTCGAGCAGCCGGTTGCGCGAGCGCAGCGAGCGTTCCAGTGCGGAAACGCGGCTCGAATGCTCGGCATCGATCGCGAGCACCAGGCGATCGAAGAAGCGCCGCCGCTCGGATGCGGCACCGGTGAACAGTCCGTCCATCGCCGGCGTCAACCACACGATGCGCAAATGGTCGCCGAAAGCCGCGGCGGATGCAACCGCCTCGCGGTCGATGCGGCAGCGCCGGCTTCCCGCGCCGTCACCGCGTGCCGCATCGATGCCGGTGCCGAGCGTCGACAGGCCGAGCGCGCCTTCGACCTCGGCGGAGACCGCCCACGAGCCGTCACCCTGATTGTCGGCGACATCCTCCAGCGTGGCGCGGCGCAGGCCGCGGCCGGGCGAGAGAAACGAGATCGCCTCCAGGCAATTGGTCTTGCCCGCGCCGTTGGGGCCGACCAGCACCACCATGTCGCCGCGGGGGCTGAGCGAGGCCGCGCGATAGTTGCGGAAATGCGTCAGCGTCAGGCGATGGATACGGGAGGGGGTCATGTCGAAACTATCTCGTCGTCATGCCCGACCTCGTGCCGGGCATCGACGTCTGCCTTCTTCGCGCCAGGACGTGGATCGCCGGGGCATCCGCGCGAACATGCGCGCAAGACGCGCTTCGGGCTTCTGCGCGGCGATGATAGGGTTGCTTCACACCCGCATCGGCATCAGCACATAGAGTGCGTTCTTGTTGTCGCGGTCCTGGATCAGGGTCGGCGAGCCCGGATCGGCGAGCCGCAGCACGGCGACCTCGCCTTCGATCTGGCCGGCGATGTCGAGCAAATAGCGCGAGTTGAATCCGATATCGAGCGCGTCGGCGGCGTACTCGACCTCGAGCTCTTCGGTCGCGCTGCCGGAGTCCGGATTGTTGACCGAGAGCACCAGCTTGCCGGGCGACAGCGCCAGCTTCACCGCGCGGCCGCGTTCGCTGGAGATGGTCGAGACGCGGTCGACGGCGGCGGCGAAGTCGCCCTTGTCGACGATCAGCTCCTTGTCGTTGTTCTGCGGGATGACGCGGCCATAATCGGGAAACGTGCCGTCGATCAGTTTCGAGGTCAGGACGACGTTGCCGATGCTGAAGCGGATCTTGCCTTGCGACAGCTCCAGGCGGATCTCCGCCTCATTGTCCTCGATCAGGCGTTGCACCTCGCCGACCGTCTTGCGCGGCACGATCACGCCGGGCATGCCCTCTGCGCCCTTCGGCAGCGGCAGATCGACCTGGGCGAGCCGGTGGCCGTCGGTCGCGACCGCGCGCAGGGTCGAGGCCTTGGCGCTGCCGGCCGCATGCAGATAGATGCCGTTGAGATAGTAGCGGGTCTCTTCGGTCGAGATCGCAAACTGCGTGCGGTCGATCAGCCGCTTCATGTCGCTCGCGGCGAGCGTGAAGGAATGCGTCATGTCGCCGGCGGCAAGGTCGGGGAAATCAGTCTCCGGCAGCGTCTGCAGCGTGAAGCGCGATCGTCCGGCGCGGATCGCCATGACCGCGCGGTCGCCGTCGCCCTCGAGCGAGATCTGCGTGCCATCGGGCAGCTTGCGCACGATGTCATAGAACATGTGGGCGGGAACCGTGGTCGAGCCGCCAGCGCCGGCTTCCGCGGCGAGCGTTTCGGTCACCTCGAGATCAAGATCGGTGGCCTTCAGGGCAAGCTGGGCATTTTCGGCGCGCAGCAGCACGTTGCCGAGGATCGGTATGGTGTTGCGGCGCTCGACCACGCGATGGACGTGGCCCAGCGACTTCAGGAGTTGCGCGCGTTCGACGGTGACCTTCATTGCAATACCCGCCCGATCCAATAGGCATGTCATGGAAATGCCGGCGGGCCGGAAGCGCCGCGGCTGATGGTACCCGCTCGCCTTGCTCGAAGCCTGCCCTGGCTCGGGCTCACGGGGAGCGTAAAGTGGCGCGGATGGGGGGCAAGTTCAAGGGACGGATGGCCCATTTCCCATGGTTTGGGGGCGATCGGGCGAGCCATGTTCCGGCCCCCTCCGGTCCTTGAGAGAGGGGGCCGCGCCGGTGCAGGCGGGCAGCGGGGAAATGGTGCCTCCGCAGCGAGGGCGGAGGCTTTTCGCGTAGCGCTCGGCGAGTGGCGTCCTTACTCCTGCTGCAGCTGGCGCTTCAGCGACTCGACCTCTTCGGAGAGCGCGGTGTCCTTGGTCACCAGCGCCTCGATCTTGCGCACCGCATGCAGCACGGTGGTGTGATCGCGCCCGCCGAAACGGCGGCCGATCTCGGGCAGCGAGCGCAAGGTCAGGGTCTTCGCCAGGTACATCGCGACCTGGCGCGGGCGCACCACATTGGCGGTGCGGCGCGACGACAACAGGTCGGAGCGGCTGACATTGTACTGCCGCGCCACCACGCGCTGGATGTCCTCGATCTTGATCCGCTTCGGTTCCTGCGGGCGGATCAGGTCGCGCACCTCGCGCTCGGCCATCTCCAGCGTCACCGGCTGATTGTTCAGCTTCGAATGCGCAAGCAGCCGGTTGATGGCGCCTTCGAGATCCCTGCCATTATGGGTGATGCTGCGCGCGAGATAATCGAGCACCTGCTCCGGCACGTCGAAGCTCGCATGGTGCATTCTGGCGGCTGCGACGCGCGACTTCAGGATGCCGAGCCGCAGCTCTTCGCCGAGCGAGCCCATCTCGACCACGAGCCCGCCGGCGAGACGCGAGCGTACGCGGTCGTCGAGACTCTCCAGATCCGACGGCGGACGGTCGGCGGCGATCACCACCTGCCGGCCGGCATCGATCAGCGCGTTCAGCGTGTGGCAGAACTCGGCCTGCGTCGACTTGCCCTGCAGGAACTGCAGATCGTCGATGACCAGCACGTCGATGCCGCGCAGCGCTTCCTTGAAGGCCAGCGCGGTCTGCGTCTTCAGCGCCGCGACGAAGCCGTACATGAATTTCTCGGCGGTGAGATAAAGCACCTTGCGTTCGCTGCCGGCATTGCCGGCCCAGGTGACCGCCTGCAGCAAATGCGTCTTGCCGAGGCCGACGCCGGCATGGATGTAGAGCGGGTTGAACATCACGGGATCGCCGCGCCGTCCATCGGCGACCTGGCGCGCCGCCGCATGAGCCAGCGTGTTGGAGCGGCCGACCACAAAGCTTGCAAACGTCAGGCGCGGATCGAGCGGCGAGCCGCCGAGCGCGTCGTGTGTCGCAGAGACCGGCGTGACGGTCCGCAAGTCGGCCGGCGCGCGAACCTCGGTGCGTTCGACGCGGCGCGTCTCCAGCGGGGCCACGGGCTCCTTGACCGGCAATGCGGCGCGGACTGCCGAGCGCACGGTCAGATCGATCCGGTGCACTTCGGGCATCTCGGCCTGCCAGCACGACAGCACGCGCTCGGCATAGTGGGCCTGGATCCAGCTCTTCAGGAATCGTGTGGGAACCGACAAGCGCACGCTTTCGTCCTGTACTCCTTCGAGATCCATGCGTGCAAACCAGCTCGTGTAGACGTCTTCGCCGACGCTCGAACGCAGGCGACCCTTTACGCGAGACCAGCGATCCTGTTCCGAATTTGTCATTGTCTTCAGACTTTTCTCAAACGTTGTGCTCTTTGCGATAGTGCCGCACAGGCCTTCCAGGTCTGCCCGGCTCGACCTCAAGCGCGTTTCCATCTCCAGACGCAGCTCCGCCGTTCGGCGAGAACGCCGCGATCAGATCGACGGTGCCAGAGAGGGCGAAAACTCCGCGAGGTCAGCGCGTACTCGGCTGTGCTGCCCGGACGGGCGCCAGCAAACGCCTGCCATTGAAAGAGGTAACGAGAAAAGTCCTGTTCGAAATCTGCTTTTGTGCAAAACGTGCGATGTTTACGTAAGCCATGCAACCTCCCCGCCTCGCCGCGAACGTTCGCGGCAAGCTGCCATATCGCCTGTGTCCAAATACAGCCGCGTCCGAACGTAACACTTCAGCCAGTAGGCCGTTCCGCCTCACCCGTTCAAACGTACCCTCTCGCCAGGTTCGCCTTCACGCTCGTTGCCGATCGATCGGGTCATGCTGCCCCAATACGATGGCAGCGCGACGCGCCGACATCGGATCGAGAGACATCAAGACATAGCTCTACCGTGACCCATATCGCTATGAGCTTCGACTCGACAATCGCTTGGAAGGCTCGCCAACGTGTTCACCGCCGCCGATTTGCACGTCCGCCCCGTTTCTAAAGCCGCGCTGGTCTCAAGATCGTGGGCGCCGCGAGCGAGTTAAGAAATACACCAAGGGAGATTTCCCGCAATCCATTTGATCACGGGCATGGATCGGTTCTCAGTCGGTGTTGCAACGTTGCCTCTGGATGCGCGAAAGCAAGTTTTTGAATCCGCGCAAGGAATCCGGCGTGTCATAAAACTCTGCGCAGCCGCAAAAAATATTCATAAAATTTTTAACTTGCCCAAGGTGCGGGCGCGTTTTCAAAGTGCTTGGCTTCGCTATGTGGGTAAGTAATTATCTAGTCGACGTTTTTTTCGATTGTTTTTTCAGGGTAACCCCCAAATTTGAGCGATCTCCAATGAATGCGGGCGGGCATTGTTTCGGGCTGCGGCACAGCGGTTTCTTGCAATCTGTGCGGCAATGAAACCGTTCCTGTAGAACTACGGATAGCCGACGCTGTGTCGTTGCGAGCACAGCAAGTGTCGTCGCAAGCGCAAGACATGACAAGCGGTTTCGGAAATGAAAAAGCCCGGCGCAGGCCGGGCTTTTTGGCGCGTTGAAGTTTTGCGCGCGTCACATTGCAAGCAGTGATCGGCCTACTTCGCGAGCTTTGCGATCTGATGCGTGAGCCGCGACACTTTCCGGCTCGCAGTGTTGCGGTGAACGATGCTGCGCTGTGCCGCGCGCATGAGTTCCGGTTCCGCGCGCGTCATTGCCTTCACCGCGGCGTCACGATCGCCGCGCTCGATGGCGTCTTCGACGAGGCGCACGGCGCCACGCATCTGCGTGCGGCGCGACTTGTTGATCATGGTGCGGCGGGCAATCTTGCGCGTCGCCTTCTTGGCGGAAGTCGTATTGGCCATGGTTCAAATATCCTTCGGCGGTGACCGCTTGCTTGCAATCTGCTGTACTGGCGCGCTCCGGTCGCTCAACCGCCTGACCGATGCTGCTGGGTTTCTCGTGTCCTTGAGAATGCGGCCGCCGCGGTCGATCCGCAGCCGGTGCGCCACAAAGCCAATTCGCCCGGGGCACCCGGCACAGCCCAAAGAACAGCGGCGGCGGGATTGCGCCCGCCGCCATCGCCGCCCTTATAGAGGGGGGGCTTGCCAGCGTCAACGCCTTCGCGGTGTTTTCGAGGCTTTCGAAGGCGCGCGCGGCCCAGCTTAACTGCCTGAAACGGTTGAATATCCGCTCTCACCCCATTATTGCCAGATCGGCTGCGACCAGGACGGCCCAGGAATAGGTGATGCATGATCCGCGGTTTCTTCCGACTTGTGGGGCTCTTGCTGCTGGCAGGTGGATTCATCTTCATGGTCTATGACGGCGCGCGCTGGGTTGCCGACCAGACCCTGCGCTTCACCCAGTTCGGCCAGTTCTGGAACGATATTCACCAGTCCAGCCAGCAGGCGTTCCGCGCCTGGGTGGAAAGCAAGGCGCCGTGGCTCTGGACCTCGGTCATCAGGGTGGTCCTGGAACAGCCGGTTTTCGCGGTTCTCGGTGTGCTCGGCATCCTCCTGATCCTGCTGTTCCGTCCGCGCAAACCGCTGATCGGCTATTCGCGGGACTAGGCGGCCCGTAACGAGGCTGCCGCGCGCAGCGTAATGACCTATATAAAGACGGCGTCGAGGTTCGATCCGAGGCTCTAGCCCGATGTGCCGCCTGGAGGTCATCCATGTTGTTCATGCGCAAATCCACCGCCGTTCCCAGCGCCGCCGAGGCGCTGCCCGGCCGCTCCCAGCCGATCCCCACCGCCACCACCCATTTCGTCAACGGCCACCCGCTGCAGCCGCCGTATCCGCAGGGCCTGGAACAGGCCGTGTTCGGGCTTGGCTGCTTCTGGGGCGCCGAACGGAAATTCTGGGAACTCGGCGACGGCATCTACACCACGGCCGTCGGCTATGCCGGCGGGCATACGCAAAATCCCACCTATGAAGAGGTCTGCTCCGGGCGCACTGGCCATACCGAGGTCGTGCGCGTGGTGTTCGACCCGAAGCAGATCTCCTATGAGAAGCTTCTGAAGACGTTCTGGGAGAATCACGACCCGACGCAAGGCATGCGTCAGGGCAACGATGTCGGCACTCAGTACCGGTCCGCGATCTACACCTTCAATGACGCGCAGCGCGCCGCCGCCGAAGCATCGAAGGCGGGGTATCAGAAGGCGCTGTCGACGAAGGGCATCGGGACCATCACGACCGAGATCGCGCCGTCGGGGCCGTTCTATTTCGCCGAAGACTATCATCAGCAATATCTGGCCAAGAATCCGGCCGGCTATTGCGGGCTCGGCGGCACGGGCGTGTCCTGCCCGATCGGCGTCGGTGTCACCGCGTAGTCTGATCAAGCTGCAACGAGGCGGGCGAGATTGTACCGCTCGCCCGCCTCGACAACCGTTTCTTAACCATAATGGGCGCAGAACTGGAGCGGTCTTTGCTGAGGGCTTAATCCAGTGCGTGGGCGCGCGTTTCAATTGCCGATGATGGCTGTCATGACGGCGCTTGCGCTGTCGGGCTGCATGCAGACAGGCTCGCCCACGGCATCGATGCAGCCGCGAAGCGACCTCGATGTGATGGCCTATGGCCCGCCGCCGACCCCGGCCGTGGCTGTCGCAGACAACAGCGGTGGTGGCGCGATCAGCGCGTTGCGCGCCGGTTTTTCCTCCGCCTCGCTTCGCGCGCCGTCCCCCGCTCCCGCCGTCATCTATGCCGCTCCGCCTGCGCCCGCCGCCGCGCCGGTTTCCGCCGCCTATGACACGGCCTACCATCTCGATGCCGGCGACAAGCTTCGCATCGTCGTCTATGGCCAGGAGGGTCTCACCAACACCTACATGCTCGATGCGTCCGGCGCGATCACCATGCCGCTGATCGGCCATGTCCCGGCACGCGGCCGCACGCCGGCGGGCCTTGCCGCCGACATCACCGCGCGTTTGCGAAACGGCTTCATCCGCGAACCCTCCGTCGCCGTGGAAGTCGAAGCCTACCGGCCGTTCTTCATTCTCGGCGAGGTCGCCGCGCCCGGCCAGTATCCCTACGTGCCGAACATGACGGTCGAGAGCGCGGTGGCGATTGCCGGCGGCTTCTCGCCGCGCGCCCGGCGCGACTACGTCACCCTCACGCACGCCGATGCCGCCGGCACCTCGCGCATCACGGTGCCGATGGGCACGCCGCTCGGACCCGGCGACACCGTGCAGATCGGCGAGCGCTGGTTCTGATCTGCTGTCGTCGTTCCGGGCGCGAAAGCAATGAGCCGGTGCGCAAGTGCTGTGCGCCGGATCGGTCGAAGAGCGGAGCGGCTATCGCCACATCCAGTTCCGGCCGTAATCCTCTTTCCATCCGGTCAGCCGGCCGTTCCTGAATTGCAGAAACAGCCGGTCGTGGTGACTGATCAGTCCGCTGCCGCCGAGATTGCGCAAGGCGAGATAGATCTCCGCGCGCGGCGGGCCGCTGACATGGTGCAGGGGCTGGCCCAGTGCCCGCGCTGCATCATCGACATTCATGCCGATGACGAGCGGAGCATGATTCGACAAGGTCACTGTGAAAGGCGCGCGGCCGTCCGGCGGCAGGGCATGATCGGCGAAGGTTTCGGCCGCGGCAACGTTGGGCCAGGCCAATGTCGCAGTGGTGACGAGTGCAACGGCGGTGACGATCCTCGGCATCGTTGATTTCAACCTCTTGCGCAGCCTCTTGGGCAGTCTTGGAAAGCTATCCAGGAACGGCAGCATCGCGTCAATGAAAGGCCTGCGGCCGGATCGGTCCCCAACGTAGCGGCGTCAGAGCCTTCGGGCTTTCATGTCTCGTACGGCCGCGCTGCAGCTTCATTGGTTACCTCGTGGAAACTGACCTATGAGTAGAGGGCCAGGCAGCGCGTGGGCTTTGTGCTGTTCGCTTGGCGAACATGCGGCAAGGTTGTCGCAACGCACAACGCAAATTCCCTGCTCCGAATCCAAATGCCGTTGCGCCGGTCGGGGAACGCGATCATTCTCGCGCGCAAGGCTGGCATCGACCCGGTGGGTGCCAGCTACCCAAAAGTGAGTTGCCGCCGTAAGCGGCTTCATCCGCCGGCAGGGGAAGAGACAATGCCTACACTCAACATCAACGGACATAACATGTCCGTGGAGGCGGCGAATGATTCGCCGCTGCTCTGGGCCATCCGCGAGCAATTGCAGATGACCGGCACCAAGTTCGGCTGCGGCGCGGGCTTGTGCGGCGCCTGCACAGTTCACGTCAATGGCGAGGCCGTGCGGTCCTGCCAGACCATGCTGGGCGATGTGGTCGGCAAGAAGATCACCACCATCGAAGGGCTGTCCGCCAAGGGCGACCATCCGCTGCAGAAGGCCTGGATCGCCGAGCAGGTGCCGCAGTGCGGCTATTGCCAGTCCGGGCAGATCATGCAGGCGGCTTCGCTGCTTGCGAAGAACAATAATCCGACCAGGGAGGAGGTCGTCGCCCACATGGACGGCAATCTCTGCCGTTGCATGACCTATTCGCGAATTCAGAAGGCAATTTTGCGCGCGGCCTCGGAAATGCGAACCGCCTCCAACGCGTCGACCGAGCGGAGGGCCACATGAATACGCACGTGAAGATCCAAAGTGGTGAAGCCGCCGATCTGAGCCGCCGTTCATTCCTGGTCGGCACCGCAGCGACCGGGCTGATGCTCGGCTATTCCGCGATCCCCGGTGCGGGCGAAGCGCTGGCCGCGACCGCGCCAGCGAGCAACTTCGAACCTTCGGTCTGGTACGCGATCGCGCCCGACGGCCTCGTCACCGTGACCTGCGGCAAGGCCGACATGGGCCAGCACATCGCCTCCACCATGGCGCAGATCGTCTGCGAGGAGCTCGGCGCCAACTGGAAGGACATGCGCGTCCAGCTCGCCTCCAACGATCCAAAATTCAACGACCCCGTGCTGGGGGCGCAGATCACCGGCGGCAGTTGGTCGACGATGATGAATTTTGAGGCGATGAGCCGCGCCGGCGCCGCAGGCCGCATTGCGCTGTCCGAGGCCGCCGCTGCAATGATGGGGCTGCCGCCTTACTTCAAGGACCAGCTTGTGGTGCGCGATTCCGTCATCTCGCATCCCGGCTCGAAGAAGTCGGTGACCTTCGCCGATGTCGTGAAGAGCGGCAAGGCGACCAAGACGTTTACGCCCGACGACCTGAAGGCAATCAAGCTGAAGACGCCGGACCAGTACAGGCTGATCGGCGTCTCGGTGCCGCAGCTCGACATTCCCGACAAGACCCGCGGCGCCGCCAAATATGGCATCGATGTCATGGTGCCGGGCATGGTGTACGGCAAGGTGGTGACGCCGCCGGTGCGCTACGGCGCGACGGTGAGATCGGTCGATGACAGTGCGGCCAAGAACGTGCCGGGCTTCATCAAGGCCGTGATCGTCGACGACAAGACTGCTACGACGAGCGGCTGGGTCGTCGCGGTGGCCAATACCTATGCCCAGGCCCGCAAGGCAGCGGATGCGCTCAAGATCAGCTATGACGGCGGTCCGAACGCAAGACTGTCCAGCCAGTCGCTGCTCGATGAGGCGAAGCGGCTGCAGGCGCAGGACGATTCCGGCCAGTATTTCGTCAAGGACGGCGATCCGAACGCCGTGCTCGGCTCGGCGGCCAAGGTGTTGGAGGCGGAATACACCACCAACATCAATATCCACGCGCCGATGGAGCCGATGAACGCGACGGCGGAGTTCAAGGGCGACATCCTGCACATCTACTCCGGCAACCAGTTCGCGACGCGCTCCGGCGCCATCGCTGCGGGCGCTGCCGGGATCGATCCAAAATACGTCGTGATGCACCAGATGTGGCTCGGCGGCGGTTTTGGCCGCAGGCTCGATGCCGACATGATGGTGCCCGCGGTGCAGGCGGCGAAAGCGGTCGGCAAGCCGGTCAAGGTCATCTACTCGCGCGAAAACGACATGACGATGGATTTCTCGCGACCCATGACCTACCAGAAGATCAAGGCCGGTCTCGACGGCGACGGCAAGCTGGTCGCGATGAGCCACGACGTGGTGTCGGCCTGGCCGACCCAGCGCTGGGGAATCCCCGATTTCCTGACGCCTTCGGTCGACAAGAAGGGCCCGCTCGACTCGTTCACCGTGAACGGTGCGGACTTCTTCTACACCGTGCCCAACCACTATGTGCGCGCCATCAAGAACGAGATGGCGCACAACGCGACGCCATCCGGCCAGCTGCGGTCGGTGGCGCCGGGCTGGACGTTCTGGGCGGTCGAAAGCATGATCGACGAGCTCGCACATCAGGCTGGCAAGGACCCGGCGCAGTTCCGCATCGAGCTGCTCGACGGCAAGGGCGACAACGCCGGCGGGGCGCAACGCCTGCGCAATACGTTGCTTGCCGCGATGGGGCTTGCCGGCTACGGCACCAGGGAGCTGCCGAAGGGCGAGGGCATGGGCGTGGCCTGCGTCTCCTCGCAGGAGCGCAAGACCGCAAGCTGGACCGCCTGCGTGGCCCATGTTGCGGTCGACTCCTCGGGCGGCATCACGGTGAAGAAACTGACGGTGGCGACCGATGTCGGCACCCAGGTGCATCCCGACAACATCCGGGCCCAGGTCGAGGGCGCGGCGCTGTGGGGATTGTCGCTGGCCCTGTATGAGAAAGCAACGCTGGCGAATGGCGGCATCGAGCAGACCAACTTTGACAGCTACACGCCGCTGCGCATGAGCCAGATGCCGGAGGTCGCCGTCGCTGTCATCGCCAATGGCGAGCATGCGACCGGCGTCGGCGAGCCGGCGGTGACCGTGATCGCGCCGGCCATCGGCAATGCGATCTTCAATGCCAGCGGCGCACGCGTGCGCGGCCTGCCGATCACGGCGGAAGCGGTGAAGGCGGCAATGAAGGCCTGATTCGGTCTCTGATTTTGCGAACTGCAAACCGCCGGAGGGTCACCTCCGGCGGTTTTGTTTAAAATTGCGTACATTCGACGGCCGGCTTCGCGGAGGGTTTCGTTAAACTTGTAGGATCGCCAGAAGGTAGAATCTTGAGGATCTCTGTTAAGTGGAACTGAAGGTGTCGTCGGCTAGGTATTGTGCTGATGACCGCCGGCAGCGAGCAGGGGACATGACAGCGACCGCGAAACAATCCTCGACCAGGCGCCATCTGCTGCTTGCGTCGGATCGCAACGACCAGTCGAGTGAACTCGCAAGCATTCTGAGGTCGGTTGGCGACGTCGATATTCTGCCGACCGACGAGATTCCCGACAGGCCTGACGGCCGCTTCTCGGGTGTCGTGGTCGACATCAATCTGCGCTCGCCGCAGAGCGTGCAGCGGGTCCGCAACAAGCTGCGCAACGACGCCTATAACGGCGTGCCGCGGCTGTTCGTTCTGGCCGAAGCGCTGCATCATGCCTCGATGCAGGCGTGGGCGCTGGGTGCGACCGATACGATCGCGCGGCCTTTCGATCCCGAAGACGTGCTGCAGCGGATTCGCGCCGCCTTCCCCGACAGCGAGATCTACGACGCGACCGATCGCGGCAAGATGCTGAATGCGGGCGTGGCGGCCGCGCACGAGGTGATGGTCAGGATTTTCGAGCGTCTTCCGGCCGGCGAAGCGCTGACGATGAACGACGTGATCGCGGCGGAAAAGAAGATCCTCAAGGCGATCAGGCATTGCTCGCTGCGGGAATGGCTGACGGCGGTCGGCTGTCACCATGTCGACACCTACCGGCACTGCCTTTATGTGACCGGCTTTGCGGTCGCGTTCGCCCAGCATCTCGGCATGCGCGAGGACGACCAGCGGCGGCTGGTGCGGTCCGCGCTGCTGCACGATGTCGGCAAGGCGTTCATCGCCCGCGACATTCTGGACAAGCAGGGCAAGCTGACGGTGGAGGAGATCAACGAACTGCGGCAGCATCCCTTGCGCGGACACCAGGCGCTGAAGCAGCAGGGTGGCTTCCCGCTCGAGATGCTCGACGTCGTGCTGCATCACCATGAGTTCCTGGACGGCTCGGGCTACCCGGATGGTTTGCGTGGGGAAAAGATCAGCGACATCGTGCGCCTGATCACGATCGTCGACGTGTATTCGGCGCTGGTCGAGAAGCGGGCGTACCGCCTGCCGTTCAGCCGCGATCGCGCCTTCGCGATCATGGAATCCATGGGCGGCAAGCTCGACCAGCAGCTCCTGCAGGCGTTCCGGCCCGTGGCGATGGGTACGGTCTGATCAGCTGACATCGCGGCCGTCGGGCGAGATATCCCGACCTGCTGCTGCGCATCTGGCGCGGAAGCGCATTGCTTCCGCGCGCGAAGCAGCGTTGCATCCCCTGCCATTTCGGAGACAATGCGACGCAACCGGCGGCGCCCAAACCGCCAGCCGGCGCAGCATTCGTATTCGCGCAAGGAGCCCTCATGGATGCGACGGCCGCCTCGAACGAGGGCCTCGACGTTCCCGCCGATATCGCGGCGACGCTGATTGATCCCACGGCCTATGCCGATGCGCGCATTCACGATGCCTATCGCTGGCTGCGCGCCAACAACCCGCTCGGTGTGGCGCGGCCGGACGGCTACGCGCCGTTCTGGGTCGTCACCAAACACGCGCATATCGCCGCGATCAGCCGCCAGAACCAGCTGTTTCACAATGCCGACCGGCCGACGACGCTGTCGACGATGGCGTTCGAGGAGCGCGTGCGCCAGATCACCGGCGGGTCCAACCTGGTGCGTTCGCTGGTCCAGATGGATGCGCCGGATCATCCGAGATATCGTGCGCTGACGCAGGGCTGGTTCATGCCCGCCAATGTGGCGAAGTTCGAGCCGCGCATCCGGGAGATCGCGCGCGCCACCGTGCAGCGGATGATCGCGAAGGACGGGCGATGCGATTTCGTCGCCGATGTCGCGCTCTTCTATCCGCTGCGTGTCATCATGGAGATCCTCGGCGTGCCGGAGCAGGACGAGCCGCGCATGCTGCGCCTGACGCAGGAGCTGTTCGGTTCGCAGGATCCGGACAAGGCACGGATCAGGGACCTGCTGACGGCGGAGCAGCTCGCCGCGATGTTGCACGCGGTGGTCAGTGATTTTTCCAGCTACTTCCGCGGCATCACCGAGGACCGGCGCCGCCATCCGCGCGACGACCTCGCGACCGTCATCGCCAATGCCAAGATCGATGGCGACTATCTGCCGGAGCACGATGCTGCGAGCTATTACATCATCGTCGCGACCGCGGGCCACGACACCACGTCATCGTCGACCGCAGGCGCCATCTGGGCGCTCGCCGAACATCCCGAGCAGTTCGCGCTGGTGAAGAACGACCCCGAGCTGATCCCGGGCCTGGTCGACGAGGCGATCCGCTGGATGAGCCCGGTCAAGCATTTCATGCGCAGCGCGACCGCCGACACGGAGCTCGGCGGCCGCAGGATAGCGAAAGGCGACTGGCTGATGCTGTGCTATGCCTCGGCCAATCGCGACGAAGACGTGTTCGACGAACCTTGTCGTTTCCGCTGCGACCGCAAGCCGAACCGGCACATCGCGTTCGGCTATGGCGCGCATCTCTGTCTCGGACAATATCTCGCCAGGCTCGAAATGCGCGTCCTGTTCGAGGAGCTGTTGCCGCGGCTGAAATCGATCGCGCTCGATGGCGAGCCCGTCATGACGCAGGCCATCTTCGTCAATGGACCGAAGCGGTTGCCGATCCGGTTCGAGGTGAATTGATTCGTCGTGCCGGGCTAAGGCGCATCCGCTCTTCCTTTGTAGGGTGGGCAAAGGCGCACTTGCGCCGTGCCCACCATCTCACAAACAGTTCAGCCCGGGGCGGTGGGCACGCTTCGCTTTGCCCACCCTACGCAACCGCTACTGATATTACTGCCGCTCCGGCGGCAGCAGCGCCGCAAACGGCCCGTCGGCAGAAACGACGCGGCCGCCGACCATGGTGAGCAGCGACCTCATCTTGCCGATCTCCTTCACCGGTGCCGTCATGTAATCGGCCGTGAGCACGGCGAGGTCGGCGGCCTTGCCGGCCTCCAGCGTGCCGCGCCAGCTGTCGTCATTGGCCATGAAGGCCGGATTTTTGGTGTACATCTCGAGCGCCTGGCGGCGGCTCGGGGCCTCGGCCTCGCCACGCGTCGTGACGCCGCCGATCGTGGTGCCGTCGAGATACCATTGCAGCGACACGAACGGGTTGTAGGACGACACCCGATGCGCATCGGTGCCGCCGGCGACGACCAGCCCGAGTTTGAGCGCGGTTGCGATCCGCGGCATGTCCCGCGCACGCTCTGCGCCGACCTCCTGCTGCAGCCGCTCGCCGCCGAAATAGAGCCCGTCCTGTACGCCCCAGATCAGCCCGAGCGACTTCATCCGCTTCAGATTGTCGTCTGATGCGTTGTAGAGGTGCAGGACAGTCCAGCGCAGCTTTGCGACGAGATAGTCGCGGTTGATGTCCTCGATGACGTCCAAAAGGTCGTGCACCGTGCGGTCGGGATTCCAGTGCAGCTGAATGGTGTAGCCCTTGGCGGCGGCCCAGCGCAGAAGCTCGGCGAGCTTTGCCTTGCCGTCCGGCGCGATGTCGCCGTCGGTCCAGTCGGCCCAGATCAGGATCTCGCCGGGGCCGTTGAAATGCAGCATGTCGTCGCCAAATCCTTGCGGCAGGAGTTGCGTCAGGTTTTGCAGGTCGGCGAGCTCGCTGCCCGGCTTTGGCGCGCAGAGGTGGTAGGCGACGCGCACCGTGAGCTGCTTGTCATGCCACAGCTTGAAGACAGCCTGGTAGCTCGCCGGATACATGCTGACACCGCCGCCATCGACGATGCCGGTGATGCCGAGGGAGTTCATCTCGCGGAAGAATTTCTTGGAGCCCTCGACCTGCTGTGCCAGCGTCGGCTTTGGCAGCTTGTCAAAGATCTTCCCGAGTGCACTGCCGCCGGCAACGATGATTCCGGTCGGCTTGCCGTCGGTGCCGAGTTCCAGCTTGCCGCCCGGGATGACGTCGTCATCGCCATGGATGTTCAATGTCTCCATCGCCCTGGGTGACAACAAGAGCCAGTCATAGAGATGCTGGATATAGACCGGATTTTGCGGCGCGGCCTCCGCGACTTCCTGCGGCGTCGGCCGGCGCTTTTCCGAAAACTGCTCCTCGGTCCAGCCGCCGGCGACGACGATCCAGGATCCGGCCGGCTGTGCCGCCGCGGCCTGGCGGATTTTTTCGAGCGCCTCCTTCAGGCTTGGCACGCCGATCCAGTTGATCTCGGTGCCGAAGGTGAGTGCGGCGCGCACCCCGTGGATATGGCCATCGGTCAGGCCCGGGATCACGGTGCGGCCGCCGAGATCGATCTGCCGGGTGCGGCCGTCGGCGAGCTTCTTGATGGCCTCGGTCGTTCCGGTCGCAAATACCTTGCCGTCCGCGATCGCCAAGGCCTCACGCACCGAAAAATCGGCATCGACCGTCAGCACCTTGCCGTTGAACAGGACGGTATCGACGCCTTGCGCGGAGGCGACGCTCGCTGAGGAGACAAGGGCGAGGGCTGCGAGACCGCAGATCCGTCGCAGAGAGTTTTCTGCGCAAAGCCTGTCAACGAGCATGCCCTTCCTCCGCAGCGATCATTCTTGCTTGAGTGCCGAGCGCAGGTGCAGCTCAGCCACGATAGTCGGCGGCTCCAGTCTTACACAATCCACGGTATCGAAGAAGACGCGGAGACCGCCACGAAAAGCATTGGCAAACGCCAGTGCATCCGGATTGCGCGCGTGCGCAATTCGCGCCCCCAGTGTGCAATGCGGCACCCAGCATCCCGGCCTGTAGTGAGGACGGCAAAGCCCGGGATCGATGGCGGAATGAATCTGATCGTGAATGTCGAGCAAGGTATCTTTGGGCTCGGGATCGGCCCACAGGATCAGCGGCGGTCCGTCGAACGACCGGATCCGGTCGAAGGCGAGTTCAATCGTGGTCCTGCCCTTGGCCACTCTTTCCAGAGTGGCGATTGCCAGCTGTTCGCTGGCGGCAGGCGAGTCATAGATGGCGAAGGTGATGTGCGGCGGATAGTTCAGGGCGCGCATCGACGGAAAATCCTCGAACGCGCTGACCTGATTCCAGAGCGACAGGATTGCGTCCCTTGTTGGATCAAGGCTCTTGAGGGTCAAGGCGAACGGCATGCGTCGTCACCCCAGCAGCTTGCGCAATTCGGCCTTCGCCACCTTCTCCAGTGTCGAGCGCGGCATCTCGTCGACCAGAAAAATTTCGCGCGGCACCTTGAAGTCGGCGAGCGCGTTGCGGCAGCTGGCCATCACACTGTCCTGCAGCCCCTGCGGCGCGCGCGCGACGCCCCCCTGAGGGATGATGAAGACGACGGGCACTTCGTCCAGCATCGGATGCTTCTTGCCGACCACGGCGGCTTCGCGCACGCCGGGCACCAGCGCGACCACCTGCTCGATCTCGGAGGCCGCGACGTTCTCGCCGCCGACCTTCAACATATCCTTGGCGCGGTCGCCGAACTTGATAAAACCGTTTTCGAGCCGGCTGACGCGGTCGCCAGTCATGAAATAGCCGTGCTCATCAAAGCTTTCGCGTGTGGCTTGCTCGTTGTGGAGATATTCCTTGAACAGCGACAGCCCGGGCACGCCCTTGATTGCGAGGTTGCCGGTGCCGCCGATCTCGGTCGGTCGACCGTCATCGTCGGTGATGCGGAGCAGATATTCCGCGGCCGGGCGGCCGATCGACATCGGTGTATTCGGCTGGTCGATCTCGCCGACGATGCCATGGGTGATGGTCTCGGTCATGCCCCACCAGCCGATGATCTTGACGCCGAACGCGGCAAACGTCGGCGGGTCGCAGACTGCCGTGCCCCAGAGACGGAAGCTGTGCTGCCTGGGGACGTCATGCTCCAGCAGGGCCTTCATGCAGAACGGGATGGTCGAGGTCCACGTGCAGCCGTGCGCGAGCGCCACGCTCCAGAAGCGGCTTGCCGAAAAACGTGGTTGGATCACACATGTGCCGCCGACCCAGAGGCTGGCCAGCATGGAATAGGCCAGTGCATTGGTGTGAAACAGCGGCAGATAGGTGTGGTGCACGTCACCTTCATGCAGGTCCTGATGCGCGGCGTTGACCTTGGCGGCCCACAGCGCATTGGCGTGCGTCCACAGCACCGCCTTTGGCCGCGACGTGGTGCCGGAGGTGTATTGCACGCTGCAGGGCGCCATGGGATCAGCCGGCCGACGTGGTCGGTCTGCAGCATCGGCAAACAATTTTGCAAAACTGTCGGTGTCGGGCGGAACTCCGCCTGCAGGCTCGTGTCCGGCATCATGCGCTGTGACCGCAAGCCAGCGCAGGTCCTTGCCGTTGGCCGAGACGATCTCGGCATAGGCCGGCTGCGTAATGGCGGCGACTGCGCCGCAGTGACCGGCAAAATATGCGAGCTCGGCGGCGGCCGAGCGCGTATTCGTCGTCACCGCGACGGCGCCGAGCTCGACACAGGCAAACCAGGCCAGCAGCGCCTCGATGCAATTGTCGAGATGGATCAGGACGCATTCGCCGGGCTTGATCCCTCGCCTCGCGAGGCCTGCCGCGAGCGCGCCGACCCGCTCATGAAATTCGCCGTAGGTCCAGTGGCGCGTCGGCACGTCGAACGGCGCCCAGATCAGGAACGGATGGTCCCGGCGGCTCTCGCTGCGCATCCTCAGCAGCCAGGGCACATCGAGGCCCGCGAACGGTCCGACGACGCCTGACGCTGCGGCTTCGGACGCTTCCCGGAATCTTTGCATGTATCCTCCCGCGTCGGCTTCTGCGGCCGCTCGACGTGTCATTTGGAAGCCTTTTGCCACCAGACGAGGCAAGGAGCAAATCGCGCCGTCTCTTGGTCATCATGGCCGGGCAAGAGCGCGAAGCGTGTCTTCGCGCAGATGTCCCGGCCATCCACGTCCTTGCTGGTCGTGAAAAGGAAGACGTCGATACCCGACCAAGCTCGAGCATGCCGAACGGGAAGGTGAGCACAATGGCAAACGTTAAGAACCGCCATCCTCATACGACGAAATCTCGATCAGGCTGCCGTCGGGGTCGCGGCAATAGACCGAGCGCAGCGTGCCGCGGGCGCCCTGTTTGGCGACCGGGCCCTCCTCG
>Ga0335071_10000413_pt1 | contig 48403 bp, 37 predicted proteins | sample Lox_Sample_15_FD_206724 | JGI IMG/M metagenome (GOLD analysis project Ga0335071, IMG submission 206724) | Soil microbial communities from Loxahatchee National Wildlife Refuge, Florida, United States - Lox_Sample_1.5 | ecosystem: Environmental > Terrestrial > Soil > Wetlands | place: USA... | reverse complement strand
CCGGATTTCCGCCCCGCCCCCGCCGATCCGCATCGATAGCCACACCTCGTCGCCGCGGCGGGTGAACTTGGCGGCATTCTGCAGCAAGTTCAGGACCACCTGGGTCAGCCGGGTCACGTCTGCGTCGGCCCAGGCAGCCTCCTCCGGCACCGAGAGGCGGAAGACGACCCCACGCTCCGAGAGGACGCCGCGCAGGTCCTCGGCCGAGCGCGTCACCACTTCTCGCAGATCGATGCGCCTGCGCTGGAGCGCGATCTTCCCGCGCGTGATGCGGGTCAGGTCGAGGAGGTCGTCGACCAGCCGAGTGAGGTGCTCGGTCTGGCGGCGAAGGATGCGGCGTGCCCGCTGGGCCGGTTCCCCGTTGGGATCCGCATGCTCGAGGATGAAGGCGGCGCTGCGGATGGGCGCGAGCGGGTTTCGCAGCTCGTGCGAGAGCATCCCCAGGAACTCGTCCTTGCGCCGATCCGCCTCGCGGAGCGCTTCCTCGTGCTGCTTGCGCTCGGTGACGTCGCGGGTCGTTCCGGCGATGGTCTCGACCTCGCCGTCCGGCCCGATGACCGGCGTGAAGATGTACTCGTACACACCGAAGATCCCGGTGAGCGGCGCCTTGAAGGGCACCTCACCCTTGATGGGACGCTTGGTTGCGATCACCTGGGCGATCTCCCGCATGTGCATGTCGTGATGCCACTGCTCGTATCCGAGCTGCCGGCAGGTCCTGCCGATGACGTCCCGCAGCTCCATGCCCCAGACCTCGAGCAGCCGGCGGTTGGCGTACAGAAACCGGCCCTGGACGTCGAACAGGTACACGAAATCCGGGGTGGTAGAGGTGACCCCCTCGAACAAACGAACCTGACGCTCGTACCGCTGCACCACCTCCCCCGCTTCCTGCTCGGCCCGCTTGCGCTCGGTGATGTCCTCCACCGCGAGCAGGACCTGCACAGTCCCGGCTTCCGCCTCGGGCAGCTTCGAGGCGGCCAGGCGGACCTCGCGCGAGGGGCCCTTCCCGCCCAGGGTGAGCTCACACGCTTCCGAGCCCGACCCGTGGGCTTGCTCTTGGTCCGCGAGGGCGCTCGCCAGAAGGTCCTCGAAACGAGCGGCGTCGCCGGAGGTGAAGAAGGCGCCCAGCTTCGACCCGACGAGTACCGCTCGCTCCACACCCACGATCCGTGCGCCGGCCAGGTTGACCCGGCGGATCGCACCATCTGGTGCCACCACGAAGAACCCGACGGGCGCAAACTCGAAGAGCTGGTTGGAGCCTGCCAGGGCGGTCTCCAGGGCTGCGTTCGAGCGACGGAGCTCGTCATGCCGAGGCTCGAGCCCTGGCTCGTTCCGCGCCAGACCGGCGGAAGGGCCGGGTCCGGTCGGCTCGAAGCTACAGTGCTGGCCGTCCGCTACCCGAGACGCAACCAGGTCCTCCGGATGCCGCCGCAGACCTTCCGGCTCGTCGTTCTTGGCGCCCACGGTTGCGTTCCCTCGTCGACGTTCTCGACCACTGCCCGGGCCGATGGCCACCCCCCGTCTGCCCTGTGAGACGGACGATTCCGCGCTCCCTCCCAAGGTGGCCCTGCGGATGCCGACCAGCTAGCGGACCCCGCCAGAGCAGGCAGTCGAACAGGGGGCTTCCCGCGACCGTCTTCGATGCCTAGTGCGTCGCTCCCCGAGGCACGCCAGGATCCACCCGGTCTCCTGGCGACGAGGCGGTCGATCGGGCGGGCGATCCTCCGCGGTATGAAACCGCGCCAGCCCTTGCCACCGGGGGCCCGCTCGATGGGGCAATTCAGGCCCTTCCCTCTTTGCCCTAGCCCCCTCGATGGATGTTGCCCAGTTCTTTTCGGCCTCGGTTCCCGCGTCTTCAGGACTTCGCCTGGTCGAGGCGGTGACTGCCGGCTGAGCATCGGCCGTGCCCCGGCGAGTGCACTCGCCCGCGGCCGCAGACCGCTTTCCTGTTTCCCGGCTGGGGCCTTCAATCACCGGGGACCTCGGGGAATGATGGCCCGGGGTGACCTCGGTGGAGCAGACTTCTGGCATCGGCCGCGGCTTCCGGCCCGCCTATCTCGACATGCTCGAAAGTGGCGAGCTCGATGAACGCGCCCGGATCGCCTGGCGCCACCTCGAATGCTGTGACCTCTGCGCCCGAAACTGCCGGGTCAACCGAAGGGAAACCCGGCGAGGCGCGGTGTGCCGCACGGGCGAGCGCGCCCGGGTGAACGGCGTTTCCCCTCACTTCGGGGAGGAAGCGTGCCTGACCGGATGGAAGGGCTCGGGCACCATCTTCTTCTCCGAGTGCAACCTGCGCTGCGTGTACTGCCAGAACTGGGAGCTTTCCTGGGCTGGTGCCGGGCGCGAGAGCGACCCGGATGGCCTCGCCCAGGCGATGCTGTCCCTGCAGCACGCCGGTTGCCACAACGTGAATCTCGTGTCCCCGAGCCACGTGGTGGCCCAGGTGCTCGCCGCCCTCCCCATCGCCGGGCGAGCAGGGTTCCGCCTCCCGCTCGTCTACAACACCGGTGGCTACGACAGTCCGGAGGCGCTTGCGCTCCTCGATGGCGTGGTCGACATCTACATGCCGGACATGAAGTACGCTGACCCGGAGCTTGCCCACCTCTACTCGCACGTGCGCCATTACGTGGCCGCCAACCGTGCCGCCGTCCGCGAGATGCATCGCCAGGTAGGGAACCTGCTCATCGACCCGGACGGGATCGCTCGCCGAGGACTGCTCGTTCGGCACCTGGTCCTGCCCGGTGGACTCTCCGGGACGAGGGACGTGCTGCGCTTCCTCGCGGAGGAGATTTCCCCGGATACCTACGTGAACCTCATGGACCAGTATCGCCCGTGCTTCAAGGCGTCCGAGCACGAGACGCTGGCGAGGAGAGTCGACTCGGCGGAGATTTGCGATGCTCGCCGTGCTGCCCACCGCCTCGGGCTGCGGCGCCTCGAGCCAGCTTGACCGCCCTCGGGAAGCTCCGTGAGAGGGCCGCTCCATTCTCCTCCGGCAGCCGGGCCCCTCCTCGTCCTCACCGACCATGCGGGGGCGGCAGGGAAGAGACAACGCGGCTCTGCTCGAAGCTCACGGCCACCTCGTCGCCCACTGCTCCTGCAGATCCGCTTCTCGGCCGGGGCGTGAGACGACGTTTCGCCTCGCCTGGCTCGTTCCCCCTTTCTTTGGGACCTCTGGCCCGAGCCGAGAGCAGGGCCAGGAAGGCCCCGGATGGCGGAGGCGCTCCGGGTGCCTCGGGAATCCCCGCCACCGCCTCGGCCCGGTGGAGCCGCTCCGGAGCCGCCGACACCCGCGTTGCCTTCCCTTCCGCGGGCCGAGGGCGTGATCATCGCCGTGTTCTGGCCAGCGCGCGGGAGGACGCCATGGAACTCGAAGTCGTCCCCATCCAGAAGCCCGAGGACGTGAACGTCATCATCGGACAATCCCACTTCATCAAGACCGTCGAGGACGTGCACGAGGCACTCGCGGGGAACTCGCCCCACCTTCGCTTCGGGGTAGCCTTCTGCGAGTCCTCCGGGCCGAGGCTGGTACGTCGCTCCGGGAACGACGAGGCCCTGGTCCAGCTTGCCGTCCGGGCAGCGACCGCCATCGCCGCCGGACACGTCCTGGTCGTGTTCCTGCGCGATGGCTTCCCGGTGAACGTCCTCAACGCGCTCAAGGCGGTACCCGAGCTGTGCACCATCTTCTGCGCCACCGCCAACCGGGTGGAGGTGGTCGTCGCCCACACGGACGCGGGCCGCGGCGTGATCGGGATCGTCGACGGCCAGCCGCCGCTCGGTGTCGAGAGTGAGCACGACGTCGAGGAACGCAAGGAGCTGCTGCGGCGATTCGGCTACAAGCTGTAGCCGCCCAGCGTGGCCGATAGTCCCGCTCGCTCAAGAGCCCCGATCAGGCGACCCGCCCGTCGCCCCTCTGGCGGTCGCCCGGCGGCGGGACCAGGCGCGCCGGGCGAAAGGGCCCCCGATCTCTCGGCCGAACGGGTCTCCACGACTGCGGACGGGTCGCTCCTCCCGGCCGATCCCGCGAGTGAGGTGGCGTTCCGCTCCCAGGCCTTCCCCAAAATTACCGGCGGATACGCGGGCCGGTCCGGCGCGGAACGCTCCTCTCGCCATCTCCCAGGCTCACAGCCCGCCGCGGGTACCTTTCCCAGCGCTTCCGGGCTCGGATCCCCAACCGGCGCGCAGCAGGCAGCGCCGCGCGGTGCATACTGTCACGAGTTCCCTAGAGCCCTTCGAGGTACCCATGTCCGCGAAGAAGATCCTGATGCTGGTCGGTGATTTCGTCGAAGACTACGAGGCAATGGTTCCCTTCCAGATCCTGACCATGGTCGGTCACGTGGTCCACACCGTCTGCCCGGGCAAGAAGGCCGGTGACACGGTGAAGACCGCGGTGCACGACTTCGTCGGCGACCAGACCTATGTCGAGCTCCCCGGCCATCGCTTCGCCATCAACGCCACCTTCGAGGAGATCCGGCCCGCCGACTACGATGCCCTGGTGATTCCCGGCGGCCGCGCGCCGGAGTACCTCCGGCTCAACGGCCGGGTCATCGAGACGGTGCAGCACTTCGACAAGGCCAAGAAGCCCATCGCCGCCATTTGCCACGGCCCCCAGATCCTGGCCGCCGCGGGCGTACTGAAGGGCCGGGCCTGCATCTCCTACCCGGCGGTCGGGCCCGAGTGCTCGGCGGCCGGCGCACGCTATGGCGAGGTCAACGCCACGGCCTCCAACGCCCTGACCGACGGGAACCTGGTCACCGCTCCCGCCTGGCCGGCCCATCCGGAGTGGATGAAGCAGTTCCTCAAGGTCCTCGGCTCGCGGATCGAGGCCTAGCGGGTGAGGCGGGACGAGGCCGGCGCGCTTCCCGAGCCCTACCTGCGCTTCCAAGCGGAGGCGTCCGCCTTCCTCCCCCCTGGCGCGGTGGTGGCGGACCCGGTCCGCACTCTGGCCTACGGCACCGACGCGAGCTTCTATCGTCTCGTGCCCCGGCTGGTGGTGCGGACCGCGGACGAGGAGGAGGTGCGCCGTCTCCTGGCGCTGGCGAGCCAGCTGGCCGTCCCGGTCACCTTCCGGGCGGCGGGGACGAGCCTCTCCGGCCAGGCGGTCAGCGACTCGGTGCTCCTCACCCTCTCCGGCGGCTGGCGGCGAGCGAGCATCGGCGCCGGGGGCGGGACCATCACCCTCGAGCCCGGCGTCATCGGCGCGGAAGCCAACGCCTGGCTCGCGCCACACGGTCGGAAGATCGGCCCCGACCCGGCCTCCATCCAAGCCTGCATGATCGGCGGCATCGTCGCCAACAACGCCTCGGGAATGTGCTGCGGGATCTCGCAGAACAGCTACCGGACCCTGGAACGGATGCGGCTCGTCCTGGCCGACGGCACCGTGCTCGACTCCGGCGACCCGGGCTCTCGCGCGGCCTTCGCTGCGAGCCACCGGCATGTCCTGGAAGGCCTGAGCGCGATCCGGGAGGAACTCATCGCCGAGCCGGCGCTGGCGGCGCGGATCCGCCACAAGCACCTCATCAAGAACACCACCGGCTACGGCCTCAACGCCTTCCTCGACTTCGCCGATCCGGTGGAGATCCTGATCCACCTCCTCGTCGGGTCGGAGGGAACGCTGGGGTTCGTCTCCTCGGTCACCCTGCGCACCGTCGAGGATCCCCCGCACCGCGCCAGCGCCCTCCTGCTCTTCCCCGGCCTGGTCGAGGCGGTGCGCGCGGCGCAGGCACTCCAGGGCAGCCCCGCCGCCGCGGCCGAGCTCATGGACCGCGCCTCGCTTCGGGCGGTGGAGGCCAAGCCGGGCATGCCCCCGGTGCTGAGGAGCCTGCCGCCGGGCGCCTGTGCGCTGCTGGTGGAGGTGCAGGCCCCGGACGCGGTCGCCCTTGGTGCGCGGATCGAGGAGATCTCGGGACGGGTGGCCGGCATCGCCGCCCTCGAGCCGCCGCGCTTCACCTCGGTGAAGGCCGAGGCGGACGCGCTGTGGGAGGTGCGGCGAGGGCTCTTCCCGGCGGTCGGAGCCGTGCGCCCGGTCGGCACGACGGTGATCATCGAGGACGTGGCCTTCCCCATCGAGCACCTGGCCGCAGGTGCGGTGGGGCTCCAGGAGCTGCTACAGGCTCATGGCTACCCGGAGGGCATCCTCTTCGGGCACGCGCTCGCCGGGAACCTGCACTTCGTCTTCACCCAGCGCTTCGACGAGCCCTCCGAGGTGGAACGGTACCGCCGTTTCATGGAGGCCGTCTGTGCTCTGGTGGTGGGCCGCTTCGACGGCTCGCTCAAGGCCGAGCACGGAACGGGCCGGAACATGGCCCCCTTCGTGGAACGGGAGTGGGGTGCTCGCGCCTACGAGTTCATGCGCCGGGTGAAGGCCCTCCTCGACCCGAAGGGCGTCCTCAACCCGGGCGTGCTTCTCTCCGACGACTCGATGGCCCACGTCCGGAACCTGAAGCTCCTTCCGGCGGCGAACGATCTCGTCGATCGTTGCACCGAATGCGGCTTCTGCGAACCGCGCTGTCCCTCCCGTTCCCTCTCTCTCACCCCCCGTCAACGGATCGTGCTGTGGCGCGAACGGGCCCGGCTCCTGGCCGTACCCGAGGACGTAGCTCGGCGCCAGCAGCTCGAGAGAGCCTGGAGCTGGCTGGGCGACCAGACCTGCGCCACCGATGGCCTGTGCGCGACCGCCTGCCCGGTCGGCATCGACACGGGGAAGCTCGTCAAGGCGCTTCGGGCGGAAGGCCGCTCGCCCCGGGCGCGCCGCATCGCCGCGGGGCTGGCCCATCACTACGCCGGCGCCGTGACCGGTGCGCGGGTCGCGCTCGGGGCAGCCTCGGCGGCTCGAGCCGTGCTCGGGGCGCGGGGGCTCTCGGCGCTCTCGCGCGGAGCGCGTGCGGCCAGCGGGGGACGGTTGCCACTGTGGAACGCCGCCATGCCCCGAGCCGCGCCGCGGCTCCGCGGAGGCGAGACCATCGAGGGCCAGGGCGGACCCGAGCTCGTCTACCTGCCGTCGTGCGTCGTCCGGAGCATGGGAGGGGCGCCCGGGGACCCGGACGCGCGGGCCGAGTTCGAGGCCATGCTCTCCGTCCTCGGCAAGGCGGGCTGCCGGGTGCACCTCCCGCCGACCCTGGCCTCGCTTTGCTGCGGGCTCACCTTCGAGAGCAAGGGCTTCCCCGATCTCGCGGCCGCCAAGGCCCAGGAACTCGAGGCCGCCCTCCTGGAAGCGTCCGCGGGCGGACGGCTGCCGGTGGTGTGCGAAACGAGCCCTTGCACCTACCACATGCGGCAGCACGTCGATCCCCGGATCCGCGTCTTCGAGCCCGCCGAGTGGATCCACGACCGGCTCCGGGACCGGCTGCGCTTCGAGCGCCGGGCCGGCACGGTGGCCATTCACCTCACCTGCAGTTCAGCCAAGATGCCGGGAGTGGGCGACCGGTTGCGGGCCCTGGCCGAGGCCTGCGCCGAGCGGGTCGTGGCTCCGCCCGTCGGCTGCTGTGGCTTCGCCGGGGACCGCGGCTTCAGCCACCCCGAACTCAATGCCGCCGCCCTGCACGACCTGCGCGCGAGCCTCCCGGCCGAATGCACGGCCGGGTACTCCAATAGCCGAACCTGCCAGATCGGCCTCACCGTGCATGCCGGGATCCCGTACCAGTCGATCGTCCACCTCGTCGATCGCTGCACCGCCGCACGCGACTGACGAACGCCGCACGTCCTCCGCCTCGCCGGGCCCTTTCCACACGGATGTTCGAGATCCCCGTGCGCCGCGCACCACCGGACGGGAGGTTTTCTTCCGGCGAGCCGATCCGCGCGGATTCTTGGAAAGACCGTTGACCCCCCAACGGCACTCGCGGGCGCGCCCCGGGAAGGAACGGCCGGTCGGCCACCTGGCTGGGCTGCGCCTCGAAGGTCTTGGCGAGTTAAACGGAGCAGGGTACCGCACCTCGCACGAGGTGCTCTCCTTCGCGCCGAGCCCGATGAAAGAACTCCTCGAGATCGCGAAGCTCCGGTCCGAGGGGGCGAGGTACCTCGAGGCCATCGCCGAGCAGGATGGCGCCGACTCGATCCTCTTCCGCTGTTGCCGGGAATTGTGGATGAAGCAGGAAGTCGGCGCCGACCTCTCCATCCTCTCCGGCGACTTCCGCAACGCGATCACCCTCCTCGAGCACGGCCTGAACGTCCTCGTCCACGGACCCGACGTGCTGAGGAAGGAAGGGCTCCCGCTGGGCGAGGTCATGAGCCTCCTGGGCTCGGCCTCATGAATCGACTGTCGCGCGGTTGCAGGCAGCGACCGTCGACTCAGCGGAACAGGTCTCGCCGGGCGGACTCCCGGATGGCGATCACCGCGGGGTGGGTCAGCTTCCGCTCGACCGAGATGGCGTAGAAGCGCTGACGCAAGCTCTCTACCCGGCCGACGACCTCCACCTGGTGCCGCCTCCTCAGCTCGGCCTCGAGGATGGTCGGAGCTGCGAAGATGCCGACCCCGTCCTCGCCGAAGGCGTTCATCAAGGCGGGATCGTCGAACTCCCCCACGATGGTCGGGCGAAGGTCCTGCGAGGAGATCCACTGCTCGAGGACCCGCCGGAGGCTCGAGCCATCGCCCGGCACGAGCAGGGGTGCGCCGTCGAGCGATCCGGGGAATCCCGACCGACGGGCGGCAGCAATCTCCTTGCTGGCAAAGAAGCTCGTGCCGCACTCGCCGAGGAGGTGGTTGAACGCCTTCACGGCGATGCCCGGGCCGGCCGGAGCGTCGGACAGGACCACGTCCAGCGCGAACACCGCCAGCTCGGCCAGGAACTCCTCCACCGGACGGTCCTCTCGGCAGATGAGGCGGACGGGCTGTCCCAGGCGAAGCGCCGGCTCGAGCAGCAGCCGGGCGATGGGCTTCGGCAGCGCGTCCGCCACCCCGACCATCAACCGAAGAGGTCGCTGGGGCGCCCGCCCCTTCACCGCCTCCAGGAGCTCGCGCCCGAGCGAGAAGATCTCGTCGGCGTACCCGTAGACGACACGCCCGGTATCGGTGAGGACCAGGTTCCGCCCCTTGCGAGCGAAGAGCTTCTCGCCGAGCGCACCTTCGAGCTGGCGGATCTGCCCGCTGATGGTCGGCTGCGCGAGCCGCAGCTCGGCACTCGCCCGGGCAACGGTTCCCTCCCGGGCCACCCACCAGAAATAGAGCAGGTGGTGGTAGTTCAGCCACTCCATGGGCAGATGGGTGGCGCGGTACCGCTACCGGCGGTCCGCCTCCACCCGCCTCTTTTCAAACCGTACCTGCGGGTTGCCCCTCCCATCGGTCGTGTGTCGAGGCGGCGGGCTTCACGCGATGTTGCTCCCACCTTGGTCGCCTTCGACGCTCCGCTGCGGCCTGGGGGACCTCTCCCCCCCGGCCGGAGCCTCGTACCGGGCGCACCGGTCCTTCCCCGGACCGGGCTTCCACCGGCTGGATCGTCCCGGTTCTGCGGACGCGACATGCGAGGAACGATAATTCGGTTTCCTCGATGGATCTACGTGGACTTAACTCATTGCCGATGGGTTGCGGATCCGGCATGACTGCCGAGCCGAGACGCGGACGGTCTCGTACGGGTGGCCTGGCAGGACAGGGACGAGTGCTCCCCGGCAGGCGTTCGACGCTCGGGCAAGGAGCAGCCAACCGGCATGGAGAGCATCGGTACGCCCATCCTGTGGATCGGCTTCACGCTGTTCGTGCTGGCGATGCTGGCGCTCGACCTCGGCGTCTTTCACCGCAAGGCGCATGAGGTCGGCGTCCGAGAGTCCCTCGCCTGGACGGCCGTCTGGATCTTGCTGGCCCTGGCCTTCAACCTGGGCGTGTATGCCTGGTTCGGCCCGGAGCGGGGGCTCGAGTTCCTCACCGGCTACCTCGTCGAGAAGGCGCTGTCGGTCGACAACATCTTCGTCTTCACCGTCATCTTCCAGACCTTCGCGGTTCCGCCTAGGCTCCAGCACCGGGTGCTGTTCTGGGGGATCCTCGGGGCGCTCGTCATGCGCGCCCTCCTCATCGTGGGCGGCGCCGCCCTGATCCACCGATTCGACTGGCTCCTCTACCTCTTGGGCGCCTTCTTGGTCTTCACCGGGGTGATGCTCCTCATCCGGCGGAGCGCCGAGGTCCACCCCGAACGAAACCCGCTCTTTCGCCTGTTCAGGCGGTTCGTTCCAGCCGTGAGCGACTACCAGGACGGCCGCTTCACGGTGGTCGAGTCGGGCAAGCGACTCGCCACACCGCTCCTCCTCGTGCTCGTGGCCATCGAGGCCACCGACGTCGCCTTCGCCCTCGATTCGGTCCCGGCCATCTTCGCCATCACCACCGACCCCTTCATCGTCTTCTCCTCGAACGTCTTCGCCATCCTCGGGCTGAGAGCGCTCTACTTCGCGCTCGCCGGCATGATGGGCACGTTCCGCCACCTGAAGGTCGGCCTCTCGCTCGTGCTCGTCTTCGTCGGCGCCAAGATGCTCCTGGCCGGGATCTACAAGCTCCCCATCCTGGCATCGCTTGGCGGGGTCGCCCTTCTCCTCGGGGGATCCGTCGTCGCCTCGCTTCGCCGACCGGGGCCGAGGCCCGAGCCGCCCCCCCGTTCGCCATCCCCCCCGGCCCAGGGAGGGCAGCTCACCGGCGAAACGCGCTGACCATCCTCTGCAGCGGCCCGGGCCTTGGGGAGGCCAGCAGCTCGAGCTCCCCGTCGTCGAGCCACGTCCCCCGGCAGGAGGTGCACCGGTCCACGAGGACGCCTCGGTAGTCGATGGTCTCGAGCAGCATTCCGCACTTCGGGCAGCGCATGAAGTGCAGCTCCTGCAACCGCTCGCGCTCAGTGCGTTCCGCCCCTCGTTGGGCTTCCTGGGCTCGTGCCTGTCTGAGCTCCGCCTCTCGACGCGCGAAGTACTCTTCCTCTGATCTGTTCGTCGAACTCGCCATCATCCATCCTCGCTTCGCCGTGAACCCATCCTCTGGCCTTGGCGCTCCGCCGCCGTCCCCGGTGCGCCGCCCGAGGCGGGATCGCCCGAAACCCCGAAGTAGGCGAGGAGCTTCCGTTCCGGCAGGCACATCCCCAGCAGGTGGATGCGGCCGGGCCGCCCTCTCACCACCTGGGCGAGAAGAGCCACCGCCAAAGGCTCGCAGTGCCGTACGCCCCGAAAGTCGATGGTGGCGCCCGCCTCCCGTCCAGCCGACTTGAGCCACCTGCCGATGGCGAGAGCCGCGCTGCAGTCGAACACCTCGGCCATGCTGAAGCGGACGGCTCCCGCCTCCTCCTCCGTGATGCGCACGCCCAAGCCCTCACCTCCTCGCCGCTGCTTCGATGCCCGGCCGCAGCGCGCCCTCAGCGGTGCTCGAGGTTCCGCACCACGCGTCGCAGCTCATCGAGTTCGAACGGCTTGTCGAGGACGGCCGCCCCCAGGCGCCGGGCCTCCTCGTGGACCTCGTCGCTGCCAAAGGCCGTCACCAGCACCACGGGAGTGATGAAGTCGTGCAGCCGTAGCCAGGCCACGACGTCCAGCCCGCTCCGCGCCGGCATGACCATGTCGGTGATGATGATGTCGACGGGCAACCCGAGCCTGGGCCGGATCACCTCGGAACGAACGAGTCTCGCGAATTCCGCGCCGTTCTTGGCCTCGAGGACGACGTAGCCGTCGCGCCGGACCACCGCGCAGATGAGCGCACGCATCTCCGGGTCGTCCTCTGCCACCAGGGCGCGCGGAGCGCTAGCCAGGGCCAGGTCCCAGGACCGCTCCCAGGTAAAGGCCTCGGCCTGGGCTCGCCAGGGTGTCTGCATCGGGGTGGTCGATTGGTTCTGAACGATCATGTGTCCTACCTCCGCTGCCCACCGATGCAGGGGCCGTGCCCGGAGGCGGTGCCGGTGTGGCGCGAGGAACTCGCCCCCCACTCCGTGGCATTTTGGGACCGATGGGGCGAACGGGGACCCCACCCCTCAGGACGGGCTCTCGTCCGGGCCCAAGACGCCGTACCGCTCGAGCTTGCGATAGAGAGTCTTGCGATCGACGCCGAGCGTCCGGGCGGCGAGCGCCTTGTTGCCGCGCATGGCCTCGAGGACCCGCAGGATGTGCGAGCGCTCCAGTTCCTCCAGGGGCAGCAAGGCAGCTGCGTCATCGCGGGTGGACGCCCGCACCGGACGCTGCACCCTCTCGGACAGGTCCTCGACGGTGATCTCCTCGAATCGAGTCAAGGCCACCGCCCGCTCGACGCAGTTCTTCAGCTCACGGACGTTTCCCGGCCAGGAATAGGCGAGGATCTTCTCGGCGGCCGCCGGGGTGAAGGCGGTCACGGGCTTCTCGAACCGGGCGGCGCACCGCTTCAAGAACTCCTGGGCCAAGAGGAGCACGTCTTCCCCCCTGGCACGGAGCGGCGGGAGCGGAAGGTGCACCACGTTGACCCGGTACAGGAGATCCCCGCGAAAGCGGCCCGCTTCCACCTCCTCCTCGAGGTCCCGGCTCGTGGCGCAGACGATCCGGGCCCGGAACGGTACCTCGGCGTCGCTTCCCACCGGCCGGACCTTCCGCTCCTGCAGGGCGCGGAGCAGCTTGGGCTGGAGGGCGAGGGGCATGTCGCCGATCTCGTCCAAGAACAGCGTGCCACCGCTCGCCTGCAGGACGAGCCCCGAGCGCGGCGAGCGTGCGTCCGTGAACGCCCCTCGCACGTGCCCGAAGAGCTCGCTCTCGAGCAGCGACTCCGGGACGGCCGCGCAGTTGACGGCGACGAAGGGCCCGCCCCTCCCGGGAGATCGGTCGTGAAGGGCGCGGGCCACGAGCTCCTTCCCCGTGCCGCTCTCGCCGGTGATGAGCACCGAAACGTCGGTCCCGGCCACCCGCTCGACGAGGTCGTACAGGCGGCGCATCGCCGGGCTCTCCCCGAGAAGAGCCTCGAAGCCTCCTGCCCGGGCGACCCGGCCCCGCAGGCGCCTCAACTCCTCGCGCAGGGCGCGATGCTCGACCGCACGCCGAAGCGCCCGCTCGAGCGCCTCGAGCTCGAAGGGCTTGGTGAGGAAGTCGTAAGCCCCGGCCCGGATGGCACCGATGGCGGTGTCGAGGCTGCCGAAGGCCGTGACCACGACCACGGGGATGTCCGCCCGATTGGCCACGATCCAGCGGCACAGTTCGAGCCCGCCCGTGCCTCCCATCCGGAGATCGGTGACCACCGCGTCGAAGTCCTCGTGGGTGAGGAGGGCCAGCGCCTCGTCAGCACTGGTGCACGAACTCGCCCGCAGCCCTCGATGGCGAAGGCCGGCCTCGACGAGCTCGCACATGGGACGCTCGTCATCGACGAACAGGACCCCGCTCATGGCCGCGCCTCTGCCTTGGGCAGGTAGACCGAGAAGGTACTGCCCCGGCCGGTCCGGCTCTGTGCGGTGATCCATCCTCCATGGTCGCGGACGATCCCGTAGGCGACCGAGAGGCCGAGGCCCGTCCCTTCGCCCACCCCCTTGGTGGTGAAGAACGGCTCGAAGGCGTGGGCCAGGGTGCTCGGGTCCATGCCGTGCCCGGAGTCGTCCACCGACAAGCAGAAGCAGTCGAGCTCCTGGCCGCCCAGGTCCGCGGGGGTGAGGGCCCGCCGGCAGCTCACTCCCACGGTGACCGAGCCGCCCGGGGGTGATGCCTGGATCCCGTTCATCACCAGGTTCGTCACCACCTGCTGCATCAGGCCGTCGTCGATGGCCACGATGGCCTCGGGATCCTGGTGAGTGGCCGAGAGGGCGACGCCGCTCTTCGACGCCAGGTGCGCGAGGAGCTCTACGGTGGCGTCGACGACCACCACGAGGTCGCGCGGCTCCTTGCGAACCGACCGGCGGCGTGCAAAGTCGAGGAGCTGGCGGATGATCGAGCCCATCCGCACCGCCTGCTCGGCGATGATCCGCGCGCTCTCGATCGACGCGAAACCGCTGACCTCCTCCGAGGCGATCATCCGCGCCCGGCCCACCACCACGTTGATGGGGGTCCCGAGCTCGTGGGCGATGCCCGAAGCCAGCTTCCCCACGGTGGTCAGCCGGTCGGCGTGGCGAAGCTGCTCGACCGCGACATGGCGGGCGCTGGCCTCCGCCTGGGCTCGCTCGCCCGCCAGGCGGAGGCGGTCGCACATCGCGTTGATCTCCTCGGCGATGACGGAGAGCTCGTCCCGCTGCTTCAGCCGGACCGGCCCGCCCAAATCGCCGCTGCCGATCCGGCGCGCCTTCTCCACCAAGAGCCGCGTGGGCCGGCCCACGAACACGAACCCGAGCACGGCCGCCAGGATGCTGGAGAGCACCACGTAGCTCGCGGCAATGCCCACCGCCCCCTCGATGGTCGTTCGAAGGTACTCGTTCCGGCCGGCCAGCGATTCCTCGATCTCGATGGCACCGTGACGACCGATGGGCGTCGTCACCGGTAGGTAGGTGAAGAGCACCCCCGGGCCGTACCCCTCTCCCCGCAAGGTGAAGAAGGCGGGTTCGTCGCCATGGGTAGGCAAGGATTCCGGCGAGACGACCCTCGGGGCCTCCTCGGCGCCGCGGGAGTCGAGCCACACCCAGCGAATGCCCATCTTCTCTTGCTTGGCGGCCTCCTCCCGAACGAAGGAAAGCGCCGCCTCTTCGCCTTCGGCACGCCACAGCTCCCGCACCGCCAGGCGAACCGATCGCCCGAGCTCGAAGGCGTCCTCGCGCATGTCCGAGTCGAAGAGCGCGATCTCCCGCCGGATCTCGAGCGCCGCGCTCGCCGCCACGATGAGCAGGTTGCCGGCGACGAGCGCCAGAAGGAACTTCCTCGTCAATTGCATCGCCGCCGCTCCTCGATGACCAGGTATCCCTCCTCGACCCGGCGTCCCGCGCGCCCGGCGCCCCGCACCCGCGGCCCCTCGCGCCCCTCAGCGGAACAGATCGACTGGCAATACCGGAGCGCCCGAGTTGTGGCCGCCGACGATGAGCACCTCGCCGGTGCGCAGCATCGTGGCGGTGGCGCGCTGACGCCAATCCGAACCCTCGGGTCCGCTGGCCGAGGCCCCGCTGCCGGGATCGAAGATCTCGGTCGTGGCCACCGGGGAGTCGTACCGGTCCCACCCGCCCGCAAGGAGCACGGTGCGGTCCAGGAGCTCTGCCACCGCCGCGAAGGAACGGCCCTCGAGGGTCGCCCCCGCCGGCGAGAACTCGCCGGTCGTCGGATCCCAAGACTCGGCCAGGGTGACCTGGTCGGAGGGCACCCCGAGATCCTCGGTGGTGGTACCGCCGAGCACGAGCACCTGACCCCCGGGAAGACGTATGGCCGCGTGGCCGAAGCGGCTCACCCGCAGCGAGCCGGTGGCGGCGAACCGACCGGTGGCAGGGTCGTAGATCTCCGCCGTGCCCAGCGAGGCATAGAGGCAGCTCGTCTCGCAGTTGTTGTCCCGCCCGCCCACGAGGAGGACGCGGCCGTCGTCGAGAAGCGTGGCGCTGTGCTGCCACCGGCCGAAGGCGGCCACCATCCTCGGGCCCTCGACGAAGGTGTTCGAGGCCGGGCGGTAGATCTCGGTGTTCGGGCTTGCCCCGAATCCTGAGCCGCGCAGCTGCAGCCCGCCGGCCACGAACACGCTGCCGTCGGGGAGCACGGTGAAAGTCGCATGGCGGCGCGGGTAGACCATCTCCGGGCCCGGGGAGAACGCCTCCGAGGCCGGATCCCAGATCTCGCTCGAGCGCAGCACGGGATCGAAGCCGGTTCCCGTGGACCCGGGATCCCAGCCACCCGCGACGAGGACCCGCCCCCCGGGAATGGGGGCAGCTCCGTGAGCGATGCGCGGGACAGCGAGACTGCCCGCCGGAACGAACGATCTGTCCCCGGGGAGGTAGCGATCGGCCCCGGCCACGGCTCCTCCCCATCCAAGGCCCCCGACCACCAGAACGGTCCCGTCCTCCAGGATCGTGGCCGTGTGGCGATCGCGAGGGCTGGAGCCATCGGCCACACGCTGCATCCTGCGCGCGTATCCGGTGACGGTCACCGAAGCCTGGGCCCACTTTCCGGGCTCGTCCGCGCTCGCTGCCCGTACGTGGAACGCCCCGGGGGTGCGGGGAGCCACGTATCGTCCGTCGGCGAACACCGATCCGCCGGCAGGTCCCTCGACCACGGTCCAGATCACGCCTCCTCCGCCACCGACCAGGGCCGCGAAGCGCGTCTCGCCACCCACCAGGACCGATGCCGAGGCTGGACTCACGAGGACCGCCGGATTCTCCGAGGCGCCCCCCCCTCCACAGCCCGTGACAAAGGCCAGGAGCAGATACGCCGGCGCGCGCGCCCTGAGGAGCATGGAAACCAGGTTCACGGTACCTCCCAGGATGTCCTCCCCCTCGGATCGACGAGGAGACCGCCGCCAAGCAGCGCCTCGAGGACGCCCGCTCCCTGCACCACCTACGGGTACGGTGGGCCCGAAGCCCTGGTTCGCCCCCTAGGCAGCGTCACCATCCCGCCCGCCTGGCGGATGCGGCGGCTCCCCCGTGCTCGAGGCCGCAGCTGGCCCCATCGACTCGACCGAAGCCGCCTCGCCGCGGAGTGCGCGGAGCTGGATGCGCGCCGCGCGCGCCAGGACCCCCGTCACGAGGCCTGCTGCGAGCGGGGTGCTCGCCGCGATCCGCGGCGCCAACCGGTCCGTGTTCCGAAACGTGCTCGGCATGGTGAGCACGACGAGCATGAACGAGCACACGCTCAGCAGCGTGAGCCAGGTTGCTCGGTTGGCGATTCGCGCATCCTGGTCCACACCCTCGGCCCCCTGATCATTTCGCTCGCTGACCATGCCGGGCGATCTAGCAACTCCTCGGCGACGAGACTCTAAGGAAATTCGTCGAGGATCCTTTGGGCTGACCTATCGATCCCCCTCCCCGCCCGGGAGTGGCGGGCGATCGGGCCAGGACCGGTGTACAGTCGTTTACTCACCGTGCTCGCCGTCGCTCACTCGATGCGAGCGCCGCAATGCCACTCGGCCCCAGGGCCGCGTCCCCCGCTCCTCGGAGGCGCGCCCTCACCCGGAAATGACGGAAACACCGGGCCCAGCGCCGGGCGCGAAACGAAGCGCGAGCCTTCGAGGGAAGGAGTTCAGGAACCACGCCGTACGTCCGCGCCCGGCCCGGCCAGACTAGCCGAAAAGCGGGCTTACTAAAACGTTTCGTGGTTGGGGAGGGTCGCCCCAGGTCCCTTTGGCCCGCGCTCCCGAAGACGCATCGCACAAGAGGCGGGACCGGCTGCTCGCGACCACGTTCATGCGCTCGCGCTGCCCCTGCCCGCTGCCCCGATGGAACAGTTGTCCCGGGCGGGTGACCTCGCCGCGCCCAGGCAAAAGGTCTGCCCGGCTGCAAACTCCCGCGCCGCCCGCCAGCGTCTCTCCGTCGCAGGCGCGCTCAAACCCGCTCTCGTTCTACGAGGGCGTCTGCAACGGGGGTGGCCGTTCAGGCGGAGACGTGCTCGGCGTCGCCCCGGTCGGGCTGCGCGGACAACGCTGACGCATCGAGGGCCTCGGCTCGCGAACGCAGCGTCCGAAGCGAGAACGAGAAGGTGCTTCCGATGCCGACACGGCTCTCGACCCAGATCCGCCCTCCGTGGGCCTCCACGATCCCCTTGGCGATCGAAAGGCCCAGACCCACTCCGGGCTCGGTGCGCTGCCGCGCCTGCCAGTACCTGTCGAAGACGTGTGGCATCTGCTCGGCGTCGATCCCGCAGCCGTGGTCCGCCACCCAGAAGACGACCTCTTCGCCGCGGGGCTCGATGCCGACCTCCACCGTGGCCCCGGAGGGCGAGAACTTCAGCGCGTTATCGACCAGGTTGGCGAAGACGCGATGGATGCGCTCGCGCTCGCAGGCCACCTCGACGGTGCCGCGCGCGACGGCGACGAGCTGCACGCTCCGCTCCTGAGCGAGCGGCCGCAGGGCGTCCAGCGCCTCGCGAACCAGCATCTCCCCGTCGACCGGCTCGAGCCGCATCTGGATCCGACCGGCTTCCATCCGCGCCAGCTCCAAGAGGTCGTTCACGAGGCCGCTGGCGCGATGGGCGGCCCGCCGGATGGCCCCCACCCGCTTCAGGGCCTCGTCCCGGCCCCTGGACGCGGCCAGGCCTTCGAGGAACCGAGCCAGGTGGTGTGTCCCGAGAAGCACGGTGGAGAGCGGGTTGCGCAGATCGTGGGAGACGACTGCCAGAACGTCCTCACGTGCCTGCAGAGCCTCTCTCAGCTCCTCGTTCAGCCGGGCCCGGTCCAGCTCAGCATGGCGCGCCCGGATCAGCGCCCGCACCGTGGCGAGGAGCACGTCCGGGTTTATCGGCTCGGCCAGGTAGGCGTCGGCGCCGCTCTCCAGGCCGAGCACGTGGTCGAGCGGTTCCACGAAGGTCGCCGAGAGATGGATGACGGGAATGGCCGCGGTCGTCGGATCGGCCTTGATGCGGCGACAGACCTCCCGCCCGTTCATGCCCGGCAGCTGCACGTCCAGGACCACGAGGTCGGTGCGCAGCCGGACCTTCTCGAGCGCCTCCTCGCCGTTCTGCGCGAGGGCCACCTGGAAACCACCGCGCTCCAGGGTCCTGCGCACCGCATAGCGGGTGGCCTCGTCATCATCCACGCACAGCACCGTTCCACCCTGCTCACCCATGGACGCCTCCTGCCCTTAGCCCCACCTGGGATAGCCTGTGCTTCATCTCGCCGGCGCGAACCAGCGCCTCGCGGAGCTGCTTCAACGCGACGGCCCGCGAAGGGGTCTCCTTGGAGAGAACCGCCAAGGCTTGCCGCCGCAAGCTCTCCTGCTCGCCCTCCGAGAGCCGCCGCCCGGTGACGACCACCAGCGGAAGATCGTGCGTGGCCGGGTCTGCCCGCAAGCGCTCCAGCACCTCCTCGCCGCAAAGGCCGGGCATGGCCAGGTCCACCAGGACCGCAAACGGCCGCTCCCTCCTCGCGCGCTCGATCCCCTCCCCCCCGCCCGAGGCCTCGATGGCCTCGAAGCGGGTCTCGGCCAGCAGCCCGCGAAGGAGGTAACGCGCCGGCTCCTCGTCGTCGATGAGGAGCACCCGGTCGCGCGGGATCGCGCGGACGGCGGCCTCGAGCTGCCCCACGAGCCACCTGCGGTCCACCGGCTTCTCGAAGAAGCCGTCGGCCCCCAGCGCCCGCGCCTTGTGCTCGTTGCCGACCAACGTCACGAGCAGGACGGGGATGGTCCTCGTCTCGGCAGCGCCCTTCAGCTCGGAGAGGAAAGCCCACGAGCTCTCGTTCCCCAACAGAACGTCGAGGACGATGGCGACCGGCCGGAAGTGCTGCAGGGCCCTTCGTGCCTCGGCGATCGTCGGGGCGGGGATGGGCTGGAAGGGCGTTCCCTTGAGGTACTTGTCGTAGATGAAGACGGTCTCCTGGTTGTCCTCCACCACCAAGACCGGGAAGCGGGTGGGATCGACGAGGCGCGTGACCTCCGGGACGAAGGACACCTCCTCCGGTCCGCGGTAGGCGATGGGGATCTCGGCCCGGAAGGTGGAGCCGACGCCGGGCTCGCTCTCCACCGAGATGCGCCCGCCCAAGAGCTCGCACAGCTTCTTGGAGAGCGGCAGGCCCAGGCCCGTTCCCTTCACCCGGCGCTGGAGCGGCGAGTCGAGCTGCACGTACTCCTCGAAGATGCGGGGCAGGTCCTCGGCGGCGATGCCGATCCCGGTGTCGGAGACGGTGAACACGACTGCCTCGCCCAGGCAACGGGCCGCGACGCGCACCTCTCCGTGCTCGGTGAACTTGAGCGCGTTGGAGATGAAGTTGCGCAGGATCTGGGAAACCTTGGACTCGTCGGTGGCGAGCAGGGGGATCCCCTCCGGCTCCTCTACCACCAGGGACACCGCGCTGTTGACCAAGAGCGGCCGAAGCATGCCCCGGAGCGCGCCAAAGAGCTTGCGGACGTCGAACTCGGCGGCGTGAACGGTGATCTTGCCGGCCTCGACCCGCGACAGGTCCAGCAGGTCGTTGACCAGGTCGGAGAGCCCGTCGGCCGCCTTCTGGATGAACCCGACCTGGGTGCGCTGCTCCGAGCCGAGTTCCCCGTCCATGCCGTCGAGAAGGAGCCGGCAGAAGGAGAGAATGGTGTTCACCGGCGTGCGGAACTCGTGGCTCATGTTGGAGAGGAAGCGCGACTTGAGCTCCGAGGCGCGCCGCAGGTAGTCCGCCCGCTCGTCCAGCTCGGCATAGAGCGCCACGACTCCCCGGTTCGTGTCTTCCAGTTCCCGGTTGAGCGCGGCCAGCTCCTCCTGCCGGGCGCGGAGCTCATCGAGCGTCCGGAGCAGCTCCCGATTCTGCTGCTGCAGCTCCTCCACCGGATCGAGTCGCAGCCCCGCCACCTGCTCCAGCGCCTTACCTAACTCCGCGGCCTTGAGCCGGGGGGCGCCGCCCGGAAGGTGCTTTCGCAGCTCCACGCGGGTCCCCTCGGGCCCGGTCTCGACGTGGAACCCGTCCATCAAGCGCTGCGCCCCGATGAGACCCAGGCCCATGCCGGTGGGCGAGCGGTACCGCCCCGAGAGGACCAGATCGAGGTTGGCGATTCCTCTGCCCCGGTCGCGCACCAGGATGCGCAGCTCGGGCGGAGGCCCGTTGTCGAGATCGAACTCCACGCAGCCACCGCGCGCATACTGGAAGGCGTTTCGGGCCAGCTCCGAGACGGCAGTGGCGATGCGGACCTGCTCTGAACCGCCAAACCCGGTGAGGCGGGCGATCTCCCGGGACCGCTGACGGGCCACCACGATGTCGGGCTCGCGGCGGATCTCCACCGACCCCAGCTTCGCCGTGGCGCGGGGACGCGGGGGCGTCACTTGGGCGCCTCCACCTCGCGGGCGACGAGCACCGTGACGTCGTCCTTCCCCCGGCGATGATCTCGGTAGAGAAGCCCGGCCGCCAGGCCGGGCAGGCGCGTCGCCACCCCCGGGTACTGATCGAGCCCCCAACGTGTGGCCAGCCCATCGGTGTGCATGACCAGAAGGGCGTGCGCCGGCCACGGGTACTCGAACTCCCTGACGGTCCGGGCCTCGTGTCCAGCGGTGCCAGGCAAGGAGACGAGGAGTCGGCTCTGTCCCCTGTCCTCGATCCGGGCGGTGACGTTGCCCAGCCCAGCGAACCGAACCCGGTGCCGGCCGGGGACCACCTCGGTCACCGCCAGGGCCGCTCCACGCGTGGGGCGGAGGGCGGCGTGGGCGGCAGTCAGTATCTCCCCGGGGCTCCTTCGCCACTCGCCGACCAGGATGCCTTCGGCCAGTCGAGCGGCAGCGGCAGCCTGTGGACCGTGACCGATCCCGTCCGCAACCATCGCGAGCAGACGCCCCTCTCCGGCCACGACCGCCCAGCCATCGCCGCGGACCATCTCTCCCGGGTATGGGACCGACACCGCGCCCACCTCGAGGGCCTGCCGCAGCGGTGGTTCACCCGCCCACAGACGGGAGAGGAGCGCCGTGCCCTGGCGCGGCCGCGAGAACAGATCGAACCCGGCCGAGAGACGGGCAATGGCCCCCAGCCCCTCGCCCGCCGACCCGACGCTGGAGTACCCGTCCTGCAGGCACTGCTGCAGGTCGCCCATTCCCGTGCCATGGTCGAGCGCATGGATGTCGAGCCCGGTCGTTCCCCCCTCGGCCACGATGCAGGTGACGAGGACCTCGCCCCCGCCGCCGTGCCGGACCAGGTTCCGGGCCGCCTCGGTGACCACGATGGCCACCCGTCCGCAGCCCACCTCGTCGAACCCGGACACGCGGGCCAGCGTCACCGCGGCGCGCCTGGCCTCGCCCACCCCGCTCTCCTCTTCGACGCGGAAAACGCGTGCCTCGCCGGAGCGCATCATCGCCACCTCGCCACGGTGATGCGGGTGCCCTCGCCGGGCGCGGTCTTGATCTCGAAGTCGTTGACCAACCGCTTCGCGCCGCCCAGGCCGAGGCCCAGCCCGTTGCCGGTGGTATAGCCGTCGCGCAGGGCCAGGGGCACGTCGGGAATCCCGGGCCCGCGGTCCTCGAACACGAGTCGCAGCCCGCGCCGGGTTCCGTTCTCCACCGCCTCGAGCCGCACCTCACCGCCGCCACCGTACTGGACGGCGTTGCGGGCCAGCTCGCTGGCGGCCGTGACGAGCTTGGTCTGCTCCACCAGGCTGAAGGCCAGGTCCACCGCCCAGCGACGGACCTCCTGCCGGACGACGACCACGTCCTGCTCCGAGCTCAGCGCCAGGACGCGCTGCTTGTGGACCACCATGCGCCCCCCCGCTACCCCGGCGCCGCCGGCATCTCGGCGCGGCTCGCTCGCAGGAGGTGCATGCCCTGATCGACGTCCAGAGCGGTCCGGATGCCGGGCAGGGAAAGGCCCAGCTCGACCAGGGTGATGGCCACCGCCGGGCGCATCCCCACGACCACGGTGGCGGCGTCGAGCAGCGACGCCACCCGGGCAATGTAGGAGAGCATTCGCCCCACGAAGGAGTCCACGATGTCGAGCGCGGAGATGTCGATGAGGACGCCGCGGGCGCCGGTCTCCACCACCCGGGTGGTGAGCCGGTCCTGCAGGTCGAGCGCCAGGGTGTCGTGCATGTCCACCTGGATGGTGACGAGCAGGAACTCGCCCATGCGCAGGATGGGAATGTGCTCGGCCATGGCCATGTCTCACCGGTGGATCGCGCCCGCGACCGTGGTTCCCAGTCGCTGCAGCGCCAGCTGGAAGGCGTCGGCCAGGCTGGCCTTGGTGGCCACGTTGCCGAGATCCACCTGCAGATGGACGATGGTCTGGGCGATCTGCGGCCGGATCCCGGAGATGATGCACTCCGCGCCCATGAGCCTCGCAGCGGTCACCGTCTTCATGAGGTGCTGGGCGACGAGCGTGTCCACGGTCGGCACGCCGGTGATGTCGATGATGGCGATGCGTGAGCCGGTCTCGACGATCTTCTCCAGCAGCGTCTCCATCACCACCTGGGTCCGGTTCGAATCCAAGGTGCCGATCATGGGCAGCGCCAGGATGCCGTCCCAGAGCTTCACCACGGGAGTGGAGAGCTCCAGCATTTCCTCTTGCTGGCGGGCGATCACCTCCTCGCGCGTCTTCTGGTAGGCCTCGGTGGTGTAGAGCCCGAGCTTGTCGAGGAGCAGGGTCGCGCTCCACAGCTCGTCGAAGAGATGGGAGTTGGCGTTCTCGTCACGGAGCCGCTCGAAGAGCGGCCGCTTGAACGAGAAGACGAAGGTGGCCGTCTCGCTGGGCGTGAAGCCCTGAAGGCCGCGAGAGCGCGAGACCTCGGCCAGGAACTCGCGCATCTCCTGCCACTCCGGGCCCTCCATGTCGTTCGCGCCCGAGCCACGGGCCGCCTGGACGAGGAGCCGCAAGAACTCGCGCCCTTGCTGCCGCAGCTCTTCCTCCGGGATGCGGCCTCCCCGTCCCATGCTGGCGGAATGATCCGCCATCCACTCCACCAGCAGCTCGCCCTCGTGTCTCTCGAGCACCCGCGCGAGCGTGTTCTCCGGCGGCATCGATGGGTTCTCTGCGAAGCCGGTTGCCATGCTCATTTGCACGCTTCCTCCCGCTGGCTTTGGACCGAGCGTTCTAAGGACGAGTGCTGCGCGGGACCGCTCCCACCGGGGCCGAATGACGAGCGGTACCCGCAAAGAGAGGTGCCGGACATGCGGTGGAGCAGCGGCTCGAGCGAGAGCTGATTCTCCCACGAGGGTAGCGGACGCTTGGAGCAGCATCGATCGCTCGGGTCATCGCCCATGCCTCGAGCATTCGAACGTACGCCTCGCGGACAGGCACCAAGGGGGCCTCGCGGCGCGCGGCTCGGATCCTCGCTCCGGATCACACGCCCGCGACGAGGATCATCGTCTCGAGATGCGGTAGGCGGACGAACGAGCCCACGGCGCATCACCTCAACCGATTCCGTGAGACCCCGCAGAGGCGGTGCTGGCGGAAGCCGAAGGGGCCCAAGCCGCAATCCAGATCGAGAGCGATACCTCATGGCTTGGCTGTGAGACCCACGGCCCGGCCGGTCCAGGAACGCGCTGATCCTCGCGCAGGGCTGCGTGGCCGCTTCGGGCATGCCATCGGTGCCCCGTGGGGGCTGGAACAGTCGGTCGGGAACCCGCCGGCTAGTCACACGCCTTTGTTGGGCGCGCACGGCTGCCCGCGAAGCCCAGGTGTCCCGTTCGTGGTGAAGGGCGATCCCGCCGAGCGCACGCCATCCGAGACGTTCCTCGCCCGGTTATCGGCCGGTTTCATTCGCCGGGAGTGTTGACCCCTTCGCGACCCCTAGTGGCCGTCCGTGATGCTGCCCGTCGTTGCGGGGCCCGCCGCGTGCTCGGGAGAGGTCCAGCCCGGCCAGCGGGCCTCGGGCTCTCGTCACGGAGCCACCGGCCGACGGAAGCCACGAGGCCAGGCTCGCACCTTTGCGCTGGGGCCCGGCACCTCGAAGCCCGCGCCGATGCTCCTGCACTCCCTCGACGTCTTCCCGCATCCTCCCAGCTTTCGCCGCCCGGCCCGTCATCGAACGGCTCGCGAGACATTGAACGCCTTGGCGCGGCAGCCGGACCACCGAGTGGTCTCACTCGCCGCCTCGTTTCCCAACCAAACGGGCAGGCGCTCGGCCTCCTGGATTGGCCCTCGCCAAATTCGGCTCGCCCCTCGCGAAAGAGAGGAAAGCGTCCAGGACAGCAGTTTGCCCCCTGACCTGCCGTCGCGCGCGCCTCGCGCCTCCTGACCACCCTCGTCTTCCGGCCGAACTTCTGTCGTTTTTCGATTTGACTTGGCGCGTCCAAGCCTGCCCGGATTTCGGGCATGTGCGCGAGAGCCGCTCAGTCGGCACGGACGAGCACGCTGTTGGACGAATGGTCCCTTGTCAGGTGCCCCGCACGGGCTATACCTTCCCTCCCAACCCAGTCGAGCAGAGGAACCAAAAATGAGAATGTTGAGAGGGGTCTTTGTCCTGTCGCTCGCGTTGGCGGCGGCGGGTGCACGGGCGCGAACCTTCGAGGAGATCAAGGCCGACGGCAAGATCGTCGTCGCCAGCGAGGGCGCCTTCCCCCCCTTCAACTACTTCCAGGGGCCCAAGCTCTCCGGCTTCGAGATCGACATCGCCGAGGAGCTGGCCAAGCGGATGGGCGTCCGGATCGAGTGGAAGGCGCTCTCCTTCGACGCCCTCCTCGCCGGTCTGCGGCAGGACCGCTGGGACCTCGTCATCGCCTCCTTCGGGATCACGCCGGAGCGTTCCAAGGCCGTCACCTTCACGAACCCGCACTACTGCTCGGGCGGGGTGATCGTGGCCAAGGACCCGGCCGTGAAGTCGGTGGCCGATCTCAAGGGCAAGGTGGTGGCCGTCCAGACCGGCACCACCTACCTCGAGAACGTCCAGAAGCTCGAAGGGCTCAAGGAAGTGAAGAACTACCCCAAGGACACCGACGCCCATGCGGCCCTGGTGGCCGGCCGGGTCGACGCCTGGGTCACCGACAAGTTCGTGGCCAAGGACGCGCTGCAGGCGGACCCCAAGGCCGGGCTGCACCTCGGCGACTTCGTCTTCGTGGAGCGGATCGCCTCGGCCATCAAGAAGGGGAACGCCTCGCTCGAGGCGGCGGTGGACAAGGCCCTGGCCGAGATCCTCGCCGACGGAACCTACGAGGCCATCTCCCGGAAGTACTTCGGCGAGGACATCCGCTGCCGGTGAGCGGCTCCACCTCGGCCGCCCTCCGGGCGTCCCCATGAACGGCCTTCTCGCTGTCTGGCCCCGGGAGTGGTCCCGGGAGCGGCGGAGCACCGCCACCATCGCCGTGGCCAGCCTGGCGTTGCTCCTCTTCCTGTGGGTGCTGGGGCGGCTGCTCTCGCTCCTGCCCGACCCGGTCCACACCTGGGCGGGCGAGTTCGCCAAGGGGACGGTGGTCACCCTGGAGCTGACCATCGCCTCGGGGCTGCTCGGGATGGTGATGGGAGTGCTGGCGGCCGTGGCCAAGATGTCCCGCATCTGGCCGGTCCGCCTGGTGGCGGAGTTCTACATCTGGGTGCTTCGGGGCACGCCGCTCCTCGTCCAGATCCTCTTCGTCTACTTCGCCCTCCCCTCCCGGCTGTCGCTCACCGAGTTCCACTCGGCGGTCCTGGCGCTCGGGCTCAACGTCGGCGCCTACAACGCCGAGGCCATCCGGGCCGGCATCCAAGCCGTGCCCAAGGGGCAGACCGAGGCGGCTCGCTCCCTGGGACTGAAGCCACTCCAGACCTTCCGTCACGTGGTCTTCCCCCAGGGGATGAAGATCGCCCTTCCCCCTCTCGTGAACAACATCGTCGCCCTGCTCAAGGACTCGTCGCTGGCCTACTCCATCGGCGTCCTCGAGCTGGCCAATGCCGGCAACCGGGCCAATGCCCAGACCTTCCTCCCCATCCCGCTCTTCACCACCACCGCCGCCATCTACCTCGTGCTCACCACGGTGATGACCCAGATCTCCGGGGCCATCGAGCACCAGCTGGACGTCGAAGGGAGGGCGGTCTAGGTGTCGCGCGTCCACCCCGTCACCGGCGTGCGCCAGGAGCCGTTCATCCTGGCCGAGCAGGTCAACAAGCACTTCGGCAAGGCCCACGTGCTGCGCGACGTGAGCACCCGGTTCTATGCCGGCGAGGTGGCGGTGATCGTCGGGGCCTCCGGGTCGGGCAAGTCGACCTTCCTCCGCACCCTCAACCGGCTGGAGAAGCACGACTCCGGCCGGATCGTCGTGGACGGCATCGAGCTGAACGACGACGTGAAGCACCTCGATGCCATCCGGCGCGAGGTGGGGATGGTCTTCCAGCAGTTCAACCTCTTCCCCCACCTCACCGCGCTCGAGAACGTCACCCTGGCCCCGCGCAAGGTGCGCAAGGTCGCCTCGGCCGAGGCCCGGAGGGCGGCGCTCGAGCTCCTCGAGCGGGTCGGGCTCTCGGAGCACGCCCACAAGCACCCGCACCAGCTCTCCGGCGGCCAGCAACAGCGGGTGGCCATCGCCCGATCGCTGGCCATGCAACCGAAGATGATGCTCTTCGACGAGCCCACCAGCGCCCTCGACCCCGAGATGATCAAGGAGGTCCTCGACGTCATGAAGGACCTGGCTGCCTCGGGGATGACCATGGTCGTGGTCACCCACGAGATGAGCTTCGCCCGCGAGGTGGGGGACCGGATCCTCTTCTTCGACGAGGGGCGCCTCGAGCAGGAGGCCTCGCCCGAGGACTTCTTCGACCGGCAGGAGAACGACCGCATCCGGGCCTTCCTGGGGCACATCGTCCACTAGGCAGCCCGCTGACACCCATCGCCCCGGCGCCGTGGGCGTTCACGAGGAGAGACCACAATGACGCGGAGTCGAATGCTTTTGACCCTGACCGCCCTGGTGGCCCTGGCCGTCGCCCTACCCGGCCGGCCGGATGACGCCCAGGAAATCGAGGCGCTCCGCGCCGAGGTGAAGCGCCTCTCCCAGGAGGTCGAGGCGCTCAAGAAGCCGGCCGAGGCCCCCAAGCCGGCCGAGCCCACCCCGGAAGCGGCCAAGGTCGCCGAGCGGCTCGACCTCCTCGAGGTGAAGCAGGAGGACGCGGTGGTGAAGGGCGACATCCCCGGCTCGTTCCGCATCCCCGGCACCGACGTCTCCCTCCACCTCTACGGCTTCGCCGAGCTGGACTGGGTCCACGCCTTCAAGGGCGACAACTCGGATAGCGACTACTCCACCTTCGCCCCCTACCTCCCCTTGAACGGCTCGCCCGAGGCGGAGCGGACCAACCGCGACTACCTCACCGTGCGGGAGTCGCGCATCGGCCTCGATTCGGGCATGCCCACCCGCTTCGGCGTCCTCTCGGCCAAGTTCGAGGGGGACTTCAACAACGAGCCGCGCACCGGCGGCACCTCCCAGTACGGCGACGTCCGCAACGTCTATACCCAGCAGGCCACGAACAGCTACGGATTCCGGGTCCGCCACGCCTACGGCCAGTTCGGCGGCCTGCTGGTGGGACAGACCTGGTCCACCTTCATGGACGTGGACAACTTCCCGGAAACCGTCGACTACAACGGCCCGCTGGGCGCGACCTTCATCCGCCAGCCGCAGATCCGCTTCGCCTACCCGACCCTCAAGGCCGGGACCTTCACCGCCGCCATCGAGAACTCCTCCTCCTACGTGCTCGACGAGACCGGCACGGCCATGGCGGTGAGCGCCTCGCGCCTTCCCGACCTCGTCGTTCGCTGGGACCGCGGCTTCGACTGGGGCGCGCTCTCCGCCCGGGCCGTCACCCAGGAGCTGCGCGTCAAGGGCGAGGGGATCGATGCCCAGAAACGGGGCTACGGAGTGGCCCTGAGCGGCTCGGTCAAGGTGCGGAGCGGGCACGACTTCGCCTGCGCCGGTGTCACCTATGGCAAGGGGATCGGCCGCTACCTGAACTACATCGAGGGCGCGGTCTATGACCCCGACGCCAACGCCATCCACACCGAGGAGGCCATCGGCGCCTACGCCGGCTACCAGCTCAAGGTATCCGATCTCCTCCGCTTCAACTTCGCCTATGGCATCGTCCACGAGCTGAACAGCGACTTCACCCGCGAGATCCGCAACCTGGGGCTCGACTCGGGCCGCTTCGGGATCAACGCCTTCGTCCAGCAGGCGCATGCCGGCTTCTTCGTCACCCCGGTGAAGGCCGTGGACATCGGACTCGAAGGGATCTGGGCCAACCGCCGTACCCTCGCCGGCGAGAACGGCGACGACCTGCGCATGAACCTCCTCGCCCGCTACTACGTCAACATGTAGCGAGCGAATGGACTGCCCCCGGCCCGGCCCCCCCGGGCCGGGGTTGGCTCCCGCAAGATGAGCCGACCGCTCTAGGACGCCGCCTCGGTCGCGCCTTTGGGAACCGCAAGAGCCGGACGGCGCGTCTCCGGAACGCCGCTCAGGAATGCTGCCGTCCCCATCGCCGCGAGCGCCGCCAGGCAAAGGAACGCCGCGCCAAACCCGAGCTGCTGGACGAGCCATCCGGCCAGGATGGGGCCGAGGACCCCCCCGACCGCCTGCGCCGTGGCCACGACGCCGAGGAGCGAGTTGAACGACCCGCGGCCGGCGGTGAGGTCGGCACAGACCGCGACGATGGCCACCCCGTAGATCCCGGCGCCGATGCCGTCGAGCGCCTGGAGAGCGAGGTAGGCGTGCGGGGACCGCGCCAGCGCGTACGAGGCGATGCGCAGAGGCAGGACCACGAACCCGACGGCGAAGGTCCACCTCCGCCCGAACCGGCCGCAGCTCCATCCGGCCGCCAAGGCCACCGGAACCATCACCACCTGGGCGATGAGCACCACCATCGCCACCTGGCGCTCCGTCCCATCGACGTGCTTCACGGCCAGGGCCACGAGCGGCATGACCGGCGCGTTCGCGAGGTGGAAGAGGGCGGTCGATGCGACGAGAAACACGATCCGACGGTCGCGAAGGAGCGCACCCACCCGAGACCCGGGAGGGCGCGTCGCCGCCGGCAATGGGCCCGGGTCCGCTCCCTCGATGAAGAAGGTCGAGCCCGCCGCAGCGAGCGAGACCACCACCACCGCGAAGAACACCCACCTCACGTCGAACCCCACGATCCACAGGGCCAAGAGGGCCGCGGCGATGTTGCCGGCGTGATTGAAGCCCTGGTTGGCGCCCACCGTCCGGTCGAGCCGCTCGCTCCCCGCGAGCCCGAGCGCCAGCGCTCCGAGCAAGGGAATGAAGAACGCGGAAGCGGCCCCGGCGAGGAAGAGGAGCTCAGGACGACCGCGGTGAATCCTGCCGCCAGCGGAAGGAGCGCGAACGCGCTCCCCACGGCGAGCGACGCCACCGCGAGCAGCAGGCGACACCGTCGGATGCGGTCGACGACCATTCCTGTCGGGGTCTGCAAGAGGAACGTCCCCAGCCCCTGGACGGCGATGGCTGCTCCGATCGCGTCGTAGCGCCAGCCGGCCCTCCTGAGAAAGGTCCCGAGGAACGGCACGACCACCGCCGTCATGTCCGCGAGGAAGAAGTTGGCGGCGTCGAGCGCGAGAAGGCTTCGCCGGCCGCCCGCTCGCCCATCCCCCTTGGGACCTGAAGAGGCCATCGCCACAAGGTGAGCCGTGGCACCCCCCAGAACCTCCACCCCACCCCGAACGGATGCCGGTCAGCCTCTGCGAGCGGCCTGCCCAGCCGCTCGCTTGGGGGCCGGGCCGGAGACACCCAGCCGAACACCCCCTCGATGCGCAAATGGGTGAGAGCGTCCCGGCTGCCGTCTGCTGACGAGGCGGACCCAAGACCTCCCGAACCACATGGCTCGCACGCTCCTCGGTGCGTCGATCTTCGGGGCCACCCTCCTCGCCATCATGGTGCGCCCGTACCGGATCCCGGAGGCGGCGGCCGCCGCGGTCGGCGCGCTGGCGATGATGGCCGCCGGGATCGTGGCCCCGGCGGACGCCGTAGGGGTGCTCGCCGGACAGCTCAACGTGTACGGCTTCTTCCTCGGGCTCATGACCATCTCCGCCATCGCTGACCAGGCGGGCGTCTTCACGGCTCTGGCGGGAGGGGCGGGACGGTGGGCCGGGGGAAGCTCGCGGCGGCTGCTCGTGGGCACCTTCGCCATCGGCACTGTCATCACCGCCTTTCTCTCGAACGATGCAACCGCCCTCATCCTCACCCCGGCCGTGTTCGCCCTGGTGACGCGCCTTCGGCTGCCGGTCTTGCCCTACATGTTCGCCTGCACCTTCATCGCGGACACGGCCTCGTTTCTTCTGCCCGTCAGTAACCCCATCAACATCCTCATCCAGGACGGCCTCGGGGGCGGGCTCCTGCCCTTCTTGCGCTACCTCCTCTTGCCGGCGCTCCTCTGCATCGGCCTGAACCTCGGGGCCTTCCTCTACCTGTTCCGGGCCGACCTGCGGCAGGGCTACCTGCTCGCCGATCTGCCATCGACCGAGCCATCGCATCGGCCCTACCTCCGCGCCACCCTTGCCGTCCTGGGGATCATCGCGGTGGCCTTCGTACTCGCAACCTCGCTCGGGGTGCCGGTCGCCTGGGTCGCCCTCGGCGGGGCGGCGGGGTTGCTCGTCCTCTCCGCCGTCCATCGACGGCTCGGCTGGGGCCGTCTTCGGCGGGAGATCTCCTGGTCGCTCTTCGTGTTCATCTCCGGCATGTTCCTCGTGGTGCGCGGCGTCGAGAACCTCGGCCTCACCAGGAGTTTCGGGACGGCGCTCGTGGACCTCGCCGGCCGGAGCCCGCTGCGCGCCTCGCTCCTCACCGCCGGGGGCTCCGCCCTGGGTGCGAACCTCATCAACAACGTGCCCATGGCCCTGGTCATGGTCTCGGCCCTGCGCTCCATCGGAACCACGCCCTCCTCGCACCAGGGCCTCATCTACGCGGCCATGTTCGGCTGTGACCTGGGACCGAACCTGACCACGGTCGGCTCCCTCGCGACCATGCTCTGGCTCCTCATTCTCAGGCGGAAGGGCCTGGAGGTTTCCTCGGTGCAGTACTTCAAGCTCGGGATCGCGCTCGTACCAGTCATGCTGCTCCTGGGTGGCGTCCTCATCTGGCTGCGTTCTTGAGGCGCTCTTTCGGGCGGGAGGTCTGACGATGAACATCCTCTGTGCCGTCGGAATCCGGGGCGGGGGTGAGCTGGTCCGCCGGGTGCTGGAGGTGACCGGGCCGGACCACGATCTCCACCTGCTTCACGTCACCGATGCCGGGCCGCGCCACGCGCTCGAACATCTCCTGCATGGCCCGCGTCACCGCCCACCGCCTCCCCCCGGGCGAGACCCCTCCCTTCCCACCGGACCCGAGCGCCGCATCACCGAGGCGGAGGAGCGCGCCACTGCGGCCATCCTCGACGAGGCCCGGCGCGAGGCCGAGCGGGCCGGGTTCCGCTGCCATCTGCACGCGGCCAGCGGCCGGCCCGAGCAGCTCGTCGTCGCCCGCGCCGAGGAGCTCGGCTGTCAGCTCGCCGTCATCCGTGCGAGCGAGGGCGGCGCCGGCACTCCGCGCCTGGGCCCGGCCTCGGTGGGCCACACCGCGAGGTTCGTGCTGGATCATGCTCCCTGCGACGTGCTGCTGGTGCGGAGCCGGTGAGACATCGCCGGGAAGAGGAGCGCCGACATGCTGAGGCCGAACGAGATCCGGGCCGTGGTGTTCGATGCCTATGGCACGCTCTTCGACTGGGCCAGCGCCGCCGAGCGGGAGCGCAGCGCCCTGGGCCCGCGCTGGAGGGACTTCGCCGAGCTCTGGCGCAGCAAGCAGGTCCAGTACACCTTCCTGCGGAGCCTGCAGGGCCGGCACGCCGACTTCTCGATCGTGACCACCGACGCTCTCGATCACGCCCTGGAGGCATTCGGCGTCGACGACCGCGCCCTTCGCGCCAGGCTCCTCGCGCTCCATGAGCGGCTCGAGGCCTACCCGGACGCGCGCGAGACGCTGGAACGGCTCCGCCAGCGAGGGCGGGCCACGGCCATCCTCTCGAACGGCACGCCGGGGATGCTCGCCGCGGCCGTCCAGCACGCCGGCCTCTCGGCGCTCTTCGACGCCGTGCTCTCGGTGGAGAGCGTGGGGATCTACAAGCCACACCCGTCCGTTTACGCCCTGGCTTCCGAGCGCCTCGGACTCGTGCCCGGGCAGGTCCTGTTCGTCTCGGCGAACGGCTGGGACGCCTTCTCGGCCAAGGCCTTCGGCTTTCGCGTGGCGTGGTGTAACCGCACCCGTCAGCCGCACGAGCGGATTCCCGAGCGGCCGGACGTCGAGGTCCGGTCGCTGGAGGAGGTGGGGAACTTGCTGGCCTAGAGCGCCGGACGCCTCGGCGAGCCACCCGCGGTACCACCCGGCCGGAATCCCCGGCTGCGACCTGCCCGCTGAACTCCGACTGCCGCGAATCGGCGCAGGCTCGCCTCGGCTGCATCGCCCCGGAATGACCGTCCCGCAAGAGCAACTTCCGCTGAGCAAGGTCTCCTCGCAGCGATCCACCCTCGGCGCCACCGGCAACCGCCTTCAGGCCGTCATCACCACCATCCAGGCTACCTCCGAGTCCCTGGCCCAAGCGGACAGCCGCATCAAGGACGTGGACGTGGCCGAGGAGAGCAGCCAATTGGCCCGGAACCAGATCCTGGCTCAGGCGGCCGCCTCCGTACTCGCCCAGGCCAACCAGTCGCCCCAACTCGCCCTGAAGCTCCTCGGGTAGCCCCGCCCGCCGACCCCTGCTTGTACGACCGGACGGCCAAGGGCTGCTCGTCCACGACGAACTCGCCCGTCGCCCCCCGAGCCGGCCCGCTCTTCAGCTGCCCGGGCGGTCGAATTCCGCCCGTCCTGCGCCAGGGGCCGATCGCAGAGGACGAGATGCTATGATGCGCCGGCAGGACGCCCAGGGGCAGGAGGTGCGCTCGTGAGGGCACTCGTCCTCGAGGAATACCACAAGCTCCTGTACGAGGAGGTTCCCGACCCGCGCCTCGCCCACGACGAGGTGCTCCTCGAGGTGAAGGCCTGCGGGATCTGTGGGAGCGACGTGCACGGATTGGACGGCTCGACCGGGCGCCGCATCCCCCCGCTCATCATGGGCCACGAAGCCTCGGGCGTGATCGCCCAGGTCGGCGAGGCGGTCCAGGGCTTCAAGCCGGGAGAACGGGTGACCTTCGACTCCACCGTCTGGTGCGGGGAATGCTGGCACTGCCGGCGCGGCGAGGTGAACCTCTGCGAGCATCGCCGGGTGCTCGGCGTTTCCTGCGCGGAGTACCGGTGCCACGGTGCCTACGCCGAGTACGTCTCGGTCCCCTCCCGGATCCTCTACCGCATCCCCGACGAGGTGGGCTTCAGCTCGGCCGCGATGGTGGAGCCCTTATCCGTGGCCATGCATGCCGTGCGCCTGGCGCGGCCGGAGATCCAGGAGACGGCCGTCGTCATCGGGGCGGGAACGATCGGACTGTTCGTGCTGCAATGCCTCAAGGCGAGCGGCTGCGCCAGCGTCCTCGTCGCGGACGTCGACCCGAACAAGCTCGGCAGAGCGCGCGAGTGTGGGGCGGAGCTCGCTCTCGATCCGGCTGCCCCCGCCTTCGCCGAGGCCGTGCTGTCTCGAACGAATGGCCGAGGCGCCGACATGGCCATCGAGGCGGTGGGCCTGGGCGCGGCCTTGCAAAGCGCCCTCTCCTCGGTCCGCAAGGGAGGCCGGGTGGTACTCGTCGGCAACCTCTCACCCAAGGTGGACATCCCCCTCCAGGCCGTCGTCAGCCGCCAGATCTCCCTCATCGGCTCGTGCGCCTCGCAGGGGGAGTACCCTGCCTGCCTGGAGCTCCTCGCCTCCGGGAAGCTGCGGCTGGACCCCATCCTGTCCGCGGAAGCCCCCCTGGCCGAGGGCGCGGCCTGGTTCGACCGCCTCTACCGGCGCGATCCCCGCCTCATGAAGGTGATCCTCAAGCCATGAAGACGGAGAGGATGTTCGACCTGTCGGGCCGGGTGGCCCTCGTCACGGGAGCGAGCAGGGGCCTGGGCCAGTACCTCGGCCGGGCCCTCGCCCGCGCCGGCGCGGACCTCATCATCACCAGCCGCACCAAAGACTCCCTTGCGCCCTTCGCCGCCGAGATCGAAGGGATGGGCAGACGGGTCGCCTCCCTCGAGCTCGACGTGCGCGACCAGGCCAGCATTGAGGCCATGGGCCAGGCCGCCCACCGCGCCTTCGGCAAGATCGACATCCTCGTGAACAACGCCGGATGCAACGTGCGCAAGCGCGCCCTCGAGGTGACCTGGGAGGACTGGAACCTCGTCCTCGACACCAACCTGCGCGGCGCCTTCTTCGTATCTCAGACAGTGGCCCGGTTCATGATCGAGGCAGGCTACGGCCGGATCATCAACATCGGCTCGGTGACCGCCGTCGCCGGATACGCCGGCCTCGGCCCATACGGCGCCAGCCGCGGGGGCATGCGGCAGCTCACCATGAGCCTGGCCCACGACTGGGGAGAGTACGGCATCACCGTGAACTGTCTCGCCCCGGGCTGGTTCAAGACCGCGCAGACCGCGGTGATGTACGCCGACGGCCGGTGGGTCGACTACCTCACCGAGCGCATTCCCCTGGGCAGGCCGGGCGAGCCGCATGACCTCGACGGCGCCATCGTCTTCCTTGCCTCGGAAGAAAGCCGCTACCTCACCGGCCAGCTGCTCCTCGTCGACGGCGGAATCTCGGTGGGCGCCGTTCAGGCGCTCCCCACGAGGAGATAGCCTCCCGGCGACGAGGCCGGGCCGGCTGCGCCCCCTCCGTCCCCCCTTCACCGCCCGCTCCTGGGTGACCGCTCGGGTCCCCAAGGGACGAAGACGCCAGGGCGCGCCGGCGCTTGTCCTTCGTCCGGACCTGTCGCCGCCGGCAACTCCGATCATTCGCCTGGCGGTCAAGGCGCTTACCGGTCGCCTGCTCGCCTCGTCCCATCGCCGTCTCCGCCGCGCGACTCGGGAAATGCTGGGCCGGGGGGGACCCCATCGTACGGGCCACCTCCGGGGGAATTCCACGCTAAGCACGTTCTCACCGCTTGCCAGACGGCAAATAACTCGGCAACGCTCCCCGCACGGGCGACCATGCCGGTAGCGAGGTCCCTTCCCCGAGGTCGAAAATGGCTCCTGAGCGATCCCGATCTCTCCCCCCCAAACTCGAGCGCCTCGCGGAGGTCGCCTATGACCTCCGCCTCTCGAACAGCATGACCCTGCAGCGCGTCTGGCGGCGGATCGATCCCGACGCCTGGGAAGCCTCCGCCAACCCCTGCATGATCCTGCAGCACGCGACCCGGGAGAGCCTCGAGGAGGTGGCCGGCGACGAGGAGCTGCTGGCCCGCCTCGAGCGTTGGCTGGCGCGGCGGGACGCGGTGGAGCGCGGAGCGGGCTGGTTCGGCGAGCACCACCCCAGCGAGCTCAAGGGGGTGGCCTACTTCAGCATGGAGTTCGGGCTCAGCGAGGCCCTCCCCACCTACTCGGGCGGGCTCGGCATCCTGGCCGGCGACCACCTCAAGGCGGCGAGCTACCTCCACGTGCCGGTGGTGGGCATCGGTCTGCTCTACCAGCAGGGCTACTTCCGCCAGGTGCTGGGGGCGGAGGGGCAACAGCTCGAGGCGCTCCCCTTCAACGACCCCAGTTCGCTGCCGGTGACGCCGGTGCTCGACTCGGAGGGCCGCTGGCCCCGGGTGCGGCTCGAGCTCCCGGGGCGGACGTTGCTCCTCCGCGTCTGGCGGGCGCAGGTCGGGTCCTTGAACCTCTACCTCCTCGACAGCAACCACCCGCTGAACGCGCCCTGGGATCGAGGCATCACCTCGAGCCTCTACTCCGCGGTGAAGGAGACGCGGCTCCTGCAGGAGCTCGTCCTCGGAGTGGGCGGATGGCGGCTCCTCGAGAAGCTGGGGATCGAGGTGGACGTGTGCCACCTCAACGAGGGTCACGCCGCCTTCGCCGTGCTGGCCCGGGCGGCCAGGTTCGCCGAGCGCCGGAACGTTCCCTTCGCCACCGCCCTGCGGGCCACCCGGGCCGGGAACGTGTTCACCACCCACACCCCGGTCGAGGCCGCCTTCGACCGGTTCGATCCGGCCATGGTGACCGAGTTCGCCGGCCCCTTCATTCGCGAGTGCGGCCTGAGCAACGAGGAGTTCCTGGCGCTCGGCAGGCACGGTCCCGGCGAGCCCTTCAACATGGCCTACCTGGCCATGCAGGGCAGCTGCCACGCCAACGGGGTGTCCCAGCTGCACGCCCGCGTCAGCCGACGCCTCTTCCAGACCCTCTTCCCCGGCTGGCCCCAGAGCGAGGTGCCGGTGGGGCACGTCACCAACGGGGTCGACATGTCCACCTGGCGCTCCGAGCCGGCCGACGAGCTGTGGGCCACGGCCCTCGGCGACTACGACACCTGGCTCGCCCGGCTGCCGGAGGCGGCCCGGGCGGTGGACCGGGTCCCCGACGAGGAGCTCTGGGATCACCGGGCGGCCGCGCGCCAGACGCTCGTCCAGTACGTCCGGCGCCGCCACGAGGGCCACGTGCGCGCCCGGAACGCGCCGGAGGAGGCCGTCCGGCACGCCCGGCACGCTCTCGACCCCAATCGGCTGACGCTGGGCTTCGCCCGCCGCTTCACCGGCTACAAGCGCCCCAACCTCCTCCTCACCGACGAGGAGCGCCTGGTCCGCATCCTGTGCAACCTCGAGCGCCCGGTCCAGCTCGTCGTCGCCGGCAAGGCCCACCCCAACGACGAGGGCGGCAAGGCCATGATCCAGCGCATGGTCCGCTTCTCCCTGCGCGAGGACGTCCGCGACCGGGTGGTGTTCTTGGAGGACTACGACATGACGCTGGCGCAGCACCTGGCCGCCGGCGTCGATGTCTGGATCAACAACCCCCGCCGCCCCCTGGAGGCCTGCGGGACGAGCGGCATGAAGATGCTGGTCAACGGCGGCCTGCACTGCTCGACCCTCGACGGCTGGTGGGACGAGGCGTTCTCGCCCGAGGTGGGCTGGGCCATCGGCGACCGGAGCGAGCACGAGGGGCGGGGGGACCTCGAGGACTCCCAGGCGCTCTACGATCTCATCGAGAAGCAGATCGCCCCGGAGTTCTACGCGCGCGACGGCCTGGGCGTGCCGCGCGCCTGGATCAGGCGGGTGCGCGCCAGCATGACCCAGCTCACGCCCCAGTTCTCGGCCGACCGGATGGTCAAGGACTACGTCGAGCGGGCGTACCTGCCGGCTGCCCAGGCCTACCGGCGGCGGGCCGAGGCCGCCTCACTGCCGGCAGAGCTGGACGCCTGGGTGGCGAGACTGGACGACGCCTGGGGCACCTTGCGGTTCGGCACGGTCAAGACCACCGCCGTGGATGGGCAATGGGAGTTCGAGCTGCAGGTCTACCTCGGGGAGGTGCCGGCCGAATCGGTCGCCGTGCAGCTCTTCGCGGACGAGGTGGACGGGGAGGGCCTCACCCGCGTCGACATGACCCAGGAGGCGCCCATCCACGGAGCCGTGAACGGCTTCGTCTATCGCACCCGCGTACCGGCCATCCGGCCGGCCGAGCACTTCACCCCCCGGATCGTCCCGCGCCACCCCGAGGCGTTCGTTCCCGCCGAGGCGACGCGAATCCTCTGGTGGCACCGGTAGCAACGTGAGGCCGCGGAGCCGGCCCTTCTCTTTTCGGTCGGCTCCGCCCGGAACAACGCCCGCCCTTTAAGCTGCCGGCGCTCCCCCTTCCGGCGGCGCGGGCGGGCTTGCTCGCTTCGCCTGGCCCGCGGGCCCCGCCAGCCGACGGGGATCGGTGAGCGCCCGGTCGCTCCCCGGACGGCCCGCTCACGGACGGACGGCCAAGGTCGGCCCGCGGGTGGGCGGCCCGGCCACCTGCTCGCTCACTGTCGGTGATGTGCCCCCTTCTCCTTCCTCTCCCCACAGGGCCACCCCTGGACCAGCGCAGAGGTCGGGCGGGTCTGCGCGCCCTCCCTTCCGCCGGCGGCGAGGCCCGCTCCGTGGCAAGCTCTCGGTCTCACTAGGAGTGATCGGGCCACCCCGAATGGTCGGCCCCCCGCCAACCCGGGCCCTCCGACGGCGTCCCATAATCGTGGGGCATGCACAACCTGTTCTTGTGGCCCGACAGCCCGGCGCTCTCCGTCCTCTTCCTCCTGGTCGTCAGTCAGGTGGTGTTCTGGGCAGCCCGCGTCCCGGTTCACCGGGGCCTGCGCAAGCTGGCCGCGGCCCTGGGGGGCGGCCTCCGCCTCATCGGCCGCTGGCTCCGCAATGCGTCGGCAGAGCTCGCCCGGCGCAACCGCGAGGTGCTGCTCGAGGCCGGGCGGAGCGAGGCGGAAGCCCGCCTCGAGCGCGAGTTCACGCGGCTCGCCACCACCTTCACCGCCGAGCTCAAGGAGTACCCCGGGCTGCACAAGCGGCTCGACGAGAGCGTGAAGCGGGTCGAGGAGGACCTCAAGGAATCTGCGCTCACGCCGCCCGAGGCGCCCGGCTGGCCCGAGGCGGTCGAGGCCATGGCCAAGATGCCCAGGGCCGGCGACCGGACCGTGCAGAAGGTCCTGGACGAGATCCACCGCTCGGCGGTCGCCTCGGAGAAGAAGGCGCTGGCCGAGTACCGCGAGGCCATGGCCAAGCGCCACCGCATCCTCGCCCAGACCGCACCCACCTGGAAGAGCATCCGCGCCCTGCTCGAGCACGTTCAAAGAGCCGTGGGGGGTGCGCTGGGCTCGGCCAGCCGGGTGGACAGCTACATGGAGCGGTACGAGAAGATCCGCCGCGGCGAGGACGCCGCCCTGCGCTCGCTCGCGGTCAGCGGGGTCAACCTCTTCGTCATCTCGCTCTTCGTGGTGGCGGTGGCGGGCGCTGGTGGCCTGGTGAACTTCCAGCTCGTGGCCCGGCCCATGTCCGAGCTCGTGCCGGGCGGCGGTTACATCTTCGGCATGCCCATCTCCATGATCGCCGCCCTGGTGATCATCCTCATGGAGGTGGCGGCCGGCATCTTCGTGATGGAGACCCTGGGCATCACCCACCTCTTCCCGCGGCTCTCCGGGCTGGCCGCCTCGCGGCGCCGCATCATCTTCCTCGTGGCCCTGGCCGGCCTCCTGCTGCTCGCGGCCATCGAGGCCTCGCTGGCCATCCTCCGGGAACAGCTCCTCGAGGCCGACAAGGCCCTGGCCCTCTCCCTGGCCGGGGAGACCGCCCGCGGCACCGAACAGGTCGCGGCCCCGCTCCTCTCCCGGATTCCCGTGATCGGCCAGGCGGTGCTGGGGTTCATCCTCCCCTTCATCCTGGCCATGATCGCGGTGCCGCTGGAGATGCTGGTCGAGAGCGGACGCCACGTGGTGGGACGCGCCCTGCAGCTGCTGGTGGGCGGGCTGGGCGTGCTCTTCCGGCTGGGTGCGCACCTCGTGCGCTACGCGGTGGCCGTGCTGGGACACGTCTTCGACATCTACATCGTCCTCCCGCTCCAGCTCGAGCGACTCCTCCGTGGGCACGACTCCCCCGTGCCCAGCCCGGTCGATCCCCGGGCGCTGCGCAATCCGACCGAGCGTACCGCACCGTTCAAGGTGCCCCGATGACCCGCCCTCACCGACTCCTCGCTGCCTGCGGCCTGCTCCTCGCACTCTCGTGCGACGACGGCCGGAGCCACGCCCGAGCCACCGCCGTGCTGGTCGACGTCTCCGGAACGTACGCCGACCAGCTGAGCGAGGTGGTGCGCATCATCCGCAGCGGCCTGCTCCCCAAGGTCCGGCCCGGCGACAGCTTCTTCCTCATCCGCATCGGCGAGCAGAGCTATGACCGGGCCGCCGTCGAGCTCGCCGAGACGCTCGACGCCCAACCCAGCCGGGCCAACGCCCAGAAGGTGAAGATGGCGGGCAAGCTTGACTCCTTCGCGAGACTCGCCAACCGGGCCCGCTACACCGACGTCAGCGGAGCCATCCTGCTCGCCTCGGAGTACCTGAAGGAGACCCGGGCCGGCCGGAAGGACATCGTCATCTTCAGCGACTTGCGCGAGGAGCTTCCCAAGGGCGCCAAGCGTTCGCTCGACCCCGGCGAGCTCAGCGGCACCGAGGTCCTGGCCATGAACGTGAAGCGGCTGGCCGCTGACACCCGGGACCCGGCCGCCTACCGCGCTCGTCTCGACGAATGGCGATCGCGTCTCATTCGGGCAGGAGCCGCGAGCTGGAGGGTCGTGCTCGAGCCCGAGGAGCTGGCACGGGACTACGCGGCCGAGCCCTAGCCTAGCGTCCCGGGGGCCCCCGCCGAATCCCCCGGTATGGGGCGCAGCCAGGGCGCCGCACAGGGACGGCGCACAGCCCATCGGCCCCAACCCGGCACCGCCTTCGAGGCCGACCCCGCCTCGGCCAGCCCGTGCCGCATGCCGAGTGTGCCCGCGTTGGGGGATCAATCGCCCAGGGCCCGGAACAATCCGTTACCGGGAGTACGACCGTCGACGCGCGCACGAGCCCGGACGAACTCGCGCAGCAGTTGGTCCACTCCGCTTTGATCGGGGACCGTGTAGTTCGCCCTCGAGGAGCTGTCGAGCCCGATCCGGATCGCCACGGAGACGGCTTCGCAGCGGAAGGCCTCCTCGTCCGATCGGTCATCACCCACGTAGACCACCGTGTCCAGGGCGAGCCGAGCACACAGCTCGCGGATGGCGTTCGCCTTGGTCGGTGCCCCCTCCGGCAGGAGGTTCACCACCGCATGCCCCTCGAAGACGACCGCATGTTCGAGGCCGGAAGCGAGCTGTCGGATGCGCTTCCGCGCCTCCTTCCATGAGCGGGCCCGGCGGTGATGCAGGGCCAGGCTGAAGCCCTTGTTCTCCAGCTCCACGCCTTCCATGTCTGAGAGGAAGGGAGCCAGGGTGGTCTCCCAATCCGCCACTCGATTGCGGAGCTGCCTGTCGAGTGGACCGAAGCCGGCCTCCGCGCCGTGGTTCCCGATCACGGCCACGAGCGGAACACCCTCGAGACGCGCCGCGATGTCGGCTCGCGCTCTTCCCGACACGACGGCACAGGGATACAGGACGGCCGCCGTTCGAAGTAGCGTCCGCGTCTCCGCTCGCATGTCGGCCGCGCGCCGGTCGTCGACGTAAGGAGCGAGGGTCCCGTCGTAGTCGAACGCCAGCAGCGCCTTGGCTCTGGCGATCTGCTCCAGAACCCCTCCACTCTGCGTCGAGAAAATCGCGGTCGTCATGGCTCTCCACCTCCAGCGCCAGAAAGGGATCCCCCACCGCCCACAGCCCCGCCGCCTCCTGGCCGCTGCAACTCGAGGAGCACCGGAGCTTCCCCAGCCGGACCGGCGAGGCGCTGCCTTACCTCGCCACCGGTCCACCCGCCCCTCGCGCCGAACTCCGATTCCCTCCCGTCCCACCCGGCAGAGCGCAGCCCCGGCCACTCCGCTCCGGAGGCTCCCGCCGCCGGCGCCATCGACTGGATCCTCCCGCGAAGGAACCCATCGCTGCCTTGCTGGTCCCCCAGGACGTAGGCCAGCGACACACTCCGGGTGCGGAGCAGCTCCCGCGTGCCCTCGGGGACACTCGCCATCGCCCGGCTTCCATTCTCTGCAATGAGGGCGTCCTCGCAACGGAACGCCATGACAAGCTTCCGGCGCGCCACCTCGGCAAGCTCGGTCAGCCAATGCGGCGGGAGGATGTCGATCACGGTCCAACCCCTTCCCTCGCGGTTCCGAGCAATGTCCGAGGAAGATCCGTCCCCGGGGAGGGGCACGCCGGCGCACCGGCCGTCCGACTCCAGGCGCCGGCGAGGGCTTCCGCTCTTTCTCTGCCGTGGTAGCCCAAGGGCTGGCTTGCCATCGGAGCACCCGACCCACAGGTCGCAAACCCCTGCGGTCACCGGTTCCGAATGGCGGCCCGACCATCCCTACGCCTGCAGCGACCCATGCCGCTGCACCCTTTGCGCCGATGAATGTATAGCGGACGGACCGCGGGTTCAAGGGCCTGACCCCTGGAGCTGTCAGAAAGTTGCGGTTCAAACTAGCGGCCCCGGCGCACCTGGCCCGGACTACTCCTGGCTCTTGGCCATCGTGTCCCAAGCCATGACCCGTTCTCCTCGGTCCGAGGCGACCGTCCTTGTAAGGAGCCGCCCGGAGCAACCCTCGAGAACGTGTCGGATCGCCCCTCTGGCAGGCGGCGAACAACTGCCTTCCGGGCCGATCACCGAACGGCACCGGAAGGGCCGAGAGCGGCTCCTCGGCCGAGCAACCCAGTCTCTCGCTCATGGTCCCGCCGAGCATACGGAAGGAGCTCGCCGCCTGCGGGTGGTGCGCGGTGCCCTCCCTCGATCGAGAGGATCCCGCCCGGGGCAGGATTTGCTCACCGAGGCTCGAGCGCTCGCCGCATTCGCGAGAGCGCCTCGTCGAGCGTCGCCTGCGGGCAGCCGAAGTTGAGGCGCAGGAAGCCGCGGTAGGCTTCCCCCGGGCCGAAGTCGGCGCCGTCGGAGAGCCCCACCCCCGCCTCCTCCAGGGTGCGCTGCGGCTCGGGGAGGCCCGTCCCTCGGGCGTCGATCCAGGCGAGGTAGGTCGCCTCGACCGGCGTGGTCCGAAGGCCCGGGATCCCCGCCACCGCTGCCGCCACCCGCTCGCGGTTCCCGCGCAGGTACTCGATGAGCGCCCGGTGCCACTCGCCGCCGTCGCGCAGCGCCGCCTCGCAGGCCACGAGCCCGAGCACGTTCACGTGCGGGACGATGCCCGCCATGGCCCGCCGGAAGCGGCCGCGGAGGTCCGGGTCGGGGATCACTGCCAGGGCGCAGCCCAGGCCAGGCAGGTTGAAGGTCTTGGAGGGAGCGACGAGGGTGATGCTCCGGCGCGCCGCCTCCTTGGAGAGCGCCGCGAACGGCAGGTGCCGGCGCCCGGGCTCGAGCAGGAGCCCGGCGTGGATCTCGTCGGAGCAGACCACGAGATCGCGCCGGGCGGCGAGCTCGGCCAGGGCCCCGAGCTCGGCCTCGTCGAAGGCGCGGCCCACCGGGTTGTGCGGGTGGCAGAGCAGGAACAGCCGGACGTCGGGGGAGAGCGCCGCCTCCACCGCCGAGAGGTCCCACTCCCACCGCTCCTCGCCGCGCCGGAGAGGAGCGGTGACGAGCCGTGCCGGCGCGGTGAGGAACGGCGGGTAGACCGGGACGGCGGTGAAGACCACTCCCGGCACCGCTCGGCAGGCGACGTTCAGGCCGGAGACGAGCCCGGGGAGCCACACCAGCCAGCCCGGCTCGATCTCCAAGCCGTGCTCCCGGAAGAGGTACTCCCGCACCGTCTCGACCAGGGAGGGCCAGGGCGAGGCGTAGCCGAAGATGCCGTGCTCGATCCGGCGCCGCAGCGCCTCGATCACCGCCGGCGGCGAGGGGAAGTCCATGTCCGCCACCCAAAGCGGCAGGACGTCTCGCCCGGCGTAGCGGCTCCACTTGACCGAGTCGCTGCCCCGGCGCTCCCGGACCTCGTCGAAATCGAACCCCATGTGGCGACATGGGTAACACGACCGCGCCGGCGGTGCTCGCTCGCGAACCCGCGGCGGTGGGTCAGTGCTAGAGCGACCGCCACACCGGCCCGACCGGCGGCGCTTGGGCCGCCGCTGCCGGCGGGACCCTTGCCGACTCGGCACCGGGCCGCCAGGAGAGCCCGGCGACGAGACGGAAGGGTGCTGCTCCGGGGGAGTCGTTGAGCGCCGTCCCGGCCGCGAGGCCCAGCTCGAACGGGCCCAGCCGGTAGTGGGCCCCGAGCAAGACCTCGGCCGGCGAGGTCGCCCCTCCCTGGAATTGCCTGCGTCCAAAGAGCTCCGGCCCGATCCGTAGCCCCCCGAGGCGCACGGCCACGCCCAGCCCGTACTGCACCGCGTTGCCGGTTCGGGTGAGCACGCCCAGGTCTCGGTCGCGCCTCAGGAGGAGGCCCACGTCGGCCGCGTACACGACCGGTCCCACCTCGCCCGAGGCGATCGCCTTGGGCTCTACCCGCACCGAGCCATCGGAGGCGAAGGCATCCCGGTCGCCGGTGGGCAGCCACACGTCGAGCCCAGCGGCGCCATGAAAGGCCCGCAAGAACGGCAAACCCGCCCGTGCGCCGAGCCGCAGGTCGCCGATGGCCGCCCTGGACACCCGGTCGAGGTCGGCGATGGGCTTCGAGCCATCCTGGGCCATGGCCGCCGGCAAGGCCGCGTCGACCTCGACCAGGTCGGAAAGGACCAGGGACGCTTGCACCCAGCTCCACATCGACCGATCCACTACCCGGCCGCCGGGCAGCTCGTGGCCGTCCTTCATGAGGAGGAGCGGGCGCGTGGTGTACGAGCCGGTGAGACCCAGGGCGGGGCGAAGCTGCCCCTCCACGTCCGCGTCGGGCACGGCGAAGAAACGGTCGCCCGGCGGGGGCGGCTCGAGGGTCTGCAGGTCGAAACCGGCGGGTGCCTGGGCCCGCACTTCCGTGGCGGCGAGGAGGACGAGGCCGATCGCGGTGCGCGCCGCTCGGCCGAGGACCCTCGCTGGAACGGCCCGCCGCCTCAGGCAGAGAAGGAGCAGGGACAAGAGCGCCCAGGGCGCGGCCGTGCCCGGGCTCGAACTGCAGCCGCCGCCCGAGCGAGCCACGATCCGGCCCGGCGCGGTGCACACCCCCTGCACGCACTCGTCGCCGCTCGGACAGGTGCTCACCGCCTGGCAGCTCTGGGGCGCAGTCACCTCCACCTGCACCGCGTAGCTCGAGCCGTCCTCGCCGTCGGAAAGCGCGAAGGTGAGCGCGTCCGTCCCCTTCGCTTCGGCCGGCGCCTCGTAGCGCACCTCGAGGCGATCCGTGTCGACCCCGGCGGTACCCAGCTTCGGCCGCACGGTGACGGTCAGGGTCAGCGGGTCTCCGTCCGGGTCGTACCCCGCGTCGATGGAGAGCGGGTGGTCCTCGGGAACGATCCGGTCCCTCCAGGCGGCGGAGGGCGCGAAGGCAGAGTTGCCGTCGGCGACCAGGGCCGTGCCGTCGAGATGAGCCGGGCCCGAGTCGAAGATCTCCGAGCCTCCGCCCTCGTCGAACCGCCACAGGGCCGCAAGGCCTTCCTCGTCGCCGTGCAGCGGCTGGTAGCGGCTCGCTGCGATGGCCTCGGCGCTCCGTGCCGGGGTCCAGATGCGCAGGTCGTCCAGCTCGCCGATGAAGCCCTCGCCCAGGGTGAGGTCGCCGGGATCGCCGGCCCCGAAGGCGCCCTCAAGGGCGGCGAGCGGGGCGCCGTCGAGGACCACGAGCACCTGCCCCGCCCCGGAAGAGAGGGCCAGGTGGTGCCAGGCGCCGTCGTCGAGGCTCGCGGTCACCGAGGTGCTGGCGCTGCCCAGGGTCACCGAGAGGTCTTGGCGGTCGGGCGAGAGCGAGAGCGAGAGCCGCGGAGCCGCGGCCGAGCCCAGAACCAGGATAGAGGGAGCGCCGCCCACCTGATCCGGCGCAGTCCAGCCGGCCTCGAGCCACAGCTCCACCGTCCCCTGCGTCGGGTCGGCGGCGCTGGGCGCACCGAGCGTCGCACCCGTGGCCCCGCCGGGGCCGAGCAGGAGCGCGGTCCCGGCGCCGGCCACCGGCGGCGAGTTCTCGACCACCTCGCCACCCGCAAGAGAGCCGCTCGCCGGAGCGTAGTCCGCGCTGCCGGCATAGTCCGCGGTGATGGGGTGGGTGCCCTTCTTGAGGTCGCGGGTGGCGAGCTGCGCCGACCCGGCGGAAAGCGAGAGCTGACCGAGGACCGTGCCGCCGTCCTTCACCGTGACCGTGCCGTCGGGAGTGCCGGAGGAGGCGGAAACCGTCACGGTGAAGATGACCGGCCGCCCGTGGCGCGAGGGGTTGCGCGAGGAGGTGATGGTGACCGTGGTCGGATCCCGGTTCACGGTGAGCGAGGCGATGGGCGAGGTGCTGGACAGGTGACGTGGGCTACCCTGGTAGGCCGCGGTGAGGGCGTGCGCCCCGGTCGAGAGCGTGGAGCTCGTGAGTACCGCCTGGCCGGACGCATCCAGGGTGGCGGTTCCCAGGGAAGCGCTGCCGTCCGAGAAGGCGACCGTCCCGGCGGGGATGCCGCCGCCCGGCGCCGAGGCGGTCACGGTGGCGGTGAGCGTCACCGCCTCCCCGTGCTCCGCCGGCGACGGTGCCACGAGGAGCACGGTGATGGTCGCGGCCGGGTTCACGGTGATGGAGAGGGGCTGGGAGGCACTCGGGGCCAGGGCGGCATCGCCCGGGAAGCGGGCCACGATGGAGTGGGACCCGACATCGAGGCTGGACAGGGCCAGCGTGGCCGTGGCGCCTGAGAGGGCCGGCGAGCCGAGGACCGTGCCGTTCTCCTCGAAGCTCAACGGCCCGGATGGCGTCCCCGCCCCCGGGCCCGGAACGGTGACGTGGGCGGTGAGCACCACCGGCTGCCCGTACAGCGAGGGGTTCGGCGAGCCGGTCAGCGAGACCGCGGTGGCCGCCAGCGAGACCGAGAGGGCCAGCGGCGCCGAGGTGCTGCCCTTTAGGTGCGCGTCCCCCCCGTAGTCGGCGGCCAGAGAGTGCGGTCCGGCGGCGAGGCCGGGAACGGAGAGGGTGGCCACCCCGCTCGCGCCGACGCTGCCCGTGCCCAGCACCGCCGAGCCGTCTCGGAAGGTGATGGTTCCACCGGGCGAGGCCCCGCCCGGCGCGCTCACCGCCACCGTGGCGGTGAGGGTCAGGGCCTGGCCCGCCTCCGGCGCCGGGACGCTCGTGGCGAGCGTCACGGTCGTCGCTGCCTTGCTCACGGTGAGCGAGACCGCGACGGAGGTGCTGGAGAGGTAGCGGTCGTCGCCGCCGTAGGAGGCGGTGAGCGCATGGCCCAGGACATCCAGCGTGGAGAGGGTGAGGGCGCCGACGCCCCCGGCTCCCAAGGTGGCTGCCCCGAGGACGGTCCCGCCGTCCAGGAAGGTGACGGTGCCACCCGGCGTCCCCGCCCCTGCACCGGCCGCCGTGACGGTGGCGGCGAGCGTCACCGCCTGGCCGAACACGGAGGAGGAGGGCGTGACGACCAGGGCGGTGGCGCTCGGGGCGCGATTCACCACCTCGTCGAGGGAGCTCGAGGTGGCGGGCGCGTGGTTGGCGTCGCCGGAGGCGGCGGCGGTCAGGATGTGGGGGCCGACGGCCAGGGTGGGGGAGCAGTTGGCGACACCCGAGCTGACCACCACGTCCTGGCACAGCACCGCCGCGCCGTCCTTGAAGGTGACCGTGCCACCGGGGGCTCCGAGCGGGCCGGTCAGCGTGGCGGTGAGGGTCAGGGGATCGCCCAGGGCGACCGGATTCGCGGAGGAGGTGAGAGCGATGCCGGGGGTGGCCCGGCTCACCCCTTGCGTGAACGTGCCGGTGGAGGCGGTGAAGTTCCCATCGCCGGCATACTGTGCCGTCAACTGATCGGCCCCCGCCGGCAGGGAGCTGACGCGCAGGGTGGCGATGCCGCCGGAGAGCGCCGCCGTTCCGAGCGGCGCGGGAACTCCACCCAGGGTGAAGGTGACGGTGCCGGTGGGCGTGCCCAGCCCGGGGGGCAGCACCGCCACCGTGGCCGTGAGGGTCACCTCCTGGCCGTAGGTGGAGGAGGGGAGGGACGAGTCGAGCGCGGTGGTGGTGGGAGCGGCCACCACCTGCTCCGGGGCGGCGGGGCTCTGGCTCAGCTGGAACGGGCCGGCGCCGGCATAGCTGGCGGTGAGCGAGTGCGAGCCGACCGAAAGGACGCTCGTGGAGAGGGATCCCTTCCCGGTCGCGTCGAGCGACGCACTCCCCAGCGTGTTCGAGCCGTCGAAGAAGGTGACCGAGCCGGTCGGGGCGCCGGCGGCCGGCCAGGCGGCCACCACCGTCGCGGTCACCGTCACCGTCTCCCCGAATGCCGACGGGCTGGGCCCGGCGACCAGGGAGGTGGTCGTGCTGGTGGGCTGGACGGTGTGGAGGAGCCCGGGCGAGGTGCTCACGGCGAAGTTCGCCGCCCCGCCATAGGACGCGCTGAGGGTGTGCCCGCCGACCGAGAGGCCGGTGGTGCTCGAGGTGGTCAGGGTCGCGGCGCCCGAACCGTCGAGGAGGGCCGTGCCCAGGGTGAC
>Ga0335071_10000412_pt1 | contig 48469 bp, 38 predicted proteins | sample Lox_Sample_15_FD_206724 | JGI IMG/M metagenome (GOLD analysis project Ga0335071, IMG submission 206724) | Soil microbial communities from Loxahatchee National Wildlife Refuge, Florida, United States - Lox_Sample_1.5 | ecosystem: Environmental > Terrestrial > Soil > Wetlands | place: USA... | reverse complement strand
CGGGGCGGAGGGCGCGGCCGGCGCGGGGGCGGCCTCGGGGGCGGGCGCGGGCGGGGGAGAAGGAGGGGGCTCCGCCGCCGGGGGTGGGGGGGGGGCGGGAGCGGGCTCGGGAGGCGGCGCCACGTCCTTCTGCGGCAAGAACTGCTCGGGCTTCTTCTCGCCCAGCCGGACGAGCCGCGCCTTTAGGGGAACCTGGTCCAGCTCCACCCGGGGGAGGCTGCTCGCCTTCACCGCCACGGCGATGGCCGCGACGTGCACCGCGACCGAGGCCGCCACCGCCGGCCAGAACCGGTCGCGGCGACCGAGCTCGGTCGTGACCGGGATCCGCTTCACTTCGCCGCTTCCTCCGACGTCTTCCGCCCGGGCGACGGGTTCGTGATCATCCCCAGGTTCAGGATGCCGGCCCGCTGGAGGGTGGCCATGACGTCGACCACGTAGCCGTAGGGCAAGGTCTTGTCCGCCATGAGGTAGACTTCGTGGTCCTTCTGCAGGCGGGCGTTCGCCCGGAGCTTGTCCTCGAGCGTCTCGAAGGGGATGCGGGCCGCGTCCTCGCTCGTGCCGAGCCAGATGCTCCGGTCGGCCTTGATGGAGAGGACGAGCTTCTCCTCTTCGGCCTTGACCGGCTTGGCCCGGGCATCGGGGAGGTTCACCTCCACGCCCTGCTGGATGAGCGGAGCGGTGACCATGAAGATGATGAGGAGCACGAGCATCACGTCGACGAGCGGCGTGACGTTGATCTCGGTGAGGGTCTGGCGGCCGATGCCGCCGGAGGTGAACGCCACGGGGGTGTTCTCCTAGCTGAAGAAATGGCGCTTCACGATGTTCAAGAAATCGTTGGAGAAGTTGGTCATCTCGCTGTCCAGGACCCGGATCTTGGAGACGAAGAAGTTGTAGGCCACCACCGCGGGGATGGCAGCGAAGAGGCCCACCGCGGTGGCGATGAGCGCTTCGCTGATGGGGCGGGCGACGGTCGCCAGGTTGGCGTTCCCCATCCGGTAGATGTCGTGGAAGGCGTTCATGATGCCCCAGACCGTCCCGAACAGACCCACGAACGGTGCGGCGCTGGCGGTCGTGCCCAGGAAGGGCACCTGGCGCTCGAGGGCCGTCACCTCCGAGGCGGCCGCCCGCTTGAGGGCGCGCTCCACGTTCTCGATCCCGCCCAGCTCGTCCGACATGCCCCGGGACTCCACGGCCTCCTTCTTCTGCGCGGTGACCTTCGACAGCTCCACGTACCCGGCCCGGAAGACGTGGGAGAGGGGCGAGCCTGCGAGGGCCTCGGCCGCCTGGTAGATCGCGTCGAGCCTCCTCGACTGCCAGAAGGTCTCGAGGAACCTCACGGATTGATCCTGGGCCCGGCGGATCTGGAGCCACTTGCGGACGATGATGGCCCAGCAGACCGCGGACGCCAAAAGGAGGATGCCGAGCACGGAGATGCCGACCGTTCCGGAGTTCCTCGCGATCTCGAGGTAGTTCAGGCCCTCGCCTATTGCGGCCATCGGGACGGCCTGTGAGACGATCTGGGTCATGGTCTCTCCGAGGGATCCTCTCGCATCCTCGCCCGCCGTGGTGGCAGCAGGAAAAACGCGCGGGGGGCGGAATTCTCTCCCCCATACCAGGCTAGCCGGTGGGCCGAAGCGCCGCACCGCCAGGGTGTGAAGCTCGCGCCACGGACCGTGCGCCCCTGGCACCCGCGCCCGCGGTGCGGAACGATAATCCGTTCGTTAATTCTGTCCAGGCCAAGGTGGCACGGCCATTGCTGGCCCGAGGGTAAGACCGGCCCCGAATGGCCACTCGAGCACACACCGAGGACCCCCCAATGAACCGCCTCCTCGCCCTCTTCGCCGCATCGACCGTGGTCACTGGTTGCTATGTGTCGTCCCCCACCTGCAATACGCACAACGTCGCCATCGGCTGGCCGTCCTTCGTCATGGCGACCAGCACCGGCTACATCACCACGAACCAGTGCACGATCGCCATCGCGGGCATGAACGTCTACGTGGACGGCGGCGGCGCGCTCTCCGCCGCCTGCACGGACAACGCGTTGATCGTCACGCTCCCGACCGGCTCTCACTCGGCCATCGTGGAGGCGGTGGACTCGGGCAACTACCCCATCCTTCGCGACCAGGTCCAGTTCAACGTCAACACGAGCTGCGCCGACCAGTTCGTGGCTACGCAGCCAGGGGAGGGGGTCTTCACCCTCGACTACCACTTCTCGCCCGACGTCTGTAACACCTCCGGTGTAGGGGGCGTGTCCTTCATCTGGTACTCCATCCTCGACCAGACGATCCCTCCGCCCTACGTCATCACGGCAGTGGACGAGAACAGCACCAACAAGGAAGTTTACCAGTGCGGCGGGCCGGTGCAGTTCACGCTCCCGGCCGGCAGCTACGGGCTCATCGGCGCCGAGGAGGTCGTAAGGACCCTCACACCGGGCACCTACGCGGTGACCGGCGCGTACTGCCCGAGCCCACCCCAGGGCTTCCAGGTGCAATCGGGCGTCGACGCGGTCCTGACCGTCACGCTCCCGGACACGAACAGCGGCTGCCTGTAGCCCCCTTCCCTTCGCCGCCTCCCCGGCCAGCCCCTACCGGTGCCCCGGGCGGGCGTTTGCGTGTAGATTCCGGGCGTGCCTCGCATCGGCATCTTCGATTCCGGGTTCGGTGGGCTGACGGTCCAGCGGGCCATCGTTTCCCTCCTCCCCTCGGTGGACACGGTCTACCTGGGCGACACCGCCCGGTTGCCCTACGGGACCAAGTCGGCCGCCACCGTCACCCAGTACGCCCTCAAGAACGCGCGTCTCTTGGCCGGCCACGAAATCGACCTGCTCGTCGTGGCCTGCAACACCGCCTCGGCGGTGGCCCTCCCAGCGCTGCGGGCGGAGCTCGAGGTGCCGGTCCTCGGGGTGGTGGAGCCGGGCGCCCTGGTCGCGGCGCGGGCCACCCGCACCGGACGCATCGGCGTCATCGGCACCGAGGGCACGGTGGCGAGCGGCGCGTACCAAGAGGCCATCCTGCGGGCGCGCCCCGGCGCCGAGGTCGTGGCGCGGGCCTGCCCGCTGTTCGTCCCGCTCGTCGAGGAGGGGTGGACGGGCGAGGGGGACGAGGTGGTGCAATCGGTGGTACGTCGCTACCTGTCGCCATTCCGCGGAGAGGGGGTGGACACCCTCGTCTTGGGCTGCACCCACTACCCCCTCCTGAAGCGAGCCATCGCCCGCGAGCTCGCCGGGGTAAAGCTCGTCGACAGCGCAGAGGCGATCGCGCTCGAGGTCCTCTCCCGCTTCCCCCAAGCCCCATCACCCGAGGGGGAGCACCGCTTCCTCGTGACCGATTCTCCAGAGAAGTTCCGGGCGGTGGCCGGGCTCTTTCTGGGCCGGCAGGTGGAGCGGGCGGAGCACGTCGACGTGTGAGGCTCTTACGGCGCCGGTCTTGGAGGGCCCGCCCGCCCGCCTGCCGGACCCACTCTACCCTACGATAGAGAGAAGGTTTTTTCCGGTCCTCGCGCTTGCTGGCGCCGGGAGGCGGCGGTACAGTCGCGAGGGGATGGGCGCCGAAGCGAAGAAGATGGTTGTGGGGTTCAACCACAACATCAAGCACCGCGGGAAGCTGTACCACATCCAGACCGAGGACTCGGGGCTCGAGAACCCGCACATCATCACCCACCTCTTCGTCGGGGGGAACATCCTCGCCTCGAAGAAGACCTCCTACGCCGACATCGTGGGGGCGGACAACCTCGCCCAGGTGGTGCGGGAGCTGATGGAGGAGCAGCACAAGGAGATGTTGCGGAGCCTCATCAACGGCGTCTACGACGACATCGACGTCGCCTTCGCGGCCCGGTCGTTCCAGCCCGGCCAGCTGGGCGGGGACCAGGCCGGGGTGGAGGTGCGGACCGGTCTTCGGGTCGGGCCCCGGGAGTCGCACCGGCAGCTCCCCCCCGAGGTGCTGGCCGCAAGGGCCCAGCCCGCCCCGGTCCTGCACAACGACGGGGCCGAGACCCTGTTCGGCGAGGACCTCATCAGCGAGAAGAGCCTCGACGAGGTGATCCTCTCCTATCTCGCCGAGGATCTCGGGGACCGCAAGTGAGACCGACCTTGAGGGGGGAAAAGGGCGCGGCCGCGGGAGGGCCTCGCCCCCCTTCTCGACCGTGATCCAGCTGTTCCACGTCACCAAGGAGTACCCGGGCGACGCGCCCGCCCTCTCGGACGTGACGGTCTCGGTGGAGAAGGGCGAGTTCGTCTTCCTCACCGGGGCCTCGGGGGCCGGCAAGTCGACCCTCCTGAAGCTCATCTTCTGCGACGAGCCGGCCACGAGCGGGCAGCTCCTCGTCCTGGGCCGGAACGTGGCCAAGATCTCCCCTCGCTCCATCCCCTATCTGCGCCGGGCCATCGGGGTGGTATTCCAGGACTTCAAGCTCCTCCCCCGCCGCACGGTGGCGGAGAACGTGGCCCTGCCCCTCGAGGTCCTTTCCCTCTCCCCAAAGGACATCCGGAGGAAGGTGAAGACCCTGCTCCGCTCGGTGGGCCTCGAGCACCGGGCCCAGAAGTTTCCGCCCTCCCTCTCCGGCGGCGAGCAGCAGCGGGTGGCGGTGGCGCGGGCCCTGGCCGCCGATCCGCCCATCCTCCTCGCGGACGAGCCCACTGGCAACCTCGACCCGGAGCGCACCCTCGAGGTGATGGAGCTCCTCTCGGCCGCCAACGCCCGGGGGACGACGGTGGTGGTCGCCACCCACGACCGCTCGCTCCTCGATCGCTACAAGCGCCGGGTGGTGACCTTGGAGCGCGGGCGGCTCGTCTCGGACGGCGACTCGGTCCGGCGCATCTCGGGGGAGGGGCGGTGAGGATCCGGCCCGTCTACTTCACCCGCCGTGCGCTGGAGGGCATGGCCCGCGGGCCCTACGTGGCGCTGGTGGGTACGGCGACGATCTTCGTCGCCCTCTTCGCCACCGGGCTCCTCGCCGGGGTCCTCTCCGGGGCGGAGCACCTCCTCGCCGCCTGGGTGGGGGAGGTGCGGATCTCGGTCTACCTCTCGCCCGGCACGGACCTCGGGGCGGCACACGCGGCGGTTTCGGCCCTCACCCCGGGCCGGGAGGTCCGGGCGGTCCCCGCCGCGGCGGCGCTCAGGCAACTCTCCCAGGAGCTCGGGGACTCTTCCCACGTGCTCGACGGGGTCGGCCCCGGGGCCCTGCCCGACTCGGTGGACGTGCTCGCCCCGGGGATCGGGCTCGAGGAGGCCCGCGCCCTCGCCCTCCGCCTGAAAGCCCTTCCCGGCGTCTTCGACGTGGACTACGGCAACGCCTGGCTGGAGAAGCTCGAGCTCTTCGTCTCGAGGGCCAAGTTCGCCTCGGTGGTGGTGTTCGCCGCCCTGGCGCTCGCCACCGCCGTCCTGGTGGGGAACTCCCTGCGGCTCGCGGTGTTCGCGCGGCGCGAGGAGATCGAGATCCTGAAGCTCGTGGGGGCCACCGATTCGTTCGTCTCCGCGCCGTTCCTCATCGAGGGGCTCCTCGAGGGGGTGGCCGGTGCCGCTCTCGCCGCCCTGGCGCTTCTCCTCGTGCAGGCCGGCCTCTTGCCGCGTCTCCGCTCGGCCATCCCGCTCGTTTCGACGCTCAGGTTCGAGGACACCCTCCCCTCGGCCCTCCTCTTGGGCCTCTTCGTCGGGGGGGCGGCGGTGGGGCTCCTCGGCAGCGCGCTGGCGGTGGTCCGGACGCTGAGGAAGGCGTAGCGGGCCGTGACCGCCTGGCTCGTCCTCGGCGCGCTCGTCCCCTTGAGCCTCCTCGCTCCGGATGCCCGGGGGCGGCTTGACGCCCTGGAGGAGCGGCGGCGAGCCGAGGAGACCGCGGCCCGGCTCCTCGCCGAGCAGGAAAGGTCGGTGCTCGACATCCTGGCCGACTCGGAGCGGGCCCTCCTCGAGGCGGTGGGGGAGGCGCGGAGGGCGGAGGCGGCCCGGGCCCTGAGCGAGGCGGCCCTCTCCCGGGCCCGGGAGGAGGAGACCTCGGCCATCGAGGCGGAGCGAGAGCGCCTCGCCTTGCTCCGGCCGAGGCTCTTCGCGCGCGCGCGGCTCGGCCGGACCGGGGAGCTCGAGCTCTTCCTCTCGAGCGGGTCCCTCAAGGACCTCGTGAAGCGCCGCTACCTCCTCGAACACATCCTCCGGAACGACCTCCGACTCCTCTCGGAGGCGCAGGCGGCGCGGGCGGCGCGGGAAGAGGCCCGGGCGACGCGGCAGGAGGAGGCGGAGCGGCTCGCCTCCCTGGCGGCGGAGGCGGCCCTGCGGCGCGACGAGGCAAAGGCCCGGCGGGAGGAGCGGGAGGCGCTCCTTCTCGCCCTGCAGAGCGCCAAGAGCCTGCACGAGCGGGCCGCGGCCGAGGCGGGCGAACAGGCGAGGAAGCTCGCCGACTTCGTGGCTACGCTCCCCCCGCCGCGCACCTCGAACCCCGGCCGAGCCGGCTTCGCGGCGCTCAAGGGGGGGCTCCCCCCGCCCGCGCCCGGCCCCATCACCGCGGGCTTCGGCCGCCTCGTGAACCCACGGTTCAACACGGTCACCATGCAGAACGGCCTCGACATCGGGGCGCCGGCGGGCACCTCGGTCAGGGCGGTGGCGCCCGGCCGGGTGGTGCACGCGGGCTGGTTCAAGGGGTACGGGAACCTCATCATCGTCGACCACGGGGAGGGCTACCACAGCCTCGTGGCCCACCTCGGCAGCATGCAGACCGCCACGGGGGAGGAGGTGGAGGCGGGCTCGGTCCTGGGAACGGTGGGGGATTCCGGCTCGCTCAAGGGGCCCTACCTCTACTTCGAGATCCGCGAGCACGGGAGGCCGGTCGATCCTCAACCGTGGCTCAGGGAAGGGGGCGAGCGCTAGAATGGCCCCATGAGGCGCATCGCTCTGCTCCTTTCGATCGGGGCCGCATTCTTCGCGGGGCTCACCCTTAACCACGTGGCCGCCGCGGCGGCCCGCCGCCCCTCCCCGCCCTACCGGGCCCTGGACGTGTTCTCGCGGGTGCTCGCCGACATCGAGAACAGCTACGTCGAGGAGGTGGGAGAGCAGGACCTCATCTACGGCGCCATCGAGGGGATGGTGGCCCGGCTCGACCCGCACTCCGCGTTCTACCGACCCGAGGCCTACCGGCAGGTGCGCGAGGAGACCTCGGGCATCTTCGACGGGGTGGGCCTCGAGGTCACGATCGAGGACGGGGCCCTGACGGTGATCGCCCCCATGGCCGACTCGCCCGCCGACCACGCCGGGATCCGCCCCGGAGATCGGATCGTCACCATCGACGGGGTGCCCACCCGGGATCTCACGCTCCCCGAGGCCACCCGCCGGCTGCGCGGGCCGGCCGGCACCCCCGTGGTCCTCGAGGTGCTCCGCGACGGGTTCACCTCGCCGCAGAAGATCTCCCTCACCCGGGACCGGGTCAGGGCCCAGAGCGTCGAGTGGCGCCCTCTCGACCCCGATCGCCGCTACCTCTACGCGCGGGTGAAGTCGTTCCAGGAGCGGACCGACCAGTCCCTGGGGAAGGCTCTCGACGATGGACGGGCGGCGCTCGGGGGCGAGATCCGCGGCCTGGTCCTCGACCTGCGCAATAACCCCGGAGGTCTCGTCGACGCCGCGGTCCGGACGGCGGACCTCTTCCTCTCGAGCGGCACCATCGTCATCACCGAGGGCCGCAACCACCGCAACATCGAGGTCCTGCGGGCCCACGAGAAGGGGACCGAGCCGGGCTACCCCTTGATCGTCCTCGTGAACCGCGGCACGGCGAGCGCCAGCGAGATCGTGGCCGGCGCACTGCAGGACAACTCGCGCGCGGTGGTCATGGGCACCCAGACCTTCGGCAAGGGCTCGGTGCAGACGGTCATCGAGCTCGAGGACGGGTCGGGGCTGAAGCTCACCACGGCACGCTACTACACGCCCCATCACCGCTCGATCCAGGAACTGGGCGTCACCCCCGACGTCACGGTGGCGGAGCTCGCCCCGTCGGTGCGCCTCGACAACCAGCCCGTGGAGAGGGACCTCAAGAACCACCTCAAGAACGAGACCGCGGCCGCCAAGGCCGCCGCCCCGGTGGCGGAAGGCGACTACCCGCTCCGGACGGCCCTCGACTACTTGAAGGCGGTGGACATCTTCAACGCGTCCATGGAGTCCGCGAGGGGCAAGGGGAACACCTCGCGCAGGGAGTAGGGCGGGCGAGGGGAGCGCGCCCGAGGGGAGCTTCAGGCGCGAAGCGGGGAGCGGTCCTGGGACGCGATTCCACGGCCTCGGGGAGAGGTGCGTGGCGATCTGGGGCGCTCCCCGCCTCGCGCCCTGCGAGGGGGGAGAAGACCCTTCTCGCGGGCGGTTCGACGCTCCCTTTCTCGCGAAGAACTGCGCGCCCTTCGCCGTTCGGCACCGCGGGTTCCCGGGACCCTGGTCAGCCGTGAACAACTCCCGGGCGGTGGTGGAGGCGCTGATGGGCCCAAAGAGCGCCTTCGTCCGCACCCCCAAGCTCGGGTCGTGCGCCGGGGCGAGAGGGTGGTGGGAGAGAGGTACCGGGCCGGGGCCACGCTCCAGCCGCTTGTGGAGCTCGCCCTCCTTGGCTTCATGGCCCACGCATCGTCCACCTGTGGCGGAAGAGGATCTACTCGTCGCTCCCCTTCTTGTTCCTGTTCCAGGTCGGGTTCGGCTCGGTGGCCCTCCTCAGCATCTGGGAAGGCATTCGGGGGCGGGCGTCGAAGGTGGCGGAGCCGGCGGCCGCGGTCCTTGGGTGAGGGGGGATGGGCCTTCGCCCATCGGGGAAGAGCCGGAGCTCGTACACGGTGACGCCTCGGTCGAGGCGGCCCACCGGCTCCGCTCCCGTCCCTTCCCAGAAGGCGCGCGCGCCGGGGTTCTCGTCGCCCACGGAGAGCCGTAAGGCGGCGAAGCCCGCCCGGGCGAGGGCCCGGGCGAGCCCCTCCACCACCTCGCGCCCGAGGCCCTGGCCCTGGACGGCCTCGCGCAGGAGGAGGAGCCCGACGTGGGCCACGAGCGGCTCGGGCTGGTGCAGCTCCAGGTCCAGGACGCCGAGGGGCGGCCCGGCCCGGCGCGGCCAGAGGAGGAACACCCGCCGGGAAGGGTCGGCCGCGGCGTCGTCGAGGAGCCGGGCCGCCGCGCCCGGGTCCGCTCTCGTCCCCTGGGTGAGCCGGTGGTATCGGGGCGTTTCGTCCAGGCAGAACTGCAGCTCCTTCACCTCTTCCGGGCCGGCGGGAACCGCCCGCACCCGAGGGCAGACGATGTTTCCGAGGTGGGTCACGGGGAGGGGGCCTCGCTGAAAAGGATCCCGAGCGCGGACGGCGCCGAGAGGCTCTCCACCACGTGGTCCGCGCCGCCCGAACGGAGCTCCAGAACCGAGTACCTCCCGGTGGCCACCCCCAGGGCGGCGCAACCGGCGCCGTGGGCGGCGGCGACGTCGAAGGGAGTGTCTCCCACGACGAGGACCTCCTCCGGGGCGATCGTCCCGTGCCGTGCGCTCGCCCTCTCGAGCGCCGCCAGGACGAGCCGGGTCCGGTCCTCCCCGTCGTCGGCGAAGCCCCCCACCGCCTCTTTGCCCCACTCGAAGTAGCCGTCCAGGGCGCCGCGCCGAAGCTTGAGGCGCGCTCCCTCCATCACGTTTCCGGTGCAGAGGCCGTAGGCGATCTTGCGAGCCCTGAGCGTGGTGAGGGTCATCACCACGCCGGGGAGGACCTTGAAACCCGGGTCGGCGAGCTCCTCGGCCAGATACTTCGGGTAGCGGGAGAGGGCGAGGTCGCAGGCCTCGTCGGTGAACGCCTTTCCGAGGAGGGCCATCGCCTCCCGCACGATGAGCCGGTCGGTGGAGCCGTCGAGTCGCAGGGCGGAGAGGTCGCCATCGGGGTGGCCGAAGGCCTCGTGCAGCGCGCGCTCCAGGGATCTGCGGCCGGCGCCGGCGCAGTGGACCAGGGTCCCGTCGACGTCGAGCAAGACGAGGCGGTAGAATTTCACTGGAAGAGGGCCTCGACGAACTCGCCGGGGGAGAAAGGTCGTAGGTCGGCCACCGTCTCGCCCACCCCGACGTAGCGCACCGGGATCTTGAGCTCGTCGCAGATTCCGATGATGACGCCCCCCTTGGCGGTGCCATCGAGCTTGGTGAGGGCGATGCCGGTCACCCCCAGGGCCTCGTGGAACTGGCGCGCCTGGGCGATGGCGTTCTGGCCGTTGGTGGCGTCGAGGACGAGGAGGACCTCGTGGGGGGCGCCCGCGGCCGCCTTGCCCATGACCCGCTTCACCTTCTTGAGCTCCTCCATGAGCGGCGTCTTAGTGTGGAGCCGGCCGGCGGTGTCGCAGAGGACGACGTCCATCCCCTGGCGCGCCCCCTCCTGGATGGCCTCGAAGCAGACCGCGGCCGGGTCGGCCCCCTCCTTCCCCCGCACGAGCGGGGCGCCCACCCGTTCCGCCCAGACCTCGAGCTGTTCCCCGGCGGCGGCGCGGAAGGTGTCCCCCGCGGCGAGGAGCACCCCGTGCCCCGCCCCCTTGAGCTTCGCCGCGAGCTTGGCCACGGTGGTGGTCTTCCCCGACCCGTTCACGCCCACCACCATGACGACGAAGGGCCGAGCGGGGCCGACGTTGACGGGGGCGGCCCCGTCGCCGTCGGCGCCGTGGAGGGTGAGGATGCGGGCGATCTCCTCTCGGAGCGCGCCCTTCAGCCGCCCGGGATCGGAGAGCTCCTTCTTCCGCACCCGCTCCCGCGCCGAATCGAGGAGGCGGGTGGCGGTCCTGACGCCGATGTCGGCGGTGAAGAGGACCTCCTCCAGGTCGGCCAGCACGGCATCGTCGACCTGCTTTTCGCCGGTGAAGAGGGCGTTCAGCCGGGCCATGAAGCCGCCCCGGGTCCGGGCGAGCCCGTCGGCCAGGGTCCGGCCCGCCTCCGCCTCGGCCTTGCGCCGCTCCTGTTCCTCGGCCGCCCTCTTTGCCTCTTCCTCGGCGCGGGCCTGGGCGAGGGCCAGTTCGCGCTCCTTGGCCAGGGCCTCCTCTCGCTCCTTGGCCCGCCTCTCGCGCTCCAGCCGCTCGCCCTCCTTCTTCAAGCGGTAGGCCTCGCGCTTCTTCGCCTCGAGGGCCTCGCTCTCGAGGGCGGTCTTTGGCGGAGGGGCCGTTGGGGGCTTCGGGCGAGGGGGGGCGACCTCCCTTTGCGGACCGGGCCTCTCCCCCTCGCCTTTCCCGGGCGGGGCGGGGGAGGGCGGGGCGAGAGCGGCCGCCCGGCGCCGGTGCAAGTAGAGCGAGGCGGCGAGGGCGAGGAGGACGGCGGCGGCGATGGCCGCGAGCCCGAGCGACTCGGTCGTGGTGAGGGCGAGAAGCGATGCGAAGGGGTGCAAGGGTGCTCCGGAGGGCGCCACGATATAGGGACCCGGAGCGGACCCTGTCAATAGCGGAGCGGCGAAGGGGCCGAAGGCTCCATGCGGGAAAGTTGGGCAGGGGCATTTCGCCCTCTTCGGGCGAGAACGCGGCCTTTGAGGAAGGGCTCCCGCTCGCTGTCCGGTTTCTCTTCTATTTCTTCCCCGGCGGCGACGGGCCTTCCTTCTAAGAGGGAGGGCTAGGCGGCCGCCGATTCCCTGGTCCGCTCGGAGAGCCGCACCGAGACGAGCTTCGAGACCCCGGGCTCCTCCATGGTCACGCCGTAGAGCGTGTCCACCATCTCCATGGTCCGCTTGTTGTGGGTGATGAGGATGAACTGTGAGCCCTTGGCCATCTCTCGTACCACCTCGTTGTAGCGTCCGACGTTGGCGTCGTCCAAGGGGGCGTCGACCTCGTCGAGGAGGCAGAAGGGGGTGGGCCGGACGAGGAAGATGGCGAAGAGGAGGGAGACGGCGGTGAGGGCCTTCTCCCCGCCGGAGAGGAGGTTCACGCTCTGCAGCTTCTTGCCCGGCGGCTGGGCGAAGATCTCCACCCCCTCCTCGGCGTCGCCCGGGGCGCTCGTGAGCACGAGTCCGGCCCGGCCCCCGCTGAAGAGGCGGGGGAACACGGCCTGGAACTTCTCGTTCACCCGGTCGAAGGTCTCCTGGAAGCGCTCCCGCGAGGCCCGGTTGATCTTCACGATGGCGGACTTGAGGTCCAGGAGGGACCGTTCCAGGTCCGCCTTCTGCTCGCCCATGAAGCGGTGGCGGCGGGCGAGCTCGTCGTACTCCTCGATGGCGGTGAGGTTGATGGGACCCATCCGCTCCGCTTGCGCCCGGAGCTCCTCGAGGCGGGTGCGCTCCTCCTCGCTGGGCGGGGGCATGAGGTGGAAGCGGGCCACCTCGAAGCGGAGCTCCACCTGGCACCTCTCCCGGGTCTGCTCCTCCAGGTGGGCGAGCTCGAGGGCCTGTTCCCGGCTGGTGAGGGAGGCCTCCCCGATGGCCTCGCGGAGCGACTCCGCCCGGCCGCGGAGGGTGCGCGACTCGGCGTCGCGGGCGCGGGCGGCCGAAGCGAGGGCCTCGTGGGCCGCGCGGGCGTCGGAGAGCTCGGCCCGCACCCGGCCGAGCTCCACGGTGACCCGGGTGATGTCGACGCGGGTGCCGTCCAGCCGGCCGCGCAGCTCGGCGGCCCGGGCGTTATTCTCGGAGAGGGAGGCGAAGAGCCGGGCCCGGCGTTCCTCCACCTCGCGGCGCGCGTCCTCGGTCCGGCCGATGGCGGCGCTGATGCCCTCGCGCCGCTCGGCGTCGGCCGCCGCCTTCACCTTGATGTTCGTGAGCTCGGCGGTGAGGACGTCGCCCCGCGCCTTCCAGGCCTCGAGCCACTCCAGGCTCTCCTTGGCCCGCTCCTCGGCCCGCGATTGCTCCGCCTCGGCGGCGGCGGCCGCGAGCCTGTGCTCCTCTTCCTCCCGGGCGAGGGCGAGGAGCGCCTCTTCCAGCTCCGAGAGGTCGCCCTCGAGCTCGCCGATCCGGGAGCGGACCCCCAAGAGCTCCTCCCCCACCCGGGTAAGGTCCTTCTCCTCCTCGAGGAGGGAGAGCTCCTTCTCGCGGCCGTCCCGGTCGAGGCTCTTCAGGGCGGTCTCCAGCTGGACGAGCCGGCCTTGCAGCGTCCGGTGCCGCTCGCTGGCCAGCTGGAACTCGGCCTCGAACACCCGGACGGTTTCCTCGAGCTCCTGTACCTCCCGCCGGCGCTGCAGGGCGCCGTGGCCCTCGCCCGTGAGGGGACCGCCCGTGACCACCCCGTGGCGATCGAGGACCTCCCCGTCGAGGGTCACGAGCGTGTGGGCGGCCTCGGGGAGGGGGGCGCCGTCCGGGCCGGCCGTGAGGGCCGCCTGCTGCCAGATCTCGAGGGCCGAGGGCAGGTCTCTCACGAGGAGGGCGTCGGCGAGGAGGAAGCGGACCACCTTCTCGTACGCGGGGTCGTAGCGGACCACCGCCAGGCAGGGGCAGAGGACGCCCGGGTGATCGGGCGGGGGCGGCGCCGAGCCCGAGGGGCCCTTCGAGTCCCCGCGGAGGTCCCGGAGCCTCGACATGGGGATGAGCGAGGCGCGCCCCTCCGCCGCCGACTTGAGGTAATCGATGGCCTCGACGCCCCGGGCGTGGCTCTCCACGATGACGTACTGGAGCCGCTCGCCGAGCAGCGCCTCGACCGCGGTCTCGTACTCGGCCGGGGCCGAGACCACGTCCGCCACGAGCCCGAAGATGCCCCGGTCCCGCACCTCTCCCGGATCGCCCCGGGTCATGAGGCTCTTCACCCCGCGCCCGTAGCCCTCGTAGTTGCGGACGATCTCCACGAGGCTCTGGAAGCGGGAGCGCTTCTCGGCGAGCTCCTCCCGCAGGGTGATGAGCTTGGCCTCGTTCTCGATGAACTCGGCTCGGGTCCTCTCGAGGAGCTCCTCCTGGGCGCCGCGCTGCTCGTCCAGCGAGAGCATGAGCTGGCGCGTCCGGCCCAGCCGCTCGAGGTGAGCGGCCCGGGCCTTGTCGAGCTGGGCCGCCCGCCGCCTCTGGTCGTCCGCCTCCCCGCGGCCCTTGTCCCTTCGGGCGGTGAGGTCGGTCCGTTGCCGGTCGATCTGCAGAAGCTGGTTCTTGTGGGCGGCCGCCTCGGCGCGGGCCGCTGCCCCGGCCGCCCGGAGGCGGTCCGCCTCCGCGGCGAGCGCCCCCTGCTCGCGCCCCGCCTCCTTGAGCGAGGACTCGGCCTCGCAGAGCCGCCCCTCGTCCGAGGCCACGAGGGAGGACAGCTCCTCCCGCTGCGAAAAGAACGCCTCCCTCTCGGCGGAGAGGGCCTCGGCCCTCTCCTTCAGGGCCTCGGCCTCGGCGGCCTGGGCCATGGTCCGCTCGGCGATCTGGGAGAGCTCGCGCCCGGCCGCCTCGAGGGACACCTCCGAGACCCGGACGGTGCTCCCCAGCTCGTGCTCCTTTGAGAGGAGCCCTTCGACCCGGGCCTCGCTCTCCTTCGTGGCGGCCTGGTCCGCCTCCAGGGCGCCCTCGAGCTCGGTGAGTCGCGCGAGCAGAGGGGCCTCCTCGGTGCGGAACGCGACCTGCCGTTCCTCGGCCGCCCGCCTCGTGGCGGTGAGCTCGAGGTAGCGGGCGGCGGCGGCCCTGAGCTCGAGCTCCCGGATCTGGGCCCGCAAGGCCTTGAAGCGCTCGGCCTTGCGGGCCTGGCGGTTCAAGGAGTCGAGCTGCCGCGAGAGCTCCTCTACGATGTCCGCCACCCGGAGGAGGTTCTGCTGGGTGGCCTCCATCCTCCGCTCGGCCGCCTCGCGGCGCCGCTTGTACTTCGAGATGCCGGCGGCCTCCTCGATGATGGCGCGCCGGTCCTCGGGCCGGGAGGAGACGATCTGCCCGATCCGGCCCTGCTCGACGATGGAGTAGGCGGTCCGGCCCACCCCCGAGCCGAAGAAGATGTCGTTCACGTCGAGGAGCCGGGCCGGGACCCCGTTCACGAGGTACTCCGACTCGCCGGTCCGGTGGAGCCGGCGTCCGACGGTGATCTCGCCGAAGCCCTGGTAGGCGGCGGGGAGCTCGCCCGGGCGGTCGTTCTCGAAGGTGAGCGAGACCTCCGCCAGGGAGAGCGGGGCCTTCGACTCCGAGCCGTTGAAGATCACGTCCTCCATGGACCGCCCCCGCAGCTGCCGGGCCGACTGCTCCCCGAGCACCCAGCGGATGGCGTCCGCCACGTTCGACTTGCCGCAGCCGTTCGGCCCGACCACGCCGGTGACGCCGTCGTCGAAGACGAGGACGGTCCTGTCCATGAAGGACTTGAAGCCCACGATGTCGAGCCGCCTGATGCGCATGCAAGGGAGGCGATATCACGACCCTGGGCACGCTTCAAGGAAACCCCTTGATCAATGGGGACTTTTCTTACGAAGGGCCCGGCGCGCGCGAGGGCTTCGTAGAGATCTTCCCCATGGGGTTTTCCCGATCAATTCACGGGCTTAACTGACACGGCATGTAGGGTCATCCGAGCGTCCCTCGCCCTAGCCAAGGGCGCGATAGACTTTTCCGCCATGCGTCCGCTCGCCTCGATCTTCCGTCGGGTCGTCCTCGCCGAAGCCGCCGTGGCCCTGGTCGGAGTGGTGACCGCCCGCGGGGTCGCGACGTTCGAGCGGCGCGAGTTAGGGCTCGTCATCGCCGGCTCGGCGGCGTCCCTTGTCTTGGAAACCCTCGCCTTCCTCCTCGTCTTGAGGGCCCGGTCCCGCCGGATCGCCGCCGCCCTCGGCTCTCCGGCGCCGGGCGACGCGGTGCTCTCGAGGCAGGCGGCGGCCGACGTCCTCGGGCTCCCGGCGGCCGGGTCCTTGGCCCTCCTCCTCGCCGGTCTGTTCGGCATGTTCCTCGCCGCGCTGTTCGCCTTCGTGGGGAGGTGGCTCTCGCCCGACCTCGCTCTCGCCTCGCTCGGCCTGGGCGCGGGCTTCGCCCTCCTCGGGGCGATGGTGGGCTACGCGCTCTGCGCCGAGGGGTTGCCGGAGATCCTGTCGCGGCTCAGGGGGTCCTCGGAGTCGAGCCCCCGGGGGACCTTGCGGGGCAAGATCCTCTTCTTGTGCGCCGGGCTGAACGTGGTCGCGGTCTTGCTCGTCGCCTCGGCCGCCTACCTCCGCCACCGGGAGGAAGTGGTGGCCGAGCTCTCCCGGGCCGCCCTTCTCGTCGAGGACGCGCTCGGGGAAAGGATGGCGGGCCGCCCGGCGGCCGAGGTGGCCTCGGAGCTCGAGAAGGGCACAGGCCACAGGGCGGCGGTGCTCTCCTCGTCGGGGCGGGTGCTCTTCGCGACGGGGGAGTTCCCGGCCTGGGAGCCGGGAGCGGACCCGGCGAAGGGGAGGGTCGACGCCGCGGGAGCCCTCGTGGTGCACGCCGCGGGAGGCTTCGTGGTCCAAAGCGCCCTCTTGCCCTCCGGGGGCTTGGCGGTGTTCGTGCCCGACGGGGCGGTGCTTCTGCGGGTGCGCCCCTTCGCCCTGTCCCTCCTCCTCGCGGCCCTCGTCACCTTCGCCGGCACCGCGGTGCTGGTGTGGATCTCCGCGAACGTCATCGCCGGGCCGGTGAGCGCCCTGGGCCAGGCGGCGGATCGGATCGCCTCCGGCGACCTCACCGTGAGCCCGCCCTCGGTCTCGGCGGACGAGATGGGGCTGCTCGCGGCGCAGTTTCGCCGGATGGCGCTCGGGCTCACCCGGCTCGTGCTCGAGGTGAAGATGGCGAGCGAGAAGGTCTCGACCGGCGCGGCCGAGGCCGGCTCCATCGGCGATCGGGTCCGGCGCGGTGCGCTCGACCAGCTCCAGGGAGTCCGCCAGGTGCAGGGGGCCCTGGAGGAGATGGAGGGCTCCATGTCCTCGGTCTCGCGCGGGCTCATCGGGGTCTCGGACTACGTGGCCGCCACCAGCCGGAGCGTCATCGAGATGTCGGAGGCCTTCGAGGAGGTGAAGACGAAGGGGGTCGAGCTGGAGAGGGCCATGGGCACCGCCCTGGGCGACATGGAGAGCCTCTCCGCCGCCGGCCGCGACGCCGAGGGCCGGCTCACCGCCCTCGAGAGCCTGGCGGTGCGCTCGGGGGGGACTTTGGCCGAGGTGAAGGCGTCGGTGGCGGGGCTGGAGCGGGCCGCGGGGGAGAGCGAGACGAACGCCCTCGCCGTGGCGGAGGCGTCCGAGCGGGCGGGCCTCGTGATGGAGGAGACGGTCCGGGGGATCGAGACGCTCCGGGGGGCGGTGGCGGACGCCCACGCGCGGATCGAGGCCCTGGGGCGAAGGTCCGACGACATCGACCAGGTGGTGGACTTCATCTCGGAGGTGGCGGGGCGGACGAACCTCCTCTCCCTGAACGCCTCGATCATCGCCGCCCAGGCGGGCGAGCACGGGAAGGCCTTCGCGGTGGTGGCCGACCAGATCCGCGACCTGGCCGCCCAGATCGCCCGCTCCACCAAGTCCATCGGCGACAGCATCCGGGCGGTGCGCGAGGACGTCGTCGGCAGCGCCGCCCTCATCGACCGGGGGGACGCCCTGGCGGTCGAGGGCGTTCAGCTGGCCCGCAACTCGCTCGATTCCCTGGCCGAGATCCGGCGCTCCACCGCCCGCGGCCGGGAGACCGCCGCCGGCATCCGGGCCGCGGTCCAGACCCACGCCCAGTCGTCGCGCGAGGTGGCGAACCTGGTGGAGCTCGTGGCCGAGGGATCGCGGGCGGTGGCGGCGGCGGTCCAGCTCGTCGGCCGGAGCGTGGGCGGCTCGCACTCGGTGTCGCGCGGGGTGACCGGCATGGCCGACCGGGTGGCCCGGATGCTGGAGGAGCAGGCCGGCCTCGCCAAGCGCCAGCTCGAGAACCTCGCCCGGCTGGAGGTCATGATCAAGGACATCGCCAAGGCGGTGGAGGCCCACGCCCAGGCCACCCAGGCGGTGAAGAGGTCGCTCGAGGACCTCTCCCGGACCGCCGGCCAGCACGAGACCGCGGTCCACGGCCTCTCGGGCGTGTCCGACCAGATCGGCTCCCGGGCCCGGGCCCTCTCCGAGACGGTGAGCCGCTTCAAGGTGTAGCCGGCCCGCGCCTTTTCTAGTCCTGTTCCCCGGCGGGGGGGGGGGGCGGCGGGGGCGCCCCGGGGGCGCCCGCGGCGAGGGGCCGAAGCTGCGGGTGCCCGAGGCTCCCCGCCAGCTGGAACCGGTAGCTGCCGTCTTGGGCTTTGGGCAGAGCGACCTCGAGGACCGGCCGGAGCGCGGCAGCGGCGGGCTTCTGCCACAGGGACGGCTCCAGGCGGACGCGCGCCTGGCCGGCGAGCGGGGCGTACTCGAGCCGCGGCTGGAGCACCACCGCCATCCCCTCGCCCGTGAGCTCGACCTCGCCGCCCCGGGTCTCGAGCTTCTCCACCGTGACGCGCCCGCCCTCGACCTTGGCCGAGGCCGTGGCGGTACCGAGGGCGATGGGGGGGAGGGTGAGGGTCCCGGGCAAGGGGGGGATGGGGACCTGGCCGCCCCCGAGCGCCGCCCGCAGGACCTTGAGCTCGACCGTCCCCGAGGCCTTCTCCAGAGAGCCGCCCGGCAGGGTGAGGTCGAAGCTCCCCGAGGCCGCGCCGGAGAGGTCCATGGAGAGGGCCCGGCGGATGGGCAGGGCGCGGGACAGGTTCACGCCCTCGGCCGAGAAGGCCCACCGGCGCGCCGCCCCGGTGAGCGCGGCGCTGCCCTCGATGGTGCCGTCGTAGACGAGAGCCTTCACCTTGACCACCCGCCGGCCAAGGAGGAGCGGCAAGACCAGAAGCTTCGCCTCGACGTGCTCCACCGGGACCTTGAGCCCGGAGGCGTCGGTGAGCGCCACCCCGTCCATCGCCACGCCGAGGAGGGAGTAGGGGTGGACACTTTGGACCTCGACCTCCAGGCCGCGGGCCCCGGCTTCAAAGATGAGCCGCTCCCGGACTGCCTCGGAAGGAAAGGTGAGGCGCAGGGAGAGCGCCAGGGCGGCCGCGGCGAAGGCGCCGTAGAGGAGGCGGGGGCGAAGGGCGCTCAAGGCGGGGGGCAAGAACTCTCCTCTTCGTTTCGGGGCCCTTTCCCGGGGGGAAGGGCCCCCTTAGCGCACCGCTAGGACTTCAGCTGGTAAGCCGAGACGGTGAAGGTGGCGTCCACGAGGTTCGGGTCGTCGGCCCGGGCGGTGAGCCGTAGCCGCCGCACCTGGATGACCCCCTGTCCGTGCTCCAGAGCGAGGAGGAAGCGCGAGAGCTTCGAGAGCTCGACCCGGGCCAGGTTCACCTCCACCGCATCCTCCTTGAGCCCCTCGAGGTCGCCCGGCGCGTTCACCGGCCGGAGGTCTCCCACCTCGATCTGGAAGGTCTTGCCCTGCTGGGAGATGTAGGAAAGCAGGGGCACGGGAGGCCCCTTGAGCTGGGAGAGGAGGGTCTGCCGCTCGGTCTGCCGCTGCCTGTATCCCTCGGCGAGCTTCGCGACCTGGGACAAGAGCCGGGTCTTGTCCTCGATGCGCTGCTCGCGGGAGGCGATCCCGCTCGAGATCGAGACCGAGAGGAGCGAGGCGAAGAAGGCGAACACCGCCGCCGCCGCCAAGGAGACGAGCATTCGCTCCCGCGGCGAGAGCTTGCCCAGAAAGGCGAAGAGGTCGGCCCTGAGCCTCGAAAGCCGTTCCATGACTAGCCCTTTCCGCCCGCCGCCTCGCGGGGGCCCGTGTCGAGGCAGAGGAGCCCCGAGTCGATGGAGAACTCGAACTTGCCGTCCGACCGGCGCCGGGCTCCCCCGGAGCGGGCGTCCGCGAAGCAGCGGGAGCCCTTGAGCCCGCCCACCAGGCGGTCGACCGCCTCGGCGCCGTCGGTCGAGCCTTCGAGGTGGAGCTTGTCCCGGGTGAGGTCCACCTTTTCGAAGCGCACCTTCACGTCGGCGGGCACGTGTTCCTCGAGCGCCCAGAGGAGGTCCACGGCGGTAGCCTTGGGCACGGTGCTTTGGCCTGCCCCCCGGCCGCGGAGCACTGCCTGTGCCTCCTCGAAGTTGGGGAAGCACTTCCCGATGAGCTGCTGCTCGGCGTCGCACAGGGCGCGGTCGAGGAGCACCTCCTGGCGGGAGAGGGCGAACACCTTGGCGCCGGCCGAGGCGAGGGCGAGGAGGACGAGGAGGGCGGCGGCGAGGGCGAGGCGGGCCACCCGGCCCTTCAGGTGATCGAAGTCCCGGGTGTAGGCGAGGTCGCCGCGGCGGAGGTTGAGGCGGGGGGCCCGCGAGCCCTGGTGGCCGCGGAGCGCGAGGGCGAGGGCCAGCGCGAAGGCGGGGGCTTCCTCGGGGGGAATGGGCCGGCCGAGCTCCGCGGCCGGGCCCCGCAAGGCGATGGGCTCCACCTTCGCCAGGACCTCGGGCTCGAGGATCTCGGGGAGGCCCTTTTGGCGGCCCAGCTCGCCCGCGAGGAAGACGCGTCCCACCCGGCGCGGACCCACCCGGGCGCGCCAGGCGCGCAGGGTGGATCGCAGCTCGCGGGTGAGAGGGGCGAGGGTGCGCCGCAGGGCCTCCGCCGCTCGCGGGTCGGCGGAGAGCTTCTCCGTTGCGGGCTCCTCCGGCGCGGTCAGGACCCCCGAGAAGAGGAGGGCGTGGGCCTCCTCCTCCGGGCAGCCGAGCTCGCGGGACAGGGCCCGGGCCAGGATCGCCGCTCCGAAGGGGAAGGTGCGGGCCTGCTCGCAGGAGCCCTGGAGAGCGATGCAGATGCTCGTCCGTTCCTGCCCGAGGTCGACGACGACGTCGGCGGCCGGGTCCTCTTCCGGCTCGGGGTCGGGGAGGGGCCCGGTCGCGCCGGAGGAGAGGAGGGCGGCGTAGGCCGGGGCGGGGGGGAGGACGAGCCGGGGATCGACGCCCAGCCCCCCGAGCGCGGCGAGGAGGGCTCGGAGCTCCTCGCGGCGCGCCACCCCCACGTAGAGGTCGGTCCGGCCGGCTCGCGACTGGAGCGGTTGCCAGTCCCAGGCCGCGAGGGAGAGCTCGAAGGGGATCTGCTCCTCCACCTCGAAGGGGACGGTCTGCTCGATGCGCCGGAGGTCGGTGAAGGGGAGGGTGACGACCGAGGACGACATGCCCGGGCCGGGGAGGGCGGCGATGGCCTCGGCGAACCGCAAGCCCCGGGCGGCGATGAGGGCCTTCAGGGCCTCCGTTTGCCGGGAGAGGAGGGACACGCCCGGGGCCGCGGGCTCGAGGACCGCCGCCCCGTGCTCCAAGACCGCGTACCCGCGGTAGGTCGACTCGAGGAGCACGGTCTTCACCGAGTGTGCGCCGAGATCGATGCCGAGGATCCTCTGCGCCATGCCTACTCCTCGCGAAAGTGGATGAGCCGGCCCAGGTCGATCCGGTTCTGGGCGGCGGCGGCCGCGATGGCGGTGGTGCCCGAGGCGGTGGGGGCCGCCTGGGTGGCGGTGCGGGAGGTGGCGCTGGAAAGGGCGGTCCCTTGGGAGGAGAGCCTGGGATCGTAGCTCACCACCGCCTCCACTTCCGCTGTGACGTCGCCGGCCTTGCCCAGGGCCCGGATGCGGAAGACCACCGACCGATCGGTGTACGCCTTCGCGAGGGTGCTCGAGAGATCGCTCCTTAACGGGACCTTGAGCTCCTGGAGGACCCCCGCGAACTGGGAGGGAGTGATGGTGAGGAAACCGCCCATGCGGATCTGGGAGAGCGCCTTGTGGAAGGCCTCCTGGAAGTGGGGATCGGAGAACTCTGCCAGGGCCGCGGGATCGGCCATCGCCTGGGCCAGGCGGAGCTGCTGGGTGAGGTCGTCCGTGTTCACGTTCATAGCCGCCTCGATGGGCAGGTACACCGTGAGCTCCGGGCCGAAGGCGGCGAGGAAGGGGTCAGTCACCCCGGCCACGAGGGACAGCTCCCGGACGGAGTCGAGGCGGGCGCCCTTCGCGAAGTAGCGATCGGAGCCGCGCTGGTAGGGGAAGTTCTTGTCCGAGAAACCGGTGTCGAAGGGCTTCGAGGGGACGATGAAGGAGCAATTCCCGGCGGGGAAGGTCACGGTGAGCACCGAGCCGCCCGGATCGGAGAGGACCCAGTCCCGGAGGTGGACGAGGAGGTCGGAGCGCGAGTACCGCTGGCCGTCGGCGTCGGTCCGGTCGAAGAGGGGGTCCCACTTATTGTCGCAGGTGAGGCGCAGGAGGGCCTCCACCTGGGCGGAGAGGACGCCGCTCGTGAAGCGGGCGTCGAGCTGAGCGTTGATCTTCTGCCCCTCGTCCTCGATCGTCGCCAAGAACCCGCCCTCGAAGTCGCCCAGCGAGCCGGTCGGGACCGACGTTTCGCTCTTCTTCGGGGCGCTCGCCCCCTCGTCGGAGAAGAGGGTCTGGGCGAGCGCGGAGCTCACCGGGACGAGGTTATAGAGCTGCAGGTGCGGCAGCTGCACCTGAGGGACCACTTGACCCGTCGCGGCGGTCGCCGCCTGGACCATGGCGGGAAGGCTCGTGGCCTGGTCGAGCTGGGCCTGGAAGGCGAGGACGAGGCGCGAGAGGTTGACCGCGCTCTGGGCGAGGGCCTCGGCCCTGAGCTGGTCCCGGGCGTTACCGGCGATGCGGAGCCTCACCTGGGTGTCGTAGGCGAGGTCCATCGCCAGGGCGGTGAGGACGGCCACCGCCACCACCGCGAGGAGCAACGCGGCCCCGCGCTCTGAAAACCGAGAGGGTTGGAGGGGCGTTTCCATCAGAAGTCCAGGGACCGGGTGAGGGCGATCCTCGTCTCCGTCGAGAGCTTCTCCTTCCTTCCGTCCGCGAGGACGATCTCGAGCTCGAACCGCACCCGGGTGGGGAGATCGGAGGGGTGGTCCACCGAGCGAGTGGACCACTCGCGCACGAAGTCGTTCTTCTTCCGATCCCAGTATTCGATCCTGAGCGAGGACAGGTGGTCGGCGACGAGGTCCTTCTTGCCCCCCCGGTCCGGCTCCTCGTCGAAGCGCACCTTCTCGCGGCGGAAGAGGGCGCTCTGCCCGGAGTGTTGGGGATCGGGCTCGAGGGTATACTCGACCACCGACTGGTCCGACTCCCGCACGTCGCGGGCGAGCCTTTGGTGGGCGAAGGTACAGAAGAGCAGGTCGTCTTCCTTGCCCAGAAACAGGGTGGGCCGCTCCCGGGTGAAGCGGTTGTGGTCGTAATGCTCGGAGATGAACGCCATCGAGACCTCGCGCGAGAGGCGAGAGAGGGCGAGCCGGGCCCCCGCGTACCGGTCGCCCTGGTCCTGGGAGAGCTCTTGGGCCCGGTCGACCTGCCGGAAGGCGCCCAGGGTCATGACCCCCATGCTGGCGGTGATGGCGAGGGCGATGACCACCTCCATGAGGGTGAAGCCGGCGGGGCGGCGGGGCGGAGGGGTCATGGGCTGGTCCCCGTTTTGAAGGCCAAGAGGTGGGTCACCACCGCGAAGGACTCGGTGTGCGCCCCCTCCGGCCAGCTGACGGTGAGCCGCACCTCGCGGAGCCCCTTCTTGAGCTCCTCGCCAATGGTGGCGAGCTGGGCCCGCAGGACGCTGGCGAGCACCGGGGCGGGGGGGAACAGGGTCTGGGCCGTGGATCCGCTCCCGCCGCTCTCCCCTACCTTCTGGCTGAGGAGGCTCGCGAGGTCGACCGTTCCCGAGCCCTCCTCGCCCGTCGCGCCGGTGAGCACCGAGAGGAGCTGGTCGGGGCCGAGCTCGAGCTTGGGCTTCACGACCTCGAGCTTGAAGTGCACCTCGGGGTGGCCCTCTCTCTCGAAGGTGCCCTCGTCGGTCTCGTCGAAGTCTTTGAACCCGTCCCGGTCGAACCCGTCCTGGAGGGAGGCGAGCTTCCCCCGGGCGAGGAGGGTCGCCACCTCGAGGTGGGCGGCGCGGGTGTGGTTCCGCAGGGCGGCGCTCACGATCTGTGAGATGGCCAGCATCGCCCCGGAGAGGATGGCGAGGGCCACCATCACCTCGAGGAGGGTGAAGCCGCTCGGGCGCCGCCTCACTCCGCCGCCTCCTGCTTGCCCGAAAGGACCCTCGTCCTCCCGGTGAAGGGCTCGGTCACCACCGTGAAGACGTTGTTCCCCTCCTCCACCGGGACGGAGGCCTTCTCTGCCTGGCCCCCGGGGAAGAAGTAGACGTAGGCGGTACCGGTCTCCTGGGCCTCGCGCCGCCCCTCGAGGTGCACCGGTCCGAAGGAGGCCTGGCCGGGGAGCTCCCGGCGCGGCACGAGCCGGTCGGTGAACACCCCGAAGGTCGAGGCCGCCAGGATCCGGCGGATCTCCGGGTCCGACTCGTCGGGGAACCTTTGGGAGAGCTCCTCGTCGTCGGCGCGGTCGGAGGCGGGGGGAACGCCGGCGGGGCCCGGGGCGCACTCGGCCCAGTAGGCCCGCCCGGAGACATCGATGGCCAGCCGGCAGGTGGCGTGGCGCAGGGCGGCGATGTCGAACAGGGCCCGCATCGACCCGGAGAGCTCGCCGGCGGCCTTCTTGGCGTTGGCGCCGGAGATGGAGGCGACGGCGGGCAGGACCAGGGAAGCGGCCCCGGCGATGATCGCCAGGACCACGAGCAGCTCGATGAGGGTGAGGCCCTTGGCGCGCACGGGGAGGGAGGGGTCCCTTTTCTCTAGTAGCTCACGATGTCGTCGGGGGTGCCCGGCTGTCCGTCGGGACCGTTGCTCTTCACGTCGTAGGCGTCGGGGTGGGCCTGGCCGGGGTAGAGGTACACGTACTCGTGGCCCCAGGGGTCCTTGATCGTCCCCTCGGCGTTGTTGGCCTTCAAGAACCCCTCATGGACGAGGATGTGGATGCCCTCCTCGGTGGTGGGGAAGCGTCCCTTCAGGACCCGGAACGCGTCCACCCCCTGGCTGGCGATGTTCTGGACGTCGGTGCGCGCCTGCTTGAGCTCGGCGTCCTGCTGGCGTTTCACCACGTTCACCGCGACCGCGGCGGCGATCATCCCGAGGATGACGAGCACCACCATGATCTCGATGAGGGTCATGCCGCGTGCGGCGGTGCGGGAAGGGGGCCTAGTCACGGTGAACCTCCGGCGAGGTTGTTGATCTGGAGGATGGGCATGAGGACGGAGAAGACGATGAACGCCACCACCACCCCCATGGTGACGATCATGAGCGGCTCGAGGAGGGAGGTGAGGGCGTTCACCGAGGCCTCGACCTGGCTCTCGTAGGTGTCGGCCACGGTCCCGAGCATCTCCTCGAGGGCGCCGGAGCGTTCGCCCACCGCCACCATGTGGTGGACGAGCGGGGGGAACTCGCCGGAGCGCTTCAGGGGGGCGGCGATGGACTCCCCCTCGCGGATCGCATCCCGGGCCTCGTCGATGACGTGGGCGAGGCGGGTGTTGCCCATGACGTTCTTCACGATGTCGAGGGCGGTGAGGAGGGGGACGCCGCTCCGAAGGAGGGTGGAGAGGGTGCGGGCGAAGCGGCCCACGGCGATCTGCCGGGAGACCGGGCCGAAGATGGGGGCCCTTAGCCGGATGAGGTCCCACCTCTCCCGCCCCCCGGGGGTGACCTTCCAGCGAGAGAACCAGAAGACGAGAAGGAAGAGGGTGGCGAGGATGGCCCACCAGAAGTGGGCCGCGAAGGAGGAGAGGCCGATCGTGACCTGCGTGTACCAGGGCAAAACGGCGTTGGTGTCGGCGAAGATCCGGGTGATCTTGGGGATGACCACGGTGAAGAGGATGCCCATCACCACTGCCCCGATGCACACCATGGCGATGGGGTAGACCAGGGTGGCGAGGATCTTGGAGCGGAGCCGGGCCTGGCTCTCGGTGAACTCGGCGAGCCGCTTCAAGACCACCTCCAGGGCCCCCGAGTGCTCGCCCGCCCGGATCATGTTCACGTACAGGTTCGAGAAGATCCGCGGGTGGACCGCCAGGGCGTCGGCCAGCGAGGCGCCCTCGTTGACCCGTTGCTTCACGTCGGAGAGGACCCGCTTCAGGCGCTCGTGGTCGACCTGGTCGACGAGGGCGGTCATGGCCTCCACGAGGGGGATGCCGGCGTGGACCAGGACCGCCAGCTGCCGGGTGGCCACCGCCAGGTCCTGGGCGCTCACCCGGCCCGAGAGCCAGCGGCGGAGGTTGAGCTCCTGCGAGGCTCTCTTCTTCTGGGCCTTCTCCCCCAGGACCTCGGTGAGGTAGACGCCCTCCCGGCGCAGGACGCTCCGCAGGGTGCGGGGCGAGTCGGCCTCCTTGAGCCCGGTGACCGGCTTCCCGGCGGCGGAGAGCGCCCGGTATTCGAAGACCGGCATCTTAGTGGATGTCCTCCGCGGTGACCGAGAGCACCTCGGCGGCGGTGGTGATCCCGCGCGCCACCTTGTAGGCCCCGTGCTCGAGGAGCGTCACCATCCCCCGCTCCACCGCGGCCCGCTTGATGGTGGTGGCGTCGACCGACTTCAGGATGAGCGGCCGCACGTCGTCGTCGACGAGCATGAGCTCGTAGATGCCGGTGCGGCCCTGGTAGCCGGTGCCCTGGCAGGTGGGGCAGCCGGCCGCCCGGTAGACGTGGCGGGGGCGGCCGGCCCTCTCGAGGATCTGGTCGGAGAGGCCGGCCTGCTGCCTCTCCTCCGCGGTCGGGACGTAGGCTTGCCGGCACTCGGGGCAGAGCACCCGCACGAGCCGCTGGGCCAATACCCCCACCAGGGAAGAGGCCACGAGGAAGGGCTGCACCCCCATGTCCACGAGGCGGGTGATGGCCCCGGCCGCGTCGTTGGTGTGGACGGTGGAGAGAACGAGGTGCCCGGTGAGGGAGGCCTGGATGGCGATCTCGGCCGTCTCCAGGTCGCGGATCTCGCCCACCATGATGACGTCCGGGTCCTGGCGGAGGAAGGAGCGCAGGCCGTTCGCGAAGGTGAGCTCGATCTTGGGGTTCACCTGGACCTGGCCGATCCCCCGAAGCGGAATCTCCACCGGGTCCTCGATGGTCAGGATGTTCAGGTCGGGGGAGTTGATCTTGGCAAGGCCGGCGTAGAGGGTGGTGGTCTTGCCCGAGCCGGTGGGCCCGGTGACGAGCACGATGCCGTGGGACCTCGTGATGAGCCCGTCCATCACCTTGAGCTGCCAGTCCTCGAACCCGAGGGACTCGAGGTCCAGGACCACGCTCGACTTGTCGAGCAGGCGCATCACGATCCGCTCCCCGTGCGCGGTGGGGACGGTGGAGAGGCGGACGTCGACGTCCTTGCCGGCGAGCTTGATGCGGATGCGCCCGTCCTGGGGGAGCCGCTTCTCGGCGATGTTCAGGCCCCCCATGATCTTGATGCGGCTGGCGATCGAGGCCTGGAAGCGCTTGGGGGGGCGGATCACCTCGCGCAGGACCCCGTCGATCCGATAGCGGACCGAGATGTCCCTCTCCTCCGGGTTGATGTGGATGTCGCTGGCCCGCTCCTTCACCGCCCGGAAGAGGAGGGAGTTCACGAGGCGGATGATGGGGGCCTCGTCGTCGGCGTCGAGGAGGTCGGTCGGCTCCTCCAGCTCGTGGGCTACCGACTCGAGGTCCTCGGTCTCGAGGTCCTCCATGAGCCGGTCGTGCTCGTTGGCGGCCCGGTCGTAGACGGCGTTGATGGCGTCGAGGACGGTCTGAGGGGTGGCCACCTCGGGCGAGACCGCCGCCTCGAGGAGCATGGCGACCGAGTCCTGGGCCCCGGTGTCGAGCGGGTCGGCCACCGCCACCCGCACCGCGTCGCCCGAGCGAGAGAGGGGGAGCACCCGGGCGGTCTTGGCGAAGTGGATGGGGACCCGGGCGGCGAGCTCGCCGGACACCGCCTCGGGGTCGATGCGGGGGAGGTAGGGGAGGTCGAGCTGGAGGGCGAGGGCCCGGAGCACCTCCTCCTCCGTGACCGCCTTGAGCCGCACGAGGATCTCGCCCAGGCGCGCGCCCGCCTGCTCGCCCTTTTGGAGAGCGAGGGCCTCCTCGAGCCGCTCGGGGGAGAGCTTGGCGGTGTGGAGGAGGATCTCCCCCAGGGGCCGGCCCAAGAGAAGGGCCGGCCCGGGGGAGGCGGGCGAGGGGGCCTTTTGCGAGGGGCCTCCGGGGAGGGGGGGGGCCTCCCTTGAGGCGTCGGCTTGGGCGGGGATGGCCGGGTGGTTCGGCGTCATCGGCGTTTCAGGGCGCTCCTTCCATGGGATCCGGGGTGTTTCCCGGTGGCTCTCCGGGCTGTGCGGGCGGGGAGAGCTCGGGCTCGTGCTCGGGCTGCGGCGAGGGTTGGGCGGCGGGGCGGACGGAGGGGGTGGGCGAGGCCTTCTCCGGTCCGCCGGGCGGGGAGGTCATGCCTTCCCCCGGTAACCCCGCCCCGCCGTTCTCGAGGCGAAGGGACTCCTCGACGACGCCGTGGTGGATGAGGGCGAGGGGGCCCGGCTTCTTGCTGTAGTCGACCTGCACGTTGAAGGCGGACCTCTCGCCGTAGTACTGGACCATGAAGTCGTCGAACTCCTTCTTCTTCTTCTCGTAGATGTGCCGGTAGTCGTCCGCGTCGCGGATGATGTAGGGGGTGAGGAAGATGAGCAGGTTCGTCTTCTGCTTGGTGTTCGCCGTCTCGCGGAACAGCCCCCCGAGGAGCGGGAGGCTCCCGAGCAGAGGGACCTTCTTCACCGAGTGGAGGACGCGATCCTGGATGAGGCCGCCGATCACGATGGTGCTCTGGTCCTTGGTGATGACCTGGGTCTTCACCGTGCGCTTGGCGGTGGTGGGCCCGAGGACGGGGTCGGTGCTCGAGATCTCCTCGTTCTGCACCTCGACGGTGAGGCGCACGTTCCCCCCCTCGTTGATCTGCGGCTTCATCTTGAGCTTGAGCTCGACGTCCTGCCGCTCGATGCCGGCGGCGAGGCCCGCCACGCCGGTCGTGCCGATGGTGGTGCCCAGGGCGGTGGCGGTCCCGCTGGTGGTGGAGGTGTTGAGGGCGCTCGTGAGGCCGGGGGGGAAGTAACCGGTCTGGAAGGGAACGTTCTGGCCGACCGTGATCTCCGAGTCCTCGTTGTCGGTGGCGAGGACGTGGGGGGTGGAGATGACGTTCACGTCGGAGCTCGACTCCAGGGCGCGGATGAGGAGGCCGAGGGAGGGGAGGTTCACGCCCGCCAGGCTCTGGAGCACGCCCGAGGTGGGGCCGGAGAAGCCGGTCAAGAATCCCCCCAGGGAGACGATGCTCGCCGGGCTCAGCGAGGAGACCTGGCCGGGCTGGGAGACGATGGGGAGGACCCCCTGCTTGCCGTTCACGGTCACGTCGATGAAGGCGTGGGCCCCCACCCCGATGTCGAGCCCGTTGTCGATGTCCACCTCCAGGATCGCTCCCTCGACGAAGACCTGGCGCCGGGGCCGGTCGAGCTTCTCGATGAGGCGGGAGATGGCGATGTAGTCGGACCCGCTCGCCTGGATGAGCAGCGCGTTCTGGGCCTTGTCGGCGGTGACCTTCACCTCTCCGCTGAAGAGCTCGGCGGTGGCCCCCTCGGTCCCGGGCGGGGCGGGGGCGGCGTTGGGCGGGCGGACGACCATCCCTCCGGTGCGGATGACCGGAGCTTGGGCGGGGGGAGTGGCCCCGGCCTTCTTGGCCTGTCCCTGGGCGAGGTTCGAGAGGGTGGTGGCGAGGTCCTCGGCGGTGGCGTTCTTCAAGAAGACCACGTGGACCCCTCCGTCGCCTCCGGTGGGCACGTCGAGCTGCTCGATGAGCTCCTCGACCCGCTGGAAGCTCTTCTCGTCGGCGATGATGATGAGCTTGTTGGTGCGGTCGTCCGGGATGACCTTCGAGACCGAGACGTCGGTGGCGGAGCCTGGGGGGGGGGCGGTGCCCGGCTGGGCCCCGGGCCCCGCCGCAGGGGTCGTCACCGGGGAGGGGACCGGGCGGGCGAGGGTGTAGACCCGGCGCGATCGGTTCGCGCCCTGGGTCTGGAAGATCTGGTTCAGCTTGTCGGCCACGTCCTTGGCGGTGGCGTACCGCAGCTGGACCACCCGGATGACGTCGCCGCCGCCCGGGCGGTCGATGGTCTCGAGCATCTTCTCGATCCGGCGGATGTTGAGACCGGTGTCGGTGACGATCAAGGTGTCGGGGGGGATGGACTGGATGTCCGCGCCCTGGGGGGAGATGAAGTTCCCGAGCACGCCGCGCAGGAGATCGGCGTCGGTGGACTGCAGCCGGATCACCTTGGTCATGATCTGCTCGGTGGCCGGCGCTTCGCTGTCGGCACCGGTCATGGTGGGGATGGGGAGCTTCTTCGAGTCCGGCATTCGCCCGAGCTTGTAGTACTTGCCGGTCGCGTAGATGGTGATGTTGTTGGCGGCGAGGGCGGCGAGGAAGGCGGCGTAGGCCTCGTCGGCGGTGACCGACGTCTTGGAGAGCAGGGTGATCTTCCCGCGGGCGACATCATCGGTGTAGATGAAGTTCCGGCAGGTCCAGCGGCTCGCCTGCTCGAGCACGTCGATGATGTCGGCCTTGTTGAAGGAGAGCATGAAGCGGCCCTGGAGGGGGACGCACCGGCCGTCGCTGGGGCGGATGGTGGCCTCGCCCGGGGCGGCGCCCGGGCCGGCCGGGGGGGCGGGGGCGATCGGGCCGGCACCTTGAGCCTGGGGGCCGGCCACAGGGGCGGAGGCGGCCGGGGCGGGGGCCGGGGGACCCCTTCCGACGGGCGAGGTGGGCCTGGGCGGGGGAGGACGCGATCCCTCGTCGGCGGTCTTCTCGATGGCGGGCCGGGTCCTCCTCGGGGGCGGGCCGGGCTGAGGGCCGTCGGTGGGCCGCTCGAGCGGCGCCTGGGCGAGGGAGAGGGCGGGGAAGACGAGGAGCGCGGCGAGGAGCGTTCGCATGGCGGCCTTAAAGGTCGTGAGATCCCCTAGGGACCGGTGATGGTGTATTCCTTGCGGAGCGGCTGCCCGTTCCGTTCCAGATCGATTGCCACGTGGCTCGAGTCCCGGAGCTTCTGGTAGAGCTCGAGCGCCTTCTCCGGGGAGTTGATGTCGTACCCGTTCACGCGCTCGATGACGTCTCCGTTCTCCACCCCGATGGAGGAGTAGAGCGATCCCGGCTGGATGGAGAAGAGCTTGAACCCGTTCGCCACGCCGTTCTTGAAGGAGGGGACGATGCGGGCCTGGGTGGCGATCTGGTTCAGGTCGGTGAGGGTCGCGTCGATGACCTTGCGGTCCACCTCGTAGCGGTTCGGGCCCACGGTCCGGACGCCCTCCATCCCGGGGGAGGGGGGTCCCGGCCGCGGCACGGGGGCCACGACGCCGATGTTGGGCGCCGCCTCGCCGTAGGGCACGGTCGGGTCCGACTCGACGAACTCCTTCGTCCCCCCGTTGCAGATGACGGCCACGAGCTTGAAGGCGTTGCCGGTGATGTCTCCATCGGGGTGGATGCGCTCGAGGCCCAAGAGCTGGGCATTGCCGATCTTTTCGCCCACGCCGAGGACCCGGCTCTCTCGCGTCGTCCCGTCGGCGATGGTGGCGAGCGAGAAGCGGGGGCGGTCGGAGAGGACGCCCGCGACGAGCGAGAAGCGCAGGTCGGACTTCACCGGCTGGGAGGAGGGGTCGGCGCAGTTTCTCGGCCGCGCCGAGGGTTGGAGGTCCTCCTTCGTCTCGGTCACCGCCGGCGGATCGACCCCGAGGAGGTGGTAGAGCTTCTTCTCGTCGAAGGCAAAGGCGGCGGCCGGGTGGACCGAGGCGGGGACGGCCTTGAGGTCGGCCTGCGGGCGCGGCCGGATGAGCGCTCCGACGACGGTGTTCAAGATCTTCGCCGAGAACCAGGCGGCGGCGAAGAGGATGAGGAGATTCGCCGTCCAGGCATACTTCTGGAAGAAGAGGTCGAGCATGGAAGGGCCCGAGGCTTCGCGGCAGCAACCGACGTGCCACTCGAAGGCCATTTACAAAAGCCGGCTCAACCTCCCGATGCCGAGTGAAGAATCCCGAGGGGGCCGATGCGGCGAGGCGACCCTGGGCGCGCGGGATGCCATTCTGTCAATCCCTTTACCCGGGCGCGGCGGGGGCCGCCAAAATGGCAAGCGGTCCCTCGCGGGCCTGCCGGTCGGCAGGGCTACTCGTTCTCGTCGCCGGGCGGACCGGCCGGCCTTCCTTCGACGAGCCGCCCCTCCTCGTCCCGGTCGAGCTTCCGGTAGATGGTGCGGGCGGCGATGCCCAGGATCTGGGCGGCGAGGTTCTTGTCTCCGCGGGTGCGGCGCAGGGTCTCCTTGATCACCTGCCGCTCGACCTCCTCCATGGTAGTGCCGAGCGGGACGAGGAGGGCTTTGGCCCCACCCGATGGGGGGAGTTCGGCGAGGGCGGTGGGGCTCCCGCGGACGGCCTCGGGCAGGTCGGCCACGTCGAGGGTGTCGCCCCGGCACAGGATGACGGCGCGTTCGACCGCGTGCATGAGCTCGCGGACGTTGCCGGGCCAGCTGTAGCCCTCGAGGGAGGCGAGCGCCGCCGGGGTGAAGGCGGCGACGCGCTTGTTGTTCTTCTCGGCGATTCGCCGAAGGAAGGCCATGGCGAGGAGGGGCACGTCCTCCCGGCGCTCTCGCAGGGGGGGGAGCCGGAGCGAGACCACGTCGAGGCGGTAGTAGAGGTCCTCCCGGAACCGGCCCGTCCGGACCGCCTCTGCGAGGTCCTTGTTCGTGGCCGCCACGACCCGCACGTCCACCCGAAGGCTCTCCGTCCCCCCCACGCGCTCGAGGGCCCCGTCCTGCAGGAACCGTAGGAGCTTCACCTGGAGGGAGAGGGGGATCTCCCCCACCTCGTCGAGGAAGAGGGTGCCTCCCCTCGCCCGCTCGAAGCGGCCCTCCTTTCTCGCCACCGCGCCGGTGAACGCCCCGCGCTCGTGGCCGAAGAGCTCCGACTCGAGCAGCCCCTCGGGGATGGCGGCGCAGTTGATGGGGACGAAGGGCCCCTTGGCGCGGGGGGAGAGGTCGTGGAGGAGTCGGGCGGCGAGCTCCTTCCCCGTCCCGCTCTCGCCGTGAAGGAGGACGGTGGCGGAGGTGGGCGCGGCCTGGCGCAAGGTCTCGATCACCTGGCGGAAGGCGGGGGCGTCCCCGAGGAGCCCGCCGCTCTCTAAGGGGGCGAGCTCGGTGAGGCGGGCCCTGAGGGCGCGGTTCTCGGCGACGAGCGAGACCTTCTCCAGGGCCCGGCGGACGATCTTCACGACCGCGTGGCGCTTCACGGGCTTGGTGATGAAGTCGTAGGCCCCTTCCTTCATGGCGTTGACCGCGGACTCGACCGTCCCGTAGGCGGTCATGAGCACGACCTCGGTGCCCGGGGAGAGGGCGCGGACGGCCCGCAGGACGTCGTCGCCCGTCATGCCGGGCATCATGAGGTCGGTGACGACCACCGAGACCATCTCGCGGCGCAGGACCTCGAGGGCCACCGGCCCGGAGGGGGCGAGGGCCACCCGCCAGCCCTCGCGCTCGAAGATCTTGCCCAGGGACTCGAGGTTCGGGGCCTCGTCATCCACGACGAGAACCAAGGGAGGGCTCTCGGCCACCCCCCGAGGATACGCCAACCTCGGCCGGCGCGCCGGGGGGTGTTCCCCTAGCGCCGCTCCTCGAGGGGTGGGCGCGGGGCGGGGGCGGGGGAGCGGAGCCCGAGGGCGCCGCGGATCTCGTCGCCGAAGAGGATGAGCGCGCCGGCGAGCGCCAGGGCGAGGAAGAGGGTGACGAGGGCGTACTCGAAGAGCCCGCCGGTCGATCGGCCGCGAGGCGCCCTTCTTGCCATGGGGAGACGGCCCGAGGGGCCCCCGGTCACTCGACCTTGGCCTCGCCCGATGGGGCCTCGGCCTTGCCCGCCTTGGTCTTGCCGGTCCGGGCCCGCTTGGCGGCGCGATTCTCCTTCCCCTGCTCCGCCTTGGCCGGGGCGGCCTTCGCCGGCTCGGGTTTCTTCGGCGGGGGAGAAGCGGGCTGGGCGGCGTAGCGGGTCCTGAACTTCTCGATGCGGCCGGCGGTGTCGAGGATCTTCTGCTTGCCGGTGAAGAACGGGTGGCACTGGGAGCAGATCTCGATGTGGAAGTCGCCGCGCACCGAGCGGGTCTCGATGACGTTCCCGCAGGCGCAGACGACCTTGGCCGGCTTGTACTCGGGGTGGATACCGGACTTCATGGGCGCACCTTTCGAGCCGCTTGCATCGCCGTCGGGGCGGTGGTCCGGGCTCGGCTTTTGGAAGGGAGGGATCTAGTCGGTTCGCGCTCTTGCGTCAAGGCCCGGCCGGCTACTTCCCCCCGCCCACCATCATCTTGAAGAACTCCTCGTGGTTCTTCACCTGGCGGAACTTGTCGAGGATGAACTTCATCGCCTCCACGTTGTCGAGCCCGTTCAGGATGGTCTGCCTGAGGATGTAGATCTTGGAGAGCCAGTCGGTGGGGAGGAGCAGCTCCTCCTTGCGCGTGCCGCTCTTGCCGATGTCCATGCAGGGGAAGATCCGCTTCTCCATGAGCTTGCGGTCGAGGACGATCTCGGAGTTCCCGGTGCCCTTGAACTCCTCGAAGATCACCTCGTCCATTCGGCTGCCGGTGTCGACCAGGGCGGTGCCGATGATGGTGAGCGAGCCGCCCTCCTCGATGTTCCGGGCGGCGCCGAAGAAGCGCTTGGGCTTGTGGAGGGCGTTCGAGTCCACCCCTCCGGAGAGGATCTTGCCCGAGGGGGGGACCACCGAGTTGTAGGCGCGGGCCAGGCGGGTGATCGAGTCGAGCAGGATCACCACGTCGCGCTTGTGCTCCACCAGTCGGCGGGCCTTCTCGATCACCATCTCCGCCACCTGCACGTGCCGGGTGGCGGGCTCGTCGAAGGTGGAGGCCACCACCTCGCCCTTCACGGTCCGTTCCATGTCGGTGACCTCCTCGGGCCGCTCGTCGATGAGCAGCACGATGAGGGTGGTGTCGAGATGGTTGGCGGTGATGGCGTGGGCGATGTTCTGCAGGAGGACGGTCTTGCCGGCCCGCGGGGGCGAGACGATGAGGCACCGTTGCCCCTTGCCGATGGGCGAGAACAGGTCCACCACCCGGGTGGTCATCTCGCTGGGCTCGTGCTCGAGGTGGAGCCGCTCGGTGGGGTAGAGGGGCGTCAGGTTATCGAAGAGGACCTTGGACTGGTTCTCCTCCGGCGGCTCGCCGTTGATGGAGTCCACCTTGAGGAGGGCGAAGTACCGCTCGCCGTCCTTGGGCTGCCGCACCGTCCCTCGCACCGTGTCGCCGGTGCGCAGGTTGAAGCGCCGGATCTGCGAGGGGGAGACGTAGATGTCGTCCGGTCCGGGAAGGTAGGAGAAGTCGGGGCTGCGCAAAAACCCGAAGCCGTCGGGCAAGACCTCGAGCGTGCCCTCCCCGCCGACCTCCATCTCCTCCTTGGCCTCCTCGGCCGCCTTGGACTGGGCCTGAAGGATGGCGAAGATGAGGTCCTGCTTCTTCATCGCTCCGGCGGCCTCGATGCTGAGGTCGCGGGCCAGCTTCGCGAGCTCGGCCACCTTCAAGTGCTTGAGCTCGGCGATGTCGGACGGGGCGTGCGCGGCTGTCGGTGCGGCGGCGGGCATGTCAGGTCTCGGGCGGGAAGCGATCGCCCCTTGGGGGCGGGGAAAGCGGTGGTCTCTGGGAGAGGCCGGCGGAGGAGTGGAAAACGTATGCAACTCGCGGTGCGGTGTCAACGACGAGGGGAGACGAGTGGGGGCGTGTCGTCCTCCGCTGTCGGGGGAACGAGGGGCAGCTGGCGTCGCTAGGAGCACCTGGCCCGTCGGGGTAACATGGGGCAGGCGAAGGAGGATCGGTCGACCGACCCCATGGCCCAGCTTCCGATCGACGCGGTCCTCGCGGGCACGAAAAACTTCGCGGTGGCGCTCCTCGCGCCCCTGACCGTGCGCCTCGGGACTCGCCCCCGCGTGGCGGCCGACCCGGGCCAGGTCCTGGGCCTCTGCAGCGGCCCCTCCGCGCTCGCCATCGTCGAGTTCACCGGGGAGGGATCCCTGTCCGCCATCCAGGCGATGGTGCGCGACGGGCGCGGCATCCGGGTGGTGGCGGGCCTGCCCTCCACCCAGGCCGGGGCGGAGGGCACGCTCCGCGCGCTGGGGGTGGAGGTGGCCCGCTGGGACGGGAAGGTGGACGGGGTGGTGGGTGCGGTGGAGCGAGTCCTTTCCGGCTCTCCTGCGGTCGGGGGGGCGGAGGCGCCGCTCGCCGCGGCGCGTCCTCTGCCTTCCCCCGCTCCCGCCGCGCCAGGTTCTCCGCCGGTCGCCCCGCGGGTAACCCCTTCGCCGGTGCCGGCTTCCCGCGCCGCGGTGGCGCCCCCGGGGCCCGTAGGCAAGGCCGCACGGCCGCAAGCCGGCCCGGGGGCTCCCCCAGGGCCCTTAGGCCCGGCCGCGCGGCCTCTAGCTGCGCCGGGCGCCCCCGGGGCGGCGGGGGTAAGGCCCGCCGGCCCCCCGGTCGCCCCCCGCCCGTCCGCTCCGGTGGCCGCCACACCAAGTGCCGGTCGTGCCGTCCCCGGGCCGCCCGTCCTCAGGCCGGCCGCCGTCCCGGTTGCGGCCCCGGTTCTCGCGAGGCCCAAGACGCCGCCCCCCGCTCCGGCCGCGGAGGTGGCCGCGCCCGTCGCCTCGCCCGGGGCGGCCCCCGTCGCGGCTCCGCCGGCGAGGCCCACTCCCGGCTTCTTCGCCGATCTCGAGGGCGTCTCCGTCGACACTGCGGACCTCGAGGCGACCGCACCTCCCTCCCACCCCGCTCCGGGCGGGGCCCCGGAGCGGCTCGCGAGCGTGTACATGCCGCCGCCGCTCGTGCCCCGGATCGACTGGCCCGCTACGATCTCTTCCGCCGCCGAGGCCGAGGACGCGCTCCTCGCCGCGCTCAAGGGGACCGCGCTCCCCTCCCGGCCGCTCCACGTGCTCGCCCTGCGCACGCTCGAGACGCTCTCAGACCTGGAGCGGGCCGTGCTCTCGGGCGAGCCGCAGCCGGTCGACGCGGCCCCCGTTCGCAAGGCGGCGATGATGCGGCTTCGGGTGGCCGACGCGCTCGGAAGCGTCCCTCCGGCCGGTAGCCCGGTGGACACCGCCGCCCTGAGCACGACCCTGGGGGAGATCGACGCGCTCCTCTCCGAGGTGGCGCCCATCCTCTCCGCGGCTCCCGAGGAGCTAAAGCCCGCGCTCGAGGCCATCCGCAATACGCTGGTCAGCGAGGCGATCGACTTCTCGGAGGCGGCGCAACGGGTGGCCGGCAGCGGCGCGGCCGCCCCGGCGAAGGTGGCCCCGCGCCCGGCGCAGGCTCGGCTCTTGTCGGTGGACGTTCTCGAGAGGGACGAGCCCGGGCGCGGCCGGCAGGTCTGGATGGCGGTCCTGCTCGCGGCCTCGGTCCTGCTCGCGGCCGTCTACCACGGCCTCCACTGGTACCACCGTTACCAGGCGCGCCGTCCGGTGCCGGGGCTCCCGGCCGGGATGGTCGAGCACGGGGCCCCGGGCGGCCCACGGATGGTCATGCCCCAGAGCACCGATCGCGTGGTCGACCCGGCCGAGGTGGCGAAGTTCAAGGCGGCGGAAGAGGCGAAGGGAAACATCGTCATCGACACGGGGGGCGGACCGCTCTTCATCACCCCGGCGCCGCCGCACGGCCCGCCCAAGCCCCAAGGCGGGCAATAGAGGAGGAGAGAGATGTCACAGACTACGCGGCGGAGCGGGCAGGCGGGCTTCACCCTCATCGAGGTGATGGTGGTCGTGTCCATCGTCGGCATCCTCGCCTCGGTGGCCATCCCGAACTACCAGAGGCTCCTCTATCGCACCAAGACGGCCGAGCGGGTCACCATGATGCAGCGGATCATGCAGCAGGTGCAGGACATGTACGTCCGGACCGGCACGAGCATCGACCCGGTCGCGCACCCCGGCGTCACCATGCTCGTCTCCGAGTGGAACCCTTCCTTCCCCCCGGGGACGCAGAAGCGAATGATGAACCCATTGGCGGCGACGGTGCCGATCTGGGCCGAGTACTTCCGCGCCAACGCCACCACCGCCAGCATCAGCGACGAGCTCGAAGGGGCGATGTACTACTCGTACATGTTCGTCGTGACCGAGGCGCCGGGTTTCTCCTCCATCCTGGTCACGGCGACGGGGGATCTCGACGGAGACGGGATCGTGAGCCCGAAGACCATCCTCTGGACGCGGGTGAACGGGGTCTACCAGGACACCTTCGAGAACCCGCCGGCGGGGATGGAGGACGACAACAACCCCGCCGTCCTCTCCTTCTGAGAGGGACGAGGCGAGGCCGGCCGGATTTCCCGTTGCGCCCCTCTCGTCCGGGCGTCATGTTGGCGCCTCATGAGCGCGGCCGATCCCCGCCTGGCCGAGAGCCTTCGGGCAAAGATCCGGGCCGCCGACCACGCCTACTACGTCCTCGACCGGCCCGTCCTCTCCGACGCCGAGTACGACCGGCTCATGCGGGAGCTCGAGGCGCTCGAGGAGGAGCACCCCGAGCTCAAGACCCAAGACTCCCCCACCCGGCGGGTGTCGGGAACGCCCTCCGACGCCTTCGTGCGGGTGGCCCATCGCGAGCCCATGCTCTCGCTCGGGAACGTGACCACCGACGAGGAGCTCTTCGAGCTCGATGCCCGGGTGCGGCGCCTGCTCGGGCTTTCGCCCGAGGCCAAGGTGGGGTACGTGGCCGAGCCGAAGCTCGACGGCCTGGCGGTGGAGCTCGTCTACGAGGAGGGGGCCCTGGTCGTGGGGTCGACCCGCGGCGACGGGGTCTACGGGGAGGACGTGACAAGGAACCTCCGGGTGGTGGGGGCGGTGGGCGCGAACCCCGGGGTCCCGGGCCGGCTCTCGGGGACGCCGCCCCGGAGGGTCGAGGTCCGGGGGGAGGTGCTCCTCTTCAAGGAGCACTTCGAGGTGATGAACCGGCAGCTCTTGCGGGCCGGGGAGGAGCCCTTCGCCAACCCCCGAAACGCCGCCGCCGGGTCGCTCCGCCAGCTCGACTGGAGGATCACCGCCCGGCGACCCCTCTCCTTCATCGCCTACGAGGCGCTCGTCCCTCCCCTCTCGAAGGAGGGGCCGCCCTGGGCGACGCACTGGGAGAAGCTCCTGGACCTCAAGAATTGGGGGTTCGAGGTGAACCCCGAGAACGCCCGCTGCGCGGGGATGGCGGAGGTGCAGGGCTACCGCGACCGGATGGCCGAGCGCCGGTTCTCCCTGCCGTACGACACCGACGGGATCGTGGTGAAGGTGGACGACCTCGACTACCGCCGCCGCCTCGGGGCGGCGAGCAAGTTCCCCCGCTGGGCGGCGGCCTTCAAGTACCCCCCGCAGGAGGAGGCCACCCGCATCCGTCGCATCACCGCCTCGGTGGGGCGGACCGGGATCCTGACGCCGGTGGTGGAGTTCGACCCGGTGGTCCTCTCCGGCGCCACCGTCTCGAACGCCACCCTGCACAACGAGGACGAGATGCGCCGCAAGGACATCCGCCAGGGCGACTACGTCCTCGTAAGGCGCGCCGGAGAGGTGATCCCCGAGGTGGTGAAGCCCCTCCCCGAGCGTCGCACCGGAGAGGAGACCTTCTTCAAGTTCCCCGAAACCTGCCCGGTGTGCGGGGCCCGGGTGGTCCGGGAGGAGGGGGAGAAGGTCTACCGCTGCACCGGGGCCGCCTGCCCGGCCCAGCTCGTGGGGCGGCTCCGCCAGTTCGCTTCCCGTCGCGCCCTCGACATCGAGGGGCTCGGGGAGAAGCTCTCGAGCGGGCTCGTGGAGAGGGGGGTCAAGGACTTCGCCGACCTCTACGCCGTGCCCTTCGAGACCTGGCAGGAGCTGTTCAGCCGCCCCCGCAAGGAGGAGGGAGAAGACGGTCCGCGCGAGCTCCCCGAGAAGAGCGCCCAGAACATCGTGGCCGCGCTCGAGCGGTCGAAGAGCACTACCCTGCGGCGCCTCCTCTACGGCCTCGGCATCCCGCAGGTGGGCGAGGCCACCGCCGCCACCCTCGCTCGCCACTTCGGGTCCCTCGAGCGGTTCATGGACGCGAGCGAGGAGGACCTGGAGGAGATCCGCGACGTGGGGCCCGGCACCGCCAAGGAGATCCGGGCCTGGACGGCCGAGCCGCAGAACCGGCGGGTGGTGGACCGTCTCTCCGCCGCGGGGGTAAGGGCCGCCCCCGAGGAGGTCTCGGCCCGCGGGCCCTTCGCCGGCAAGTCCGTGGTGCTCACCGGCGGGCTCGCTCGGCTCTCCCGGGACGAGGCCAAGGCCGAGATCGAGCGGCGCGGCGGAAGGGTATCCGGGTCGGTCTCGCGGAAGACCGATCTGGTGGTGGCGGGGGAGGAGGCGGGGTCGAAGCTCAAGAAGGCGCGTGAGCTCGGGGTGAAGGTGCTCTCCGAGGAGGAGTTCTTGAGGCTGCTCGAGGCCTAGGGAGAAAAGAATGCCCGCCTCCGACCTCGTCCGCGTCCATGCCGTGGTCATGGGCCGCGTGCAGGGCGTCGGGTTCCGCTTCACCACCGTGGATGCGGCCCGAAGGCTCGGGGTCAAGGGCTGGGTGCGCAACTGCGCCGACGGCTCGGTCGAGGCCCTTCTGGAGGGGGAGCGGGCCGCGGTTGAGGCCCTCGTCCGCTTCCTGCACCGCGGGCCGCCCGGGGCCTTCGTGCAGGATGTCTCGCTTCAGTACGAGGCCCCGAAGGGCGAAGAGGAGCCGTTTCACGCCCGGCACTAGACTTGGGGGGCCCGAACCGCCCTCGAGGCAAGGGGCTCGTGGGTCCCATTGTGCCCGGCCGCCCCCCGTGCTATTCACGCCTCCCTCGGGCCCTCCCTCGGTGGACCCGGACACCCACACGGCGGGCGACACGCGGTTTTAACCCGCGGCCCGGCGAAAGATGGCGAACTTCCCTGCGCTCCCCTCCCCCGCGCTCGACGAGCTCGTGCTCGCCGCGCAGAAGCCCTCTCGCTACATCGGCACCGAGTTCGGCGCGATCGTGAAGGACCTCGAGGGGGTGAGGGTCCGGTTCGCCCTGGCCTTTCCGGACACCTACGAGGTGGGGATGAGCAACCTCGGGTTCCGGCTCCTCTACCACCTCCTGAACGACCGGGACGATGTGGCCTGCGAGCGGGTCTTCCTGCCCTGGCCGGACATGGAGGCCATGCTCCGGAAGGCGGGTTTGCCGCTCTTCACCCTCGAGTCCCGCGCTCCGGTGAAGGCCTTCGACGTGCTCGGGGTGACGCTCCAGTTCGAGCTCGCCTACACGAGCGCTCTGGCCCTGCTCGACCTGTCCGGGATCCCTCTTCTCGCGGCCGAGCGTGGTGAAGCGGACCCGCTCGTCGTGGGGGGTGGTCCCTGCGCCTTCAATCCGGAGCCGGTGGCGGACTATTTCGATTGCTTCGCGGTGGGGGACGGCGAGGAGGTGGCGGTGGAGATCGCCCTCGCGGTCGCGGAAAGCGGGTTTCGCAGGGGCGGCGCCACCCGGCGGGAGCTCCTCCGCCGCCTCGCCGGGATCCCGGGGGTGTACGTCCCCGCCTATTTCGCACCGCGCTACGACCGTTCGACCGGGACGCTCGCCGAGCTCACGCCCCTCCTCCCAGGGTACGAGAAGGTGCTGCGTCGGGTGATGCCGGACCTGAACGCGCTCGGGACGGGCGCCTACACCCGTCCCATCGTCCCCTTCATGCAGACGGTGCACGACCGGCTGCCCATCGAGATCCAGCGCGGGTGCACCCGCGGGTGTCGCTTCTGCCAGGTGGGGATGATCACCCGCCCCACGAGGCAGCGCGACCCCCGGCAGGTCCTCGAGCTCGCAGAGGTGGGCCTTCGGGCCTCGGGCTACGAGGAGGTGGGGCTCCTCTCGCTCTCCTCCGGCGACTACGCCCCGCTGAACGGCCTGCTCGACGACTTTCTGGCCCGCTGGGAGGGCGAGAAGATCGCCATGAGCCTTCCCTCGCTCAGGACCGAGACGATGAGCGACGAGCTCGCCGCGAAGATCGCAAGGATCCGTAAGACCGGATTCACCCTCGCCCCGGAGGCGGCCACAGAGCGGATGCGTGCCGTTATCAACAAGGGGAACCGGGAGGAGGACCTCCTCCGCGCGGTCGAGTCCATCTTCGGGAACGGCTGGTCGCTCCTAAAGCTCTACTTCATGATCGGGCTTCCCGAGGAGAAGGACGAGGACGTCGTGGCCATCGCCGAGCTCACCCGGCGCTGTCTCGCGGTGGCCCGCCGGGCGCAGAGGAAGGGGCAGGGCTCGGCGGTGATCCACCTCGCGGCCTCCACCTTCGTGCCGAAGCCCTTCACCCCCTTCCAGTGGGAGCCGATGATCTCCCCTTCCGAGACCCGCCGTCGCCAGGCCCTCATCACCGCGGCGCTCGGCGGCCGGGGCGGTGCCATCCAGTTCAAGCCACATGACTCGCGCCAGTCGTCGATCGAGGGGGCGCTCGCGCTCGGCGACCGCCGGGTGGCTACCGCGGTCCTCGCCGCCTACCGGAGCGGGCAGCGGCTCGACGGCTGGACCGAGTGGTTCGACGAGGGGCGGTGGCTCAAAGCGTTCGAGGAATGCGAGCGGAGGCACGGGGTGGGGCTCGACCATTTCGCCCACCGCCGCCGGCGGCTCGACGAGGTCCTCCCCTGGGACCGGATCGACTGCGGGGTCACGAAGCCCTATCTCATGAAGCAGCTCGCGGCGGCCCGGAACGTGGCCGAGGTGGCCGACTGTGTGCTCTTTCCCTGCAGCGTCTGCGGCGCCTGCGACTACGAGGTCCTGAAGAACCGGACCTACACCAGGGAGGACTACCGGCCCGAGATGAAGCCCCCGCCCCGTCCCCCGGAGCCGGTCCTTCGCACCCACGTCCGGATCCGCTACGCCAAGCGGGGGCGGCTCGTGGCCCTCTCCCACCTCGAGCTCATGCACACCCTGCTTAGGGCGGTGAGGCGGGCTTCTCTGCCGGTGGCCTTCTCCCAGGGGTTTCATCCGAAGCCGAAGGTCTCGTTCGGGCCGGCGCTGCCCGTCGGGGTCGAGAGCCTGTGCGAATACCTGGACCTGGAGCTCTTGGGGCCCACAGACCCCCGGGAGGTAGGAGAGCGGCTCGCGCGGCAGCTGCCGGAAGGGCTCACGGTGCTCTCGGCCGAGCCCTTGAGCGCTAGGGCTCAATCGATCTCCGAGGCGCAGCGGGCCGCGCACTTCCGCGCGAAATTCCCGGCGGATCTCTGGGACGAGGGGGAGCTCCGGGACCGGGTGGACGACTTTATCGGGGCTAGCGAGGCGGTGGTGACGAGAGCCGCCCCCCAGAAGAACCGGGGCCGGGGACGCCATCAGAAGGTCGCGGCCCGGAAGGAAAGGGAGATAGACTTGAAGCGTCTTGTGACGCACCTCGCGGTCGAAGGCCCCGGGGTGGTCACGTTCAGCTTGCGGACGGATCCGTCGGGGAGCGCCAAACCAGCCGAGGTGCTGGCGGCCATCTTCGGCGACGGAGCCGTGCCGACGGGAGTGAAGGTTTTGAAGGAGGGCGTCAGCTTCGAGCGGAGCGGGTCTGACCCGACCAGCGAGGGTCAGCCCCGCGCGCCTCGGTACCTGGACGCCTGAACGGACGACGCGCCCCGCTCGTGCCGCGCCTCCAGCGCGGCCGCCGGGTGCGAGGGAGATGGAGCTCTTGAGCGCAAGCTCGACAGCCGATCGGGGACGCCCGGCGCCGCCGGGCCGACCGCGACCGCGGCCCGCCTCATGGGGCCTCTCTCTCCCCGCGCCTGGAAGGGGCGAGAGAGGGCAGCCATGGCGGGCAACAGCATCCTCGTGATCAACGCGGCCGGCGCGGAGACGCGCGTGTCGCTCGTCGAGAACGGCAACATCCACGAGTACTATCTCGAGCGGAAGCGCGAGAAGGGGATCGTCGGGAACATCTACAAGGGGCGGGTGGTCCGGGTCCTCCCCGGGATGCAGGCCGCCTTCGTGGACATCGGCCTCGAGAAGGCCGCCTTCCTGTACGTGGGGGACGTCTACGGCGACCCCGACTTCTCCGAGGAGTTCGAGCTCACCGAGGGCGAGCACCGCGCCGAGGTGAACGAGGTCCCCACCGAGCAGGAGGCGGAGGAGGCGGAGGCGCGGGCGCAGCTCGCCGTCCCGGAGCCTTCGCCCCCGGGGGGCGAATCGGTCGGCGGGGAGGGCTCGCCCGAGGCGCCCGTCCCCTCGAGTCTCGGGGAAGGCGCGCCGCCCTCCCCGGAGGCGGGGCCGCGCGAGGCCTCCCCAGGTGCCGCCCCGCCGCAGGAAGGGGCCCCGGCCCTTCCCCTTGCGGAGCCGACCGTGGCCGTCGCCCCCTTGCCCGCGGCCCCGGACCTGCCCCCTTCCCCGGACGTCCGGGAGGCCCCGATCGAGGCCCCGGCCGTGGAGCCGGCGCTCACGACGCCCCCGCCCATCTCCCCGGACCTCCTCTTGGCGGACGAGGCGGCTTTGCCCTCCCAGGACAGCCGGGAGGCGCGGCCCGCCGAGGCGGCCCGGGAGGTGCGGGGCGAGGCCCTTCCCGGGCGCCGGGACGACCGGGACCGGGGCCGGCGGGACGACCGGGGCCGGCGCGACGGGCGCGAGCGGGACCGGGACCGCAACGGCGGCCGGAACGGTCACCGGGAGGAGAAGCGGAAGGACCCGAAGAACATCCAGGACCTCCTGAAGGAGGGGCAGGAGGTCATCGTCCAGGTGGCCAAGGACCCCATCGGCACGAAGGGGGCGCGCATCACGAGCCACATCTCCTTGCCCGGGCGCCACCTCGTCTTCATGCCCACGGTCGATCACATCGGGATCTCGCGGCGCATCGAGAAGGACAGCGAGCGGCGTCGGCTCCGCGACTTCGTCGACCGGATGCGGCCGGAGGGGACCGGCTTCATCGTCCGCACCGTGGCCGAGAACGTGGAGCAGCAGAAGCTCGAGGCCGACATCCGGTTCCTCATCCAGGTGTGGAACGAGATCATCCGGACGAAGGACAAGGTCTCGGCCCCGGCCCTCTTGCACGGCGATCTGGACCTCATCCTCCGCGCCACCCGCGACCTCTTCACCGCCGAGGTCGCCAAGCTCGTGATCGACGAACGCGACGAGTACGATCGCATCCAGAGGTTCGTGCGGGAGCAGGCCCCGCACCTCGAGACGCAGATCGAGTACTACTCGGGCCAGGAGCCCATCTTCGACGCCTACGGGATCGAGCAGGAGCTGAAGCGCGCCGCCCAGCGCAAGGTCTGGCTCAAGTCCGGCGGCTACATCATCATCGACCAGGCGGAGGCGCTCACCGCCATCGACGTCAACTCGGGCCGCTACGTCGGCAAGAAGAACCTCGAGGAGACGATCACCAAGATCAACGTGGAGGCGGCCAAGGAGATCGTCTACCAGCTCAGGCTTCGCAACATCGGGGGGATCATCATCATCGACTTCATCGACATGGACAAGCCGCAGAACCGGGAGAAGGTCTTCAAGGCCCTCCAGGACGCCCTGGGGCGGGACAAGGCCAAGACCAACGTGCTCAAGATCTCGGAGCTGGGGCTCGTGGAGATGACCCGCAAGCGGGTGCGGGAGTCGGTCACCCGGCTCATGAACGAGCCTTGCTCCTACTGCGACGGGCGGGGGCACATCCGCTCGCGCCTCACCGTCGCCTACGAGATCCTCCGCGAGATCCGGCGCGACGCCCCCCATCACCACGAGCCCGTGCTGGTGGTGAACTGCCACCCCGAGGTGGCCCGGATCCTCCAGGGGGCGGAGCGCGACGAGGTCCGCTACCTCATGGACCGGTTCAACAAGACCATCCAGATCCGGCCCCAGACCGGCTACCACCAGGAGCAGTTCGACATCTACGGGCGGCAGGAGCGCATCGACCAGAACCGGCCCGGGCGAACCCGGGACCGCGACCGGGGGGACCGGGGCGAGAGGCGGGAGAAACGCGAGGAGGTGGCCTCGGCCGATCCGGTCGAGGTGCAGGGTTCGGCCGGCGACCCGGGCGCCGAGGAGAAGGGTTGACCGGGGGGGAGGCCGAAAAGGGCGCACCGGAGAGCGCCCCCCCCCGGGCCAGGCGTTTTGCGAGGCTCAGGTCCGCCCTCCTCCTGCTCTTCCGGGTCCTCGGGGGGCTGGATCGGGTCCGGGTGCGGGCCATGGCCCTCACCTTCATCTCGGTGTTCGCGCTCGTCCCCGCCCTGGTGGTGGCCTTCTCGGTGGTCCAGGCCTTCACCGGCATGGAGAGGATCGCATCCGAGGTCCACGAGTTCCTCCTGCAAAACCTGGCGGTGGGGGCCCGGGCCTCGATCGAGCCCTACCTCGACCGCTTCGTGCACAACGCCCACGTGGCCCGGGCCGGGGTGGTGGGGGCGGCGCTCCTGCTCTTCTCGGCCTACTCGCTCTACTCGAACCTCGAGGGGGCGGTGAACGAACTCTGGGAGGTCCGGCACCGCCGCTCCCTGCGCATGGAGGCGCTCATCTACTGGCTGGTGCTCACCCTGGGCCCGGTCATCCTGGCCGGCTCGGCCAGCCTCGGGGGGCTGACGAGCTCCTTCTTCGAGTCGCGGGGGGTGAAGGTCCTGGCCCACGCCGCGGGGTACCTCCTCACCTCCTTCTTCCTCACAGTGATCTACCTCGTCCTCCCGAGCGCCAGGGTGAGGGTTCGGGCGGCGATCGTGGGCGGGGTGACGGCGGGAGCGGCCTGGGTGCTCGCCAAGTGGCTCTTCACCCAGCTCGTCACGAAGTTCGTCCACTACTCCGCCATCTACGGCTCGCTGGCGTCGATCCCCATCTTCCTCACCTGGCTCTACCTCTCCTGGTTCATCCTCCTCTTCGGGGCTCGCCTCGCCTTCGTGGTGCAGTACGGCCGAGGGGTGGTTCTCGCCGACGGCTCGTCCACGTCCGCCGGCCGCGAGCTCCTCGGGGGGCGGGCGCTCTTGCTCGTCGTCCGGGCCTTCCAGGCGGGAGCCCCGGCCCCGACGCCGGAGGCTCTGGTCCGGACCTTGCGGGCGGGCCCCGGCGCGCTCGACGTCCTCGAGGTCCTGAAGGGCGCCGGGCTTCTCACCACGCTCGTCGGGGGGGGCCTCGTCCCGGGTCGGGCGCCCGAGACCATCACGCTCATGGACGTGCGCCGCGCGCTCGCCGGGCCCGAGGCGGAGGGCGTCTCCGATTCCCTGAGCGCAGCCGTGAGCGAGGCGGGCGAGCGGGCCGGGGAGCGCCTCAGGCTCACGACGCTGCGGGACCTGTGCGATGACGAAGGCCGGGCCCCGGCAGGTGGCAAGGTCCTGGCCCATATGGGTTAGGCCCGGCCTCGTAAAGGCTCGGTGTCACCGGCAGAATATCATCCCTAAGGGTGTGGTCTGGGCGGTCCGTCGGCGCATGCCTCCGGATCCCTTGCTGATTTCGGTGGGTTCAGCTAGGCTCCACGGAACCCGAAGCGGTCTTCCGAGGGTAGGCTTCACTTCGAAATCCCGGAGCGCCGATGCTGAAGTCGGATCTCATCAACATCCTCGTGGTGAAGCGTGCGGTGACGCAGAAGCAAGCCGAGGCCACCATCGAGACGATCTTCGACTCGATGAAGAACGCGCTGTGCAAGGGAGAGAACATCGAGATCCGCGGGCTTGGCGCGTTTCACGTCAAGCACTACGAGGGCTACCAGGGAAGAAATCCCAAGACCGGCGAGGTCATCCCGGTAAAGCCCAAGCGCGGGATCCTGTTCCGGACGGGCAAAGAGCTGAGAGATAGGGTGAACCGCCCGGAACTCTTGGACAAGCCGGAGGAGCCAGGCTCTCCTGGCAGCGACGGCACGGGGACGCCACCGGTCGCCGCGGGCGCCTGACCCTCCCATAGTTCTACCCTTACCTAAAGGCGGCGCGCGTACCCAGATCGGTGATCCTGCCGAGTCGCCGCGGCTCGAGGGCCGTGCCGGTCTTCCCCGAGGGAATTACGGGCAGCGGCCCTCGCAACTCTTCTAGGAGGGCGAGGGAGGTGCGACGGCCTTGCCCCGCCGCACCTCGGGGCCTTCACCCCTCGCCCGGCCTTCGCGCCGCACCCGGCGAAAAGCCCTTGGGCCCTTGGGAGGAGCCCTCGCCGCCTCCTGCCCGGACGGCCTCGCCCGAAGGATCGCCGCGACCCTTCTAAAGCGCATCCGTCCGCGCGTCGGGTCACGCGAAGAGCCTCCCATCCGCCCCTGCCGCCTGTCCGGCGAGCTAGACCGTCACGGTCGGTGAAATACGGCGCGACCTCGAGCGCGAGGGGGCGCCGCCCGAGAGGGCGAGGACTCTCCCCGGCCGGTCGAGCCGGTCAAAGGTGGCCTTGAACAGGTGCCCGAAGCGCGGGCGGGCCCCAGGGCTCTCCCCTCGGGAGTGGCCCGGGGGACACCGAGTGGGCTTCGAAGGAGGACCTTCGCTCTCGGCGGAGGACCGCCTGGCTCACGAGCTCCGGAGTCTAGGGGCGAGTCTCGACCTCCCTCGTGACGCGCCCCTTCGAACGAGCGACCCTCACCCAGGAAGATCATCCCCGGCGGCGCCGGGAGTCCGGGGCCTTTGCGGCGAACGCTTTGGACCGATCGAGGGGAGAGGCGAGTCCGGGGGAGGGGAGATGGATCGCTTCGACGAGAGCTCTAGGGCCGCGTGAACGCCTTGATCGAGCGCAAGGGCGAGTCCCGGGGGTCGAGGGGCAGGGCCCCGGCGTTCTGGACGGTCGTCCCCGGGTTCTCGAGCGAGCGATGGCGGCATCCGGTCCATGGATCGGGTCGCCTCGGTGGTGCTCGAGGTGTTCCTCGCGTCGGCCGTGCTCGCCTTGGCCAAGAGCTCCTCCGCCAGCG
>Ga0335071_10000411_pt1 | contig 48546 bp, 36 predicted proteins | sample Lox_Sample_15_FD_206724 | JGI IMG/M metagenome (GOLD analysis project Ga0335071, IMG submission 206724) | Soil microbial communities from Loxahatchee National Wildlife Refuge, Florida, United States - Lox_Sample_1.5 | ecosystem: Environmental > Terrestrial > Soil > Wetlands | place: USA... | reverse complement strand
GACCACATCGACGCCTACGTCAACGCCTACAACGACAAAGCCGAGCCTTTCGTCTGGACCAAGAAAAAGGTCCGTCAACGCAGGTTCAAAGGCCGACGTATCACTCAGCTATGATTCCGGGTACTAGCTTTAGGCCCATGATACCGCTCTCGATTCTCGACCTGTCGGTCGTCACCACCGCCACCAAACCCGCCGCCGCGCTGCGTAACAGCATCGATCTGGCGCGCCATGCCGACCGGCTCGGCTATGTCCGCTACTGGCTCGCCGAACACCACAACCTCGCCTCGGTGGCGAGCCCGGCGCCCGACCTCATGATCGGCCAGATCGCCGCGGTGACGCAGCACATCCGCGTCGGCTCCGGCGGCGTGATGCTGCCCAACCATGCGCCGCTGATGGTCGCCGAGCGTTTCAAGATGCTCGAGGCGCTATTCCCGGGACGGATCGACCTCGGCCTTGGCCGCGCACCGGGCACCGACGGTGCCACGGCCTACGCGCTGCGCTCGCGGCTCGACCGCCGCGAGGGCGATGATTTTCTCGAACGACTGCATGAGTTGACCTTGTGGGAGACCCGCGATTTCCCGGCCGGGCACCCCTACAACAACGTGGTGGCCATGCCCGACGACACGCCGCTGCCGCCGATCTGGCTGCTCGGCTCCAGCGATTACTCTTCAGAACTCGCGGCGCAGGTCGGAATGGGCTTTGCCTTCGCGCATCATTTTGCGACCCACGACGCCGTTGACGCGATGATCAACTATCGCGCGCGTTTCAAGCCCTCCGCCTGGCGCACCACACCGCATGCGATCCTCGCGGTCGCCATTGTCACGGCGGAAACCGATGCCGAAGCCGAGCGGCTCGCCTCGTCGATGGATCTCAACCGGCTGCGCCGCGACCGCGGCCAGTATCTGCCGCTGCCGAGCCCGGAGGAGGCGCTGGCCTATCCTTACACCGACGCCGAGCGCGCCTCGATCGCGCGCAACCGCACGCGGCTGTTCGTCGGCAGCCCCGCGACCGTGATGCAGAAGCTCGATCCGCTGATCGCGGCCAGCCAGCCCGACGAACTGATGGTGATATCAGCCGTGTTCGATCACGAGGCGCGAAAGACCTCCTATTCGCTGCTGGCCGAGGCCTTCGGGCTCGCAAAGCAGGAGGCGGCGTAATGATGATTGCTAATCCAGCTTCTCGCTGAAGGTCGCGCGGAACGGATGACCGGGATAGACCCCGACGATGCGGAATTCGCGCGAAAAGAATTTCAGCTCCTCCAGCGCAAAGGCGAGGCCCTTGTCGTCGGGGTGGCCGTCGACATCGGCATAGAACTGGGTGGCAAAGAAATTGCCGTCGACCATGTAGCTCTCGAGCTTGGTCATGTTGACGCCGTTGGTGGCAAAGCCGCCCAGCGCCTTGTAGAGCGCGGCGGGCAAGTTGCGCACCCGGAATACAAAAGTGGTGACCAGCGGCCCCGAGTTCTGCTCGGCCCATTTTTCCTCGCGCGCCAGCACGACGAAGCGGGTGGTGTTGTGGTCCTCGTCCTCGACGTCCTCGGCCAGGATATCGAGGCCATAGATTTTTGCCGCAAGGCGCGAGGCGATGGCGGCGACGCTCTTGTCGCCGCGCTCGGAGATATCGCGCGCGCTGCCCGCGGTATCGGCAGCCACGATCGGTTTCAGGCCGAGCTTGCGGATGGTGCGGCGGCACTGGCCGAGCGCCTGGACGTGGCTCTCGACCGCCTTGATGTCGGCAAGCTTGACGCCCTTCAGCGCCATCAATTGATGACGGATCGGCAGAAACCACTCGCCGACGATGTAGAGCCCCGAGGCCGGCAGAAGGTGATGGATATCGGCGACGCGCCCGGCCACCGAGTTCTCGATCGGGATCATGCCGAGATCGGCCTCGCCGGAGCTGATCGCGGCAAGTGCGTCCTCGAAGGTCGCGCAAGGCAGCGCTTCGGCGTCCGGATAGGCCTCGGTGATGGCGATGTGGGAATTGGCTCCCGGTTCGCCCTGGAATGCGATTTTCAGCGTCTTGGTCATGATTGTTCTCGGGAGCCTCGTAACAGCCACTGCTTAAGCGTTCGAAAGGATACGGCGCGCGGCTTCGAGATCGGGCAGGGTATCGACGCCAAGCGGGACCGATTTGACGATTGCGGCATCGATCCGCATTCCGGCTTCCAGCGCCCGGAGTTGTTCCAGCTTCTCGCGCATCTCCAGGGTCGACGGCGGCAGCCTGACGAAGCGTTCCAGCGCCTGCCGCCGATAGGTATAGAGGCCGATATGATGATAGCGCGGACCGTCGCCATAAGGCGCGGTCGCGCGCGTGAAATACAGCGCCCGAAGCCGGTCGCCGCCGAGCGGCGAGCCGACGAGTTTGACCACGCTCGGGGTCGTGTGCTCGTCAGGCTCGTGGATTTCGGCTGCCAGCGTTCCGATGTCCACCGCGGTATCCCCGAGCAGCGCGAGTGCGGCGCGGACATCCTCGGCCGGAATCGTCGGCAGATCCCCCTGCACGTTGACGATGAACTCGACCTCGCCGCCCGGATCGAGCTTTTCCAGCGCCTCGAAGATGCGGTCCGATCCGGAGGGGTGATCGGCCCGCGTCATGACCGCCTCGCCGCCATGCGCCTCGACCGCGGCCGCGATCTCGGGGGTATCCGTGGCAACGGCGACCCGCCCGATGTGGGCCTCCTCCGCGCGCCGCAGGACCTGGACGATCATCGGCAGGCCACGGATCTCCATCAGCGGCTTGCCCGGCAGGCGGGTCGAGGCCATCCGGGCCGGGATCAGCACGAGGTTGCGGGTTTCAGCCATAGGCTTCGGGTCCGGGTCGAGACAGGCCGGCAACGCGGCGGAAATGATGGGGACGGGCGGAGATTTCGGCCGCTTATACGGGTTGCCAGAGCAGGGGCAAACCGATATCTGAAACCCTGCTTGGGGGTGCGGTGCGAAAAGGCCGATTCCCCAGGCTTTTTCCGCGCGGCCGCTGATGCGGCCTTCCAGTCGACATTCCCAAGGGCCCTGGAGCCTGAGCCAAAATGGACTCCTTCGAACTCAACAAGATACTCGGCGCCGTCCTGGCGAGCTGCCTGATCCTGCTGGTGATGAACTTCACCGCCCAGGCCCTGTTCGCGGCGAAGATGCCGGAAAAGCCGGGTTTTGCGATTGCTGCGAAGGAGGCCACCGAAGGCGGCGGCAAGGAAGCCGCGCCCGCGAAGTCGGAGCCGATCGAAAAGCTGCTGCAGACGGCCTCGGTCGAGAAGGGGGCCGCGGCCGCCAAGAAGTGCGGCGCCTGTCATACCTTCGAGAAGGGCGGTCCCAACCGCGTTGGGCCGAACCTCTATGGCATCGTGGGCGACAAGAAGGGCGAGGGCCGAGGCGGCTTCAACTTCTCCGCGGGCATGAAGGGCAAGGGCGGCGATTGGACCATCGACGACCTCAACCAGTTCATCGACAACCCGAAGGGTTTTGTGCCGGGGACCGCGATGGGCTTTGCCGGTATTCAGAAGGACAGCGAGCGCGCCGACGTGATCGCGTATCTCAACTCGTTGTCGGATAATCCGGCGCCACTGCCCACCGCGGCGAAGTGACGTTTCTTTGCCCTCATGGAATTGTGAACGGCCGGGCCTCGCCTGGCCGTTTTCGTTTCAACACGTCGCGTCTTCGAGCGGGTACCGTTTTCGCGTGAAGCAAACGCGTCGGACTGAAGAGGCAGAGCCCCCGTTCGGGCAGACCGGAACGCGGCTCTCGCGGGTTTGTTATCGGGACGTTTCGCCGCACAGAAACCCCTTTCAGGGGGTTATCATGAGGAAAAAGCAACGTTATCGGTCGAACCCTTGCCGTATAATGGCTCTTCAATGACGCTGCTTACTTCAAGAGGATGCTTCAATTTGGCCATTAGCAGACGACACCTCCTGCAGGGCGGCGCGTTCGTCGCGCTCACACCGGCGCTCGGAACCGCAGCCTGCTTCCCCACCGCGACGCCGGCCTATGCGGAAGGCTCCTCCGAGCCGGTCTGGCGCCATGCGCTGTCCCTGTTCGGGGACATCAAATATCCAGCCGGCTTCAAGCGCTTCGATTACGTCAATCCCGATGCGCCCAAGGCTGGGGTGGTGCGTCAGATTACGGTTGGCACGTTCGACAATTTCAACATGGCCGTCGCAGGCGTGAAGGGCACGATCGCGCCGGCGGTCGGTCACATCTTTGAGACCCTCACGGTTGAGTCACAGGACGAGCCCGAAAGCCGCTACGGCTTGTTGGCGGAAGCTGCGTGTTATCCGGATGACTTCTCCTGGGTGAAGTACCGGCTGAACAAGCAGGCGCGCTGGCACGACGGCAATCCGGTGATTCCGGAGGATGTGATCTTCTCGTTCGAGGTCTTGAAGAAATATAGCCCGCAGGCCGCGTTCTACTATCGGCACGTCGTCAAGGCCGAGAAGACGGGCGAGAACGAGATCACCTTTACTTTCGACGGTGCCGGCAATCGGGAATTGCCGACGATCATGGGCCAGCTGACCGTTCTGCCGAAGCATTGGTGGGAAGGTACCGATAGCGACGGCAAGAAACGCGACGTTTCAGCGACCACGCTGGAAAAGCCGCTCGGTTCGGGCCCCTACCGGATCAAAGAGTTCGTTGCAGGGCGTTCGGTGACGCTCGAACGCGTCAAGGACTACTGGGGGCTCAACCATCCGACGCAGACCGGTTCGAACAATTTCGAGGAGCTGCGCTTCGAGTTCTTCCGCGACAATGTGGTCGCGCTTGAGGCCTTTAAGGCGGATCAGGTCGACTGGATCTTGGAGAACTCGGCCAAGCAATGGGCAACGGCCTATGACTTCCCCGCGGTCACCGAGAAGCGCGTCGTCAAGGAGCAGTTCCCGGTCCGGAGTGTCGGCCGGATGCAGGGTTTCGCCTTCAATCTGCGCCGCGACACGTTCAAGGACGCGCGGCTGCGTCGTGCCTTCAACTATGCGTTCGACTTCGAGGAAATGAACAAGCAGCTGTTCTACGGAGCCTACAAGCGCATCAACAGCTATTTCGCCGGAGTGGGCGAGTTCATGAGTTCGGGCCTGCCGGAGGGAGAGGAACTCGCCATCCTTCAGTCGGTCAAGGACAAGGTGCCGGCCGAAGTCTTCACCACGGCCTATGTCAATCCTGTCGGCGGTAATCCGGAAAACGTACGCAGCAATCTGCGCGAGAGCACCAGGCTCCTGAAGGAGGCCGGCTTCGAAGTCAAGGACCGCAAGCTTGTCGACCCGTCGGGCAAGCCCGTCAGCGTCGAGTTTCTGACCGAAAGCGAGCCCATGGAACGGCTGATGCTGTTCTACAAGCCGTCGCTCGAGCGGCTTGGCGTCGCGGTTTCAATCCGCAGGGTCGACAGTGCGCAATACGAGAACCGGGTGCGCACCTTCGATTTCGACCTCACGACGAATGTGTGGCCCGAGTCGCTGTCGCCCGGCAATGAGCAGCGCGAGTTCTGGGGCTCGCAGGCGGCGAGCAGTCCGGGTTCGCAGAACCTCTGCGGCATCCAAAATCCGGCGGTCGACACGTTGATCGACCGCATCATCTTCGCCAAGAACCGCGCCGACCTCGTTGCGAGTTGCAAGGCGCTCGATCGCGTGCTCCTGTGGAATTTCTACTGCGTGCCGCATTATATGTCGGACACCATCAATTATGCGCGCTGGGACCGCTTCAGCCATCCCGATCCGCTGCCTCAATACGGAGTTTCGGGCTTCCCCACGCTGTGGTGGTGGGACGCCGACAAGGCGGCCAAAATAGGCAAGCGCTCTTGAGCCGCCCGCGTCGATTGCTCATCTCGCGCCGGCACCTGCTGGGTCTCTCGCTCGGCGCGGCAAGCCTGCCGTTGTGGCGCGCGGCGCGCGCAGATGACGGCGCGATCGAGTCGCACGGGATGTCGGCGTTCGGCGATCTGAAATATCCGGCCGACTTCCACCATTTCGAATACGTGAATGTCGATGCCTCGAAGGGCGGGACGATCTCGCTCCTGCCGGCGGTGCGCACCAACAACCAGTCCTACCAGACCTTCAATTCGCTCAATGCCTTCATCCTGAAGGGCGAGGGCGCGCAGGGCATGGACCTGACCTTTGCGACGCTGATGGCCCGCGCCGGCGACGAGCCCGATGCGGTGTACGGCTTCGCGGCGCAGTCGGTGCAGATCTCGCCGGACAAGCTGACCTACCGCTTCACGATGCGCCCTGAGGCACGCTTCCATGACGGCTCAAAGCTGACGGCGCATGACGTCGCCTGGTCGCTGACCACGCTCAAGGCCAAGGGGCATCCCCTGGTCGTGGTGCAGATGCGCGACATGGTGAGCGCGGAAGCGCCTGACGATGCGATCGTCGTCGTGAAGTTCGCAGAAAAGCACGGCCGCGACGTGCCGCTCTATGTCGTGAGCCTGCCGATCTTCTCGCAGGCTTACTATGCGAACCGGACGTTCGACGAATCGACGCTGGACACGCCGCTCGGCTCCGGGCCGTACAAGGTCGGAAAATTCGAGGTCAATCGCTTCATCGAGTTCGAGCGCGTGAAGGACTGGTGGGCCGTCGATCTGCCGGTCAACCGCGGCAGTTTCAATTTCGATGTCATCCGCTACGAGTTCTACCGCGACCGCGACGTCGCCTTCGAGGGCTTTACCGCCAAGAATTACCTATTCCGCGAAGAGTTCACTGCGCGCATTTGGGCGACGCGTTACGATTTTCCCGCGGTCAAGGACGGTCGGGTGAAGCGCGAGATCCTGCCGGACGATACGCCGTCCGGGGCACAGGGCTGGTTCATCAATATGCGGCGCGACAAGTTCAAGGACCCACGCGTGCGCGAGGCGTTGATCGACGCCTTTGATTTCGAGTGGACCAACAAGTCGATCATGTACGGCGCGTATTCGCGCACCGTGTCGCCCTTTCAGAACTCTGACCTGATGGCGGTGGGGCCGCCCTCGCCGGGCGAGCTGAAACTCCTGGAACCGTTCCGCGGCCAGGTGCCCGAGGAGGTGTTCGGTGCGCCGTTCCTGCCGCCGGTCTCGGACGGATCGGGCCAGGACCGGATATTGCTGCGCAAGGCGCAGCAGCTGCTCAACGAAGCCGGGTTCGCCATCAAGGACGGCAAGCGGCTGCTGCCCAATGGCGAGGTATTCACCATCGAGTTCCTGATCGAAGAGCAGGCAATGGAGCCAATCCACTCCCCCTATCTCAAGAATCTCCACACGCTGGGGATCGACGCGACCCTCAGGCTCGTCGACGCCGTCCAGTATCGTGCCCGGGTGGAGGATTTCGACTTCGACATGACGATGGAGCGTTACAGCCTGTCGGCGACGCCGGGCGACGCGATGCGCCCGTTCTTCTCGTCGCAAGCGGCCAGGACCAAGGGATCGTACAATCTGGCGGGTATCGCCGATCCGGTCATCGACGTGCTGATGGAGAAAATCATCGCGGCCGACACGCGTGCCGATCTCACCACTGCATGCCATGCCTTCGATCGGGTGTTCCGCGCCGGGCGGTACTGGGTGCCGCAATGGTATCGGAACACGCATCCCGTGGCCTATTGGGATGTCTTCGATCATCCGAGGAAACTGCCGCGTTACCAGACTGACAACTATTCCTCGGGACTCGGCGAACGGACGCTGTGGTGGTACGACGCGGCCAAGGCCGCCAGGCTCGATCAGGCAAAATAGATCATGAGCGCCTATATCGCCCGCCGCATTCTCCTGATGATTCCGACGCTGTTCGGGATTCTGTTCGTCTCGTTCGTCGTCGTGCAATTCGCGCCGGGCGGTCCGGTCGAACGCGTGATCGCGCAGCTCTCCGGCTCCGACACCGGCGGGACCTCGCGTATCTCCGGCGGCGGCGGCGATCTCGCTGCCCGCGCAGGGCCGACGGGAGCGGGAGCCGGAGAGATCAACTCGAGGTACCGCGGCGCCCAGGGGCTCGATCCCGATTTCATCAAGAGCCTGGAAAAGCAGTTCGGCTTCGACAAGCCGGCGCCCGAGCGCTTTGCGCTGATGCTATGGAATTTCGCCCGGTTCGATTTCGGCAAGAGCTATTTCCGTGACATCAGCGTGCTGCAGCTCATCAAGGAGAAGATGCCGGTCTCGATCTCGCTCGGGATCTGGATGACGCTCCTGACCTATCTGATCTCGATCCCGCTCGGCATCCGCAAGGCGGTGAAGGACGGCTCGCGCTTCGATACCTGGACCTCGGCCGTCATCATCGTCGGCTATGCCATTCCGGGGTTCCTGTTCGCGATCCTCCTGATCATCCTGTTCGCCGGCGGCTCGTTCCTCAACATCTTCCCGCTGCGCGGCCTGACCTCCGACGGCTGGTCGCAGTTTCCCTGGTACTGGAAGATCATCGACTATTTCTGGCACATCACGCTGCCCCTGATCTCGATGGCGCTGAGCGCGTTCGCCACCATGACGCTGCTCACCAAGAACTCATTCCTCGACGAGATCCGCAAGCAATATGTGATGACGGCGCGTGCCAAGGGCTGCAGCGAGCGGCAGGTGCTGTACGGTCACATTTTCCGCAACGGGATGCTGATCGTGATCGCGGGCTTCCCCGGCACGTTCATCCACGCCTTCTTCTCAGGGTCGCTCCTGATCGAGACCATCTTCTCGCTCGACGGGCTGGGGCTGTTGTCCTTCGAGAGCGTGCTCAACCGCGATTATCCTGTCGTGTTCGGCACGCTCTACATCTTTTCGCTGCTCGGTCTGGTGGTCAACCTGATCTCCGATCTCACCTATATGTGGATCGATCCGCGGATCGATTTCGAAAGCCGGGAGGTCTGATGACGGTCATCGCGCCTCCCCCGGTCAAGACCACCAGAAAGCCGCTGCCGCCTCCTGTCGAGCCCGCGCCGGCCGCGCCCGCACGTTTCCATGTCTCGCCCCTGAACCGCCGGCGCTGGCAGAGCTTCAAGGCCAACCGTCGCGGCTATTGGTCGTTCTGGATCTTCTCGGTCCTGTTCGTCGTCTCGCTGTTCGCCGAACTGATCGCCAATGATCGCCCGCTGTTCATCAATTTCAACGGACACTGGTACTGGCCGGCTTTCATCAGCTACTCCGAGACGACTTTTGGCGGCGACTTCGAGACCGCGGCCGATTACCGCGATCCCTATTTGCAGAAGCTGATTGCGGACAAGGGCGGCACGGTCGTCTGGCCGCCGATCCGCTACCACTACGATACGCACAATCTCGACCTGCCGACGCCGGCGCCGTCGGCGCCGACCTGGATGCTGACCGAGGCGCAGTGCAAGCAGGTGGTGGACAAGAAGGGCCTCAAGGGCTGCCGCGATCTCGAATACAACTGGCTCGGCACCGACGACCAGGGCCGCGACGTGGTGGCGCGGCTGATCTACGGTTTTCGCATTTCCGTACTGTTCGGACTGACGCTCACGCTGTTTTCCTCGGTCATCGGCGTCGCGGCCGGGGGCGTGCAGGGTTATTTCGGTGGTTGGACCGATCTCATCTTCCAGCGCGTGATCGAGATCTGGAATTCGATCCCGGAACTTTATCTGCTGCTGATCATATCCGCGGTGCTGCCGCCCGGCTTCTTCATCCTGCTCGGCATTCTCCTGCTGTTCTCGTGGGTGTCGCTGGTCGGCCTGGTGCGCGCCGAATTCCTGCGTGGCCGCAATTTCGAGTACATCCAGGCCGCGCGCGCGCTCGGCGTGTCCAACGCCGTGATCATGTTCCGCCATTTGTTGCCGAACGCGATGGTCGCGACCATGACGTTCCTGCCCTTCATCGTGTCGTCCTCGGTGATGACCCTGACTGCGCTGGATTTTCTGGGCTTCGGCCTGCCGCCGGGTTCGCCGTCTCTGGGCGAACTGCTGTCGCAGGGCAAGGCCAACATCCAGGCGCCATGGCTCGGCTTTACCGGCTTTTTTGCGGTCGCGATCATGCTGTCGCTCCTGATCTTCGTCGGCGAAGCGGTGCGTGATGCCTTCGATCCGCGCAAGACGTTCAGGTGAGATGCCGATGGACGCCGTCAACCAGCCGCTGCTGTCGATCCGCGATCTCTCGGTGGCCTTCCACCAGCAAAGCGGAACGTCGCTTGCGGTCGACAAAATCTCGTTCGAGATCCGGCGCGGCGAATGCGTCGCGCTGGTCGGAGAATCCGGTTCCGGAAAATCAGTCAGCGCACTCTCGATCCTGAAACTGCTGCCGTATCCGACCGCCTCGCACCCCTCGGGCAGCATCCGCTTCATGGGCCGCGAACTGCTGCCGCTTTCCGAGCAGGAAATGCGCGGCATCCGCGGCAGCGACGTCTCGATCATCTTCCAGGAGCCGATGACCTCGCTCAATCCGCTGCACACGATCGAGCGACAGATCGCCGAAATCCTGCATCTGCATCAGCCGATCAGCGGCGCGATGGCGAGGGCGCGAACGCTCGAACTATTGACCCAGGTCGGCATTCCCGAGCCCGAGACGCGGATGAAGAGCTATCCGCACCAGCTCTCCGGCGGCCAGCGTCAGCGCGTCATGATCGCGATGGCGCTTGCCAACGAGCCGGACCTCCTGATCGCGGATGAGCCGACCACCGCGCTTGACGTGACGGTGCAGGCCCAGATCCTGGCGCTGCTCGCCGACATCCGCGCGCGGCTCGGGATGAGCCTGCTGTTCATCACTCACGATCTCGGCATCGTCCGCCGCATCGCCGACCGCGTCTGCGTCATGAACGGCGGCAAGATTGTCGAGCAGGGCGCGGTCGAACAGGTGTTTTCGGCGCCAAAACACCCCTACACCAGGGAGCTCTTGGCCGCCGAGCCAAGACCCGATCCGGCGCCGCCGCGTCCGGACTCGCCCGTCGTGATCGAGACCGAGGATCTCAAGGTCTGGTTTCCGATCAAACGCGGGCTGCTCCGCAAAGTCGTTGGACACATCAAGGCGGTCGACGGGGTCAGCCTTGCCGTGCGCAAGGGCGAGACGCTGGGCGTGGTCGGCGAATCCGGCTCCGGCAAGACCACGCTCGGGCTCGCGCTGCTGCGCCTGATTTCCTCGGACGGGCCGATCGTATTTTTGGGCAATGGCATCCAGGGCCTCAAATTCGAGGCGATGCGACCATTCCGGCGCGACATGCAGATCGTGTTCCAGGATCCGTTCGGATCGCTCAGTCCGCGCATGTCGGTCGGCGACATCGTCGCCGAAGGCCTCACGGTGCATCAGCGCGCCTTGTCGCAGGAGCAGCGTGAGGCGCGCGTCGTCAAGGCGCTCAGGGATGTCGGGCTCGACCCGAACACGCGGTTCCGCTATCCGCACGAGTTTTCCGGCGGCCAGCGTCAGCGCATCTCGATCGCGCGCGCGATCGTGCTGGAGCCGAGCTTTGTGGTGCTGGATGAGCCGACCAGCGCGCTCGACATGCTGTTCCAGGCGCAGATGGTCGACCTGCTGCGCGATCTGCAGAAGAAGCGCGATCTCACCTACATGTTCATCTCCCACGATCTGCGCGTGGTCGCTTCGCTCGCGAGCCATCTGATCGTGATGCGTCACGGCAAGGTCGTGGAAGAGGGGCCTGCGGCAGAACTGTTCAAGACGCCGAAGAGCGACTACACGCGCGCGCTGTTCGCCGCCGCCTTCCGCAACGAGACCACGGGCGGCGACGCCGTCGCGACGTGACCAAAACTCTCCACCGTCATTCCGGGTTAGATGCTCCGCATCGCCCCGGAACGACGGCGACGAGGCCGGTCATGACGATGGGAAGGCTTAAGCGAGCCGCTTGATCGCGACGACTTCGCTGCCGGCGGCGCGGATGCGGGCGATGGCCTCGCCGCGATTCTCGATCACGGCCGCCATGTGAAACGCATTGGCATGGACGATGGTATCGGCATCGCGCGCGATCGCCACATGGCCCTTCCAGAACAGCAGGTCGCCGCGCTGCAGACGCTCCCATGTTGCAGGATCGAGCGGTCGCCCCAGCGCGTTCTGCTGCATGTCGCTGTCGCGCGGACAGGCGAGGCCCGCCGCATTCAGCGACACCTGCACCAGACCCGAGCAGTCGATGCCGAGGCTGCCCTTGCCTCCCCACAGATAGGGCGTGCCGACGAAGCGCTCCGCGACTGCGACGAAGTCGGGTTCCACCTCGCCGAGAATGGTGACGTGACGCTTCGGTACAAAGTGTCCTTCCCGCGTGACGGCAAAAGTCTGGTCTTCGCGTACAACCGTGATGCGTGAGCCGAGAACCAGCGCCTCGACCGGCGGCAGCTTGATCGAGGGACCCGGAAACGCCAAACTCCTGAGCGCTGAAACGCGATGGGTCGGCTCTGCGGCAGGTTTTGCCAGCGCGCGATCCGGCAGCCATCCGACATAGCCGTCGCCGGCCAGCTGGCCCCAGGCCCAGCCCTCATTGTCGCGATCATAGATCGTCACGCGCTCGCCCTTCAGCGCTTCCGTGAGGAGCATCGCCTCGGACGACGGTTTTTCGCGCACCGGCGCGGTCGCCTCCACGATCTCGAACGTCTCGCCCGCGACGTAGCGCTCAGCGAAAACCTTGCCTTCGAGATGGCTGGCGGCGAGATCTCCCCGCGCCGGTGTCAGGCGCGGATCATCCATAGCGTTCACTCAGCAGCCGGTAGAGGGCGCGCGCGGCCTGGCACTCGCCGCCTTCGGGGCGGCCTGGCCTCGCCTGCGGCGTCCACGCAAAGATGTCGAGGTGCAGCCAGCTTTTGGCCCGTTCGACGAAGCGTTTCAGGAACAGTGCACAGGTGATCGAGCCGGCAAATGTGCCGGAGGGCGCGTTGGTGAGATTGGCTATCTTCGAATCCAGCCAGGCATCGTAGGGCGGCCACAGCGGCATGCGCCACAGCGGGTCATGCTCCTCGCGCGCACAGCGCGTCACATCCTGCGCCAGCACCTCGTCGTCGGTATAGAAGGGCGGCAGATCCGGGCCGAGCGCGACTCGCGCAGCGCCCGTCAAGGTGCCCATGTCGATCAGCAGGTCGGGTGTCTCCTCGTCGGCATAGGCAAGCGCATCGGCAAGGACCAGCCTGCCTTCCGCGTCGGTGTTGCCGATCTCGACCGAAAGCCCCTTGCGCGATGGAAAAATGTCCCACGGACGAAAGGCGTTGCCGGCGACGGCGTTCTCGACCGCCGGGATCAGCACACGCAGCCGCAGCTTCAGCTTCGCGTCCATCACCATCTGCGCCAGCGCCAGCACATTGGCCGCGCCGCCCATGTCCTTCTTCATCATCAGCATGCTGCTGGATGGCTTGAGATCGAGCCCGCCGGTATCGAAACAGACGCCCTTGCCGACCAGCGTCACCTTTGGATGCGCGGGATCGCCCCACAACAATTCGATCAGCCGCGGAGCGCGCGTGGAAGCCATGCCGACGGCATGAACCAGCGGAAAATTCTGCGCCTTCAACTCCTCGCCGATGACGCAGGCAAATGAGGCGCCGTAACGCTCGGCGATCGCTTGCGCTGCCAGCGCGAGTTCCGCCGGTCCCATGTCGTTGGCCGGCGTGTTGATGAGATCGCGCGCCAGCACGGCTGAGTCCGCGATCCGCGCGATCTCCGCGACATCGATGCCCTCGGGCGGGACGAGCCGCACGTCGCGGGCCTCAACCTTTCGGTACCCGGCGAACCGATAGCTGCCGAGCGCGAAGGCGAGCGCGGCGAGGCGCGTGTCGTGCGGCGCATTGGCGAAGCGATAGACACCCGGCGGCAACAGGCCCGGCAATGCACCCGGACGAAACGGATCGCGCGATTGATTGTCCGCAGCCTCGAGGCCGAACAACACCTGGGCGATCCGTCCTTCGGCGTCCGGCAGGATGAGCGAGCTTCCCGCCTTCGCAGTAAAGTTGTTGGCTTCCGCGAAGCGTCGTGCCGGCGCCGGCAGGCCGGCGGCGATCTTGTCCCAGGTCGACTTGGTCACAAACGTGATGGGGACGGCCTGCGTCGCGGACGCAGTCTCGAAGATGGACGGCATGCTCTGGTCGGCCTCGATTGAGCGGGATGCCCTGCGACCAGGAGACTTCGCAGAGTTTTGACGTGTTCGCAATCGGGTTGACGAGATCGGGAACCGCCTGGCGATCGAATATCAGGATGCGCGCGTCCGCCGCGCTGGCGTCGTGTTTAATGGCCGCGCGCCATTGTCCGCGTTGACGCACGCAGTGGCTTTGTCAGATGCGGACTCGCGATCAGAAATGGTAAAGGCCACTCCGTATTTCTACTGGTCAAAAACCGTATTTTCTCTCGCCGTTTCAATGACTTCTTCAACGTTCCATTAAAGTAAACGCCCTAGTGTTTTCGCCACGTGAGCGGCGCGCACTCGCCTGTCGTATTAGCGCGCGCAAAAAGTAATTTGAGCGAGATCGAGTACGATCCAATGCTGCGACGTTTTCTCCACGCAGCCCTGTGTGTCGGAGTGGGCATTGTCACGCTCGTAGGACCTGCGACAGGTCATGCGCAAACGGCGGTGCCAAGCCAGGTGACGCCGCCGAGTCTTCGCCCGACGGCTCCGTCGAATGCGCCAGCAATCATGTTGCCAGGCCCCTCCGCGATCTCGGTCCCGAGCGGCGACAGCACCCTGACCTTCCTGGTCGGCGATGTCGAGCTCGAGGGCGCGTTCGCCGAGCTCGCGCCGGCATCTGAAGCGGTCATCGATAGGCTCAGGAACAGGCCGCTGAGCGTGCAGCAGATCTATGCGGCGGCGGCCGAGCTGGAACGGATCTACACCGATGCCGGTTTTGTGCTCGCGCGCGTCGTCGTGCCGCCACAGGACCTGGTCGACCATGGCGCGCTGCATCTCGTCGTCGTCGACGGTTTTATCGAAGGGATCGACGTCAGCGCACTTCCCGAGCGGGTCCGCGCCGTGGTGGCAGATCGCATGATCGGCCTGGTCGGCCAGCGGCATTTGCGACTTGCCGAGCTGGAGCGCGCGCTCCTGGTCGCCGGCGACGTCCCCGGATTGAGGCTGAAGAGCACGCTGATGCGCGGCGGCCGTGAAGGCGGCGTGAGGCTGCTGCTGGATGGCGAGCATCGGCTGGTGTCGGCCTCCGCGGGCGGCGACGATCGGCTGACCAGCACGCTTGGCACCTGGCAGCTGCGCGGCGCCGTCGCGCTCAACAGCGCGCTTGGCGCGGGCGAACAATTTTACGCGACCGGCGGACTCGGAGCCGATCTCCATGCGGCGCGGGAGGGGCGCTCGCCGCTCGCAATCTATGGTGCCGGCGTGATCGTGCCGGTCGGTGTCGACGGTCTCACCATCAATCCGGAATACACGCATTCGACGACGCACACCCCGCAAGCCATCGGTGTTCCTGCCTCGCTCGGCACCTTCGAGCGCTTCGCCTTGCGACTGCGCGAGCCGATCAGCCTGACGCGCAAGGCCTCGCTCTACGTCAATTTCTCGCTCGAGGATGTCGACCAGCAGGTCGCGGCGCCGGACTTCGGCACGGTGCTCAATCACGATCATTATGGCGTGTTTCGCGCCGGCCCCGATTTCGCGACCACGCTGCCTTCGGGGGCCGGCCTGCAGCTCAGTGCGCTGCTGTCGGAAGGATTGGGTGGCCGCGACGCCCGGGATGCGGCCATGTCGGGCGTCCCGCTGTCGCGTCTCGGCGCTGATCCCCATTTTGCCAAGCTCAGCGGCAATGCCCGCATCTCGCAGGCCTTGCCGGCAGGTTTTCGCCTGGACCTGATCGGCGCAGCACAGTCGAGCTTTGGCAAGCCGCTGCTCCGTCCCGAGCAGATCGTGCTCGACGGCAATGACGCGTTGTCGGCATTTGCGTCGGGCACCTTCAGCGCCGATCAAGGCGTGACGCTGCGCAGCGAATTGTCGCGGGCGTTCGGCATCGACACCCTGCATGCCACGATCGCTCCCTATGTGTTCGGTGCGGCCGGCCGCGGCTGGCTTGCCAGCGCGACCAGCATCGAGCAGCCGGCTTTCAACGCCGGTGCGGTCGGGCTCGGCGTTCGCGGCAGCGTCGAGTCTTCGGTGAGCCAGCCGGGCGGAAGCCTGACCCTCGAGGTCGCACGCGGCTACACCGACCTTTCCGGCGTCCGCCGTGGCTGGCGCGCCAACCTCATTGCCTCGGCGAGTTATTGATGCGCCGTCCTGCTGCAACCGCGAAGGCGCGACACCACGCAACATCCGCGCGGCGGATCGGCACGGCGGTGCTGCTTGGCGGCACGTCGTTGCTGGCACTGACGGCTCCCGCCGCCGCGCAAGCCGTGCTGCCGCAAGGCGCGAGCGTCGCATCGGGACAAGTCAGGATCGGGGCGCCCTCGGGCAATGCACTGACCATCAACCAGTCCTCGTCACGCGCGGTCGTCGACTGGAACAGCTTTTCGGTCGGCGCCAATGCGAGCGTCAGCTTCGTTCAGCCGGGTGCCGGTTCGGCGATCCTCAATCGCGTGACGGGCACGACCTCGTCGACCATTGCGGGCCAGATCACCGCGAATGGCCAGGTATTCCTGGTCAATCCGAACGGCATCGCCATCACGCCGACCGGTTCGGTCCAGGTCGGCGGCGGTTTCGTGGCCTCGACGCTCGACATCAGCAACGCTGATTTCAACGCCGGCAATCTGAATTTTTCCGGCAGGGGTGCATCGAGCGCCGTCGTCAATGCGGGGACGATCCGCGCGGCGCCGGGATCGTTCGTCGGCCTGATCGGCGGATCGGTCGCGAGCAGCGGCACGATCAGCGTTCCGCTCGGCAAGGTCGGCCTGGGCGCGGGCGAGAAGGCGACGCTCAATCCGAGCGGCGATGGGTTCTTGCAGGTCGCGCTTCCGAGCAGCGCCACCACCGCCAAGGGACAGGCGCTGATCGACGTCGCCGGCCGGATCAAGGCAGCCGGCGGCTCGGTCGAGATCAAGGCGGCGACCGCGCGCCAGGCGGTTCGCGACGTCGTCAACATCTCCGGCACGGTCAGTGCCCGCAGCGTGTCCGGTCGCCGCGGCCGCATCGTACTCGATGGTGGAGATGGCGGCGAAGTCGTCGTGTCCGGGCGCATCGCTGCCGATGGCGGCAAGACCAACAAGGCCGGTACCGTCGTCGTGACCGGCAACAAGGTGACGCTGGCGTCAACCGCGAAGGTCAGCGCCGACGGTGCTGTTGGAGGCACGGTGCTGATCGGCGGCGATCAGCACGGCGGCGATGATCCGGCGAGCAAGCTCGCGTCGGCACCGGTGCGGACCGCAGATACCACCTCCATCGCGCAGGGTGCGACGGTCTCGGCAAACGGCAGCTCGGGCGACGGCGGCAACGTCGTGGTCTGGTCCGACAGCCAGACCGATTTTCGCGGCTCCATCAGCGCGACCGGAAACGGCGCGGGTCATGGCGGCGCGGTGGAAGTCTCCAGCCATGGCCTGCTCGGCTTTGCCGGCACCGTCGACGTGACGGCTGCAAGAGGCAAGACAGGGACGCTGCTGCTCGATCCCTACGATGTGACCATCTCCAACGGCGCCGACAGCAACATGACGAGCTCCGGCAACAATTTCTCAGCCAGCGGCAACAGCTCGGTGCTGTCCGTCGCGACGCTGCAGGCCGCGCTGCTGACCGCCAATGTCACTGTCGATACCGGCAGCTCGGGTACGCAGAACGGCGACATCACGGTCGCCAATGCGGTGACCTGGGCGAGCGGCAATTCGCTGACGCTGAATGCCGCCGGCGCCATCAGCATCAACGCCCCGATCACCGCGACGAGTGGCGGCAGCCTCAGCCTGAGTGGCGCGACCATCTCGGTGAATTCGACAGCGATCACGCTCGGCGGTTCGCTGACGGCCAATGCGACCGCAAGCGGTGCCGTGACCGCGGTCACGCTCAACAATGCCGCGATCAGCGTCGGCGGCGGTGCGAGCACGATCACTGGTTCAGCCGTCAGCGGGTCTGCCATCGCCCTCCTCGGCAGCTCGAGTTTCTCGGCAACAACCGGCGGCAGCCTGTCAATGTCTGGGACGAGCAGCAGCAACAACGGTGTCACATTCGGCAACGGTTCGAGCGTGACGACGTCCGGAGACGTCAGCCTCGCTGGAACATCGAACAGTGCGGTCGGGGTCTATTTCCTCGGCGGAAATGCGGTCACCGACAATTCCGGCAATGCTAGCATCAGTGGGACCTCGTCAAGCAACCAGGGCGTCTGGTTTAATAGCGGCGCCAACACGTTTGCCAACGCCGGGTCAGGCACCCTCACGTTGACCGGTACAAGCAGCCGCGCGAGTGGCATCGCGCTGAACTCATCGGTCAGTCTGCTGTCCTCCGGCAACCTGTCCCTGTCCGGAACGTCCGCGAGCGGAACGGGTGTGGCGTTCGGCACCTCGTCGGCGCTTGACGTGTCGAGCGGCAACGTTGCCGTCAGCGGAACATCGACCGCGACCAGCGGCTCAGGTTCGGCGGTCGGGACGAGCCTGGATGCTGCCTCGGTGAGCAACTCCGGAAGTGGCTCTCTCACAATTGCGGGGACCTCGAATGACGTCGGCGGGGTCAACGCGGGCAGCGCCGGCACATTGTTCACCGGAGCCGGTGCCCTGACGAATTCGGGAGGCGGAACCCTTGCGGTGAGCGGCTCGAACACCTCCGGCTACGGCGTCGAACTGAAGGGCTCGGCGACGCTGGCGACGGCGGGCACGATGTCGATCTCGGGGACATCGAGCGCCGGCTTTGGGTTGTTTCTTGCCGGAACCAACACCGTGACGGCATCGAGCGGAAATCTCAGCCTTTCGGGCACCTCGTCCAGCGGCGCCGGCATGAGGCTGAATAGCGGAAGCGCGATCAACACAGGCGGCGGTATCGGAACGGTCACCGGCACGTCGTCCTCCGGAAGGGGGCTCGATTTTCTCGGCAGTAGCAGTCTCGCCGCCAGCGGCGGTGGCACTCTCGCCGCCAGCGGGACGAGCGCAAGCGATGCTGGCACGGAACTCGAAACCAATGCGAGCGTCACCTCCAGCGGAACGGTGACGTTACGTGGCACGTCGGGCAGCTCGACCGGTCTGTTGCTGAATGGTGGTAATGCGGTCACTGACAGCGCGGGTGGTCTGACGCTCGGCGGAACGTCAGGGTCCTTCGTCGGCGTATGGTTTTCGGGAGGGGCCAACACGCTGACGGCCAATGGGACGGGCCTTGGCGTCGCCGGCACCAGCACGAGCAACATCGGGGTCGCGCTCAATTCCGATCTCACCACTGCGGGCGCGGTATCAATCGTCGGGAACGCCACGAGCGGCAACGGGCTATGGTTCCTTGGGACGACCATCACCAACAGCAGCGGCGCGCTCGCGTTCAGCGGAACGTCGATCTCGAGCAACGCCGTATGGGTCAATGGTGGTCCGCTCAGCCTGATTAATTCCGGTAGCGGCAGCTACGCGCTCAGCGGCTCGTCAGGGAGTGCAAACGGTATCAGGCTGAATACGAATGCTGCCCTGCAGACGTCGGGAGACATCACGATCTCAGGCACCTCCACGAGCGGATCGGGGGTCTCTGCCAAGGGCGGTAACGCTCTGACGATGTCGGGCGGCAACCTGACGATCAACGGCACAACCAGTTCTGGACCGGCTGGTATCGATACCTCGTCGGCGGGCAACTCCATCACCAACAGCGGCAACGGCACGCTCACGCTGAACGGGACGGGCGGGGACAAGCTGGCCGCCACCATCACATCGTCGTCCGGCAATCTCGTCATCGGCGACACCGGAGCGGTCACGCAATCCGGGGGAACGGTGACCGCAGGCAATCTTCTGCTCTCCGGCGCCGGGTCGTTCGCTCTTGGCCAAACCAACATGGTCGGGACCCTGGCCGCGAATGTGGGCTCGCTGTCGTTCGTCAACGGTCAGAACCTGACGATCGGCACCGTGCAGGGGACGCCGGGCATTACCGCGAGCGGCGCGGCCACCATTACGAGCTCAGGGAATCTCACGCTGGCACCGGGCGCGCCGGTCAGCGCGGCAAGTCCGGTGCTCGCCGCCGCCGGCGCGTTCATCAACAATGCCGGAAGCAGCGCGGTGACGGCGACGTCCGGCCGCTGGCTGGTCTATTCGAGCGCGCCGGGTGCCGACACGTTCGGCAGCCTCGACAGCGCCAGCACCGCGGTCTGGAACGCGACCTACGGCACGGTCCCGCCGGCGAGCGTCACGGCCGGCGGCAACCGCTATCTGTTCGCACTGCAGCCGACGCTGACCTTCACCTCGACCAATGCGACCAAGACCTATGGCACCGACGCGACAACCGCGATCGCCTCCCATTATGGCGTGACCGGCTACCAGAGCGGCGTCGCGGGCGCCTTCCTCGGCGACAATGCGGCGTCCACCTTCACCGGCGCGCCGTCGGTGACGTCGCCTGGCGCGCCGGCGACGGCATCCGTGGTCGGCAGTCCCTATGCCATCAATGTCGCGCAGGGGTCGCTCGCCGCCACCTCCGGCTACGCCTTCGCCTTCAACAATAGCGGCCGGCTGACGGTCAACCCGGCGCCGGTGACCGTCACCGCGCCCAGCGGCTCGTCGCTCTATGGCCTGTGGCCGTCGAGCCCCGGCTTCACCGCGACCGGGCTGCAGAACGGACAGACGGTCGGCGCGCTCACCGGACTGTTCGGCTCGTTCGGCATTACCGGCGCGAGCAGGCCGGGCAGCTATGCGACCGGCGTCGGCGGCACGCTGACCAATCCCAATTACGTCCTGGTGGGAACGACCTTGGGCACCTGGAGCGTCTCGCTGCTGCCCGGGGCCGTGACCGCACTGCCGTCACCGTCGACCTCGATCGCGCCGGTCGTGATCCCGACGCAAACCTCGAGCACTGCGACGCTCGGCGCGCTGTCCGGCCCGACCGCCAACAACGCTGCCGCGAGCCCGGCCGTGACGCCAGGCCTCAGTCCGAGTGCGAGCCCGCCGGCGAGCAATGCGTCCGCTAGCCCGGCGAGCCGCGACGTGTCTGTCAAGCCGGCCAGCCGCGACGCAGGCCTCACTCCGATCAGGCCGCTGCTGACGCCGCAGTTCCCTGGTCCGCCAGCCCTGAGCACACCGGCGCTGCCTGGCCACCCGCTCGCGGCGTCGCCGGCTCCGCTCATGGCGTCGCCTGGGTCTTCGCCAGGCGCCACGGCGGCTGCGGGACGCGGAACGGGGGCGGGCTGCGGCGGCAACGCAGGAACATCGGCTAGTCCCGCCTCGGGTGCGGGCGGCGCTGCCGCGTCCGTGGAAGGCTGCGCTCCGTCGTCCGCCGCCTCGAAGATCGCCTCCCGCGTGGTCGACTTCGCGCTCAACCAGCTCAACCGCGAGGCGCTCGCGAAGGCGATCGAGCAGGAGGTCGTCGAGACCGTCCATGGTGGCGCGACGCCGCACAAGGTGCTGATGGTCAGCCTCGCCTTCACCAGCATCGCCTTCACCGCGGGCCTGGTCGGCTGGCTGCTGCGCGGCGGCTCGCTGGTCGCGGCGCTGTTGTCCTCGATCCCGCTGTGGCGCGGCTTCGATCCGCTGGTCATCGTGACCCAGTCGCGCCGCAGCGAGGGCCGCGGCGGCTCCGCGGTCGACACCATGTTCGATGGCGCGCGCGCGGCGGCTGCGCAGCCGCGCGGATCGCCGCAATGACCCGCTTCCTGTCACCCCGGCTGCAGGTCGCGATCGGCCTGCTGTCGCTGACCGTCAGCCTGATCTTCATCGCCTCGGCGCTCGGCCTGCTGCCCAACGAGGGCAGGGCGGAAGCGGAGGCCCGCGCCACGCTGTCCGGCGCGCTCGCGGTGCAGCTCGCGAGCCTCGCCAGCCGCAACGAAGCCGCCGCCGTCCAGGAGACGATCGATTCCGTCGTGGAACGCAGCCCCGACATTCTGTCGATCGGAATCCGCGACGCCGAGGGCCGCCTCACCGCGTCCTCGAAGGATCACGTTCGGCATTGGCAGGAGCCGCCGGCGGGCCTGTCGACCCCGACCCTCATGCAGGTCCCGCTCCTGAACGGCGATACGCCGGCCGGCCGGATCGAGATCGCGTTTGCCCCGCTGCGCGACGACAAGATGGTGTTCGGCCTGCCGACAAAATTGCTGATCTTCATCGGCTTCGTCGCCGGCGCCGGCTTCGCCGGCTACTACTTCGTGCTGGCGCGCGCGCTGCGCGAGCTCGATCCGGGCCGCGCCGTTCCCGACCGGGTGAAGGCGGCGTTCGACACGCTGGCCGAAGGCGTCCTCATTCTGGACGACGAGGAGCGCGTGCTGATGGCGAACCGCGCCTTCGCCGAAAAGATGCCGAAAAATTTCGATCCGGAGCTCGGACGTTCCGCGAGCGACCTGCCGTGGCTGTCGCAGGCCGCGATGCCGCTGGCGGCGGACCAGCTGCCGTGGCGGATCGCAATGCAGACCGGGCGATCTGTGCTGGGCACCGCGATGGGCATTCGCGATTCCGCCGGCGAAATGCAGCGGCTGATCGTCAACGCGACCTGCATCGTCGATGGCAAGGGTGTCGCGCGCGGCGTGATCGCGACCTTCGACGACGTCACGGCGATGCACCGGACCAACGAGCAGCTCAAGGCCTCGATCCATCAGCTGCATCTGTCGCAGGCAAAAATCTCCGAGCAGAACGAAAAGCTCACGCGGCTCGCCTCCAGCGATCCGCTGACAGGCTGCCTCAACCGCCGCACCTTCTTCGAGCAGGCGGAGCGGCTGTTGTCGGTTGCTGTTGCCGCGCAGCAGCAGCTCTCCTTCATCATGATCGATGCCGACCACTTCAAGGCCGTCAACGACAAGTTCGGCCATCTCGTGGGCGACGGAGTCCTGATCGGGCTCGCCGGCCTGCTCAGGGAGTGCTGCAAGCCGCCGCATCTGCTCGGCCGCTACGGCGGCGAGGAGTTTTGCATCATGCTGGTCGGGGCCGGCGACGTCGAAGTCGAGTATTGGGCCGAGCGGGTCCGCGTCGCGATCGGCGGCGTCAGGGACTGGCTGCCGGGCGGCGGCCGTGTCACGGTGTCGATCGGGATCGCCACGCTCGGCCGCTCGCCTTGCGCGCTCGCCGACCTCGTCAAGCGGGCCGACGACGCGCTCTACGCGGCGAAATCCCGCGGCCGCAACCGCTTTGTGAACTGGACAAGCCTGCCGCGAAAATCGCCGGCACGCGACGTCGCCCCCGTAGCGGACGCGTAGGGCGCATTAACCCGCTGTTAGCGTTAACGGTTTATTGCTGTCACGTTCGCCTCGATCCGTCCATCGTTTGAGTCCATCTGACATGCAGTTACGTCTTGCCCGGCTTCTTGCATCAGCGGCCGTGACCGCGCTCGTGGTTTTGAGCCTCGGCGGCTGCCAGACCACCATGTCCGACATCACGGGGTCGCTGGGGCCGAAAGCGGAGGCTGCCCCGGTCAGCGACCCGCAGCGCACGATCGATGCCGATGGCGAGCGCTATCGCGCCAACCCCAAAAATGCCGATGCTGCGATCGCCTATGGCCAGGCGCTGCGCGCCAACGGACAGCGCGCCCAGGCGGCCGCCGTGCTGGAGCAGGCCACCATCGCCAATCCCGGCAACAAGGCCATTCTCGCGGCCTATGGCCGCGCGCTCGCCGACAACGGCAATTTCCAGCAGGCCTTTGACGTGCTCTCGCGCGCCCATTCGCCCGACAATCCGGACTGGCGTATTCTATCGGTGCAGGGTGCCGTGCTCGACCAGATGAATCGGCACGACGAGGCGCGGCGCTATTATGCGAGCGCGCTGAAGATCGTGCCCGGCGAGCCGACCGTGCTGTCCAATCTCGGCCTCTCCTACATGCTCTCGAAAGACCTGCCGAAGGCGGAAGCGACGCTGCGGCAGGCCTATGCCAGCACCAGGGCCGATGGCCGGGTGCGGCAGAACCTGGCGCTCGTGATCGGCCTGCAGGGCCGCTTCACTGAAGCCGAAAGCATCGTGAAAGCCGATCTGCCGCCGGATGAGGCGGCCGCCAACGTCGCCTATCTGAAGGAGATGCTGAAAGGCCGCGACGGCGCGCGCGCCAGCCAAAATCCCGTTCCGATGGCACAGCTGAGCCAGCCGGATTAAAGCGGGGGAGTGGCGCGACGCGGGATTGGCGCGGCCTTTGCGCTCTGATTCAACATGTCAAATAGCGAAGGCTCTTTCAGCGTCATTGCGAGCGAAGCGAAGCAACCCAGAAATATCTCCGCGCGGACGGACTGGATTGCTTCGGCGCGGTGCGCCTCGCAATGACGGTGTGAGAGACACGCGCTCGCTTTCCCGCGGCGCAATTGCGTCCGGGCTGTGCGTCGATCTGTCCCTCTGAAAACGAGAGGGCGCAGGGAAGGCCGGGTGCAGGCCGCACCCATGGCCCGCCAGCAACAAAAAAAGCTGGCGGCAGTCACCACAGGCTTGGCCGAACAACCCGGCCTTCCCTGCGCGACGGTTTTAACGGTGTCCTTCGTGCTCTCCTCGGGGACCGGGCTTTCTTGCCCCCGTCGCGCGTGCGCTTGTCAAGGCTTGCGCGCTTGGCCTCAGCGTCGGGAGGCCGGGACCACACGACTTCGCCGTCCGCGACGACATCGTTCGTCCGACGATGCATCGCGTCCATCGCATCCCGCGCTCCACGTTCGTGACGACGCGTCCGCCCCTCTTCATGAGCACGGGACGGCGACAGACAATCATATATTTCCGAAAAACGGAAGCAAAATATTTTTACGCAGAGGGGTTGACGGCAGAATCAACCTTGCATCGCGTTGCGAACATTCGGTTTTTCGCGCGCGAGATTTTTTGTGGTCCGGGAACCGGTACGAGGGTCGTGGCACCGAAAATCGCGCAACTGGCGACCGGTTGGGCGAATCACCGCGCCATCCCCGGGACAGGCTCGCCGCGCTTGCGGGACGCGACGGCATGTCATTAATGTACGGGGTTCGCGCCCGGCGCCTCCATTCGTCCCGCGAGTGGCGGCTCCGCTTTTCGGACCCATTGTCCATGCAGCGTGGTGCGTTGGAATGGCCTGGTCACGACGGAGGTGAAGCTGTGCACAAACCGGAAAGCTTCCCGATCGACAAGATCTACGTTCCCGTGAAGCGGAGGAAGACGCTCAAGCCCGATGTGGTTCAGGAAATCGCGGAGAGCATGCTGGAAATCGGGCAACAGACGCCAATCGTCGTTCGGCCCGACGAGGGCCGCCTCGTTCTGGTCGAGGGGCTGCATCGGCTGGAAGCCTGCAAGGCGCTCGGGGAAGGCGCCATCATCGCCTTGTTGATCTCGGCCGACGAGGCCCATGAGAAGACAGACCCGGGCCTGGTGGCGGAACGCGAGAAGATGGAGCGCCTCCGAAAACTTCGTCTTGAAAAGGAGGCCGCGGAGAAACTGGCCAATGCTTCAAGAGCTGCCTCGCCGACGGAAGCCGCGTTGCGTCAGCGCGAACAGCCCAAGGCGACGATCCGGAACAACTCCAAGGCAACGTCGAGCCGATCAGGTCGGGGAACCCAGGGATCGGCACCCACGACGTTGTCGGACTGGATCAAGCAGCAGGAGCGCAATGGCGGTCGTTATTGACTATGGACCGAGCTGCGGCGGGACCGAAGTTCGCAAGTGATGGCTGACAATTGGCTCTGCTCTCGGCAAGTTGGAAGTGCTCCGGATCGTGACTGAGCCTGTCCTGCGCTTCGATCAGCAGCTTGGTGATCGGCCTTCGATTGCGGGACGTGACGTGAGATCACTGATTCAGGAGGCTGAGGTCGTGATCTACATCGGCTCGGGCGACATATCGTTGCATGACGCTCCTCCCCGAAAGAGCGCGACAATACCAGCGATCGGACTGCGGCTGAGAAAATAACGACCTTTTGAAGGGCCATCCTCCGTGGATGGTCCCGTCCGTTCGAGGTCAACAGTGGCGCCTCGGACTCGCCGCCAATCATATTGCCGCAGGTGTCTGGATAAATTCCGGTCTACGTTTGGCGTCAGAACATCTCGGGCTCCTCGAACTTCCTCGGCCCAACGCCCGCCACGGTGGGGAGCGTGCCAGATGGATGATCTGATTCACGATATTGTCCTGGGTGACGGCTCTGACTGGTGCCGCCTTTAAAGTCCAGCTTTCGTGCCAAATCGCCGCGAATGAGCCAAGCGGATGTTCGGTCCGAACCCGGTGAATTGATCTGGATCAGGTCGGTGCCACTTTTTGGCGAGTAGCTTTATTTTTTTGCAACCCCAAATCAGCCCTCAGGTTCTATGCGCACGCGCCTCAGCGGTTACAAGCGCGCCGTTCTTTCGGCGCCGCCGGTAGCGAGATCAGCTGGTCTTGTGGTCATCGCGATCGTCGCGGCCGTTCTTGCAGGCTGGATCGCGAGGACCCTCGGCTGGGCGGCGTCGCCGGCCTGGATCTACCGCATGAACCCGATGACGGCCGCAGGCTTCGCCTTCGCCGGAACCGCGTTGCTCCTTCCGCGAACGACCCGCGTTTCCATTGCGGCAACTCTCAAGCTCGCCCTCGGATGCGGCGTTTGCGCAATCGGCCTCTTGAGGCTCGCCAAGCTCATCATCGGACAGCCAGATGGCGTCGACCTGCTGCTCATTCCGCGGGCCGTGCAGTCCTTCAACGTTTCCGTCCTGATCGCTCCCAACAGCGCCCTTGCGCTGGTCTTGTTGGGCGGCGCGCTCATCCTCAGCACGCGACGACGGCCACAGGCGCCCCTCGGCGCGCAGCTCCTCGCGGCCGTGACCCTCGCGATAGCGACCTCGGGCCTGATCGCCCACGCCTATGGCGCGATCAGCGGTATCGAATTCACGAGCACGAGCGCGATGGCCTTTGAATCGGCAGTGGCGCTGGGGAGCGCCTCGATCGGTGTGCTGTGGACCCGACCGCACCGCGCTTTGACCGGCATCATGACCAATCCGACCTTTGGCGGTATCACCGCGCGGCGCCTCCTGCCCATTATTCTCCTGACGACCGTCGGTCTCGGCGCGCTGCTGGTCGCAATGGCCCGCCTGGGGGTGTTCGATGAGTTCACGCGCATGGCGCTTCTCGTGACCGCCATACTCATCACGCTGATAGCGGTGGTCCTGATCTTCGCTTGGAACCTGCGCAACGTCAGCTTGCGACTTCTCAAACGCGAAGAAGCGCTGAGCGACGCGCTCATGAGGCTCGCGCACGCCAATCGCGTCACCACAATGGGGCAACTGACGGCATCGATTGCCCATGAGGTCGCGCAGCCGATCGCCGCGACCGCGACCAACGCGCAGGCCGGGTTGAACTGGCTTGATGCGCAACCCCGTGATCTGGAAAAAGTACGGGAGATGTTCGGTTGCATCATCGGCGACAGCCAGCGCGCGGGCGACGTCATCGGCCGGATCCGGGACCTCATGAGGAAGGCGCCTCCGCGGAAGGAGGATCTCCACATCAACGAAATCGTGCTTGAGGTCATCGCCGTGACCCGCAACGCGATGGTGAAGAACGGCGTCTCGCTGCGGACTCAGCTCGCGGAGAACCTGCCCCTCATTCAGGCGGACCGCGTGCAACTGCAACAAGTGATGCTGAACCTGATCATGAACGCCGTCGAAGCGATGAGCGACATCGGCGAGGGGCCGCGGGAGTTGCTGATCTCTACCGGCAGAAGCGCCTCGAAGGGCGTACTCGTCAGGGTGGGGGATTCCGGTCCTGGATTGCATTTGAAGCTTTCGGACCGCCTGTTCGAGCCCTTCTATACCACCAAGGTCGAGGGAATGGGCATGGGTCTTGCCATCTGCCGGTCGATCATCGAGGCCCACGGAGGAAGGCTGTGGTCCGGTGCGAATGAGCCTCGGGGCGCCGTCTTTCAGTTCACCTTGCCTATCGATGAGAACGTGCCCGTCATGCAGCCCGATCCAGTGCCGGCCGATGAGATTGCAGGCCGCGGCAGCGACCGTTCTCGGCGGCTGCAGATGGCGCCGCTTTGATCGATTGCGCCAGCGTGACCGCGCCACGCCCACCCGACGCTCAAGGCCGAACTCCCGGCCGGTCAGCTCGCGAATCCAAAGGTCGAGTGTGTGAGAGCGCGGTTCGCCGGGACGACTTAGTGAGCCAAACATCGTCACATCAAAGACTGCGGGTCCGGCGCAGTCGTGAGGCTCAACCGCAGCTTGGTCCGGGAGCATGCCCCCGTTGGATGGAAGCTTCAACCGATATGTTGCCAAGCTCTTGCGACCGAGGTCTGCGGTCACATCCGTGAGCTCAGCCTGCCCGCGACCGTCTCGATCTCGTTCGTCAGCAAGCCACCGGCATAGTCGAATGCCGGCAACCGCATCCCTATTGGCGATCGATGACAGAAGCGGGGCGCGGCTCTGATCCTTAGCGGGTTGGGCGGTCGCCTTGCCCGGCTTGTTATCAGGCGATTTACCATTCGGCGGTGCAATCGCGTTCAGCCAGCATCAAGCGGCGGCTGCAACCTTGGGTCACCGCTGCCAATCAGCTATATCTTGTCATTGGAACCAGCGCGGGATGAGGCATGGTTGATCGTAGCTGAGGATCGAAACAGACGATGCCCTTCGAGCAAGTCATGAATAGACTGATGAAAGCCCGTATCGGTCTTGTCCTTGCAGCGCTGCTCGGCGCCGCGAGTGCCGCCGCGGAGACGCCTCCGGCGCCGCAGTTTGAGCTGAAGCCCAGCGTGCCTCGCCCAAATGCCATTGAAACCAGTCCCGGAGGGCTCCTGCAGTTTGTGCCGGGTACAAATGTCGGCATATTCCTGGCGAGTGCCACCAGCCAGTTCACCAAGCTGGATGCCGACCACGATGGTGTCCTGACCGAGCGTGATATTCCGCTGCTGCGCGAAGCCGGCGATCAGAGCAGGATCAGGGTGCTGAAATTCGATTTCGACAGGATGGATGCCAATCATGATGGCATTCTCACGAACGAAGAAGTGCAGGTCTTCTACGCGCAACAGCTCAAGGAGATTGAAGAGAAGTTCGTCTCGGCGAAACGGCAACCGGTCGATCCCGTCGCGTACCTGACGACCGAGCTTCGCATCCGTGTCCAGGAATTTTTGGCGCTCGATACCAATCGCGACGGGCGGATCGACGCCGCCGAACTTCAGGCCGGTCAGTGGGTGACGATTGGAGGCGCCTGGGCGGAGACCGGCGACGAGCTGGTGAGCCAGCTCGCCAGGGCGCGATCCATCACCGGCGGGGCCCCGCAGGACATCAGCAAGGAAGCGTATCTGAAGGCTGCCGAGGCGTACTTCCACAAGATCGACACCGATCACAACGGACAGATCTCCCTTGCAGAGCAAGATGCCGAGGCGGCCGCGGTCGCTGCCGCGGCCTGCGAACTCCCAAAACCGTCGCCGACTGCGCAGGTCGTCGTTCTCTCCGGATATGTGCCCATGATCTCAATGGTGGCCGTGGGCGGCCAGCAAACCGAGACGAAGGCGGCCCGGCTCATCGTGGAGGATGGCGCGACGCCGCTTTACGTGATCGTCATTCCGCCTGTCGATGCAGTGCTCCTGGATTCCGGCATAACCGCGCTCTGGAAGGTGGAAGGACGCATTGACCGCATCGAACGCTTCGTGGTCGCCGCTCCCACAAGGGTTGGCGTGAGCGGCCTTTCGGGAGACCTCGTGACTTTCCTCCGGGGACATGGATGCCTTGCGCAGCCGCTTCCCGACTCCAACAACGCCTATGCGCGGGCTTACAACGAGCTGGCGAAAGCGTTCAACGCCGAGGCCCTTGCCAGGATCGGTGCTGCCGCATCCGCCGTCGATGTCGCCTATCGGGACGATGTGGCTGTTGCGCTTCCATCTGGGCAATCGGCCGGAAAACTGCCGACGCTGTCCTGGGACGATCCCTCCACCTGGGTGCCCGCGGTCGACGGATCAGCGGTCATCTCGACGGACCCCGTCGCTCCGTATCAGACGGCGCCCGGGGCGATCGGCATCCAGCAACTGCTGAAGCAAGGCAAGATCACTCATACCGGGGAGCCCGCGGAATTCCTCGTGAAGAGCGATTTCGAATTCCCGCCTGGCAAGCCATGGGGAAAATTTTCCGTCCCGGCAGGCGTGCCGATTCCCCGCGGAGATCCCGGTAACGCGTGCGTCTTCTCGCTTGAGGCTGGCGGCTTCGTCGGCAGGACGGTCCGGAAGTGCAGTCGGGTGCCGATGTAGAAAACCGCAATTCAGCGACGCTTCGCGGCGTCCCGGCGCGATGAGAAGGGCGCTCAAGCGTGCGGGGCGGCAGGGCCGCTCTCGTTCACCGGCCCCGGTCCTGTCGCCACTTCAGAAATTCCTGGTAGAGCGCCGTATTGCGCGCCGGCAAAGCTTGCTCGGCGCCACCATTTGCAGACTGCACACCGGTGGATGTCGCGGTCTGGCCGGGGCCCGCGGCTGCCTGCTGATTGAGGCTGCCGTGCCGGTCGAGCCAGGCCTGCGCCGCATCGAACCGCTTCCAGCCCGGCAGCGTGGCCGTGAGATTGACTTCGCGCCATTTGACGTGGCGTGGCGGCTTCTGGAGTTCGGCGATTTTTGGAAAGAACGCCTCCACGAATCGCTGCACGCGCTCGTAGCGATCGAGATTGGTCTTCGGCCAGTTATACGCGATCAGCACCGCACTGACCGCAACGGTGTCGACGGTCTCGCCTGACGGAATGAGGTCCGGGTAGTCGTCGTGGCTCAGCGTCGCCGGCAGATAGTCGTCCTGGAGCTGTTTTGGATAGGGGATCGGAACCAGATGCAGCCCGTCCTGGCTGCCGAGTTTCGCCATCGAACGGACCGGCTTGCCGGCGATCAGCGCGGTCGCGGCGATCTCGCCGCTCTTGACCTTTTCAATCGCTTCGACCTGGGACAGGCTGACTTCCTGGACGTCGATGCCGAGCGCATTGAAGAGGTCCCGCATCGAGTAGCTGGTGCCGCTGCCCCTGGCGTCGAGGTTGACCTTGAGGCCCTTGAGCTGCGCAATCGAGGTGATATCGGGCCTTGCGACCAGATGGACTTCCTCGTTGAACAGTTTGGCGATGTAGACGATCTTGTCGTCGACTTGGCCCAGCCGCTCGTTCGAGCGACGGAAATTGTTGAGGATGTTGGTCTGCGTCAGGCCGATGTCGACGCCGCGCACGTAGCGCACGTCGCGGATGTTGCGCGGGCCACCGATGCCCGCAATCGGCAGGATGCGCAGATTGTCACCGTCGTTGAGGACGTCGGCGAGATCGTACGCCATCTGCAGATAGGTGTCGTCCGAATTGGGACTGCCGGAGATCAGGCCGATCACGTTCTTGTTGGGCTGCTCGCCCTTGTAGATGCCGACGCCGACCAGATAATCGCCCATGCGCTCGACCCAGGCCGACTTGTCGTCGATCGAGCCGGTTTGCGGATTTTTCCAGCGGAAGTCGCTCCAGCCGTGATAGGGCGGCGTGGTGGCGATCCGCATGAAGTCCTGGGTCGTGAACTTGCCGTCCTGATCCCTCATGTCGTGGAGGTTCTTGCCGCGGATGGCCGGAAAAGCGCCGTTGGCGACGTGCAGGGTGCCGTCAATCGTGTGAACCCAGGGATAGAGGTCGCGATCGTTGAACGCGCCGGCGTTGATGGCGCGGAACGTCGCCTCCGGTCCGTCCTTCCTGAATTTCTCCTGGACGCGCTTGACCATTGCAACCGCCTCTTCGCGGGTGCCGAAATCAGCGGCTTGCACCGGGAGGATGGACGCGGCGGCCAACGAGGCTCCGAGGACCAAAGCAGAACAAATGACGGCGGCTGCGCGCATCAAGTCCTCCAAATCGCGATGATCCCAGCGAAGGCGTAGCCAAGTAGGTCGCGAAGGAGTCGACATGATGGCGAGACGTCGCGCTTCGTGTCGAATTTTGTATGAACTTGTCCCGATGCGCGAAGTGTCGCGCGCATGCACGCGTCGAGGGTATTCGTAGCGTGGGCAAAGCCAGCGGCTCCGCGCACAGCGCGGCACGATGGCGTGCCCACCATCTCGTTTGCGAGCTGCGGTGAGATGGTGGGCACGGCGCAAGAGCGCCTTTGCCCACCCTACAGTCGACTCGAAACGATGACGCGATGCACGACCGCGCTCAGCGCGCTTTGCGCATCACTGCATCGCCGCGATCTTGATGCCGGTCGGGCCGAGAATGACGACGAACAGCACGGGCAGGAAGAACAGGATCATCGGCACCGTCAGTTTCGGCGGCAGCGCCGCGGCCTTCTTCTCGGCCTCGTTCATGCGCATGTCGCGGTTTTCCTGCGCCATCACGCGCAGGCTCTGGCCGAGCGGCGTGCCGTAGCGTTCCGACTGCTGTAGCGCGAGGCAGACCGACTTGACGCCTTCGAGGCCGGTGCGCTTGGCGAGATTTTCATAGGCGACCTTGCGGTCCTGCAGATAGGACAGCTCGGCGGTGGTCAGCGTGAACTCTTCCGACAGCGCGATCGACTGGGTCACGATTTCGGTCGCGACCTTGCGGAACGCCGCCTCGATCGACATGCCCGACTCGATGCAGATCAGGAGCAGGTCGAGCGCATCGGGAAAGGCGCGGCGGATCTGGAGCTGGCGCTTGGCGATGTTGTTCTTCAGGAACAGCATCGGGGCCTGCAGGCCGGCCCAGGCCCCGCCGATGCAGATGCCGATCTTGAGCATGGCCGAGGCCTGCCAGTGCGAGATCAGGAACATGTAGAGCACGGTGGCGATGAACAGCACGATCGGCGCCACCATGCGGGCGAACAGGAAGGTGATGTAGGGCGCCTGGCCGCGATAGCCGGCCATGATCAGCTTGTCGCGCGCGGCCTCCTGCGCCAGCCATTTGGTGAGGTTGAAATCATCCACCACCCTGGACACCAGCTGCTTCGGCGTCTGCCGCAGCGACACCTTCTCCGACTTGGCGAGGCGGTCGCGCTCGCGCTGGCGGATCCGCTCGCGTTCGCTCGCCACCGCCTTCATGCGCTTGCCGAGATTGTCGCCGGCCAGCAGCGGCATGATCAGCGTATAGGCGGTCGCGCTCACCGCGATGGCGGCGAGCAGCATGGTCATGAAATGCGGGTCGTGAAGTTTTGTGACGAGGAAATCGATCATGAAGCACCGTCAGAAATCGAAATTGATCATCTTCTTCATCACCAGGATGCCGATCGTCATCCAGGTCACGCAGCCGACCAGCATCAGCTGGCCGGTCGGATGGGTCCACAGCAGCGAGATGTAGTCGGGCGTGGTCAGCCAGACGAAGAACATCACGCAGGGCGGCAGCGAGCCGATGATGGCGGCGGAGGCCTTGGCTTCCATCGACATGGCCTGGATCTTCTCGGCCATCTTCTTGCGGTCGCGCAGCACCTTCGAGAGGTTGCCGAGCGCCTCCGACAGGTTGCCGCCCGACTTCTGCTGGATCGAGACCACGATGCCGAAGAAGTTGGCCTCCGGCAGCGGCATCCGCTCGTAAAGCCGCGCGCAGGCTTCGCCGAGCGGCATGCCGATGGCCTGGGTCTCGATGATGGTCAGAAATTCGCTGCGCAGCGGCTCAGGCGCGTCGGCGGCGACGACCTTGATGGATTCGAACAGCGGCAGCCCCGCCTTGATGCCGCGCACGATGACGTCGACGGCATCCGGCAGCGCCTTGAGAAAGGCCTTTTCGCGACGCTTTTTCAGGAATTTCAGGATCCAGCGCGGCAGGCCGAAGCCGGCCGCGAAAGCGAGGCCCGTCGCGCCCAATAGTCCGCCGCCGACGAACATCGCGGCCAGGAAGCACGCTCCGCCCAAAATGCCCGAGACGACCCAGAACTTCTGGATCGACCAGTCGAGCCCGGCCTGGCCGATGCGAACGTTGAGCGGGATCTTGCTTTCCTGCTGCGCCCGCGCCTCGAGGTCTTTCAGCGAACTCTCGACCTGCTCGCGCCGGGTGCGCTGGTTGCGATCGACCTGGCGGGCGGCCGGCTCTGCCTTGGCGAAATTCGCCCGGCGATTTTCGGCCTTCCGCTCGCCCGACAGCAGCGGATAGATGAAGACCCACGCCACGCCGCCGAGGGCGGCGGCCGCGAGAAAGCCGAGCGCAAGCGCCTGTGTTTTCATCCCTTGGCTCCGATCACGTTTTGCCCGCGTCGACCTCGGCGGCGTCGAGCGCCGCCGCGAGCCGTTTCTCTTCGCCGTAATAGCGCGCCCGCTCCCAGAAGCGCGGCCGGCCGATCCCGGTGGAGCGGTGCTTGCCGATGATCTTGCCGTTGGCGTCCTCGCCGATCATGTCGTAGAGGAAGATGTCCTGGGTGATGATCGTGTCGCCTTCCATGCCCATCACCTCGGTGATGTGGGTGATCCGGCGCGAACCATCGCGCAGGCGGGCGGCCTGGATGACGACGTCGATCGAGGCGCAGATCATCTCGCGAATGGTTCGCGAAGGAAGGGAGAAGCCGCCCATCGTGATCATGGATTCGCAGCGCGACAGGCCCTCGCGCGGATTGTTGGCGTGCAGCGTTCCCATCGAGCCGTCATGGCCGGTGTTCATCGCCTGCAGCAGGTCGAAGGCTTCGGGGCCGCGGACCTCGCCGACGATGATGCGTTCGGGGCGCATACGCAGGCAGTTCCTGACCAGCTCGCGCATGGTGACCTGGCCTTCGCCCTCGATGTTGGGGGGGCGGGTTTCCAGCCGCACCACATGGGGCTGCTGCAGCTGCAGCTCGGCGGCGTCCTCGCAGGTGATGATGCGCTCGTCGTGCTCGATATAGTTGGTCAGGCAGTTCAGGAGCGTGGTCTTGCCCGAGCCGGTACCGCCCGAGATCAGCACGTTGCAGCGGCAGCGGCCGATGATCTGCAGGATCTCGGCGCCCTCCGGCGTGATGGCGCCGAACTTGACGAGTTGCTCCAGCGTCAGCTTGTCCTTCTTGAACTTGCGGATGGTGAGCGCGGGGCCGTCGATCGACAGCGGCGGCACGATGGCGTTGACGCGCGAGCCGTCGGCGAGGCGGGCGTCGCAGATCGGCGAGGACTCGTCGACGCGGCGGCCGACCTGGCTGACGATGCGCTGGCAGATGTTGAGCAGCTGCTGGTTGTCGCGGAAGCGGATGCCGGTGCGCTGGATCTTGCCGCCGACCTCGATGTAGACGGTGTTGGCGCCGTTGACCATGATGTCGGCGATGTCGTCGCGCGACAGCAGCGGCTCCAGCGGGCCGTAGCCGAGCACGTCGTTGCAGATGTCGTCGAGCAGTTCCTCCTGCTCGGCGATCGACATCACGATGTTCTTGATCGCGATGATCTCGTTGACGATGTCGCGGATTTCCTCGCGCGCCGATTCGCTGTCGAGCTTGGCGAGCTGGGCGAGGTCGATCGCCTCGATCAGCGCGCCAAAGATCGTCGCCTTGACCTGATAGTAATTCTCGGAGCGGCGGGTCTCGATGACCGGCGGCGGCGGCGCCTTCGGCGCCAGCGGCGGCGAGGACATCGGAGCCACGCGCGGCGCGGCCGCGGGCTCCGGCGCGCTCGGTGCCGGCCGCGTCGTCCTCGTCTCGTTGTCTCCGCTACGCTTACCAAACACTGAATCTACTCCATTCCGGACTGCTTAGGCGCCCTTCAGCTTCTCGAGCAGCGGCGACAGCAACGAGCCTTTCGGCTTCTTGGTCTCGCTGCGGCCGGTCAGGCGCTGCGCCATCTGCAAGAACATCTCGGTGGTGCGATGATTGGCGGAGATCTCCGCGATCATCTGGCCGTTGTTGGCGGCCGCGCCGAACATCTGCGGATCGAACGGGATCGACGCGATCGGCTTGCTTTCGATCGCCTTTGCAAACTCGCCGGCATTGATTTCGGGCCGCTTCGGCACGCCGACCTGGTTCAGGCAGTACAGCGGCGGCCGGTCGTTCGGCCGCGACGTCTTCAGGAGGTCGAAGATGTTCTTGGTGTTGCGCAAATTGGCGAGATCGGGCGCCGCGACGATCAGGATGTCGTCGGCCCCGATCAGCGCGCGCTTGGTCCAGCCGGACCATTGATGCGGCACGTCGAGCACGATGCAGGGCATCGAGGCGCGCAGCGTGTCGAAGATCGCGTCGAACGCATCGGCGCCGAAATCGTAGACCCGGTCCAGCGTCGCGGGCGCGGCGAGCAGGCTCAGATGATCGGTGCATTTCGACAGCAGGCGGTCGATGAAGGCGGTGTCGATACGGTCCGGCGAGAACACCGCATCCGCAATGCCCTGCGGCGGATCCTGGTTGTAGTCGAGGCCGGCGGTCCCGAACGCGAGGTCGAGATCGGCGACCACGGAATCCATCGCCAGATCGCGCGCGATCGCCCAGCCGACGTTGTGCGCAACAGTGGAGGCGCCGACGCCGCCCTTGGCGCCGACCACGGCGACGATCCGTCCGACGGATTTGGCCTCGGGCGCCGAAAACAGATTGCAGATCGAGCGGACCACGTCGAGCGTGTTGACCGGCGCGATCAGGTAGTCGCTGACGCCGCGGCGCACCAGCTCGCGGTAGAGCGCGACGTCGTTGACGCGGCCGATCACCACCACGCGGGTGCCCGGATCGCACACGGTCGCGAGCTGGTCGAGCTCGGTCAGGACGTTGCTGCGGACGTCGGCTTCCAGCACGATCACGTTCGGCGTCGGCGCCGAGCGGTAGGCTTCCGCCGCGGCCGCCATGCCGCCCATCTGAATCTTCAGATGCGCCTTGCCGAGACGTCGGTCCTCGCCGGCGGACTGCACCGCGGCGGCGGTTTCCACCGTCTCGCAGAACGCCTGCACGGAGACGCGCGGCGCCGGCGCGATATGATCGTCGAGCGGCGGCGGCGCCGTGGCCGGCTGCTCTTCGGAGGTCTGGCGCGCGTAACTGATCATTTGCCTGTGTCGCTGAGTTTGGCCTTGTCCGACTCGGGATAGGTCGTGGCGGTCGTGGTCCCCTTCTTGTATTTCTCGAAACTCTCGGCGCGGCGCGCCGCGTAGGGCGGCGTCTCGGGCCGCGGCTGCACCAGGTCGGCGGGGTTGTCGACCATCGCGGCGATGTTGCGCTGATAGGCGCATCCGAAATTGTAGTAGGGCTTGTTGTCGACATAGCCCTTGTTCTTGATCGAGGGGCCGAGATCCTCCGGCCACAGGCCGCAGGGGCCCGCCGTCGCCGACATCTTGGGATAGCTGAGGCGGATGGCGGGCATGTGCCGCGGGTCGTCCGGATGGTAGCGGCGGACCACGACGCCGTTCGGCGGCACGCCGGCGGCCGCGAGCAGCGACTGGATCTCGCGCATGGCGTCGGCCGCCGGCCGCGCGTTCGGCGTGTCGGCCGGCAGGTCGGCGTTGATCGCGCCGGTGCCCTCGTGGCCCCAGCGCTGCGCGAGCCCCATCACGTCGGCGCGCTGCTCGGCGGTCAGCCCGCCACGGCCGCGGCCGATGAACACGACGATCGAGGTGTCGGCTTCCTGAATCGCGATCGGATGGCGCAGCCGATAGTCGTCGGGAACGCTGGCGGTCGTCGCCACCTCGTCGGTGTGGGTGCAGGCGCCGAGCGCCAGCGCGAGGCCGGCAAGCGCGAGCGCGGCGCGGATCGCACGCTTGCGGGCGGGGAAAGTCCTGGCTGTCATTGCTCGAATTCCTTGCCCCGTCCTCAATCGGTGATGAAACCGTAGGTGCCGCGATAGTTGCGCCCCGGCTCGACGCGGCCGGGCACGCCATAGATGCGATTGATGCTGCCGAGCAGGTCGGCCTGCGGATCGGCCGCCGCGGCAAAGCCGTCGTCCGGACGCGACAGGTCCTTCTGCGCGACCGCGCGCACGATATAGGGCGTCACCAGCACCATCAGTTCGGTCTGGTTGTTGACGAAGTCGCGGCTGCGGAACAGCGAGCCGAGCACCGGCACCTGCGCGAGCCCCGGCAGGCCGTTGATGGCCTGCTTGGTCTGGTCCTGGATCAGGCCGGCCATCGCCATCGCGCCGCCGGAGGGGATTTCCAGCGTGGTCTCGGCGCGGCGGGTCTTGATCGAGGGAATGGTCAGCGAATTCACCGACGAGGCGGTGACCGACTGCGACAGCGTGATCGCGTTGTCGTTCGACAGTTCCGACACCTCGGTCATTACGCGCAGGCTGATCCGGCCTTCGGTCAGCACCACGGGCGTGAAGTTCAGCGAGATGCCGAACTTCTTGAAGTTGATCTGGGTGGTACAGACATGGGTCGTCGGGTCGCAGGCGTAGCCGGCCGGCACCGGAAACTCGCCGCCCGCGATGAAGGTCGCCGATTCGCCTGAGATCGCCGTGAGGTTCGGCTCGGCCAGCGTGCGCACCACGCCGGCGCTCTCCATCGCGCGAAGCGTCGCGGTGACCGAGGGCGTCGAGCCGAACGAGGTCGAGATCTGATTGCCGGTGACCAGCGAGCGGCCGAACGCCGTGAACGGATTGGCGTTGTTGAAGTTCACGACCGCGGTGCCATAATTGAGCTGGCCCGAGAGATCGATGCCCATCTGCTTGATGATCGAGCGCGCGACTTCGGCGACCGTGACCTTGAGCATGACCTGGTCGCGGCCGCGCACCGCGATCGAATTGACCACCTTGTCGGCGCCGCCGGCAAGGCGCGCGGCCATGTCGGCCGCCTGCTGCGCCTCGATCGGGCTCGACGCACTCCCGCTCAGCACGACGCCGTCGCCGAGGCCGTCGATCTGGATGTCGGCATTGGGAAGCGTCTGTCGCAGCGCGGCGCGGATGCCGTTGAGGTCGCGCTTGACGGCGATGTCATAGGCGGCGATCTGCGCGCCCGACGCATCGAAGAACACGATGTTGGTCTGTCCGACCGCGGCCCCGATGATGTAGGCGCGCTGCGCCGAACGCACCACCGCATTGGCGATCTTCGGATCGGCGACCAGCACGTCCTTGATCTCGCGCGGCAGGTCGATCACGATCGACTTGCCGATGCCGAGCGAGACGGGGCGCGCATTGATCTGGCCTTCGGTCACGGGCGGCGGTGCGAGCCGATAGTCGCTGGCTGCGACCGGCGTCAGACTCAGCGCAAGGATGGCCGAAAACGACAGCGCGCGGACGACGGACGTCCGCAGTCTTGGCTGGTTGTCCCGGCGGGTCATGTCGGGTGTTCTCATGATCATCTCTGCGTCGTCGTCGTTGGGTTCGGAATGCCGTAGCGAACGATGTTGACGATGTAGGCGCGCCTGGACGGCTGATCGTCCGAATGCTCGTCCGATGCATTGAGGTCGGTGATGCTGCGCAATGCCAGCGACAGCGTGCCGGCCTGCCGCGCGCGCGCCAGCAGCTCGGCCTGCTCGGATTTCAATTCCAGCGTGACGGTCTTGCCGACCACGACGTTCTGTCCGTCCTTCTCCTTCGGCGTCTGGTCGATCGCCAGCACGCGGACGTTGGAGAGGATGGTCGCCGAGATGATCACGTCGGGCTGGCCGGTGCGATCCGGGTTCTTCTCGCGCCGCGACAGGATGACGTCGACATGGTCGTTCGGCAGGATGAAGCCGCCGGCGCCGGTTTCGGGGGAGATCTCGGTCGAGATCGCGCGCATGCCGGTCGGCAGGATCGCGGCCATGAAGCCCGAGCCGTCGCCCTTCACCAGCTTCTGCTCCAAAATCGGCTCGCCGGCGATGAACGGCGCGCGTGCAATCGAGCCGGTCACCTCGGTGCTGGCGCCCGGGCGCTCGCTGCGCTTGATGAGGCTGGAGGAGGCGGTGCCGGCCGGCCAGGTCTGCCACTGCAGATCGTCCGGCTTGATCGACTGGCCGAGACCGATGTCGGATTTGGCGACGAGAACGTCGACCGTCGGTAGCGGCGCCGCGGCCTGTTGTGGGGCAGGCTTCTCGTCGGACCCGCTCGCAAGATAGGCGGCAACGCCCCCGGCACCGAGGGCGATGGTCAGGACCACGATACGTGCGGTATTCATACGCTTCACTTTCCACAGAACGCAGCGACGCTGCCGCCGCCGTGGAGTGGAGTTGAGCAGTTATTCGTCAAAGCATGGTTAATGAGGCGTATCTAAATCGCCTTAACCGTTGGTTTCCGCTCGGCAAAGCGTAGGCCGGTGCCGGACCGCCGTGGCGATTACGGGCTGGCGAAGTGCAGGATGTCGACGGCCCGGATCCATTCGGTTTCGGGATAGATCATCAGCGCCCCGATCGCCAGCGCGATGCCGTAGGGAATACCGCTCTCCTTGGCGTGCAGCCGCGACAGCCAGCTCTGGCTCGCAAGCGCGTGCGGCAGGGGCCATTGCCGGAACTGCAGCAGCAGCAGCGTCAGCGCGCCGCCGAACAGCGAGGCGTAGACCAGATAGTTCAGCAGGTGTGCGAAGCCGAACCACAGCGAGGCTGCCGCCGCAACCTTGGCGTCGCCGCCGCCGACCCAGCCCATCGCGAAACAGCCGAAGGCGACGACGAGGACCGCAGCTCCGGCGCCGACATGGGTGAGGATGCCGTAAGCGGGCATGCCGCTTGCGAGCGCCAGCGCGAGAAAGCCAAGAGCCAGCACCAGCGAGACGCGATTGGGGATGGTCATGGTGAGAAGGTCGCTCGCCGCAGCGAACGCCATCAAGGCGGGAAACAGCAAGAGGCGGACGACATCGAGAATCATGGGCTGATCGGCACGTCCGGGGTTGAGGTCTGGCCGAAAGCTTAAATCGGCAGTGGTGAACAATCGACCAACGCCGAAGTGCCGTTCACGCAACGACGTCGGCGCCACATCCATCGATATCGGCAGATTGCCGCGGATTGGCGAGGACGGTCCGGCGGCGCGGTTACCAGATCGTTACGATGCGGCCGGCCAGTGTGACGAGCGCCAGCACCAGGGCAAGGCAGACGAGCTCCGCCGGCGACTGGTGCCGTCGTATTGCCCGGCCACTCGCGACGGTTTCCGTGAGGATTTTACGCATGCGAACAACCTTAACGCTGACATGACAAAGGGCCCCGGACTGTGCCGGGGCCCTCGACATCCGCCCTCGAGCGGATTGCCAGTTTACTTCAGCGAGGTCGAGATCGAGCCGAACTTCGTGGAGAGCGCGGTGCCGACGCCGTTGACGGCGGTGATGATGGCGACCGCGATACCGGCAGCGATCAGGCCGTATTCGATGGCGGTGGCGCCCGACTCATCCTTGACGAAGCGCGAAACGAGCTTGTTCATTGCAAAACTCCTGTGCACGTGGCTGTCGAACTTGGGTTGGTCTCGCCGGCGTTCTCAGCACCGTGACCATGGGAAACCCTAAGAGGCCGACAATTGCAGCGCAGTTAATTCGATCGGTGAAACATCGCCTCAAACGCCACTTGTTGAGCAGAGTAAATCGGCCGTTAAGCACATCTGCGCAATTTGAGAGATCGCCATGCGCGCCTGCGCGCCGGTGGTGAGCGCGTGGTTGGCATGTTCCGATTTCACCGCTCCTTAAGCGCGAGGGAGTAGCGCTGGAGAGATCATTTTCCGCAACGAGGCGACCATGTCCACCTTGCCGCTCGAAGTTCTCACGATGCTCGGGCAGACCATCATGAAGGTTGTCCCGATCACGATCGTGCTCGCGGTCGTCTTTTCGGTACTCACGCATTTCTGGGCCTGCAATCCCGGCGAGCCGTGGTGGCGCAAGCGCGAGCTCGTCACCGATCTCTGCTACTGGTTCTTCGTGCCGGTGTTCGCGCGCGTCTTCCGCATCGGCCTGCTGGTGATCGGCGCCAGCGTGGTGTTCAACATTCGCGAGGCCGACGCGCTGATCGCGTTCTATGACAATGGCCACGGTCCGCTGTCGGAGCTTCCGCTGTGGGTGCAGGCCGCGCTGTTTCTCGTGCTGTCCGACTTCATGCTGTACTGGCTGCATCGGCTGTTTCATGGCGGCGGCTTCTGGAAGTATCACGCCATCCATCACTCGTCGGAAGATCTGGAATGGATTTCGGCGGCGCGATTCCATCCGGTCAATCTGCTGCTCGGGACCATCGCCGTCGACGTCATCCTGCTGATGGCGGGCATCTCGCCCAACATCATGCTGTGGGTAGGGCCGTTCACGACCTTCCACTCCGCCTTCGTTCACGCCAATCTCAACTGGACGCTCGGGCCGTTCAAATACGTGCTGGCGACGCCGGTGTTCCATCGCTGGCACCACACCGCGATGGAGGTCGGCGGCAACACCAATTTTGCCGGCACGTTTCCGCTGTGGGACATCCTGTTCGGCACCTTCCGCATGCCGGAGAACGCGCTTCCCGATCATTACTGCGCCGACGACGGCGCGATCCCCCACGCGATCGGCGGACAGCTCATCTATCCGTTCCGCCAATAGGACGCCTCGAGAAACACCTGGGCGCCGGAAGCGGCGGCATTCGGGGAATGTTTACCAGTCCGCTTCACACTCGCCCGCGTCGGGCGCCGGCCCGGCCGCGTAGCGTCAGAGGCCGGCTTGTCAACGCCCCGGAGTAAGTCATGTCGTCAGTGCTGCCGCGTTCGCTTCGTCTCGCCTTAAGTTCGCTCGCCCTCGGTCTGTTGTTCTGGCCGCTCGCGGCGCCCGCTGAACCCAATGTCGTCGCGGTCAATGTCGATCAGGCCAAGCTGGTCAAGCTGCCGGCCCGCGTCGCCACCATCGTGGTCGGCAATCCGATGATCGCGGACGTGACCCTGCAGCCTGGCGGCGTCGTCGTCGTGACCGGCAAGGGTTATGGCGCGACCAACTTCATCGCGATGGACCGCAGCGGCGAGATCCTGGTGGATCGCCTGATCCAGGTCGAGGGGCCGAGCGAACAGCTCGTCACCGTCTATCGGGGCGTCGATCGCGAGACCTATAGCTGCATGCCGATGTGCCAGCGGCGGATGACGCTGGGCGACGGCGATCACTATTTCGGCTCCGTGGTGCAGCAGGCCGGCGCGCTGAACGGCCAGGCGAGCGCCGCGGCCAATGGTACGAGCGCGGGCGCGAACAAGAGCAACTGAGTGAGCCTCGTCGGGACGCGCGATGCGCCGATCACGGACGGCCGATCCGGGCGGAACGGTTAGCGTTTCCTTAATCCGCAGGACTTTCGCGGACGCGGCGCGCGAAACACTTCAACAATCTCTTGGCGCTATTTTTCGGAAGCGAGAGGATCGCTGCTTTCCGGAAATGCCTGATGTCGCCGCCCAAACACCAACACTCCCTCGGCAAACTGCTGCGCCGGTTCCGGCATAATCGCCGCGGCTCGGCCGCGGTGCAGTTCGCCATCGTGGCCCCGCTGTTCTTCGGGCTCCTGTTTGCGATCATCGAGGTCGCGCTGATGTTCTTCGCGGGCCAGGTGCTCGAGACCATCACGCAGAACTCGGCGCGCATGATCCTGACCGGCCAGGCGCAGAACGGATCCTACACCCAGTCGCAGTTCGCCAATTACGTCTGCACCCAGGTGCCGGCGTCGTTCTTCAACTGCAACAACATCTATATCGACGTGGAAAGCTGGTCGTCGGCCTCGAGCGTCACGATCAACAGCCAGATCGACAGCAGCAAGAACTTCATCAACAACATGCAATACAACCCGGGCGGCCCCGGCTCCCTGGTCGTGGTCAGGCTGTTCTACCAGTGGCCCACCTTCGTCACGGGGTTCGGCTTCAATCTCGCCAATCTCGCCAACAACACGGTGCTGCTGCAGGCAACCGCCGTCTTCAAGAACGAACCGTACTAGGAATCATCAGATGAAAGCGCTGGCGAAAATCTGGTTTCGCATGCTCGCCGATCGCCGCGGCCTGGCGGCGACGGAGTTTGCCTTCATCATGCCGGTCATGCTGGTGATGTTCTTCGGCACCGTCGAATTTTCGTCCGGCGTCGCGGTCGACCGCAAGGTGACGCTGATGGCGCGCACGCTGTCCGACCTGACCTCGCAGTCGACCTCGGTGATGGACGCCGACATCAACAACTTCTTCCTGGCCTCGAACTGGATCATGTGGCCGTATTCGACGACCACGCCAAATCCTTATCCGGCGTCGCCGCTCAGCGGCACGATCACGGAGCTGTACGTCGATCCGACCTCGCTGCAGGCCCGCGTGCAGTGGAGCAAGGGCAGCGCGCCCCGCGCGACCTCGTCCACGGTATCGATCCCGAGCGCGCTTGCGATCGGCGGCAGCTACCTGATCTTCAGCGAGGTCTCCTACAAATACGTGCCGACGGTCGGTTACGTGATGGCGAAGGCCGGCATCACGCTGAGCGATTTTGCCTATACAAGGCCGCGGCAGTCGACCTGCGTGCTGCTCAACGTGACGTCGGGAACCTGCCCCACGTCGTGACATCGGACCCCTGCCCGGTGCTGTGAAGCGCGTGCTGTTCCTCCGAGCGCGATGAGGTTCGATCGAGGCGGTATCGGCGTTCACCTCTCGCGGCGTGTGAGGCGCATCACGCCGGCGATGCGGGTGAGACGCACAAATTTATCACCGGCAATTGCCCTCGTGGATCGAAGCTGACGCTTGATGCCCGTGCTCGACGGCAGCATTGTCTTGTTGGGGGCCGGAGGTCCAGGCGAGTCTCGCTCTGGGGCCGGAGGTGGACGACAATAGTCTTTCGCATGTCCTCACTCGCACCGACTGGAGTCACGGAATCGGCGACGGCCAACTCGAATTGAACATGCAGTACGCACAGAAGATCATCCTGCACGCGCCACCTTGGCACTCGCCGAAGCTAGAAGCATTTGTTGAAAAGTGCATTCGGGACAGCGTTGTTCTGGTGTGCGTCATCGGCAATGACTGTGCCAGGGTGGAAGACGTGATTGACGAGTTGGTTGTTGGTGACGGAAGCGATCCTAGCCGGTTCTTGAACACGACTTCGCATCCGAATGAGTCGATTGCCGAGGTGCAGGCGTTTGCGGAAGCGTGGACTTTGGACGTTGGCCCGACGTCGCCCGCACAGGAGGTCAGGCTGTAGCCGACTCGTCCGGACTCTTCGTCAGGTTTGTCCACGGGTAGTTGCCCCTCGCCTAACCCTCACAGCATGCTCTTGCCGGTGCGGGCCGGCAAAAACGAGGAGCGATCGAGAACCTGAACTTATCAAGCTTTTTTTCAACGCGTTTTCTTCGCGAAGTGGTAGCCACGTCACTCGAAATGGCGCGTCGTTTCGCGTCGAAGCGGTCGTGTCAGCAGCGAAAGTGCGGCGCCGAAAATAAAAAAGGCCGCACGCCGGCGGCCTCTTAGCTTTGTCAGTGCTCTGCCAGTTCTAGCTTGCAGTACGTCTGAGGATTGGTCCGGGCGCAGGCCCGGCGCATCCTCAGTTCGCGGCGCGCAAATTGTCGGCCGACGACTTGCCCGAGCGGCGATCGGCCACGATCTCGTAGGAGATCTTCTGGCCCTCACGCAGCGTGCCGAGGCCCGCGCGCTCGACGGCGCTGATATGAACAAACACGTCGTTTCCGCCATCATCCGGCTGGATGAAGCCGTAACCCTTGGTTGCGTTAAACCACTTCACTGTTCCCATGCTCACGGGATAGTCCCTTCTCAGATAGAAAAGTTAACCCACTCGCGTGGGCTGGTGAGATCGAATTTTTGGAAGGGTCGTCAGCGTCTAAACCGGCTGTACCGGTGGATAGCTAATGTCGTCCGGCCGAAAATCGATTACGGTTTATATTATGCGAAATGGGGTCCCAAAACAATCCTGACGTGCGGTTTTTTTGCCAATAGCAGCCCCGCCGCGCAATGACATGGTCCTGTCATGCGCGGGCTTCCGGGCCGACCCTTGGAAGAGGCCTGCTAGCGGCGGCGAAACTGACCGCCGCGCTGGGGGCCGCCGCGCGGTGGCGCGCCGGCCGAGGCCGGGCGCTCATCTTTGTGGCGAAAAATGAGCCGTCCCTTTTCCAGGTCGTAGGGCGACATCTCGATCGTCACCCGGTCGCCGGCCAGCGTCTTGATCCGGTTCTTCTTCATCTTGCCGGCCGTATAGGCAACGATCTCGTGTCCGGCATCGAGCTGGACACGGTAGCGCGCGTCGGGAAGGATTTCGGTGACCAGTCCTTCGAACTGGATCAGTTCTTCTTTAGCCATGGCTCTCTCAAAGTCGATCGACGGCTAGCGGGGCTGCTGGCGGCGGTTGCGGTGGTTGTTCGGGCGGCTCTCGCGATGCAAAAATGCAACGCCTTGGATTCCCTCGGACTTTCCGCCGCCGGGCGATGCGCGGCGCGGCTCCTGGCGATTGATTTGCTGAGCGTTATTATTAGCACCGGAACGATGGCGGCGGCGAGGGCCTTTCGGGGCCTGCACCGATTCATTTCCGCGCGCCGCATGCGGCCGATGGCTGCGGTGCGGATTAGGTCCGCCGGCATCGCGATGGCCCGGTTCACGATGGCCTTGCTCGCGATGGCCGGGCTCACGCCCCGTACGAAGGTCTTCGCGGGGCAGCGCGATGCGGATCAGGCGTTCGATGTCGCGCAGATAGCCCATTTCTTCCGCCCCGGCGATCAGCGAGATCGCGATGCCCTCGGCGCCGGCACGCGCGGTGCGCCCGATCCGATGCACATAGGTCTCGGGAACGTTGGGGAGGTCGAAATTGACCACATGGCTGATGCCGTCGACATCGATGCCGCGGGCGGCAATGTCGGTGGCGACGAGGGTGCGGATCTCGCCGGTCCGGAACGCGGCCAGCACCCGCTCGCGATGATTTTGCGACTTGTTGCCGTGGATGGCGTTGGACGCGATGCCCGCTTTCGCGAGGCCCTTCACGACCTTGTCGGCGCCATGCTTGGTGCGGGTGAAGACCAGTGCCCGCTCGATCGGCTCCTGTTTCAGGAGCTCGGCGAGATGCGTCGCCTTGGCCGCGTGATCGACCTGGATGATGCGCTGAGTGATGCGTTCTGCGGTCGATGAGACCGGCGTCACGGCGACGCGGGCCGGATCCTGCAGCATTTGCGAGGCGAGTTCGGCGATATCCTTCGGCATCGTCGCCGAGAAGAACAAGGTTTGTCGTTTTGCCGGCATCTTTGCGACAATTTTGCGGATGTCGTTGATGAAGCCCATGTCCAGCATGCGGTCGGCCTCGTCGAGCACGAGGAATTCGACCTGGCCGAGCTTCAACGCGTTGCTCTGGACGAGATCGAGCAGACGGCCGGGGGTGGCGACCAGGATCTCGACGCCGCCCATCAGGGCGCGCACCTGGCGGCCCATCGGCACGCCGCCGATGGCGAGGGCCGAGCTCACGCCGATGTGGCGGCCGTAGGCGTTGAAGCTGTCGAGGATCTGCCCCGACAATTCGCGGGTCGGGCTCAGCACGAGGACGCGGCAGGTTTTTGGCGGCACCTTTGCGCGCCGCTCGAGAAGACGATGCAGAATGGGAAGCGCAAAGGCTGCGGTCTTGCCGGTGCCGGTCTGCGCGATGCCGATGACGTCGCGCCCCGTGAGCGCAAACGGAATGGTCTGGGCCTGGATCGGGGTGGGCGTCTGATAGCCTTCCTCGCGAAGCGCACGCGTGATGGCGTCGGCCAGGCCGAAATCCTGAAAGGAGGTCAAAAGATGGATCTTTCCATGAGGCAGTTCAGCCGCTGCGGGCTTGAATGCCGAAGCGGACGAAACATCAAAACCGCCCGCGTGCCGGGGGCGTCGTTTTTTGGGTGATAGGGGCAAGCCAGAAGCCCTGCATTCGCGGGCTTAAGAACACGCGGCTCGCATCGACCGGATGATTCCCTCGGTCCTACAGCCGATATGGAACACCATCGCGGCGCTTTCAAGGTCAATCTGGAGAATATGCTGCGATCGTGAAGAATTTCGTGAGATCGCCAATTTCTCGCCAAGATTGCTGCCGCTGCATGTGACCATCTTCTGCCAGAAAATTAGACATTCGGCCAATACTGCATAATAAATAGACTTTTTGCTGAGAAAGCATACAGTTTCACTGATCATGAAATAGGCAGCAAGTCCGCGTGCGACTGTCGAAATACGAGAGATTCTCGAAAGAAATCATCGGCTTGCCGCGCCTGCGGCCGGTGGCATGGTTCTTGCGATTCCCTTAACGCAGGCGGCCGTGGGGCCGTTTCGCAGCGTTCAACGCCTGCGTCAGGGAGATGACAACCTCATGCTTAATTCCATCAACCACGATATAGCGACGTCTTTCAGCCGTCGTCGCTGGCTGGCCGCCGCCGCCGGCCTGGTCCTCGGCCTGACCGGCTTCACCGGCGCCAGGGCCGCCGACGACACCATCAAGGTCGGCGTGCTGCATTCGCTCTCGGGTACCATGGCGATCAGCGAAACCACGCTCAAGGACACCATCCTTTTCCTGATCGACGAGCAGAACAAGAAGGGCGGCTTGCTCGGCAAGAAGCTCGAGGCTGTAGTCGTCGACCCCGCCTCGAACTGGCCGCTGTTTGCCGAGAAGGCGCGCGAGCTGATCACCAAGGACAAGGTCGCGGTCGTGTTCGGCTGCTGGACCTCGGTGTCGCGCAAATCCGTGCTGCCGGTGTTCAAGGAGCTGAACAGCATCCTGTTCTATCCCGTGCAGTACGAGGGCGAGGAGAGCGAGCGCAACGTGTTCTACACCGGCGCCGCGCCGAACCAGCAGGCGATCCCGGCCGTCGACTACCTGATGAAGGAAGAAAAGGTGAAGCGCTGGGTGCTGGAAGGCACCGACTACGTCTATCCGCGCACCACCAACAAGATCCTGGAAGCCTACCTGAAGTCGAAGGGCGTCGCCGCCGACGACATCCTGATCAACTACACGCCGTTCGGCTTCTCCGACTGGCAGACCGAGGTCTCGAAGATCAAGGCGTTCGGTTCGGCCGGCAAGAAGACCGCGGTGGTCTCCACCATCAATGGCGACGCCAACGTGCCGTTCTACAAGGAACTCGGCAATCAGGGTATCAAGGCGACCGACATTCCCGTCGTGGCGTTCTC
>Ga0335071_10000410_pt1 | contig 48608 bp, 41 predicted proteins | sample Lox_Sample_15_FD_206724 | JGI IMG/M metagenome (GOLD analysis project Ga0335071, IMG submission 206724) | Soil microbial communities from Loxahatchee National Wildlife Refuge, Florida, United States - Lox_Sample_1.5 | ecosystem: Environmental > Terrestrial > Soil > Wetlands | place: USA... | reverse complement strand
TCGGTCTCCTGCTCAACCAACCCGATCTCGACGCTGCTCACGTTGAAGTCCAAGCTCGCCCTTCTACACTAAACTCCTGGGGGTCGCTGTCTCACTCACATTGGCAGAGAGGGGCGGGTGAACACGCTCGCGCCCGGGCGCGGTTCGCCTTGGCACCTCCACACCGTGGTGGCGGACGACATCTTTGCGCTGGACAAGGGCATCGAGGTTGGCCTGCGAGGGCCCGACGAGACCGTCCGGCTCACGCCCGGACGGCGCCAGCACGTTTCTGCTGGGCGGGTTCATCGAGTTGTGAACCGGGGTTCCTCCCCGGCGCGGTACCTGCTTGTCCAAGCCACCGGGACCTACGACTTCCACGAGGTCTCCGACCGGAACACCGATGGGGACGGGAGCTAAGGCCTGCGGCTACCCGGATGCTCGGGAGCACTGCCGCCAGCGCGCTACCCACTCCTCTCCGGAAGGTTGATGGTCGCGAATCGACTGGGGCCAGTCACGAACTGCCTCGTTGATCGGTGGTTCCCCCTGACGAGCAGCCAGTCCACGACTCTCCATCCGTGCTCACCCGTTCGCCCGGGCGAGAACGCCACCGGTAGCCCGCGGGACGATGAGCCCGGGATGAAGCTCAACCGATCCCGCAAGGAAGAGGAGGGCCGTAGTGTTGATCGTAAGGACAATCTGGTCGGACTGAAGGCATATCGCCGTCCCGGTCGGCCGGGCCTGCGGCTTCTGGGTTCTCTGACGAACCGAACTGGGATCCGTGTTCCTTCGGAACACTGCTCGTCGCTTGGGACATCCGGACGCGAGACGGCGGCTGCGCCCTCGCAGGAAAGTGGCGCCCCGAAGTAACTGCCCGCCGCCAGTGTCGGGTGGAGACTCGTGGTATTGATCGGACCTCAAACGCCGCGGAGAAGCTCTACGGCGTCGTCGATCGGAAGCTCATCCTTCTTCAGAACGTCGGGTCCGTGGACCAGGACGTGGACTCCGAGCTGGAGGAGCGTTATCGCGTTCTTCCAATCACCAGAGACCACCGACAGGTCGGTTCCGGCCTCACGTTCGAACCACAGCTCTCTGCAGCAGTGGTAAAGTTTCGAGTCGGAGCCACTCTCCTCGGCTATGGCCTCGAGGCGCTTCATCCCCTCGGCTCGCAACCTTGCGATCTCCATCAGTTCCTTCATGAGACGCCTCGAAGCCCGCCGCGCGTGACCAGCCGACGCTTCTAAAGAATGGACACTGGCCCGGTGTTCAGCACGTAGCCTGACTATGTGACGGGGGGCCATGTGCCGTGCTTGGCCTGGGAGAGGGCTGATTCGGAGCAGTTCTGCGGGTCAGGAATGGAAGACCGAGCGCGAGGTCTACCCGCCGACTGGGTCCAGCTGGCTCGAAGCATGAAGCTTCGGCGTCCCTTCCTCGCGGCGTCAGTACAGGCTTACGCCGGCGGGGCTCACTGCAGGTGACAGCGATGTGCGTAGGCTCGGGCCCTTCACTGCGTCGAGCAGCGCCCAACTGTAGAAGCCTTTCGGAACGCTGAAGCGCCGTTCGTCGCCGTGGCGCGCTTCACCTCGACGAGGGGTGCACAGCGAGACGAGCACCGGGATCCGGCTCCAGCGGCCGCCTGTCCCCTCACCGATGCCCTGGGCGCCACACTTCGATTCTCTCAGCGGTGGGCCCCAGTGACCTGGGCCCACGGGAGGGCATTCCGTGCGCGCCCCAGAATCTGCACGCCACGCCCCAACGAGCTCAGGATGTGTGTTGCGTCGCGCTCTCGTGCCGGGCCCGCAGATTCCGGATGTGCTCCCAGCAGTAAGCGAGGTGGCGCTGGGTGAGGACGAAGAACCGCTCGAACCTCGCGCGCGAGCGCATGTCCACGCTTCCATTCAGGGTGTCGAAGACCACGTTGATCTCCGATCGCTCAATGCCTTCGACGATCTCGAAAGCCCGCGCCAGCGGGATTCCGCGACGAACCTCCTCCTCGTGCTCCTCCAGTCTCGCCCCGAACACCTCCACGACGGAATCGTGGACGCCCTTCGACTCCTTCCAGAGGTGGCCGCGCCCGATTTCGCGACGCACGCGCGACAGCACGATGGCGTGCCCCTCCTCATGCCGCGACAGGGTTGCGAAGAACCTCGCGGCCTCGGGATCACCCGAGAAGCGGTCGGCTAGCCGCCGGTAGACGTCGCGGACGCGGCACTCGAATCCGATGAAGCGCTTCACCGTCCGCACGAGGCGAAGCTCGTCCATCCCGGCGTGCGCCTCCTCCTCCGCGCATCGGCTGACGATCTCCAGGAAGGTTTCTCGGGCGTCCGCGAACAGCGCACGCACGAACACCTTCACCCCGAAGCTCTCGACGATGAGCATCGGGTGCACGAGCACCTGCACCCGGGTGATGAGGCCCTGCATCGCTAGCTCCGCAAGAAGAACGTGGGAGGCGGAGAGTCCGAAGATACCACCTGCGCCGAAGGCGGGCCGGCACGTACGGCTGGTCGATCACGCACTCGATGGGTGCGGCGAAACGGCCCGTGGCGATGCAACCCGTCACGTCGGAATTCCGGGCGCTCGACACCGGGCTGCCTGGGACAAGGAGGAGCGCCTCGCGAGGTGGTCAACCTTCACGTGGCGGTGGCGAAGCTCCGCGCTACGATGCTGGGCGCGGGGGAAAGGCTATGCGCCCGCGGTCTCGGGCAGCATCCTCCGCCGGAGCGCGGCCCGGAACGCTTCGGGGTTCGGTTCCCTGGCGCCGTACTCATTGAGTGCCCGCACTCTCGCCCGCCGGAGCATCCCCCACTGGCGATGCTCGAGCAGGGCTCGAGCGACTCGCTGCAGATCGCCGAGCGTCCGTGCGAGTCCGCCCGCGTCGTGGCCAGCCACGTGTGGGACGTGGAGCGTCCTGTATGCCCATTGCCACTCCGGTGGCGAGCCGCTGGCTCCGATGTTGACGAGCATCGCCGCCAGGATTGCGTCCCAAGGCGAGGCGAATTCGATCCGCGCTTCTCCTCCGACCTCGCGTCCGGGGCCGGGTTCGTGGCCGTCGCAGCTCTGGATCACCTTGCAATCGAGGAGGCAGAGCGCGCGCACGAGGAGCGCTACGCCGAGGTCGAGGCATGCCCCGTTTGCCACGACGGGTGACGGCCGCCAGCGGCGTCGGGTCCGGAATTGGTTCCAGCTATCCTCCAGGGTGGAGACGAGCACGCAACCCGCCTGCTCCACCGTGATCACCGAACGAGCCGCTAGGTGCCACGGGTCGCCGCCGTCGAGCCCGGTCCCAGCCGGGTGGTTACCTCCAAGGCCGGGGGCTTCAGCCACAGTGGGACGCCGGACGCGCCCGTCCGCGGCGAGGTCCAAGAGTCCCATCAGCGCGGCTCGGTCGGACGGGTGGTCAAGGATGACCCTCAGCCGCCCCAGCTCGATGCGTGCGTGGAAACCACGGAGCAGAAGAGCCTCCCCGAGAAGCTCCCCAGGCGAGAGATAGTTCCCGCGTGCTCCGAGCCACAGAGCGGCCGCGTCCGTCATCGTGGCCAAGGTGGACCCCGCGACGAGAATCTCCCGCCGGCCGCCGCGGGGCGCTGCCACCTCTTTATGGTACACGTCCGAACGAAGCGTGATCGCGAAGTGTCTCCGGCATCCTGTTGATCTTGCAGATTAACTCAGCATCTTGCGGATTTTCGGTCAATACCGCCCCGAGCGTCGTGTCCTCGCTGGCGCCTCGAGACCGGTGGATTCTGGCTGCTCGAGAGAGATGGCTCCGCGGTGAAGACGAGAAGGCGATCACCCCGAGGGAGTACGCGAGCCATGTGCGGTGGCGGGCGAGTGCATTTCCAGGCGATGGAGTGTCTCCCCGAGGAAGTCGCTGAAGATCCTCCGACCCGCCACGCTCAGGAGCGCACTGAGCAATAGCCCCTTCGCATTCCGGGGCTTGCGCAAGAACTCGAGGTGGACGTGGCTACCGCCCCCCGGCCTGGGCTGGACCGAGTAAACCCAATAGCTGCCTGGGCGAAACGCGTTGGAGTCTTGCACCTCGATGCGAACGGTACCCGGCAGTGACCAGTCGTAGTGGGTCCGCTCCCAGATGCCGCGAGAACCCTCCGTGACCTCCGCAGAAGTCTCCGAGACCCGGTGAACCTTGTAGTACTTCCGGTCGATGTTCGGCCAGAGACTGAGCCGCGCGTCGGAGAAGTCGGTGAGTGCGCCGATGACCGCCTCAGGCGGGACGGTGCTGTCCTTGTCAGTAGAGACGTGGGCCATGCAGGTACTCCTCGGCCGGCTCGGCCTGCCAGCAGTCGAACATTTCTATTCATCGACACCGCACCCGGGACTCGCCGGTCCCAGGTGGGTCTGGCAGGGCCCTTCTGCCCTCGGGGTCCGCTCAAGCCGTCCGCTCCCGGCGGTCGGAGATGGCGCAGACCAGAGGACCGCCAGGAGCTCACGCTTGCTGATCAGGCTCGCCGCTGAGCGCAAGCACCTCCGCAAGTTGCTGATGGTGGTGGACCAGTTCGAGCTTGACTTCCTTCGCGCTCAGGACTTCGGCGTCCCCGGCGGCCAGCTGGGGGCTTCGACACCGAGTAGCTTGGCGTACTCGGTGTTCAAGCGCTGCCAGCCGCCGAACGCCATGGCCTCGGCAGCGACGATGCGGCCGATCGGCTCCCCCGAGAGGAACCGATCGAGCACGTCGAAGCAGATGTGCCAGCCGGCCGCGCCCATCGACACGAACCCGCGGGGGATGTTGTGCCAGAGCGTCAGGCGCGTGCCGTCGCCTAGTGGCTGGAGTTCCCATCGGAGGTCGTTGCCGCCCCAGCTGTACTCGAGCAGCCTTGGGGCTTCGGCCCGTTTCACACTCGTCTCTGACACATGTGGCGTCGGCGCCCCCACCGTCTTGAGCTTCACCGGCCCAGGAGCTTCGAGGTTCCGATCCGCGTCGAACGGTGCCCACTCGCGCAGATGCACGGGGTCGGTCAATGCCTGCCAGACCTTCGCGGGCGAGTGACGGAACTCCCGGACAAGAATCAGCGTCCATGTTTCTCCGACCTTCCGAACCTCGGCGCCAGCGGCTGCGCCCGGTACGTACATCTCACGGTTGCTCATCGCTTCCTGCCTTTGCGAGTTGGCGCTTCGTCCATGCGATCAAGGTGGCGTTCGAGGGCGTCGATGTGGCGGGTCCAAAATCGGCGGAAGGGAGCCAGCCATGCGTCCACCTCCATGAGCGGTTCAGGCCGGATCCGATAGCGGCGCCGCTGCGCATCGACGCGCGACTCCACGAAGCCGGCCTCTCGCAACACCCGCAGGTGTTTGGAGACAGAGGGCTGCGCCAACTGGAGCCGCCGTTCGATCTCGCCCACGGACAGCTCGGATGAGGCGAGCAGGCTCAGGATGCCCCGGCGGGTTGGCTCGGCGATGATGGCGAACGCTGATTCCATGGAAGATATATAACTATCTCCGTATATACCTGGCAAGATACATTCTGGGGGCTGGCATGCCCGGCCGGGCTCGAAGCAGGGCCCATGGAAAGGCGGCGGCTTGCACGATCGCCCACCACCGGTCTGCGCGTGCGACGCGTGACCGATGTCAGGAGGTGGGGATCGAGGCCGCGGGACGGATCTCGCCGCTACCGGTCCAACAAGGGCTTCAGCATCTCCTCGTACTGTTCCCTGGTTCGCGAACCGATCACCTTGGCCGCAATCGCGCCTTGCTTATCAACTATGAAGGTAGTGGGGATGGCCGCGACCTTGTCGTACCTCTCCATGAGGTCGAAGGAGCCATAGAACACCGGATAGGTGATGCCGTAGTCCTTGTAGAACTGTTCGGTGTCCTGGTCGCTGGAGAAAACCGAAACGCCAATCACTGCCACCAGGCCTTTATGCGACGCCTGGAGAGCCTTAAGGGCCGTTATCTCTTCCCGACAGGGTGCGCACCAGGTGGCCCAGAAGTTTAAGAGCACAATCTTGCCAAGGTAGTCCTCGAGGGCCACCGTGCTCTTTCCGAAGATGTCCTTCTCGGCGAAGCGCGGCGCAGGGATAGGACCTCTTGCGAACGAAGAGCGGGTGCCGCCGACGGCACCCTCGGCCGCTGCCGACGTCTGGTCGCCAACCCGGCTTCCTGCGAGCAGCAAAGTGACTAGCCCGAAGGCGACGCCTGTTCGAACGATGGCTTCCACGGTGCCTCCTCAAGGAACGGTGTGAACGGCAGCCGCAGGGGCGAGGCGACCGAGGCTCTGCGGACCCGGTGGATCTCCAGCGTGGGTCGCCGGGCGGCTCACCCCCGAACCCGTGCAGGCGTTTCGAGCGCCTCTGAGAGACGGCCATTCATGAGCGTCACAATTGATCTCGCGAGCGGGCAAGTTTTCCGTAGATCGACCGCGGTGGCGCCTGACGCGACCCACCGGGAGTCGCGGACACCGTCCCTGCGCCCGGCAGAACCGAGCGCTACAACCGAGTTCGAGCATGGTGCCTCGCCTCGCCCCGGCAGGGTTTGCCGCGGCCGTTCGGTCACTGTGGACCGAGGGCCGGAGAGGTTCGCTGGAGGGAGGGGGCTCGCTCGTCCCAAGGGCGGTTGTCCGGTCCTCGGTGACGGCTTGGGCGTCCGTCGACCCATCGAGGTGAATCAGGATCTGCCACGGTGCGTGCGATCGCATGGCTATTTGGAGGGAGGCCCGATCCGCCTGGCCACCTCTGGTCGCGCTGGATCTTTCTACGCGCCTTGGGCGGGATCTACTTCTCGGCGTTCTACTCGCTCACCTATCAGATCCGCGGCCTCATAGGCCCGGACGGGATCCTGCCGGCGGGAACGTACCTCGAGGCCGTGGCCCAGGCGGTCGGGCCTTGGGAGCGCCTCTGGTACGCGCCGACCCTGCTCTGGTGGTCGAGCGGGACCTTGGTCCTGGGTGCGCTGTGCATAGGGGGCATGGTGGCCTCGCTCCTCCTCCTGCTCAACTTCTGGCCCCGCATGACGTTGGCGCTGTCGTTCGTGTGCTTTCTCTCCTTTGTCGCCGCGGCACAGGACTTCTCCGGCTACCAGTCCGACGGCATGCTGCTCGAGGCGGGGTTCCTTGCCTTCTTCTTCGCGCCGAGCGGCCTGCGCCCGGGCCTCGGCCGCCTCCACCCGCCCTCGCGAGCGAGCCTCTACCTGCTGCAGTGGGAGTGGTTCCGCATCTACTTCGAATCGGGGGTGGTGAAGCTTCTGAGCGGCGACCCCGAGTGGCGCCACTTCACGGCCATGGATGAGTACTACCAGAACGGGCCTCTGCCCACCTGGATCGCCTATTACGTGCAGCACCTGCCCCATGCGTTCCACGCCGCGACTGTCGGTGCGACCCTCGCGCTGGAGCTGGTACTCGTCCTCCTGGTGTTCCTGCCACGCCCATTTCGGATCGTTTGCTTCTTCATCGTGACGCCCTGGCAGCTGGGCGTGATCCTGACCGCGAACTACGCGTTCTTGAACTACCTCGTCCTGGCCATGGGCGTGCTCCTCCTCGACGATCGCTTCCTGGCGCGGTCTCTGCCGGCGACGTTCCGCGAGAAGGGAGCGCCCATCCCCGAGCCGGGCGCGGCCTCCACCGCAGGTGGGCTCGGCGACCGCCTTCGTCGATGGTGGAAGGCGCTCGGCCTCGCCACCTCCGCGATGTGCCTGACCTGGGTCGGCTATGCCACGATCGCCAAGCTCGTGTGGTCGTTCGCACGCCTTCCCTTCCCGGTCTTCCCAGTGGCGGCGATCGAGCCGTTCCGGATCGCCAACCGGTACGGGCTCTTCGCGGTGATGACGCGCGGGCGATACGAGATCGAGTTCCAGGGCTCGGCGGACGGAGAGCAATGGGTGGCCTACCCGTTTCAGTACAAGGCGCAGGCGCTCGACCGTGCACCCCGGATCTTCGCTCCCTATCAGCCGCGCCTGGACTGGAACCTGTGGTTCGCGTCCCTCGGGTCATGGCGCGAACACGCGATCGTTCCCAACCTCGAGATCCGGCTCCTCCAGAACGATCGAGATGTGCTCAAGCTCTTTGGAGGAAACCCATTCGCGCAGGATCCGCCGCGGGTGATTCGCGTGCTCCTCTGGCAATATTGGTTCACGAGCCTCGCCGAGCATCGGGAGACCGGTCGGTGGTGGCGGCGGGAGTTGTTGGGCCTCTTCGCGCCCACGCTGGAGCGAACGAATTCGGGCGAGTTGAAGGTCGTCGGTTTGCCGACGGTGGGGCCCAGGGACTAACTCGGGGACCCGCGGGCGCCGTCGGGAGGAGGTGAGCTGCGATGGGGGACAAGGCCTGTGTGGTGGGTTCCGGCCCCAACGGGCTCGCCGCGGCCATCGTCCTCGCCGAGGCGGGACTCGAGGTGGAGGTGATGGAGGCGGAGGCGACGCCCGGCGGCGCGGTGCGCACCCTGGAGCTCACCTTGCCCGGTTTCCGACACGACTTCGGGTCCGCGGTCCACCCGCTTGCCGCGGGCTCGCCCTTCTTCTCCGCCCTCCCTCTGCAGGATCACGGCCTCACCTGGCTCCACTCGCCGGCCCCGCTCGCACACCCGCTGGACGACGGGACCGCGGTGATCCTGGAGCGCGACCTCGGGGCGGCGAGGGCTTCCCTGGGTCCCGACGGAGCGGCCTGGGAGAGGCTCTTCCGCCCGTTCGTGGAGAGCTGGCCCGCTCTCGCCGAGGACGTGCTCCGCCCCGTGCTCGGGCTCCCGAGGCACCCCTGGCTCATGGCGCTCTTCGGGGCCCGAGGGCTCCTCTCCGCGGAGTTCCTCGTCCGCCGTTTCGGTGGTGAGCGGGCGCGAGCCTTGTTCGCAGGCCTTGCCGCTCACTCGTTTCTCGCTCTCGACGAGCCCTTGAGTGCCGCCTTCGGCATGATGATGGCGGTCCCTGCCCACACGGTTGGCTGGCCCATCCCGCGCGGAGGGGCCCAGGCCCTGACCAACGCCCTTTGCCGCCACTTCACGGCGTTGGGCGGCCGGATCTCCACCTCGTCGCGGGTGGAGTCGCTCGCCGCGCTCCGGGACTTTGACCTTGTCCTCTGCGATGTCACGCCTCGCCAGCTCCTCGAGCTCACCGGGGACCGCTTCCCCAGGCGCTTCCGGCGGAGGCTAGAGCGATTCCGGTACGGCTCTGGCGCCTTCAAGGTGGACTACGCTCTCGGGGCGCCGATCCCGTGGAAGGCCTCCGAGTGCTCGCGCGCTGCGACGGTCCACCTCGGCGGGAGTTTCGAAGAGATCGCCCGAGCGGAGCGGACCACTCGTCTGGGCGGGCACGCGGAGCGCCCGTTCGTCCTCCTCGCCCAACCGAGCCTCTTCGACGGATCGCGCGCTCCCGAGGGCCGACACACCGCCTGGGCGTACTGCCACGTCCCCAACGGATCGAAGGTGGACATGCTCTCGCGGGTGGAGAGCCAGATCGAGCGTTATGCGCCGGGGTTCCGGGACTGCGTGCTGGAGCGCCGCGTGTTCTTCCCGGAGGGGCTCGAGGCCATGGACGCGAACCTGGTGGGCGGAGACATCGGCGGCGGGGCGATGGACCTCCGTCAATTTGTCTTCCGGCCAACCTGGCGCGGCTATTCGACCCCGGTGCGCGGCGTCTACCTCTGCTCGGCGTCCACGCCACCGGGAGGGGGAGTTCACGGAATGTGTGGATATCACGCCGCGCGGGCGGCCCTCGCCGCCCTCCCCAGCGAGCCCGAGGCGAGACGCCGCCCGCAAGGTGGGAGCGGCTAACCGAGGTGGATCCTCGGGCAACGAGTCGTCACCTGGGGTTCCTCGCCGGGGCCCCTTCGGGGACCGATGACATCCGCGCCTTGGCGCTGCACCAGGGGCCGAGCAAATAGGTCTCCTCTAATCGGAGGTGTGGCTCGTCCCACACGTCCCCGGGTCCGAGCCCAGGCTCTGGGCCGTGTATCCTTGAAGTGGTCATGTCGTCGAGGTTGTCCCGCCGCCTGGTCGCGCCCACCGGGACCTACGTGCTCCACGTTCTTCTCCGGTCAGGGCAGGAGGTCGTCGTTGAGAGGCGCGGAGGGAAGCACGGCGCGAAGCGGAGGACGACCTACTTACTCCCTTCAGGAAACTACCTGTACGTCGGCAGCGCCTTTGGGCCGGGTGGGCTGGCGAGCCGCATCGGTCGCCACCTATCCTCAGGGGCGAAAGTCCGGCACTGGGACATCGACTTCCTCCTCGCTTCCCCGGCACGGGCTTGCCGGGTCGCGGCCTGGGCGCTGCCGTCGTCGCACAAGGATGGAGCCGAGTGCCGGTGGGCGGCTGCAATCTTCGATGCGCCTGGCGCCAAGCCCGTCACCGGCTCGTTCAACGGTGGGAAGTCCGAGCGCGGCTTCGGCGCCGGCGACTGTCGGCGCCGTTGCGGGTGCGCAGAGGGCGTGCCCGATGCCTATCGGACGCACCTCTTTCGTGTCGAATGGAGGCCGACGCTCACGCGGCTGAGGACGCTCCTGTGCGGTAGGCTCGTCGTCGCTTCTAGCCGCAAGGGCTCGTGAGCCCCGGCGCTGATCCCGCGACCCCACGGAGAATCAAAGGAGGCCCGTCACGAGGCCCCGAAACGCGCAGCGGCGGCTATCGCATCCCGCGCACTTCCGGATGAACACCGTGCGCGTGTATCGCGGGAGCAGACGAGCTAGCCTGTTCTTTTGACCCAGCACGCGCAGCGGCTCAGAAGTACGGACCGGGGCGAGGGAGGGGATAGTTCACGGGGCGGACCCATCGCCGAGGTCCACGGGGATACGCACCGTGACCCGCGTGCCCCGGCCGCGCTCGCTCCGGTACTCGAGGCCGTAGGGCGGGCCGTATCGAATCTTCAGCCGACGATCGATGTTGCGGACGCCGTATCCGTGCCCCTCGGCCGGGGACACGCCAGTGGTGCGCAGCTCGGCGAGGCGCGACGGCTCCATCCCCACCCCATCGTCGGTCACCTCGATAGCGAGCGCACCCGCATAATCGCTCTTCTCCTCGCGAGCCGGCTCCCGCCGTGCCCGGATGCTGATGGTCCCACGCCCGGATTCCTTCTCACGGATCCCGTGCAGGATGGCGTTCTCCACCAGCGGCTGCAGGACGAGCTTGAGGATGGGAAGGTGGTGCAGCTCCTCGGGCACGTCCACGGCCAGCGCGATGCCATCGTCGAAGCGCATGTTCTGGATGCGAACGTAGAACTCCACGTGCTCAAGCTCCTGGGCCAGCGAGATGGTCTCGGCGCCACCGGAGAGCGAGAGCCGGTAGAAACGGGAAAGCGCCTCCACCGCCATCCGTACCGCGACCGCGTCCTGGCGGAGTGCCAGGCAGTTCACGAGGTCGAGGGTGTTGTAGAGGAAGTGCGGGTTCATCTGAGCTTGCAGCGCCCGCATCTCGGAGTGCTTGGTCTCCTGGCCCAGCCGGTACCGCTCTTCCAGCAGCCAGGCGATGCGCGAGGCCATCCGGTTCAGGCCCGCGACCTTCTGGCCTGCTACGACGGCAACGGCTCCAACTTCGGCACGCACCCGCAGAACGTTCTGCGGGGCATGATCTACCGCGACGGCCGCTACCCTTACCTCTATAACCTCATCGACCAGTACCGGCACCTGGCCAAGTACAACCGCGGTCAGGGCTACAACATGATGTTCGTGGGCCCCGGCTGGATGAACAAGATGGGCCGGTGGGAAGCGCCGTACGAGTTGCTGGTGCAGAGCTACGAGGACGGGATGGCGTACTACGGTGAGCTGAAGCGGGAGGGGAAACTCGTCGACATGACCATGTCCGAATACGCCGATCACTTCCGCGCCACCCGGGGCTACACCCAGCCCGAGTGCGCCCTGTGGAAGGACATCCTGTACGGGTCCGAGAAACAGCTGTTCTGGTACGCCGACCCCTTCCTGCGGGCCTGCGTGAACATGGACCAGGGCGGCGCCGTCGTCGACCTCCGTCCCTACGTGGCCAAGCTCTGCCGGCCAGTCGGCATCGGCACCGGCAACGTGCACGACGCGTCCTATCCCTTCCTCATCCAGGAGAAGTACCGGGCCGGGTTCTTCACCCATTACGCCGGGGAGGGGACCATCCGCAGCGCCAAGCTCGCCTACCGGGGGGAGGAAGTGGACCTGTGCCTGTGCCGCACCAAGGCTCACTTCTCCGAGGAGGGGGACACGCGGTTGCTCACCCTCGACCCGGTGGAGATCGAGTTCCAGGGGCTCGCCGTGAAGCTTGAGACGCGGCTCCTCTTTCCCGAGGGCAGTTCCGCCATCCGCATCGAGCGACGTATTCTTTCGATGAGCGACCCAGCCGCCGAGGTGGAGCTGCAGGAGTACTTGGTCGCCTGCTACGGCACCACCGAGTACCCCGAGAACATGAACGGCATAAGGTTGACGGCGGCCGGCGACCGAACCCGGACCATCGACTACCAGTACCGCTGCCGCGAGGAGCAGGTGGAGCGGGCGCGGGAGGTCTACGCTGTCATCCCCCCCATCGATACCAGGGTCTCGCTCCTCCCGGAGGGTCCTGCCACCGGCGTCATCAAGGAGGGCTACGCTTTCTCACCCATGTTCACCCTGGGACTGAGCCGAAGACTCAAGAACCAGGAGGTCTTCGCGTCATGGCTCAAGCTGGAAAAGGCAAGCTCAACTACCGCTGCCCCTCCTGCTTCATGAGGGACATCGACATCGACATGTTCTTCGACCGGGCCCGGGGGGAGTACTACTGCCTTCGGTGCCAGTACACGGGAACGGAGGAGGACGTGAAGGCCAAGAACGAGATGGCCCGCTTCCGCTACCGCCGCCTCATGGACCGCATCACCGAGTTCGAGTGTCTTCCTCAAGGGGGCCGACGTCTCCACCCTCGCCGAGCTGGAATCGCTCGGGGTGAAATACCGCGACCGGGGCCAGGAGAAGGACCTCCTCGAGATCCTCTCCTCGCACGGCTTCAACTCCATCCGGCTCCGCCTCTGGAACGACCCTCGCTCCGAATCGGGGGAGGGCTACGGCGGCGGCGGGAACGACCTTGCCACCACCGTCGGGCTGGCGCGGCGGACCCTTGCCCGGGGAATGCTCTTGCTTCTCGATTTCCACTACAGCGATTTCTGGGCCGATCCGGCGAAGCAATTCCTCCCCAAGGCCTGGCGGGGCTTCACCGACGATGCCCTCGAGGAGGCGGTCTACGATTTCACCCGCCGGAGCCTCCTCGCGCTCTGCGAGGCTGGCGCCCTGCCCAGCGCGGTGCAGGTCGGCAACGAGATCACGAACGGGCTGCTCTGGCCCAACGGCAAGCGGCCCGCCTTCGCTGCCATTGCGAAGTTCGTGGGTGCCGGGATCCGGGCGGTGCGCTCGGTCTCCCGAGAAATCCGGGTGATGGTCCACCTCGACAACGGCGGGAATAACGCGCTCTACCGCGAGTGGTTCGACGCCTACTTCCGGGAAGGGGGCGGGGATTTCGACCTCATGGGGCTCTCCTACTATCCGTTCTGGCACGGCTCGCTCACCGACCTCGGGCACAACCTGAACGACATGGCCCGGCGATACGGGAAGGACCTGGTGGTGGTCGAGACCTCCACCGGCTTCACCACGGAGGATTATCCCGAACGCGAGGGCCTTCCCCCGGACCGGCGCAGAGGCATGGCCACGAAGCCTGAGCTATGGGGCAAGCTGAAGCACCCCATGACCCCAGAGGGCCAGTGCCACTTCCTCCGTGATCTCGCCGCTTGCATCCGGAGGGTCGAGGGGGGGCGGGGCAAGGGCTTCTTCTGGTGGGAGCCGGCCTGGCTCCCGGTGAAGGGATCGGGATCGGCCACCGAAGCAGGGCGGCGCTACACGGAGGAGAAGGGCCCGGGTGGCAACGAGTGGGCCAACCAGGCCCTCTTCGACTACGACGGCGACGCCCTGCCCGCCCTCGAGGTGATCCGGGATCTCTGATCCGCCTGGGTTTTGCTTCACATGACCACTGCTGCGCGCCCGAGGCTCTCGCTGGCGGCCCTGGCCTGGCCGATCTTCGTCGAGTCCGGATCGCGCGTGCTGATCGGGACGGTCGACACCTTCATGGTGAGCCGGGTCTCCGACGGCGCGGTGGCCGCGCTGGGTGTAGCCAACCAGGTGGTGAACCTGGGGCTCATGCTCTTCACCTTCATCGGCGCGGGCAGCACGGTGGTAATGACCCATCACCTCGGTGCGGGCGACCGGCGCGGGGCCGACCGCATCGCGGCCCTGGCCATGTCGATCAATGGATGGCTGGGCCTGCTCGTGAGCGCGGCCGTCGTGGCGCTCGCCGCTCTCGTGCTCCGGCTGATGCAGCTGCCCAGCGCGCTCATGGGCTACGCCCTGCCCTTCCTCCGCATCATGGGTGGCACGCTGGTGATCGAATCGGTCAACGTCGTCATGAGCGCCACGCTCCGGGCCCGCGGCCGGACTCGGGAGACCATGGCCGTGATGCTCGGCCAGAACGCGCTCAACGCGGTGGGCAATTGCCTGTTGCTGTTCGGGCTCGCCGGGCTGCCCCGGCTCGGGGTGGTGGGGGTGGCGATCTCCAGTGTGGTGAGCCGGGTCGTGGCCTTCGCGGCGCTCCGCGCGATGGTGCACCGGCGCACCGGGGTTCGCGTGGGCGTGCGTGATGCCTTCTCCTTCCCGACCGCGCAGGTGAGGCGCGTGCTCGAACTGGGCGTCCCCATCGCGGGCGAGAACGTCTGCTGGGCCTTGGCATTCATGGCAGTCACTTCCTTCGTGGCACGGATGGGCGCGTCTAGCTTGGCCGCCCAGTCCTACACCATGCAGCTCACCACCTGGGCCACACTGCTGGGCAGTGCGGTGGCTTTCGGGAATCAGATCTTGGTCGGTCACCTGGTCGGCGACGGTGACCTCGATGAGGCCTACCGACAGGTCTGGGCCAGCTTGCGAGCGGGGCTTTCACTGGTAATCGGCATGCTGGCCGTGCTGGGTATGCTGGCCCCGCGGCTCCTTTCCTTCTTCACCTCTGATCCGGCGACTGCCAGCACCGCGGTCCTCTTGGTGCGCATGGCGGTGCTGCTCGAGACCGGCCGGGTCTCGAACCTCATCGTGATCAACGCGCTCCGGGCCGCCGGCGACGCCCGCTTCCCGGTGCTCATGGCCATGGCCTCGATGTGGCTGGTCCAGGTCCCACTGGCCTGGCTCCTCGGCCTCCACCTCGGCCTGGGAGTGCCCGGAGTCTGGATCGCGCTCGCCACCGACGAGTGGTTCCGAGCAGGGATCATGCAGCGGCGCTGGAGGCGCCGGACCTGGCACCGCCACGCGGAGCGGAGCCGCGCCATGGCCGCCGCGGCCCACGCGCGCGAGTCATGAATCGTGGACGCTTGGCGGATCGAGGGGCCTCGGATCCTTGAGCGGCTGGCTCCACGCCCTTCGTAGCCATCACGACGACCCGTTCTGCCGGCTCGCGGCCGCCGAGGGCTTTTGGCACACCACCTCCGCCGAGAACGTCGAACGGGCGACCGATCTGTCGCGTGCTCTGGGTAATGGGCGGGGCTGTCGAAACGTCCACGCCCAGCACTTGGCGGCGTTCGCCGCATGGGTCTCCCCTGGGGAGGACCAATGCCGCGGGAGAGGAGCTCGGTGGTCGTGCCAGCCGCTCCTCGCGGAACCGGTGGCGGTATGAGCGTTGCCAGAGCCCGCAGGTGAGAGACCGCTCTACGGGCGCCCCGCTGACAGGCGAATGGGGACGGAATCGAACGCGGATGGACAGTCGCAAACTTGCCGCTGGAGCTCGGTGGTCTCGAGGACTCACGGACTACGGCAGCTTTGGGCCTCGAGGCAGCCTGGGCTGCCCCAGAGAGGGTAGCGTGGAGGATCTCTGCCTCCGGCTGGTCCGGCCCGATCAAGCCAGAACACGAGTGTCCGGGGGGGCGTAGGCTTGCAAAGGTGGCACGTCGGCTCGCGCCCTCAATGTCGTCTTGACCGCGCCGCCGCTGGCCCACGGCTTCGGGGCGAGTGTCATGCTGCGCAACAGAGAGGACGGCGGCAAGCTTCTTGCTCAAGTGCTCGGGCCGCTCCGAGTGGAGGAGCCGATCGTGCTCGGGCTGGCAAGGGGCGGAGTCCCTGTCGCCGTGGAGGTCGCGAGGGCGCTCGATGCACCCCTTCACGTGCTGACCGTGCAGAAGCTCGGCGCGCCGGGCTGCCCGGAGTACACGATCGGTGCGGTGGTAGAGGACGGGGCGGTGTACTTGCGCCGCGGGGCACTCCATGAGGTCGGGATGACCGAGGCCGAAGGGGCCGAGCTTGCGGAGCGTGCCTCGGTCGGGCTCCTTCACCGCGTTCGGCTCTACCGCGGGGAACAGGCTCTGCCGAGCCTCGCCGGTCGCTCGGTGATCCTCATCGACGATGGGGTCGCGACGGGTTCAACCGGGTGTGCCGCAGCGCGGGCCGTGCGGAGGGGTGGAGCCGCGCGTGTGCTCCTCGCCGCCCCGGTGGCCGCGATGACCGCGGAGCCGGAGCTCGGGCGCGAGCTCGACGCGCTCGTGGCCGTGGAACGGCCGCGCCCCTTCGTGGCCCTGCCGATCTGGTACCAAGAGTTCGACCCGGTTTCCGACAAGGAGGTCGTGCAATGCATCCGGCCGGGGGAGGAGCACCCCCTTACGCAGGGAGAACACCTGCCCGGAAGAGCTCGAGAGCCCTCTGCATCTCTGGCCGCGAACGTGCTGGCGATTCGCTCTGAGGGTGCTCCCCCCCTCGTCCTCGAGTCGGACCTCGTCCTGCCGGCCGGTGCCACGGGCATCGTGGTGTTCAGCACCGGTTCCACCCGAGAGAGCCCGAGGTACCGGCTCATCTCTCGAGCGCTCCACCACGCCGGCGTCGCCACCCTGCGCTGCGACCTGCTCTCCCCAACCGAGCGCCACGACGGGCTGACGCAGCTGCCGGCCAATTCCAAGGACCTGACGGAACGGATCACGACGGTGATCCGCTGGATCGCCACCTACCCCGCCACGCGGGGGCTGCATCGCGGCCTCTACGTCGCGGGCGCCGGCACGGAGGCGGTGCTGGAAGCCGTGGCGGCGGATCCGGACCTGGTCGAGGCGATCGTCGTGCGCGCCGGGCAGCTCGATACCGTCTCGACGCTGACCCTGGCAAGCGTTCGTGCGCCGCTCCTGCTCGTTGTGGGGAGCCGGGACGAGACCGTCCTGAGCGCGAACCGCGCCGCGCTTGCCCACTTCGAGACGGCCGACCTCGCCGTGGTACCCGGTGCGACCGACCTCTTCGGGGAACCCGGAGCGCTAGAGGCGGTCGGCCGGCTCGCGACAGATTGGTTCACACGATGGCTGGTGGGGAGAGCCACAAACCCTTCGACCCCGCCAGCGAGGCGGTGGTGACTTCGGTCGCGTCTTGAACGCGCCTGTCCGTCGGGGTCCGCGAGGATTCTGGCTTGAGTGACTACTCATCCGGAGCCGGTACAGGCTACCCGGAGGCCAAGAGCTTCATGGCGCTCACCACCTCGGCAAGCTCCAGGAGGACGCGTTTGACGGGCTCGTCTTCGATGGCTCGGAACGCGTCCGTGATGGTCCGGTAGTACCAGACCGTATCGAGCCCGCCTCTTAACCGATTCAGCGTGCCCGTCCCCTCTCTGCGCAGGTCGGCGACAATGGCCCGGGCGTTGTCCAGCTTGTCACAAGCGGACACGAGGAGAGTTGTGACGGGCTTGCTCGGGAGGGATGCGATGTACGCCTCCTTGCGGACGCGCCAGGGAGGCTTCGGGTTCTGAAAGGTGTCCGTGCATCCCTCCACCATGTCCGCCACGGCGTCCCCAAACTTCTTCCGCAGCATTTCCAGAGTGGGTCGACCTCCCGCGTCTTCGGCCGCATCGTGGAGGAGCCCGGCGATGGCGTGGTCCTCGTTGCCGCCGAACTGGAGAACCAGGGCCGCTGTCGAGAGGAGATGGGCCGGATACGGTATCTCGGTTCCCTTGCGCTTCTGCGTTGCGTGGAGTTCCAGGGCTTCCCCCACTGCTGCGTGAAACCGCGAGCCGAGGACCATGGACACCTCCTAGAATCTCACCTTGACGGGCTCCAAGACCCCGACGTCCACCGACTCGAGCAAGGGCTCCATCTCCCGCCAGAGCGCCACCACCTCCGGAGTCTCGTGCGCCTCGTGGGGTGCCTCCCTGTCCCGCCAGGCGAACATCTCGACGAAGTACTCCCGTCTAGTGCCCTTGTCGCTCGCCCTCCAGATGCGGGGTCGCTCGACCGCGACCAGTCTGGCCTTCCTCAACGCTGACCAGTGCCGCTTCAGGATCCTGAGAAAAGCGGTCTCCTTGCCCTTCAGGGGGAAGTAGGTCAGGAGGACCTTCACAGGGCGAGCCATCAGGAAGTCCTCGTGCCGTTTTTGCGCAACCCGCTCCATGTGCCAGACGATCGGTTATCTAGCATGCCGCGGTCACCGCCTCGACGCCCTCCCTCGTTGGACGGGGGCAAGGCGTGGTGACGCCGGCGTGGGTGGCCTTCTTTGTCCGCATCGAGCTCGAGGTATCGCGAGCCGACGAGCCTTGGCCAGCCGGGCACATCTACTGGCTAAACTGCGCTTCCGCCCGTGGCCCGGCCCTGGCCCGAACCCACCGCGAGGCGTATACCCTTCGAGGCGGTACAGGGGGTCCTGGAGGATGGACATGGGGAAGGGCCTTCCTTTCGTGGTCCGCACCCTTGCGGTGCTTGCTCTGCTCGTTCTCCCGACGCTGGCCTCGTCGCAGGCCGCCACGGTCTCGAGCGTCGCGGTCGTGAAAGCGTTCTCTCCTGATCGTGACAAGCCCCTCACCCACACCGGGGTGACCGTTGACCAGGGCGGTTGGCGCATCCGACCTGCGAGCCCGGGTCCGGTGCGGCTATACGAGGTGGCTGGCCCGACTTGCGAGTCCTGCCGGCTCCTCTTTCGGGCCAAGGTGAAGACGAGGGACCTGTCGGCTCCGGCCTTTCTCGAGATGTGGGTACGACTGCCGGACAGGGGGCAGTTCTTCTCTCGCGGGCTGGACCAGACGGTTTCCGGAACCATCGATTGGGTGAGCATCGAGATTCCCTTCTTCCTGCAGAAGGGGCAGCAGGCCGACCTGGTCAAGCTGAACGTCGTTTTTCAGGGCGACCAAGGCTCGCTGTGGGTGAAGGACGGCGAACTGTTGAGAGCCCCACTATCCTGAAGGCCGGACTCCTGCCGCGGCCATCCTAAGGTTACTGACGGAAGATCCGCTGTGGCGGCGAGCGCCCGTCTTTCAGGCGCGGCAGCATGAGGGGGCTGGCCCGATTGCTGCCCGGTTGCGATCGAGCCAGGGCTCCGGCGGCCGGACCTCGGCAGGGCCCTGAAAGGAGCTGGGCCCTCGGCGCAAGACGGCGCGAGAATTGGGATTGTGGAGCGGCCCTCCGACGCCGGCAGGTGCTTCAGGCCCGTGTATCTCGATTTGCTCGCCTCTGGGGAGCTGGACGAGCGCACCCGGATCGCATCGCGTCACCTCGAGTCGTGCGATCTCTGCGCCCGCGACTGCAAGGTGAACCGGAAGCGTTCCCCCCGCGGCACCGTGTGCCGAACGGGTGAGCGGGCGCGGGTCCACGCCGCCTTCGCGCATTTCGGGGAGGAGACCTGCCTGACCGGCTGGAACGGCTCCGGCACCATCTTCTTCTCCGGGTGCAATCTCCGGTGCGTCTACTGCCAGAACTTCGAGCTGTCGTGGGGGGGCGCGGGGCGCGAGGTTGGCCCGGAGGATCTCGCTGGCCTCATGCTCTTCCTCCAACGAGCGGGGTGCCACAACCTGAATCTCGTCTCGCCGAGCCACGTCGTCGCTCAGGTGCTGGCCGCGCTTCCCATCGCCGCACGAGGAGGGTTTCGCCTCCCGCTCGTGTACAACACCGGTGGCTACGACAGCGCGGAGGCGCTCGTGCTCCTCGACAAGGTCGTCGACATCTACATGCCGGACATGAAGTACGCCGACGGGGATCCGGCCCGCCGGTACTCGAAGGTCAACGACTACGTGACCGTGAACCGTGCCGCCCTCCGTGAGATGCATCGCCAGGTTGGCGATCTCGTGATCGATCCGGATGGGATCGCGCGGCGCGGGCTTCTCGTGAGACACCTGGTCCTGCCGGGCGGCCTCTCCGGGACCGAGGATGTACTGCGGTTCATCGCCGAGGAAATCTCGCGCGATACCTACCTGAACCTCATGGACCAGTACCACCCGTGCTTTAGAGCCTTCGAACACGAGGCGCTCGCTCGAAAGCCCACGGCGGCGGAGCTCCGCGATGCCTGCGATGCGGCGCGCCGCCTTGGACTATGGCGGCTTGACTCTCCGGACTGATCTCCGTGTCATTCCGACCTTGCCGGAGCAGAGGCGCGTCGGTCCCTTTGTCGCTCCCGTGAGGCAGGCGGAAAGAACCCCGGTCGAGAGTCGATCACTCCAGCCACTGGTCGAGGATCTCCTCGGCCGCACCAGGCAGCAGGCCGGTGAGCCAGGCCAGATCGATCGACGTGAAGCGCCCGCGGATGGCGCCGCAGTGGTGGACCGCGGTCAGGAAGCGCTCCCGCGTGCACCGGATGTCGGCGATCCGGTGGGCGGCGCCGGAGCGCGACAGGCACTCCTTGATGCGGCCGGGGCTCCGCAGGATCGGGACGAGCTCGGCCCGAAGTGCGGTCCACCGACCCGGCGCCGCCAGGGCGGCACGGGCCGCTTCCGAGCTGACCCGCTTCTTGGCGTGTTCGGCCTGGACTGCCTCGGCGATGGGCCCCCAGAGGGCCCGGTCAAACGGCGCCACCGCCGGCCGAAGCTCCAAGCTTTCCAGGGCGCAGATCCTCTGGTAGAGCGCCGCCGCGAAGATGGTCGCCACCCCCACCTGGCGGCCGTGCAGGTCGTGGCCGGTCCCCTCGACGTGTCCGAGCATGTCAAGGGTGTGGCTCACGAGGTGCTCGCCACCCGAGGCGGGGGCACTTGACCCTTGCAGGGTCATGGCGCAGCCGGAATAGACGAGTGCCTCGAAGAGCGCACGGATCGCCGCCGGATCGCGGCGGAAGAGCCGCTCCGGCTCCTCCACGTAGGTTCCCTCGATCCGGTCGATGATCTCCGCCACCGGCCGGGAGAACTCTTCGCCGATGAGGCGATGGTTCACGAGCCAGTCGGCGCTGCTCACCGGCTTGGCGACGGCATCTCCCAGGCCCGATGCGGTGAGCTCGAACGGCGCGCTCTCGATCACCGCCGGGTCGGCGGCGATGGCGAGAGGTGCCCGCGCCCGGAAGAGGCTCTTCACCCCGCGGATGCTGGGGGCGACGTTAGCCGCCGAATAGCCGTTCATGGACGCCGCGGTGGCGTAGACCGCGTATGGGACGCTTCGCTCCCCGGCGATCCACTTGCAGAGGTCGTTCACGACCCCGCTGCCAACGGCCACAATGACGTCCGCTGCGCCAAGTTCGGCCCCCAGCCGGTCCTTGGTCAGGTCGTCGCAGACCGGGGAACCGCCTCCGGGCGGATCGGCCACGAGATGCTTGGCCAAGGAGAAACCTGCCGAGCGCAAAGCCTCTTCGCACCGCCCGCCGGCCACGGCGAACGTCCGTGGGTCGGCCACGAGGATCGCGGAGCGCCCCGGGATCTGCCGGGCGAGGAGACGCGCCAGTTCATCAGCGGCATCTCGCGAATAGAAAAGCGCTCGCGGAAGGGTGTCCCGGCGGGAGGTGAAGGCGCGACGGATCGGCTCACCCAGAGCGTCGAAGAGGTCCATGGTGGTCTCTAGTCCCGGGATCGGGATGAGGTGCGCGAAGGATTCCGCCGTTGGCCGGAGCCTGCCCCTCGGGGGTCGGCCGGCATGCTCACTTTACCAGCGATGGTGGCTCAAGGACCCGCCTTCGTGCCCTCACCTCCTTCGGGTTGGGCGGCGCTGACTTCCGCTCCCCCGCTCTCTCCCGGGGAGCCTCACCCGGTGGGCTCTTTCGCCCTGCGGGCGCCGAGTGACACGTCGCCCCTTGCCTCGGCCGGTCGCCGAGCCTTCCAGGTTGCGGAGCGACTGCGCAGGGTCGCTCAGTCGATAGGCCGTTCCGTGGAAGAGCGCCACGACGCCCTCGAAATCGGTCACGCAAACCTCGCAGATGGAAACCTTCCGAGACATCGATACCTCGTGTGCCTCGGCCGTCAGCGTTCCCCTGACCACCGCACGTGCGAAAGTGATGGCAACGTCAAGCGCGACCGCCACCGTCCCGTGGGAGTTCGAGGCAGCAGCGAAGGCCAGGTCCGCCAGGGTGAAGATGGCTCCGCCCTGGGTGACCCCGACCCCGTTCAGGTGATGGGGCTTCAGGCGCAAGGTTGCGCGAGCGTACCCTGGGTTGACCTCGACGAGTCGGACGCCGACGTGAGCTGCAAACCGGTCCGCCTTCATCCGAGCTCGAACGGCCAATGGACGAGGAGCGTTCATCGGTCGATTCTAGCGTGCCCGGACCATCGAGCATGTCGCCACCGACCCACCCCCGAGGGCGACCGAGCCGCCCGAGGAGCAACCTGGCAATGATGCCGGCGATGCACCTCGTCCACCGTGTCAGCGCCCCGAGGTCGCCCTCCGCGAGCCCTCCGCTCCTCGTTCTGCTACACGGGATAGGGGCCGACGAGGGCGACCTCCTTCCGCTCCTGCCGTCGCTCGATCCGCGCTTCCTCGTCGTTTCGGCTCGTGCCCCCTACCCCGAACCTCCAGGCTACCGTTGGTATGCGATCGATTGGAGCACGTCCCCCCCGACTGCGGACCCAGCCGAGATCGCCTCGAGCCGTGACCTACTGGCGAGCTTCCTCGAGGAAGTCCGCAGGGCCCAGGGCGTAGATCCGTCGCGCGTATTCCTGCTCGGCTTCAGCCAGGGGGCGATCATGGCGCTCGCCCTGCTCCTCGCGCGCCCCGACCTGGTGCGCGGGGTCGTAGCGCACTCGGGCCGCCTCGCGCGCCTTGCCGGGAATGTCTCGGGGACGGAGCCGCTGTCCGGCGCAGAGGTCCTGCTCTTGCACGGCGAGGAGGACCCGGTGGTCCCCGCGGTCGAAGGCCGCAAGGCCTACGAGGTACTACGATCGCTCATGGGAACGCGGGTCCAGTTCGTCGAGTTCCCCGGCCTCGGACACCTGATCTCGCGGGAGAGCATCGCGGAAGCCGCCCGCTGGCTGACCGCCCGCCTGGACCGGGCTTGAGGCTCTAGCGGGCTCGAATCCGTCTGTGGCTTCACCAACCGCCGAGGGCAGCGCGCTTCCACTTCTTCTTCTCCTCGCGTCGGTAGGGCTAGGCGACCCGTTGAAGATCATCACGGATGGAGTAAGGTCCAATCCCATGCCCGACAGGTCAGGTGATCTCCTCGCCGTGCGCTCCACCGAGGCGCTCGAGCATGCCCTGAGCCAGGTGGAGGCCTATCGGTCATGGCGCGCCTTCGACCTCGGAACGAAGGCGTCCATCGACGCACGGTACCGGGCACTGCCGGCGCTCACGAAGCGCCTCATGAACCTCCGCACCCCGGCCGCTTTCGTTTCGGGCGGCCGCTCCCTGGAACAGGGGCTCCGCGACGGGCAGATCGAGCTCGTCACGACGAGCGGCACGACCGACGACAGGATCTTGAACACCTGGTACCAGCCGTGGTGGGACTCCTCGGAGCGGTCCTCGTTTGCGCTCAACGGGCACGCCCGCCGGGTGGCGACGGGAGAGCACCGGGAGGCGATCCTCGTGAGCCCGCTCAACGTGGGCGTCGTGAGCGACCACCCGCTCCCCCTCGATCGGCGCCGCCTCGGCCGTTTCCTCTACCTCAACGAACTCGTCGATCCGCTGGCCTGGCCGGACCCTCATTACGACCGGATGCTGCGCGAGCTTTCGCTCTTCAAGCCCGCGGTGCTCGAGGCGAACCCCTCGTTTTTGAGCCGCCTCTGCCGGTATGCGCGACGGGTGGGGGCGCGACCATTCCAGCCACAGCTCATCACCCTGACCTACGAGTATCCCTCGCTAGTCCACCGGCGGCAGATCCAGGCCGTCTTCGACTCGCCCATCATGAGTTCATACGGAACGACCGAGTGCGCCTACGTCTTCATCGAATGCGAGCACGGTCGCATGCACCAGAACACCGACTCCTGTCGAGTGGACCTCTTGCCCTTCCGAGCGGAACGTGCGTCGCCTTTCATGGGCATGCTGCTCGTCACCACCTTCGACAACCCCTGGCGCGCGCTCATCCGCTTCGACACGGGCGACCTCGGCCGCATTGCCGATCATCCCTGTCCCTGCGGTCGGACCGAGGGGGTGACGCTCGCCTCCATCGAAGGCCGAGCCATCAACCTCACTACCACCCCAGATGGGGGGCTCGTCACACAAGCCGACGTCGATCGGCGCCTGGCCGCGATCGAAGGCCTGGACGAGTATCAACTGATCCAGACGGACCGGCGGAGCTATGCGCTCCGAGTGGGGAGCGACGGCGACGACCCGGCGGTCCTGCCCCGCGCCGAGCAAGCGATGCGCGAGCTCTACGGGCCCGGAGCGCGGGTCGTAGCGTCCCCCGTCGGGGGGCTCGCTCCAGAGGCATCTGGCAAGTACCGGCTGGTCAAGGCCTCCTTCACGATCGATCCGATGACTTTCGTGGAACCGAGCTACTGGCCTCCCTCATCGCCGGAACTCTCACCCCGTGATTAGCCGCGGGGACACACACCTCGGCACTGGGGGCGCGAAGCCGAGCCCCATCCATCTCCTGGGAGGCGGCCCGGGAACCCGCAAGAGTGCCTACCGTCCCATCCTGAAGGACATCCTGCGTTTTCCAGGGAAGCCTAACCCGCTCCTCGCCTACCTTGGTGCGGCGACGGACGACGACCGTGGCTTCGCCGGCTACATGAAGGCCCTGGTCACTTCGGCGGGGCCCTGCACGTTTCGGCTCGCGCCCGTAGTGGGCCGTGGCGCACGGGGAAGAGCGGCCCGAGCGCTCATCGAGGCGGCAGACCTGGTGTTCGTCGGGGGTGGAGACGTGGAACTCGGCATGCGGCGGCTCGAGGATCGAGGCCTCACGGAAAGCCTCCGGGAAAAGCACCGCAGCGGGGCCCCCTTCTTCGGCATTTCGGCCGGAGCCATTCTGCTCGGCCTGCGCTGGATCCGCTGGCGCGACCCCAAGGACGACGGCTCGGCGGAGCTCTTCGACTGCCTCGGCCTCGCTCCGATCCTGTGCGACTGCCATGGCGAGGAGGACGGCTGGACGGAGCTCCACGCTCTTCTACGGCTCACGGGCGGAAGCGCCTTGGGCCACGGCATACGCTCCGGCGCCGCACTCCGCGTCGCCGCCGACGGGGCGGTCGAGCCCCTCTGCGGTGGGGTGGACCGATTTCAGGTGCGGGGAGGGAAGGTCGTTCCGCTCTGACCGGTCCTCCGCGACCGGCTCTTGTGAAGGGCCTCCCCGAGGCGCGATATCCCATGGCATCCCCTCGAGCCCCGTCGTATCCTGCACGGCGACTTCGGGAAGGGGCACCGGGCATGGTCGTCACCATCATCGTCAACGACGACCGCGACGGCCCGAGTTGCAACGAAGGAGAGGAAGCACGCGTCGACGTCCTGCGGGTAGTCGACGCGGTGAGATCCGCCCTCTCCTCCGCGGGGCACACGGTCGGCGTCTGCGCGATCGGTACAGACTTCATGGGGGCCCTGCACCGCATCCAGAAAGAGGCGCCCGATGTGGTCTTCAACCTCTGCGAGTCGCTCTCGGGCGATGCCCGGGGCGAGGCCGTCGTCGCCGGCGTCCTCGAACAGCTGGGGGTGACGTTCACCGGCTCGCCCGCCCTGGCGCTGGGGCTCGCGCTCCACAAGGACAAGGCCAAGGCGCTCCTTCGGGGCAGCCTGGTTCCCACGCCCGACTGGCAGTTCTTTCCCGAGGGGGCGCCGGCCATCGCCGGCTGCCCCGACTATCCGGTGATCGTGAAGCCGGCGCGGGAGGATGCCTCCGTCGGGATCTCCTTCGGCTCGGTTGCGAACGACCCCGAGAGCCTGCGGGAAGCGGTCCACCGCGTCTGGCGCATGCACCAGCCGGCGCTCGTGGAGCGATTCGTGGAGGGACGAGAACTCTGCGTGTCCCTCCTCGGCAACGCCCCTCGCACCCTGCTCCCTTTGAGAGAGATCTCCTTCGGTCCGAGCTTCGCAGGGCGACCGCGAATCGTGTCGTACCTCGCGAAGTGGGACCCGGGCACGCCCGAGTTTCGCGATACCAAGTCGGTCCGTTGCGATCTTCCCCCGGAGACCGAGTCGCGCGTGGTCGAGTGCGCGCGGCGCGCCTTCGAGGTCCTGGGATGCCGTGACTACGGGCGGGTCGACGTCCGCCTCGACGGCGACGGCACCCCTTACGTCATCGACGTCAACCCCAACTGCGACCTCCATCCCGAGGCCGGGTTCGCACGCGCCGCCCAGGCGGCCGGATTCGACTATCCGTCCCTCGTCGCCATGCTCCTGGAGAACGCCCTTGAACGAGCGCGTCCACATCCAACCGGTCGAGCCGCGCCACGAGCGGGCGCTGGAGCCGCTGTTCAGACGGATCGAGAGCTTCACACCCGATGAGGTGACCTGCGCGCTAGAGGTCTTCAACCGCGCGGCACAGTCTGGCAATCGGGAATACACCGGGCTCGTCGCCGAGGCGGACGCGAGGGTCGTCGGAGTCCTCGCCTACGGACAGACCCCCATGACCGACGGGACGTACGACCTCTACTGGATCGCCTGCGACCCCGAGTGGCGGCGCCAGGGCATCGGAGCGGCGCTCCTCCGCACCATGGAGGCCGACCTGCGCCGTCGCGGGGCACGGCTCGTTCGGGTCGAGACCTCCGGTCAGCCGACCTACCAGGCGACGCGCGCCTTCTACGGGCGGTTTCAGTACGACGAGACCGCGCGCCTCCGCGACTTCTACCGGCCGGGAGACGACCTCGTCATCTTCACCAAGCGGATGTGAGCGAGAAACCGCCGCACCGCCCGTGCCCTATGGCGCGAGCTGATAGACGTCCACTCCGCCGTTGTAGTTCGCAACGAAGATCTCTCCCCCGTCGATCACCGGCGGGTCGAACTTGTTGAACTTGAACTGGATGCCCCAATCCTGGGAATCCCATAGGACCTTCAACGAGCCGTCCGAATCCAGGTGAACCGGGTCGTAGACCAGGAGTCGGCCGTTGACCACCTGCTGATTCGCATTTCCGTACGGGATAGAACAGACGAGTACCGCCGAATCCGCGTCCGTCCCATTGCTCGATCCAGAACAGAATCCGCCGGGCATGCCGCCGGGCGGCTGGCCCCGCACGTCCGCGCTCGCGTACTCGTGACCCTGCGCCAGGTAGGTTAACCTTCCCCCCGTACTCACCGCCCACTTGTGAAGCTGAGCGTTTTCCCCCCATGCGAAGATCGTCCACGAGTGCAAGACAGGGTCGAGATATTGCACCGGCGTCATGTGGAGATGTGCCGTGACACCATTGGGAAAGAAGTTGAGGCTCGTCGGATCCATCGGGCACGGATCCACCTGGCCGGGGCTCATCGTCAGCCAGACGGGCGGACCCGCCAGCTTCGCGCAGTTCGCTTTCGGGTTCTTCAGGTCGGCCAGGGTCGTGCCGCCAAGCCGATCCGTGCGTACCGGATATGCAATCCCGTCCTTTCCCGCGGCCACGCACACACCGATCGGAAAGATGCAAGCCGGTCCCGCCGAGCCCCAGTCCTCGTCGGCCCACGCCCCCGAAGCCATCTTCGGGTACACGAGGAGGGTGGGGACTCCGTAGGAATTGACCGTCCCCACCAGTTTGGCGTGTGCCAGCGCCATGCTCATCCCCCCCCCCACCGGTCTACGCATGGCCTCCGAGGGAGCATGGGTCCCGGAGAGCTTCGTGGCGGGGAGCGACATCCGTCCGGCCCTCGCCCGGTCAGTCCAGGGCGTCCAATGATCCACGACCTTCAGCGTGGCCGGCTTGCCGCCGGAGGGAGCCACGTACTCTAGCTTGAGAAACGATTCTCCCCACTGACTCACGCCATCGAAGTTTCCGTTCCCCGTCACCAGGTACAGATTACCCTTCGCGTCCGCGGCCGGGCCCTGCCCAGCCATCCAGACGCCCGCTCCTTCGCCTTGGGTCAAGGCGAGCATCGCCGTCAGCTTGTTGCTTCCCACGTCGAACGCGAAGCAGAAGCCGTTCGAGCCCGGTGCAGTCTCGTAGAAGGTCCCGGCACATCCGAACACTGTCTTCACGCCGTTGATGTCCGTTTCCACGAGCGAACAGCGTTGCTTGCGCATGTCCGAGTTGAAGTCCTGCGCTCCGCTCTTTCCCTCGATGGGAACCGGCTCCACCACCTGTGTCCCGTCCCCGACGTTGAGAACGAACATGAAGTAGCGCGCGGACTCCGGGGCACCACTTCCGTCCGGTGAGACCCAGCAGACCTGATAGAGGCGCTTCAAATCCGCGTCGACGACGCCGGTCGATATGCAGCCCCAGTGGTCATTGATCTGGTGTGCGTCAATCTTCCCTGAGCCTTTGACCGGCACGCCGAGTGCTGTTTGCCAAATCGCGCTCCCGTCATGCGCGTCCACCCCGCGTACAACGTTCGCCATCGAGGGCAGTACCATCACGTCGCGCTGCCCGAGCGGGGTCGCTACGGCCGGAAGAATGAGGGGCTGGGCCTCCATCCCTCGTGCATCACCAAACACCGGCACGATGGTCGTCCGGACAAGGCCGCGAGCCCGAACAGAGCCCTGCGTCAGGATCGTTTCGCGCGAGTTCCAGCCGCTTCGCGAGTTGTCCGCGCTTCGAGTCAACCACGGCACCATCGTCGACTGCGCCCCGGCGACCCGGGCGCTCCCTGCAAGAAGAAGGCACATCACTACCATCACTCGCCGTTCCACATGTCCTCCCGGGTCGTTTCGGGTTGCCGGTCCGCTGCCCTTGAGGTCTCGGTCGGTTCTCATGTAACTCCACGATTGGCGGTCTGGGACCACTTCCCCGACAATTCCACTACGGAGCGCGCTTCTCCCACCTTCGCGACCAGGGACACCTCGAATCGTGAGCGGAGAGAAGTGCACGCCCTTCGAGGAGCCTCGGGCGCAATGTCGCGGACGAAGCCAGACTGGCAACAGCTACAGCGAAACTTGTAGGCATGTGCTTCGGAATCGAACCTTCGAATGGCCCGTATGCACGGAGAAGGTCCGCAACCTTCGGCACACGGTCATCGCCCCGTTCGTCGAGGCGATCGATAACCTCACAAAGGGCGTTCCCTTCTCGATGCCTCAGCCAAGCCGCAGGAGAGACTCTCTCCGGAACAGTGGAGGGCATCTAGTCCCCTTGAGTGGCCGCGCACTCCGCTTGGGCCGAGAGTCCAGGTTTCTGGACACGCTTGCGTCTGCTCGTACCCGACTTGGGCGGACCAACACGCTCAGGCGTTTTCCGGGAGTCTATCTTTGCTCCTTCGAAGAACACGTTTAGTCTGAGACGGGAGTCGTCCTCACTCGGGATTCTTCTGGCAGTCCCTCTGGTCGTTGTTCCTTGGGGCGATTTGCGAACCCTCCCTCCCCAGCCCGCTCTGGGTTGGACAGACAGAAGTAGCCCCCATCGGGATCACGTCTGGCCCGAATCGTTCCCTGCACTGCACGACCGCAGCGCTCGTCCCCAACCCCCGGTGGAGAGAGGGCGCCATTGCCCGCGATCAGCGGGCTGTCGATCGAATCCGGATAGTGATCGGGAGCGCAATGGTGACCACAACCAAAGGGGGAACCGGTGACAGCCTCACATACGAGCAGGGGGAGCCGACCTTCGGATGGCTGCGCCCCGCGATCAGGGCTTTCGCGGAGCCGTGTAGGTGACAGCCACGGAGTAACGCGGAGTGCGGTTCTGCGGGGGTGTGCCCGCAGCCTCCACGATGATGGCGTAGAAGCCTGGTTGTACGGGTCGCGCACGCAGGTCTGCGGCGGGGGTACCGCGGTGGACCACCACGGAGGCGAGTTCCGCGCCCAGCGGATCCTTCACCGAGACCCTGACGGTGGTCGCCTCGGTGAAGCCCGAGGTGTCGACCTGGACATTGAGCCGCATGGTGGATTGCGGTTCCGGGAAGACGCGGCAGACCTGAACGGCCTCGCCGTCGATCGCGGGACGGATGTCGAGGTCAGTCGCCCCCTCATACACCTGCGTCGTCGAGGCAGTTGCTCGGTCGAACGGGGCGCCGATCGCGGTGGGAACGCCGTAGCACACGTATCCGGCCCCTCCAGCGTTCCTCGGGACTGTGATCGTGAGCTGCGAACGCCCGTCCGTCCTCACGCGCCTCGCTCCATCGTCGGTGAGGTTCTGCAGCTCTCGATTGGCGCCGAAGCCGGTCTGGACGGTGATCGTCCGTGTTGCGCCGACGTCCTTGTTCAGAGCGACGAGGAGGTGGCTTCCGCCGAGCCGCTCGAACGCGTACACACCGCCGTCCATGAATCGTTGCTCGCTCCTGCCCGTAGCGACCCGCTCGTGGATGGAGATCAGGCGGTCGATGCTGCGCTTGAGCCCGAAGCAATTCGGGTCGGTGCTATAGTCCCGATAGAAGACGCACGGATATCCTTCCGCCGTCAGGATGTACGCATACGCGAGCAGTTTGTTAGTGACAATCGGACCCCCGATCCCTCCTCGATCCGTATCGTGGTTCTCGACAAACGTGACCGCACCGAGCGGATCGCTTCCCGCGAGGCCCGCCTGATCCAGCCTTGCCATCCAGAAGCTATCCGGTTCGTTGCACATTTCCTGCAGGAGGAAACGCAGCGGGAAGTCGAAGCACGCGACGCGATGCCCGACCGCATTCGCCCAGGCCTTCAAGAGGTCGACGTTGCCGTCGGCGAACTCGCCCACGGCGAACTTGTCAGCCAGACCTCGTGAGGACAACAGCTTCGTGACGAAGAAGGTGGAGACCCCCTTCGTGTCGTCCAGGCGATAGCCCTGCGCGTCGAGCGCGCGCGTCATCCACTCGGCGGCGGCGATGAGCTCGGCCCCGCAGGCGCCCTTGGGGTGGCCCCCATTGATAGGCGCCAGGTCGCGTCCGAACAAGAACTGATCGCTGAACACTCCTGGGTCCTGCGGGACAAACGGATGAAAGTCGATGGGTCCCTTCCGGAAACGTCCGCCGCCGTCTCTCCCGAACGCGTCCTTATACTCGAAGTTGAAGTGACCGTCATCGCCGTCCCGCTGGTTCTCCACCAGATCGAGGTAGACGTCGAGCGCATTCGCGCGCATGATCGCTACGCAGCGCTGGAGCGCCTCGCGCGTCCCGTATCGCGTAGCGATCGTGCCCTTCTGATCCTTCGATCCCAAATCGTAATCGTCGAACGGATCGTATCCGTCCGAGAACCCTCCCGCGCTCCCCTTGAGCGGAGGCGGTAGCCAGATGGCTGTGAAACCCGACGTTGCGAGGTCGCGGGCCTGGTTCGCGAGGTGGTCCCACCAAGAATTGCCGGGCCCGCTAGTGAGCCCCGAATAGAACCCCTCCATCATTACGCCCATCGCGACCCGCCTATCCGAGCGACGTCCTTCCCCGGTCACCGTGGCGCGCCCGCTGGGTCAAGATCACTTACGACCCATCGGGACGCTGCCGCGCAACCAGTCCACTCCTGAGTGCTTATCCGGCGGGCCCTCCGGAGGGCAAGGAGGCCGCTTGGGTTGGAAGGCGTTCGAGGAGTTCGTGATGCACACCGAGACGCGCAGCCATTCGGGTGCCCGATCGGGCAGACAGGGCACCGGCCACCGCCTCCGGCAAGGTGGCCGTCGAGGGCCTTTCGAGCAGGCGGTGCGGGATTCGCCGGCCCGGGACTTCCACCGGGCGGGCCGAGAGGCTCAGGGCACGAGGACGAGCGAGAGAGCCGCCAGTCCTGCCGCGCCCGCTGCCGTCCCCTCCATGCCCAGCACGAGGACGAACAGGCCGACGGCCAGGAGTGATCCGGCACACCCTCCGACGAGGTCAGCCGCGTAGAGCGCCCCGATGTCGACCGGGTCCGCTCTTGGCTGGCTCGTGGCCGCGAAGACGGCGGCGACGGTCGCGCCGGTGGCGAGAAGAAAGCCCGAGGAGGTCCAAAGCTCGGTCACCTGGCCGGACCCGATCGCGCCCGCGAGTCCGGCTGCCAGGAGGGCCAGCCCCGCGATCGGGATGGCGCCCCACCACCTCTTGGCCGACCCGGCGCTGAGGCTAGCGCGGTCGAAGGCCGCGGCGCCTATCGAGAGCCCCGCCATGAAGCTCGTGAGGAGGAGGCCCAAGTCCCGGTACAGCGCGCCGGCCTCCGCCTGATACCTGAGGAGGACGACCGCCTCGAGAATCATCCCCACCATCGAAGCCGACCCGACGAGGGCCACCTGGCGACCTCGCCGTAGGGCGGCGGGCCCGAGGAGGACCGCGGCGATCCCGGCGATGACCCACACCGCAGCCTGCCGTCCCGGCAGTCTCGCCTGCTGCGCTCCTCCCATCATCGTCCCGAGCCAGTTCAAGGCCGTCTGCTCGTAGCAGACGGGGCGTACGTCGCTGTTGGCGGTGGCCCCCGCGGCCAAGAGTTGCCGCTCGATGGCGGTCGCACGATCGTTCGTGAGCAGGTACCGGAGGTACTCGGGCGTGACCTCCCGGGTGGCGATCCCCCTCGCTTTGAGCCTTGCTCCCAGGGTGGCGGCATCGCGCTTGAGGGGGGACTGGGACGCCAAAAGGATGTCCCTCGTACCGGGGAGGACGAGGACGTCTTCGAAGACGTCGTGGAGCGCGGCGTGGACCGCGCCGTTTCGCAAGAGCTGACCGGGCGTCCAGAAGTTCTCGGAGGAGGGGAGCGGGACAGCGAGAACACCTCCTGGAGCGAGGCGCGCCGCACAGCGTCGGAAGAACTCGACCGTGTAAAAACGGTTGGTCTGGCCCGAGGACGGCTCCGGGGCACCGACCAGGATGAGGTCGAACCGGTCCGCCCCGCGGAGGAGGAACGCCCGCGGATCCTCGAAACGTAGCTCGAGCTCGGGCGCCGCCAAGGCGGCCCGCTCGTTCTGGGGAAGGCGGGGCCAGATCGCACGGTAGGAGGCCTCGTTCATGAGGATGCCGACGACCCGCGAGGGCCGGTGCTTCAGGACCTCCCGCACGAGCCCGGTCTGAGCCCCCTCGAGCACAAGTACGCGAGCCTTCTCCGGTACCTGCAGGGCGGCCGTGTGGACAAGCGTTTCGGGAGTGGTCCCCTCGCTGTCGTAGGTGAGCACGTCGTTCTCGAACACCACCACCTGGCCCTGCGACTCGACCACCGCGACACGGCCGTAGGGCGTATCGGCCACCTGGGCGAGCAGGGCATGGTTCCAGGCCGTCGTGACCTTGTCGAGAGAGGAGGCGAACGGGAGGAGGGCGGCGAGCGCCAAGGCGAGCGCGATCGCCAAGGAGCGCGCCCTGCGATCGCGGGCCGCGACGAGCGCTCCGCCCACCCCGGCCACGATGAGGAGCGAGAGGTTCGAGACCCCTGCCCAGAGGCTGGCCGTCGCCGCCACGCTGCCTAACCCGCCGCCGACGCTCTCCCATGCATAGGCCGCCGCCAGGCTCCCTCCCGTGGCCGCGAGCTCGTCTGCGCCGCGCCGGAAGAGCCACCCGAGCAGCGCGCCCGCCGGCATGAGCCCGACGGCGGCGGTCGCCGCCTGCTGGCCAAGCGGCAGGTACCCGCCCGGAATGGATCCGAACAGGGTCCGCGCGCCGCGCAGGAAGACCGCCTCCGCGACGACGAGCGGCGCCAGGGCGGCGAATCCGGCGGCGATCCCCGACCGGAGACCTCCGACGACCCTCCCCGCGGCGAGCGCGCCGATGGCCCCTGCCAGCAGCCACAGCGCCGTGCCGGCGAGGAAGACGAGCTCCACGCCGAACGAGGCCACCGCCAGCTCGCGCAGGAGCGCGACTTGCCCGATCATGGCGAAGAAACCCACGGCCAGCAGCGAGACCACGGCGGCGCGCTTCACGGTCGATGCGCTTCCCCGAAGACCTCGGCCTGGAAGGCCTCGAATATAGCCCCTTCGTGCCAGCAGGGGCGCGGGAGACCGGCCTTCTCACACAGGTGATCGAGCAGCTCGTTCCGCTCCCAGCCCTGCTCGGTCGCCACCTGCGGGAGGAACACCGCGCGGCGGCCGTCCTTGGTGAGAACAATGCCGTCCCGCCCGACCACGATCTCCCCCAATTCGACCCGCTTCATGGGCGAGAGTACCGAGACCTCGATCTCCAGAAAGGGGAGCTCGTCCAGAGTGACCGGCGGGAATCGCTCGTCGTTCAGCGCCGCCTCGAGCGCCATGCGGCCCACGGTGTAGCCGAGCGGCCCGATGGGTGAGAGCTGACCGATGCAGCCGCGCAGCTCGCCGTGACGGGTGAGGGTGACGAAGGCTCCCCGGGACCGCGCCGCGGCCGGTGGGAGCCGCCGAGTGCTCGGCACCGTCTGGGTCTCCAGGAAGCGGACGAGCGTCTCCCGGGCATAGGCGAGAAGCGCGGCCCGCGTAGGGGCGTCCAGTTCGGCCCCGGCCGGCGCGGGAGCCGGCTCTTCGAGCATCCGGGTGTCGGCCACGCCCGGGCCGGTCTCGAACGCCACCGCACCGTACCCGACCACACGCTCTCGATCCCCGAGCGGCCCGTCCCCGGAGTTACCGTAGCGAACCACCGTCCCGCGCATGGACCCGAGCGCTCGAGCGGCGGACATGACGACGAGGATGGGCGCCTCGCCGCAAGCGCAGGTCGCGAGTGAGGCGACTCCGCGCGACATCTCCGCCTCGATCGCCGAGTGGAATCGGTCTGGGTCGAGCGAGGCCATGGCGGCGAGCACCCGGCGGTCGACCACGCCAGCATCGCGGGCCGACGGGTAATGCGACAGATCCGAGCTGGCCACCAGAAGGGCGTCTTTCCCCCGCAGCACCTGAGCCAGCGCCTGGCCCAGCTGTTGGCAGAGCTTGGGGTCCGGCGCGCCGACGACGAGAGGCACGATCTTCGCCTTGGGGAAGAGGACCTGGACGAAGGGAACCTCCACCTCGATCGAGTGCTCCCGCTCGTGAGGCCGTGCGTCGAGGACCACGTCCGGGTCGGCGCGAAGAAGCTCCTCGATGACGTCCCGGTCGACCTCGGCGATCCCGAGCGGCGTTCGAAAGCCACGCGCAGGCGAGGCGGCGATCCCGCGGAAGCCGGCCATGGTATGGTTGGTCCCGAGAACCACCACCACCTCCGGCGGGCGGGCGGACGCGTAGCGCCACCCGTCCGCCGCGATCTCTCCGGAGAAGGCGTACCCGGCGTGGGGCACGACGATGGCGATGGGCCTCTTCGCCGCCGGCGGAGCGGCGTCCTTCAGGAACCGCTCCAGCGCGCTCCTCAGCTGCTCCGCCGAGGCCGGGTAGAACTGTCCGGCGACGGCCGGTTCGCGGACCTCTCTCCCCGCCGTCGGGCCGGCTGGCGAGGCGGGGTGAGCGCCGGCCGGGACGAGCACGGCGGCGAGAAGAGCCACGGCCGCTCGCCGGAGCCAATGGTTGAGTGGGCTCGTCATCGCTCTAGCTCCACACGCCAGGGATGGCGCGATGACAATAGCGGCACCGGCCGGCCTCGAGCTCCAGGTCGGTGACGAAGAAGTTGCTACGGGCGATCACTACCCGGCCGCAGCCCGGGCAGTAGGTGTTGTTCCCGGGGTGGCCCGGAACGTTCCCGACGTAGGCGAAGCGGATCCCCTTCCCCATCGCGATCTCCCGGGCGCGCTCCAGGGTCGCGATCGGGGTGGGAGGGAGGTTTTGGAGCTGGTAGTCCGGGTGGAACCGGGTGAAGTGGACCGGAACGTCCGGGCCCACCTCCCCCATGACCCAGTCGGCCAGCCCTTCCAGCAGCGCTGGCGAGTCGTTCAAGGTGGGCACGACCAAGTTCACGAGCTCGAGGTGCACGCGACGCCGCGCGACCTGGGCGATGCTCCGCAGCACCGGTTTCAGGTCGGCGCGGCATACCTCCCGGTAGAACCCGGGGCTGAAGCCCTTGAGGTCGATCTTCACGGCCGCGAGCACACCGCAGAGATCGGCGAGGGGAACCTCCGTCATGAATCCGCAGCTCACGATGACGGACCGGATCCCCTCCCGTTGAGCCTCCCCGGCCACGTCGGTGATGTACTCGGCCTGGATGGTCGGCTCGTTGTAGGTGAAGGCGATGACCGGCGAGCCGCTCGTCTTCGCAGCGGCGACGAGCGCTCGCGGCACGACGAACGGGGTAGAGTGGTCCTCGGGGCGCGCCTGGGAGAGCTGCCAGTTCTGGCAGAAGCGGCAGTGCAGCGGGCAACCGGCGGTGCCGAGTGAGAAGGCTTCGCTCCCCGGTAGGAAGTGGTAGAAGGGTTTCTTCTCGATGGGGTCGATGTGGACGGCGAGAGGGCGGCCGTAGACGAGGCTCCGGAGCTCCCCGCCGACGTTCAGCCGGGTACCGCACTCTCCGCGCCCGCCCACCTTGATCGAGCAGCCGTTGGCGCAGAGGAAGCAGCGCACGAGGCCGGGCGGGTGGGCATGGGTCTCGCCTCGTGCCAGGAGAGCGCGGTCGTGACAAGCGGTGCACTCGACACCGGCGCGCTCGACCGAGGTCCAGTAGCGGGCGATCGGCGCCGTGGCGAGCAGATCGTCATGAAGAGTGTCCGCAGCGGCGAATCCCCGAAGGGCCTGGCCACAGAGGCCCCCGCCGACGATCGCCGGGACGAGGCGTGCTGACGCCCGCAGGAACTCCCGCCGCGTGCGCACGAGCGAAGTGTACCACTCGAGTGCGGAAGCGAGGGCAGGGGGGCAGCGACCAAGCGGGCCGGGCTCGATGGACCGATGAGTGCGCTCATCGTCCCTCCGGCGCCGCACGAGAAGTCTCTTGAGACCCGGTATCTCTTCTCGGCCACCAGGTAGTCTGAGGTCTTTCTGCCGTACCGTGGCACCGAACGCTTGTCGTCCCCCGGGAACGTCTTCGAGCCGCCTCGGGACCTCGTCCCAGCATCGCGCGAGCTCGTCCATGGCGTCGCGCCACCTCGTATAGCCGGTTTGGCGCGAGCGTCCAGAGTCACTCCCGCCCCCGCCCTCCGCGCATGGCGCACGACGAAGCTCGTCCTCGAGATCGAGGCCGGGCTCCGGGTACCGCTGCCTGTGGAAGGAAAGTGCTGAGGCTCTAGCCGCTCGACCACGGCTTGGAACTTCCCATGACCGTACCCCGAGTGCGTGACCCAGCCTCGACCTGCGTCGGGCTGCTGGCCGGACGCCTCGAACTTCACCCCAAACCGGTCGGGGCGCGCCAGTCGCACGGCCCTTGTGCGCGCAGCAGGGGTTGCTTCTCGAGGCCGGTTGGGGACAAGAGCCGAACCGTCCTCCCCAGACGAGAGCGGCGACTCGCAGGTGAGGAGGAGGAGCACCAGCCGGGTCAGAACCCTATGGGGTTCGCGCAGGGTGGAGGCCGCTCATTTCCACGGAACGTTGAGGTCGCGGAGATATCGGTCCTCGCTGTCCCGGCACCAAGTGCGCCTCAATCGAACCAGAAGAATCGAGGTCTTCGCCAAAAGGTAATTTACCCTAGGTGAGAACCCGCCTCGCCCCAGCGTTCCGTCGAGACTGAATTTTACCCAGCGCCAACATCCGCTTGCACCCTGCGTGGGCAGATACCCATGGTTCCAGCCGGGGTGGCAACTGTTGGGGATGTTAAGGTTGATTCTCACAATCAGAAGTCCGCTCGAATTCGCTTCGGAACATGGCTGCACCGCGACCGCGAAATTGAACTGCCACGACCGGGCAACTCCAAGCCCAGCAAAATGCGAAGGAGAGTGGAGGCGGGGAGACTCATGGCGGAGATGAAGGGTAGTCAAGACAAGTCAGCGACTGCGGCCGCGGACTCGAAGGCCGGCGAGCCGGCTGCCGAGTTTCGCAAGTTCCTGGTGGACCTCGCGGTCGATCCCGCGAAACTCGGATCCTTCATCAAAGACCCGGACGCGGCGATGAAGGCGGCGGGCATCGGCGAGATCGATCAGCTCATCTTGAAGAGCGGCAACCCGGCCACGATCCACGCGCGATTGAGCGGACAGCAGTTCGCGGTTTCGTCCGCCGCGGTTCCCCCGACGCTGGTGATCGACCTCGTCCGCCCGGCGGACGGTCAGGAAGCGCAGCCTGTCGTCCGGTCCGTAGCCCCATCAGGTCAATGGAGCGCCAACATGTTCCCGAATACCCCCTTGCAGGTCGTCCCCCAGGTGGTCCCGCAGATCCTCCCGCAGGTGGTCCACCCGCAGATCTTCCCCCAGGTGGTCTACCCGCAGATCTTCCCCCAGGTGGTCTACCCGCAGATCTTCCCCCAGGTGGTCCATCCGCAGATCTTCCCGCAGGTGGTCCATCCGCAGATCTTCCCGCAGGTGGTCCATCCGCAGATCTTCCCCCAGGTGGTCCATCCGCAGATCTTCCCGCAGGTGGTCCATCCGCAGATCTTTCCGCAGGTGGTCCATCCGCAGATCTTCCCCCAGGTCCACCCGCAGATCCTCCCGCAGGTGTCTCCGCAGGTGGTCGTCTTCCCAGAAGTGCCTTCTCAGGTGGGCCGCCCCATCCCCCTGCAAGTTTACCCTCAGATCTATCCGATGATTTTCTCATGGTGATTGATCCAACTATCCCGCAGGTCGTCCCGCCCGGATAAGGCTGCCATTTGAACCTGCGAGAAGAGGAACCTCGACCCGACCACCACAAGGAGGCTCGCCCGCCATGTCCGAGCATCGCATTCCGGCCAACTCCGGGCCGCCCGCAACTGCACCGAAGGAACCCAGAGACCACGACGGCAGTTTGAACGGCAAGCGTGGCTCGCTGGTGGTGGTCGGTACGGGGATCCGTACCGTCGGCCATCTCACGATGGAGGCGGTCGCCTGGATCCGCCAGGCCGACAAGGTGCTCTACGTCGTCGGCGACCCCGTCGCCGAATCGATGCTGCGGGAGCTCAATCCTGCCGGGGCCGAGTCCCTGACGACTCTGTACGCGGAAGGCAAACCGCGCATCGAGACCTACAACGAGATGATCGAGCGGACGCTTGTCTGTGTTCGGGCCGGCTTGCTCACGTGCATGGCTTGCTACGGCCACCCCGGCGTGTTCGTGTACCCCTCCCACGAGTCGATCCGACGCGCACGTGCGGAGGGGTACGCGGCCCGGATGCTGCCCGGCATCTCCTCCGAGGATTGCTTGTTCGCCGACCTGGGCATCGACCCCGGGATCAGCGGCTGTCAATCCTACGAGGCGACCGACTTCCTGCTCAATTCCCGCACCTGGGATCCGACGAGTTCGCTCGTGCTCTGGCAGATCGGGGTGGTCGGTGACGCGACCTTCAAGGCCGCAGGCTACGATCTATCGGCCATGCCGCTCTTGGTGGAGCGCCTGCTCTCCGTCTACCCGCCGCAGCACCTCATGTACCTCTACGAGGCGGCGGTGTTTCACGGCTGCGAGCCCATCATCCGTCCGATCGCCGCCTCTCAGCTTCCCAGCGAGCCGCTCTCCGCCGGATACACGCTCTACATTCCCCCCGCCTATCCAAGGATGAGCGACCTGACCATGTTTCAGAGGATGAATGCCCTCAAGGCGATGGCCAGGGCGTCCAGCGGAGCCCTGGTCGGCTGAGCCGGGGGCGGCTGGGAATGGCCCCGGGCCATGTCTCTTGCGAATCCCTATCTCCAGCTCTTCCTGGCGCTACCAGCCTGGGCCCGGCGCCAGCCAATGGATCTTCCCTGGGCCGCTGAATCGCAGCACCCCGCCTGGCAGGAGCTGAAGGCGGCGATCGCGAGACTCTTTGCCTGGGCCGTGCCCACCGAGGAGGCCATCTCCTGTATTCGCAGGTACTGCTCGACCGTCATCGAAATCGGAGCAGGAAGCGGGTATTGGTCCTGGCTCATGCGCCAAGCGGGGATGGACGTGGCCGCCTGTGACGCGGCCCCGCCCAGCTTCACCTGGACCCCGGTAGAGAGGGGAGACGAGCGTACCGTCGACGCTTACGTCGTGAGGGACTTGGTCCTTTGCTGGCCACCCTGGGGGACAGACATGGCATTCAACGCGCTCGTGCGCAGCGCCTGCCCGCATGTCGTGTACGTGGGCGAATGGATGGGAGGCAGCGCGAACCCGAGGTTCTTCGCTGAGCTCGTTGCGCGCTTTGAGGCCATCGACGCCGTCGCCATTCCGCAATGGGTCGGCCGCTCGGACCAATTGTTGGTATTCCGACGACGGCGCGGCCAGCTCGAGGGCTTCCCTTGAGCGCCGCGAGAAGGGAGGTCTCGGCCACCAGCGCGAGGTATCGCGGGTCCTGAAACGACCGAAATCTGCAGGAGCGCCACGCCGCTTCTGCGCTCTCGCGCAGCGCCCCGGAGCGCGCCCCGGTCCTTGCCCTGACCTCTGCTCCCCCTCAGCCCCCGGAACTCACCACCGCGAGCATGCGCGCCGGCGAGTCGCCCACTCCGCGGAAGAGATGCGGGTGCGAGGACTCGAGGTAGGCGCTGTCACCCGGCGAGAGCATCACCCGCTCGTCGTCGTAGGTGAGCTCGATCGTCCCCTCCAGCACATAAACGAACTCCTGGCCCTCGTGGGTGATGGGCTTCGCCTCGGTGGTTCCGGTGGCGAAGGTGAGCAGGAAGGGCTCCATCTGGTGGCCGGGGGTCCCGGGTCGGGTGAGCGTGCGGAAGGTGTATCCCTGCTCGGTCTCGCCGTACTCGTAGCCGGTCGGGCGAGCGCCGCGGTGGAGTGTCAGCGTCGGGGCATTGGGGACGGCATCCTCGCGCCCGAGGATGATCCCCTCCATCCTCGAGCCGAGCACCCGCGAGAGCTTGATGACCACGCCGATCGAGGGCACGGCGCTGCCCTCTTCGAACGCGGCCAGCCGCTCCGGGGCCAGACCGGAGAGCCGGCTCACTTGCTCGCGCGTCAGCGCCTGCGCCTCTCGCATCCGCCGGATTCTCTCCCCGATGTCCTTCTGCATGGGGATCTCCTCGGTCAGGCGGTCCGTTCGGCCGGGACGATGCGTCCGCTCCGCGCGCGGAGCTCGCGCCAGTACCGGTCGATGTCGGGACGAAGGTCCGCGGCCCGGATGCCCGATCCCTGGAACCGCCGCTGCAAGGACAGGTAGATCTCCAGCGCCTCGTCCGAGAAGTCGGGCTCGACGTTGATCCTGAGGCGCCGCCCCTCGTGGATCTCCACCACCGGGTAGAGACCGGAGCGGACGGCCAGCCGCACGAGTTCCAACCCCAGCGCGGGCTCCGACTTCCACCCGGTCGGGCAAGGGCTCAGCACGTGGAGGAAACGGAACCCGGAGAGGTCCAGCGCGTGGCGCATCTTGCGAAGCCCGTCCTCGGCGTGGGCCAGGGAGACCGAGGCGGCGTAGGGAATGCGGTGCGCGGCCAGGATGCCGAGGATGTCCTTCTTCGGCTCGATCTTTCCCCGGGGGGTGCTCGTGGTGCTGGCGCCGGCCGGCGTGGCGGAGGAGCGCTGGCCACCAGTGTTGCCGTAGACCTCGTTGTCGTAGCAGAGGTAGAGAACGTCCTCGTTCCGCTCCGCAGCCGCGGAGAGCGTGGCCATCCCGATGTCGTAGGTTCCGCCGTCGCCCGCGAAGCACACGATCCGGGTGGCCTCTTCGTTTTGGCGGGCCACGCGGGAGAGACCCGTGGCGACCGCCGCCGCCGAGGCGAACGTGCTGAGCACGGTCGGCACACCCAGGGTCGCGTAAGGGAAGGACCCCGCCATGACCGCCCCGCAGCACGCCGGGACCACGAGCTGTACGGGCCGCTCCTCGACCGCCCGACCGAAGAGCTGCAACGCGCTCGACATGCCACAGCCGCCGCAGTTGCTATTTCCGGGGCGGAGCACGAGGGTCACGTTCCAGCCTCCAGGAGCACGGGCTCGCCGGAAGCCTCGCGCGCCGCCAGGTCGTCGAGGATCGCCTCCACGTGGCTGGGCCGGGGATCACCGCCCCCCAGCCCGGTGACGTAGCCCTGCACCAACGCGGAGCGCGGCGCTTGCGCCCGCCCCTCCGCCCAGAGCACGCCCCCGAGCCCGAGGCTGATGTCGCGATCGATCACCGCGACCCGCGACGCGCCGCGGAGCAGCCTGGCGAGCAGCCCGGACGGGAAGGGCCGCAAGAGGCGCACCCGCAGGGACCCCACGCGCCGGCCGCGGGCGCGGGCCGCGTCGACCACCCGGTCCACGGTGGAGGCGATGGCCCCCATGGAGATGACCAGCGTCTCGGCGTCCTCGGCGTGATGGGCGACCACCGGGTCCGGTGGCCTCCGGCCGAAGACCGCCTGGAAGGAGTCTTGCACCTCTCCGTACACGTCGAACACCCGGGCCATCGCGTCCTGATGCTGCGCCCGGTGCACCTCGGTCACGTGGGGGGAGTCGATGCCCCCGAGGACGCGCGCCTCTGCGGACAGGCGGGTACGAAGGTCGAGGGGCGGCAGGAACCGGTCGACGGCCTCTTGCTCCGGGACATCGGTCTGGACGACCGTGTGCGAGAGGACGAAGCCCTCCTGGCAGACCATCACCGGGAGAAGGAGCCGTGGGTCCTCCGCGAGCCGGTATGCGCACAGGATGCTGTCCAGCACCTCCTGGTTGTCGGCGCAGTAGAGCTGGACCCAGCCGGCGTCGCGCAGGAGGAGGCTGTCGCCGTGGTCGGCCCACACGTTCCAGGGCGGCCCGAGTGTGCGATTGGCCACCATCATGACCACGGGGAGGCGCAGGAGCGCCGCGGCGATCGCGTTCTCGGCCATGTAGGCGAGACCGTTGGAGGAGGTGGCCGTGAAGGTGCGTGCCCCGGCGGCGGCGGCCCCGATGCATACCGCCATGGCGCTGTGCTCGCTCTCCACCCGCACCACCTGCCCCTTCTCGAGGTCCTGCGCGCAGAGCAACTCCATGCATTCGGTCGAGGGGGTGATGGGATAGAGCCCGCTCAAGAACCCGCGCCCCCGACGGTTGGCCCGCCCGGCCAGCGCCGCGGCGGTGGCGGCGGCGTGGTTCGCGCTGATGAGCTCTTCGCTCACGCGCTGAGCCTCCCGTCCGGCGCGATCTCCATCGCCCGCCGCGGACACTCCGCCACGCACATCCCGCAGCCCTTGCAGTAGCGTTCGTCGATGAGGTAGCCGGCCCCGTCCTCACGCCGGCGTATGATCCCCTCTGGGCAGGCGAAGAGGCAGGTGTCGCAGGTCGTGCAGGTCCCGCAGGAGAAGCATCGCCGGGCCTCCTGCGTCCCGCGCAGCCCGCCGTTCACCTCCTCGAAGCTCGTCCGCCTCGGTTCGGCGGGAAGGATCTGCTCGCGGTGGGCCCGGCTCGGCGCGAAGTGGCTGAACCGGACGTGCGCGGGGGCGACGACCTCCTCGGGCGGCGCCGCCGCCGGCACCGGCCGGCCCTCGAGGCGCGCCAGCACCTCTTCCGCGACCCGTCGGCCGTGCCCGATCGCGTGGCTCACCGTTCCGGCGCTGGTCGCGAGGTCCCCGGAGAGCCACACCTTGCCGTCCGGAGTCTCCGGGAGGAGCGAACGGTCTGCCGACTGCCCCAGGGCGAGCAAGACCCGATCGCAGGCGAGAAGCTCCCGCCCCGGGCCGGAGATGGGCCGTGGGCGGCCGCTTTCGTCGGGCGGGCCCAGCAGCATCTCGGCGAGCTCGAGGCCCGCGACCCGTTCGTTCCCGACGAGGCGCACCGGTTGGCGCAAGGGGAGCAGGGCGACACCCTCCCCCAGCGCCTCGGCGACCTCCCCCGGGATGGCCGGCATCTCGGTGCGGCCGCGCCGGTAGACGATGGTCACCCTTCCGGCGCCGCACCGGAGCGCGGTGCGAGCGCAGTCGACCGCGGTGTTGCCGCCCCCCACGACCACGACATGGCCGGCGAGAACCGGCCGACGCCCGGCGCGCACCTCCCGCAATAGCTCCAGTCCCTGCGAGACGCCTTCCAGAACAGCCGGCCCCTCCGCGAGGGGAAGGCCGGCCGGGCGCGCCAGTCCGGTGGCGACGATGACGGCGTCGTTCTCGGCGGAGAGCCGGGCCAGCTCCGCCCGGGCCACCCGAGTGCCACACCGGGCCACCACCCCGAGCGCGAGAAGCCGCCCGAGGTCGCGGTCGAGCGCGGCCTCGGGTAGCCGGTACGCGGGGATGCCGGTGCGGAGGACCCCGCCCAATCTGGGCTCGGCCTCCAGGATCGAAACCGCGTGCCCGAGCCTCGCGAAGGTGAAGGCGGCCGACAGGCCTGCCGGGCCCCCGCCCACCACCGCTACCCTCCACCTTCGGGCGGCAGGGGCCGGGCGCTGCACCTGAACGGCTGCGTGATCGCCGATCCAGCGCTCCAGCCCGCGCACGTGGACGGCGCCGTCGTAGCTGGCACGGTTGCACGACTCCATGCAGGGGGCCGGGCAGACGCGTCCGCAGACGGACGGAAGCACCTGGGTCCTCAGGAGCACGTTCGCCGCTGCGGTCACGCCGCCGGTGGCGAGCGCCTGGATGAAGCCGGCCACGTCGTTGCCGGCGGGACACGCGACCCGGCACGGAGGGGGGTGAGAGGCATAGCGCGGAAGCTGGGTCCGCCAGGAGCCGGTCTGGAGAGGGCTCGGCAAATCGCGCACGTGATCGGTCAGGGCGAGCACCGCCGCGGCAGGGGCGGCGGCTCGGGCCGGGGGATGGGCCGACGCCGAGGCCGGCCGGTCCACCGCCGCGTCGAAGGCCTCCCGCGCGGCCAGGAGGTCGTCCTCGAGCTCGTGCGAGGCGAAGGTGCGCTGAACCGCTTCCCACTCGAGCCCGACGACGCGCGCGTAGGCGCCGATCAGGGTGGTGTTGACGATGACGACCGCGCTCGTACCGATCCCGTGACGGCGAGCGATGGCGGTGGCATCCACGACCGCGAGCCGGAGATGGAGGTAGCGGTCCGAGACCGCAGCGAGCGGCACCGGCGCGTTGAGGAGGAGGAGACCTCCCGCCGGCGCCCCCTCGATCACCTCGTCGCCCATGAGCGTGGGGTCGAGGACCAAGAGGTGGCGCGGGGCGTACACCTTGTTGCGGTTGGTGATGGGAACGGCGTCGACCCGGGTGAAGGCACGCACCGGCGCGCCGGTGCGCTCCATGCCATAGTCGCCGAAACTCTGCACGTGGAGGCCGAGATCGGCGTAGAGCGTGGCGAGGAGCTTCGCGCAGGTCACGCCGCCCTGGCCGCCGCGCCCGTGGACACGGATCTCCAGGGGGAGAGACCCCTCGAGCCCGTGGGCGGGCCGGCCCTCTAGCGGATCGCCCGTGGCCGTTCTCCTCTCCGAGCGAGGGAGGCTCGCGTGGCGGGCCTTCATCGCCACGGCAGTAACATCTTACCACGCCCCCGCCCCGGGCCGAAGCGACTCCTTCCCGCGAGCCTCTCCGCTGCAAGGAGTCGGCGCCTGGGCTAGATCTCCTGCCCGGTTCGCCGGAGACACCCCGAGGAGAGTCCATGCCTACCGTCAAGGCCTACGCCGCCCAGACCAAGGCTTCACCCATCGCGCCCTTCGAGATCCGTCGCCGCGAGGTCGGTCCCCACGACGTCCTGATCGACATCGCCTACTGCGGCATTTGCCACTCCGACATCCATCAGGTACGCGACGAGTGGGGGGGCTCGACGTTCCCCATGGTCCCAGGCCACGAGATCGTCGGCCGGGTGAGCCGGGTGGGCCGCGAGGTCTCCCGCCTCCGTACCGGGGACCTGGCCGGCGTGGGCTGCTTCGTGGACTCCTGCCGTACCTGCCCGGCCTGCCGCCGGGGCCTGGAGCAGTTCTGCGAGAAGGGAACGGCCTTCACCTACAACTCGACCGAGATGGACCGCAAGACGCCCACCTACGGCGGGTACTCCACCCAGATCGTGGTCGACGAGGCGTACACCCTTTCGATCCCGCGCGGCCTGGACCTCGCCGGGGCGGCGCCGCTCCTCTGTGCAGGGATCACGACCTACTCGCCGCTCAAGCGCTTCAAGGTCAAGAAGGGGGACCGCGTGGGTGTGGTGGGGCTCGGTGGGCTGGGCCACATGGCCGTGAAGATTGCTGCGGCGATGGGCGCCGAGGTGACGATGCTCAGCACCTCGCGAGGCAAGGAGGCCGACGCGCGGCGTCTCGGAGCCCATGCCTTCGTCCTCACGTCCGAGCCGGGAGCATTGCGGAAGCTCTCCGGGTCCTTCGACGCGATCGTCGATTCGGTCTCCGCTCCCCACTCCATCGACCCCTACTTGAGGGCGCTCCGTGTCGAGGGTGCGATGGCGGTGGTGGGTCTCCCCCCCGAGGCCATTCCGATCGAGCTCGGTGGCCTCGTCCAGGGCAACAAGACGCTCGCGGGATCGATGATCGGCGGGATCGCAGAGACCCAGGAGATGCTCGACTACTGTGCCCGCCATGGCCTCGTGTCGGACGTCGAGGTGGTCCCGGCGTCCAAGATCAACGAAGCCTACGAGCGGACGGTCCGGAACGACGTCCGATACCGGTTCGTCATCGACGCAAGCACTCTCTAGGTTCCCCTGCGTTAAAGGAGAGCTCCGAGAGCGGGGCCGCTTCCCGCCTCGGCGGCCGGCCCCCACTCGGGCTTGGCATCGAGGCCCTTGGAGCGGTCGCGTGCTCCGCCAAGACCCTGGGGTCTCCCAACGTTGACCGGTGTTGGCGGAGGGCGGTGGCCGACGCGGGAGCTAACGGCTGGACCGGTGAACCGAGCTGGTCAACGAGGTGTAAAGCAAAGGCGGAGACAGTCCGAGCGCTTTCGGCGCGGACAAGATCAGATGACAACAGGCGCCGATCGAAGGCAGGCCTATCACTACACGACGCCCCGGGGGCGGTGGCGGAGAACACGTCGTCGAGGGCTGAAGAGCTGCGTCCGAGATTCACGAAGGGTTTTGTAGAGCGGCTCACCCAAGGCAAGAACGGAAGCTTGTCCGTGGTTCAACAAGGGCCGAGAAGCCCGGCGCGAACTTCGTTCGCTCCGCGCCCTCGGCCGAAGAGAACCGAAGACGTCCGCCCGCCGCCGGCCACTACTTGGCGGCTTTCGTCGCTTGGACGAGCTGTTTCACAGCGTCGGCCGACGAGCCGCCCGAGTTGAAGAAATTCCGCACCACCTCGTATGCGGCTGCCTTGACAGGTTCGGGCATCGCGTGGCCATGGGCAAAGCTTCCCACCATCGTGTTGTTCTTGATCGCGATCTTGAGGTCAGCCATCGACTTCTTGCCACAGGCATCGAACTTGGTGTCGGGCACGTCGGTGCGCGCCGGGATCGACCCCTTGATCAAGTTGAACCCCTCCTGGAAGCTCAGATCCATGATGGCGCTGGCGAGCTCAAGCTGCCCAACCACCTGCTCCTCGCGGTCGCGCTGCCCTTGGGGCTCGAGCGCGACGCTCTTTGCGAACGGCCAGATCCTGCGTGGGTTCGACATCGCGAACTGGTCGGCGTTGAAGATGAAGTCGCCCTCGGTGCCCGGGTACTGAAAGCACAGGAAATCGACGTTCGGCAGCTTGCCCGCCTTGAAGAACTCCCCTTTGGCCCAGTCGCCCATGATCTGCATGGCGGCCCTCTTGTTGATGACCATGGCGGTGGCCTGGTCCCAGTCGCGGCCGGAGAAGTTGGGGTCGACAAGCGTCCGAAGCATCTTCATCTGGTCGAAGGCCTTCTCCATCGTTGCAGAGCCGAGGGCCTTCGAGTCGAGGTCGATCATGGCCTTGCGATAGAAGTCCGGGCCGCCGGCAGACATCACCGCGCTATCGAAGATGGTCGCCTCCTGCCAGCCCGGCTGACCGCCGTGGCCGCCGTGTGCGAGCGGAATGTAGCCGGCCTTCTTGATCTTCTCGGAGATGGCCATGAGCTCGTCGAAGGTCTTGGGCGGGGAGATCTTGAGCTCGTCGAAGATCGCCTTGTTCGCCCAAATCCAGTTGGTGCGGTGGATGTTCATCGGGGCGGCCACCCAGTGGCCTCTGCTGTCTTTCGAGAACCGCTGCAAGGGCGCCGGCACGACACTGTCCCAGCCCTCCTTGGCGGCGACGCTGGAGAGGTCGGCGAGCAGGCCTTCCCTCGCGTAATCAACGATGGTGAACCCGAGCATCTGCATGGCGTCGGGCGGGTTGCCGGCCGCCACGCGCGCGCGAAGCTCCGTGCGCGCCTGCCCGCCTCCACCGCCTTTGATGGGGCTGTCCTTCCACGCATACCCGCGCTTCTGCATTTCTTCCTTCAAGACGTTCAGCGCCGCGGCTTCGCCACCGGAGGTCCACCAGTGGACCACTTCCACAGACTTCTCCGCTGCCGCGGCCGCACCGATGCCGAGGACGCCGGCCACGATCCCAGCTATCCACCTAGCCAGCATTTCGTTCCTCCTTGGGCGACTGTTCAACGACGGCTAGCCCACTTGGACCGGCCATCACGCGAGGGTCTTCCCTCCCGCCCTGGACGTGGAGAACGGGTGCCCGCCGTCATTATCGCACCGGGGAAGGACGGGGGAGTACAGCGGAGACCTCTTCACCGGATAGCGGCACGTCCGATCGGGCGAGCACGTGGCCCGTTCCCGTTCGGCTTGCCGAGCCCCCGCCCCTCCGGCCTGGCTGTCGACCACACCCGTCTCGAGTCGGGTGGCAAGCTGGAGTTCTCGCCCGAGGTCTTAGAGGACCGGCCCGCGTGCGGGTCTACAGTCGTCCGCGTGCATGGTCGGGATCGAAGCCCTCGGTGGTGCGATCGAGGAGCTCAAGGCCTTCGCCAAAGTCCCTCTCGAGGGGGCGCAAGGCGGCGGTGAAGCTCGTGTTGGACAGGCGCTCGT